>Ga0209640_10005063_pt1 | contig 11532 bp, 15 predicted proteins | sample RifCSP10_1_FD_184018 | JGI IMG/M metagenome (GOLD analysis project Ga0209640, IMG submission 184018) | Soil microbial communities from Rifle, Colorado - Rifle CSP2_sed 10_1 (SPAdes) (version 2) | ecosystem: Environmental > Terrestrial > Deep subsurface > Rock core/Sediment | place: Rifle... | reverse complement strand
GGTCGCACGCGTCGCTCGTATCGAAGTGGATGAGCCGACCATTGCGCTCAATAACACGATCTGCGCTTTCGCCACGTTGCCGGTGACCTTCGTCCCGGCGCGGCACTAGGCACGTAAGCGCTATTTGAGCTTCATGTCGATGCGCACCTGATCGCCGCGATAGATCCCTTCGCCGACGAAGACGAGCCGGCCGGCGCGATCGACGACCGAGCGGTAGACGCAGGCGATCGGTGCATTGAGCGGGATGTTCAACCGCTCGGCGGTCTCGACGTCGGCGGCGCCGATTGTGAGCGTCTGGCGCGCATCCTTGATCTTGAGGCCCGATATATCGGCGATGAGACGCAACGCCGTCTTGGTCGTCAGTGCCTTTTTCGGGATGCCGCGGCTCAACCGTTCGTCGACATAGAGTTCGGCCAGGAGAAACGGCGTGCCGTGGCGGGAATGGCGGCGGCGCAAGCGGCGGTAAGAGGGCGCCAGTTCGCCGATCGGATGTGGGATATGCGGCGGCTGCGTGCCGTGCTCGTCGGCAAGTAATTCGATCACGGCGCCGTCGCGCGACATCAGCAGTCCCGACCAATCGGTCGCCACCTCGCACCAGATCTGCTCCCGCGTCTGCGGCTGGACGAACGTGCCTTTGGCGCGGAAGCGCTGGATCAAGCCCTCACCTTCGAGAAGATCGAGCGCTTGGCGGATCGTGGCGCGGGCGACCCCGCACTCGTCGGCGAGCTCCTCGACCGTCGGGATCTGCTGACCGACGTTCCACTGGCCCGACTGGATGCGCCGGCGGAACAAGCTCGCAAGCTGAATGTAGCGGGCGATCGCGCTACGGCTGAAATCGACGCCGGAGCGAACGCGTGGGCTCGCCGAAGACATGCTTTTCGCCTCCCCGCATGGGCCAAAGCCCGAATGTCTGTTTATCTGTCCTTTTCCGCTGCGCGGTCAAGCGCGCGGTGCCGCCGCGTCGTGGAACAGGCGGCCGTTCAGGAAGGCGTCGAGATCGCCGAGCAGCCGCCCGATCATCGCCGCGCGGGTCTCGTGGGTGATCGAAGTGGAATGCGGCTGCAGCACGACGTTCTCCAGCGCCATGAACGCGGGATCGATGTTCGGCTCGTTCATGAAAACATCGAGCGCGGCCCCGGCAATTATCTTCTTCCCTAGCGCTTCGATCAGAGCGGCTTCGTCGACCACCGACCCGCGCGAGATGTTGACCAGGAACCCCTCGGGGCCAAGCCGCTCGAGCACAGCTCTATTCACCAGATTGCGCGTCTCTTCGTTGCCGGGGCACGACAGCACGAGCACGTCGGCCTGCGCGGCAAGTTCGAGGATATCGGCGACGAACGGATAGGGCGCGTCGGCGCGCGAATGGCGCCCGGAATAGACGATCTTCATGCCGATGCCCTGAGCGCGCTCGGCAATGTGGCTTCCGATGCGTCCGAGGCCGACGATACCCATGGTCTTTCCGCCGACCCGCCGCGACGGCGCTATTCGTTCCTTCGGCCAGCGGCCGGCGCGCACGAAGCGGTCAGCTTCCGCGACACGGCGCATGATTGCGTAGGTCAAGGCGATCGCCGCATCGCCCACGTCTTCCGCGAGCTCGTCAGGCGTGTGGCAGACGGCGACCTTGCGCCGCCTTGCTTCGGTAAGATCGATACGGTCGAGCCCCGCGCCGTTGCAGATAACAATCTTGAGGTCGGGTAACGCCTCCAGCGTCGCCCGGTCCATTCCGTGCATGCTGGTGGTAACGGCGACCTCGAAACCGCGCGCCGGAATGCCCGGCCAGCTGCTCATCGTTTGGCGATCGGTCACCGAGTAGCGTTCGGCTAGCGCGGCGCGAAGATCCGGCGGAATGGCCGCAACGACGAAGAGTTTCGGTCCGTTGTTCCGGGTCATTTTCCAGCAAGGCGCTACAGCGTTGCGGGCAAGCGCAGGCTTGTCTAAAACACAAAAGGTCAGAGAGCTAGTGTATTGGGCCAATCGCCTTGGGCGGCGTCAATGCTTGGCCCGGAGAAGTCCGGTGGCGGTCACCTACGAACTCGTGAAATCCGTCGCGGCAGAGCTCTATAGCAGCTGCCTGAAGAAGATTCCCGAAGATACGAAGGACGCATTGCGCGGAGCCCTGGATGCGGAGACCAACGACGGCGCCAAGAAGATTCTAGCCCTGATGCTGCGCAGTGCCCAGGTGGCTGAAGACACCAAGCGTCTCGTCTGCTCCGACGCAGGAATCCCGGTCTATTTCGTGAAGATCGGCACGGCGGCGCGGCTCGAAGGCAATATCAAGCAGGCGATCTCCGATGGTTTCGATCATCTAGTCGCCACCATCGACCCGCCGATCCTGAAGCACGTGACGAACCCGCTCACCCGCGAGCGCGGCTACAAGGGCAAGGACATGCCGATCGTGAGCTACGATCTCATCGACGGCGCCGATTATATCGAGATTACCTGTTCGCCCAAGGCACTCGGCTCCGGCCGCTGGGCGGCGCTCGAAATCTTCAGCTTCCCCACGCTCGACGTGATCGAGAAATACGTGATGGATTGCGTGCTCAAGGCCGGCTCGCAGCATTGCCCGCCGGTCGTGATCGGAGTCGGCATCGGCGGCAGCTTCGATCACTGCGCGAAGCTCGCGAAGACCGCGACGCTGCGCCCGTTCGGCCAGAAGAACCCGGAGCCCTTGCTCGCCGACATGGAGGAGCGGTTGCTCAAGGCCGTGAACCAGACCGGCTTCGGGCCCATGGGCACCGGCGGCGACACCACCGCACTCGCGGTGCATATCGAGTACGCGTCCGGCCACGGCTTCACGCCGGTCGCGGTTTGCTTCAATTGCTGGATCAACCGCCGCGCCAGCGCCCGCATCTATGACAGCGGCGAAATCGTACGCTTCGAGTGAGGATGCCAGCTGCAATGGCTGATCGCAGGCTACGATTGCCGCTGAGCGAAGCCGACGTGCGCAGCCTCGCGGCCGGCGACTTCGTCACGCTCGACGGCGAGATCGTGTTGACCGCCGGCCTGCCAACGCACGAGCGCATCAGGGAGCACATTGTGGCGGGAAAGCCGCTGCCGATCGACGTTTCCGGCGGTACGCTGTTCCATCTCGGCAGCTACAGCCGCGAGCGCGACGGCAGGTTCGAGGTGCTCTACATGAACCCGACCACCAGCACGCGCTTCAACCCGTTCATGCCGGATTTCATCCGGCATTTCCGGCTGCGCGCAGTCGGCGGCAAGGGCGGGCTGGATCTCGCCTGCGCCGAGGCGATGCGCGAGGTTGGCTGCGTCTATCTTTCGTTCCTCGGCGGCGGGGCGCCGCTGCATTCGGACGCGATCAAGGAGGTCGTGGAGGTCGCGTGGAACGATCTGGTCGCACACTATCGGCTAGTGAAGTTGCGAGTAGAAAATCTCGGGCCGCTCCTGGTCGCGATCGACAGCCACGGCCATAGTATGTTCGAGTCGCTCAGCCGGCGGGCCGAGGAGCGGCTTCCGGAAATCCTGCACGAGCTCGAGGCCGGACGCACGACTACGCTCAAATCGTGACGCAAGCGCGCGCTCAGGCCGTGGCCGGCTCGAACGGCGGCGAGACCCCATCCGGCAATGCGATCTGGTGGGCGTTCAACGTCATCGCCACCATCGTGTAGTAACCGACGAGCGCGGTGAGCTCGACTACGCCAACCTCTTTCCAACGGCCAAGAACGCGTCGGTAAACTTCATCGCTCACCGTGTTTCTCCGGTTCAGCTCATCGGCAAAATCGAAGATCGCGAGCGCATCGGCGTCCGCACCGGCGGGCCGCTTGAAGATGCGGATATCTTCAATCACGTCTCGCGGGAGGCCCGCCTTGAGCGCCATCCCTTCGTGGATGTGCCATTCAAGCTCGCAATTGCAATGCCGCGCGGTCACCAGGATCGCGAGCTCGTTCAAGTTCGGAGGCAGCGAGGTGCGGTAGCGCAGAAGCTCGCCGAGCTGCTGCCACTTGTCGGCCAGTTCCGGCCGGTGCAGCGCAGCGCGCAACGGCCCGCGCAACTCGCCGCGCGGCCCGGAGACCACCGCGTCGTAGACGCGACGCTGCTCGGGCGTCATCGTCTCGGGCGTCGGAAGGGGAATGCGTGGCACGGCTCGTCTCCCGTCGATGCGCTTTCAGGAATCGTCCACGTGCGCCGTGGCGCGAGCGGCGGGCCGTTCCGCGAAGCCTGCATACCAGGCGGAAAGCCGCGGATGGCCTTGCCGCCAGTTCTGCTCGGCAAAGCGAAAATCGAGATAAGACAGGGCGCAGCCGATCGCGATGTGCCCGATCGACCAGGCGCTCTGTTCCAAATCCGCGGTCTCCCGCTCGAGCGTAGCGAGCGCCGCCTTCAGCTTGAGGGGATAGGTCGCAAGATGCGCCGGCGAGCGCTGCTCGGGCGGGCGCGACAGCTCGCCGCGCCACAGGATCAGGAAATCCATCATGCCGTCGGCGAGCGCTTGGCGGCGCAGCGCCTTGATCCGCTCGTCGGACCGCGAGGGAAACAGCCGTGACGCGCCGTCCAGGCGATCTAGATATTCGCAGATCACCGGGGAATCGTAGATCGCAGTGCCGTCGCCGAGCACCAGCGTCGGGATTTTCGAGAGCGGGTTGTCGAGCATCAGCTCGGCGCTGGGCTTGGTCGTCGCTGCCTGAGTGCGCACGCAATCGATACGGTCCGCGAGGCCCAGCTCGTGCGCGACCACCATCACTTTGCGCACATAGGGCGAACGCGGCGACCAATGCAGTTTCATGGCGGACCGCTAGCCTTTTTGCGCCAAGGCTGGGCTCGGTTGGTCTTCGGCGGCGGCTTCCGGGTCCGGTACCGACGGGCGCTGGATGCTGAACAGGCTCTCGACCACGCAGTAGTCCATGTATCCGAGCCGCGCGATCGGCTTCATGCGCGTCACATCCACGCGGCCATCCACGATGACGGAATCGTCGATGTGGATCCCGATCACCTCTCCGATCACAACGGCCGACGGATTCTTCTTGCCGTCGGCACTCACCAGCTCGACAGTCTTGGAATATTTGCATTCGAGCGCGACCGGCGCGCGCGCCACCCGCGGCGGCTTGACCTGGCGGCAAGCGATCATTTCGAGCCCCACACGCTGGGGCTCGCTCACCATCGGCCCGAAATCCGCCGACGTCGCGTTCACTTCCTCGCGCAGATCCCAGGTCGCCATGTTGGCGACGAACTCGCCGGTTTCTTCAGCGTTACGCTGCGAGTCCTTGCGCGGGTTGCTCGCAAACATGACGAAGGGCGGATAGCCCGAGACGATGTTAAAGAAGCTGTAGGGCGCGAGATTCACGACACCCGCCCGGCTGAGCGTCGAGATCCAACCGATCGGCCGCGGCACCACCAGGGCATTGAATGGGCTGTGCGGAAGATTGTGATCGTTGCGGCGAGGATCGTAATACATTGCGGTCTTGCGGGCGGTTCAGACCACGCCCTCCTGTTTCAACGACTCGATCGCGGCGGTGTCTACGCCGAATTCTCGCAATATCTCCATCGTGTGCTCACCGAGGTCGGGCGCGCGCCGCTCGTAAGTGAGCGCCGAATCCGCGTAGCGGATCGGGTTGGCTACCTGCTTCACCTTGCCTGCGAGCGGATGATCGATTTCGACCAGCATTCTGCGATGCTTCAGCTGCGGATCCTCGAAGGCTTCCGGAATCGAGTTGATCGGGCCCGAGGGCACGCCGACCTTCTCGAACGCATCCAGCAAATCGCTGCGGTTCCACTTGGCGAAGGTCTCAACCAGGAGACCGATCAGTTCGTCGCGATGCTGCACGCGTCCCGCGTTCTTCGCGAAGCGCGGATCGCGCAGCTCCGGCCGGCCGAGCACCTCGCACAGCTTGGCGTACTGGCTATCATTGCCAACCGCGAGCGCCATGTCGCCGTCGCGGCACTTGAAGACTTGCTGCGGCATGATGTTCGGGTGCCCGTTGCCGTGGCGACGCGGCGTGCGGCCGGTCAGAAGATAATTCATCGCCTGATTGGCGAGCATGGCGGCCTGGACGTCGAGCATGGCGAGATCGACATAATCGCCCTTGCCGGTCGCTTCGCGCCTGGCGAGCGCCGCAAGCACCGCAACCGTCGCATACATGCCGGTCATCAGATCGAGGATCGGCACGCCCACCTTCTGCGCGCCTCCGCCGGGCCGGTCGTCAGCCTCACCGGTGATGCTCATGAGCCCGCCCATCGCCTGAATCATGAAGTCGTAGGCCACGCTGTCCTTGCGCGGGCCGCTCTGGCCGAAACCCGTGATCGAGCAATAGATCAGTCGCGGATTGAGTTGCCGCAAATCCTCGTAGGCGAGGCCGTGGCGTGTCAGCGTGCCGACCTTGAAATTCTCAAACAGAATGTCGGACTTGGCGGCCAGAGTGCGGATCAGCTCCTGCCCCTTGGGCTTGGTGAGATCCACGGTGAGCGAGCGCTTGGCCCGGTTGGTGCAAAGAAAATAGCCGGACTCGCGGGTTTCCTTGCCGTCGCGCGCCTTCAGGAACGGCGGGCCCCAGCCGCGCGTTTCATCTCCGGCGCCCGGCCGCTCCACCTTGATCACGTCGGCGCCGAGATCGGCAAGCAATTGCGTGGCCCACGGGCCGGCCATGACCCGGCTCAGATCGAGCACGCGGATATGCGAAAGAGGTCCCGGCATTCCTTCACCCCGCGTCACGCTAGCGGCCAAATGTCATTAGACTGGACTATAGCAAGATGGCATGCAGCGGAAGAGCACGCCTTTCACAGGAGATTCGACCATGCCTCGAGTTGGCGATGTCGTGGTCACGCGCATCGAAGAGGCGATCCTGCGCGAGCCGACCGCGATTTTCGCCGAGTGGCGCGACGAGCTTCTGAATGAGCATCGCTGGATGGTGCCGAACTGCTACGATGTTGAAGCCGGCACCTTTCTCGTCAGTGTCCACAGCTGGCTGGTGCGAACAGCGCACCATACGATTCTGATCGACTCATGCGGCGGCAATCACAAGGAGCGGCCGCTCTCGCCCCGCTTTCACCAGCTCAACACGCCGTTCCTCGACCGCTTGCAGGCCGCAGGCGCGGCGCCCGAGCAGATCGATTACGTCCTATGCACTCACCTGCACGTCGACCACGTGGGCTGGAACACCAGGTTGCAAGACGGGCGTTGGGTGCCGACATTTCCCAATGCGAAGTACGTGTTTTCGCGGGCCGAACGCGACCGCTGGGACCCCAAGCGCGGCGCGGCCACCAAGCCGGTGGCTACGCACGCCGTATTCCTCGACAGCGTCTTGCCCGTCATCGAAGCCGGGCAGGACATGATGATCGAGGGCGAGGAGCAGATCGGAGATCGACTCAAGTTCATGCCGACGCACGGCCATACCCCGGGCCACATGTCCATTCGGCTGGTGGGCGCCGGGCGGGAAGCGATCTTCACCGGCGACGTAATGCACCATGCGATCCAGGTTTATTACCCGGAATGGAACAGCAGATATTGCGAGGATCAAGACGCGGCGCGGCGTACGCGGCGGCGACTGCTCGAGCACTCGGCCGAGGAGAACACTTTGCTCTTGCCGACCCATTTCGGAGCGCCGCACATGGGCCGCGTATTGCGCAAAGGCGACCGCTTCAGCTTCGCATTCGAAGAAGGCGCGTAGACGACAACTGGAAAATCTCGGAGCAGCTCATGGGACAGATCATCGTCGAAAAGCGCGGCAACGTCGTCGCGGTCACGCTCGACCTTCCGCCGGTCAACGCGCTGACGCTGGCGCGCTATCAAGAAATCACGAATATCTTCGACGAGATCAGCGGGCGCGACGACGTGCATTGCGCCGTGCTCGCCGCGCGCGGCGAGAAGGCCTTCTGTGCCGGGCTCGATCTGAGAGAGTTCAAGGAGGCGACGGTCGAGAAAGACCCCGAACGGGCGGCGATCGTGCGGGCAACCTTCAAGGCGATCCAGACCTGCGCAATCCCGGTGATCGCCGCAGTCAATGGTCCCGCGCTCGGTGCCGGCTGCGCGCTCGCGGTCAATTGCGACATCCGCATCGCCTCGGAGCGCGCAACCTTCGGCCTTCCCGAGATCAATGTGGGCCGCTGTGGTGGCGGAAGGTTCGTCGGGCGCCTCATCTCACAGGGCATGATGCGGCTGATGTTCTTCACCGGGAAACCGATCGACGCCGCCGAAGCGCTTCGCATCGGGCTCGTGGAGAAGGTCGTGCCGCAGGAAAAGCTCGAGTCGACGGTTTTTGAAATTGCCAACTTGATTGCGAGTAAAAGCCCGCTCGGGCTGCGACTCGGCAAACAGTCGCTGAACGAGTCCGAGGTGTTGCCCGTTCACGAGGGCTACATCGTCGAGCAGGGCTATAGCACGAAGCTTCTGGCGACCGAGGACGCACGCGAGGCCGCACGCGCTGTGCTCGAGAAACGCGAACCCAGGTTTGTCGGGCGATGATATGACGACGCCACGCGTTGCATCATTAAGTGGCGTCAGTGCAGCGAGTAACTCGAAATAATGTGCAATTGGCGGAGGGGGTGGGATTCGAACCCACGGTACGGTTTCCCGTACACACGCTTTCCAAGCGAGCGCCTTAAGCCACTCGGCCACCCCTCCGCGAGGAGCGCGCGACTATACTCGGGGTCCGCACCCTGACAAGCAAGCCGATGGCGCGCGCGAGGGAGCGGTTGCGCGGCGGCACGGCGAGAGTTAGGTCATGGGCGCGCGAGGCCCCGCATGGTCCGTTTCCTCTTCCGCTTCATCGGCCTTTGGCTGCTCGCCGGCGCGTTCGTGGCGCTGGTGATCGACGGCACGCGCTCGGTCGCGGCTTCGCGCATCGTGCTGACCACGGTCGGCGAGGCGTGGTCGGTCGTGCATCGGTCGAGTCTCGAGTTCTTCCGCGCACACATCGAGGCCAGTTACCCAGCCTGGGCGTGGGATCCGGTCGCGATCACCTTCCTGTTTGCACCGCTTTGGATCGCGCTCGGCGTGCTCGGCGTGCTGTTCGCGCTGCTGGGCCGCGTGCCGGCGCGGCCGATCGGCTATTCCTCGCGCGATTGAAGGCTCTCCTAAAGACTGGCTGGAACGTGATTGCCGGGCACGTGCGGAAAGCTCGCTAAATACTTATATTGAGAACCGAGAGCGAACCCTGCCGCGCGGAGGCGCACCATGTTCATTTTCAAAAAGAGCCTCGAAATCCCGACACCCGACAAGGCATTGGCGGGCCGAGCGAACCCGATTGCAACGGCCGACAAGCACTTCGTCTCCGGCCGGCCGCTCAAGGGCCCCTATCCCGCCGGCGCCGAGAAGGCGATGTTCGGGCTTGGCTGCTTCTGGGGCGCCGAGAAGGCATTCTGGAAAATCCCCGGCGTCTGGGTCACCGCCGTCGGCTATGCCGGAGGCCCGACGCCGAACCCGACCTATGAAGAAGTGTGCTCGGGCCGCACGGGCCACAATGAAGTGGTGCTCGTGGTCTACGACCCGAAGCAGGTGACCTATCAGGCGCTGCTCAAGGCATTCTGGGAAGAGCACGACCCCACGCAGGGCATGCGCCAGGGCGCCGACGTCGGCACGCAATATCGCTCCGGCATCTATGTCCACGACGAGGCGCAGCGGAAGGCCGCCGAGGCGTCGAAGAAGACCTACGAGGACGCGCTCAAGGCCAGGCGCTACGGCCCGATCACGACCGAGATCCTGTCCGCGCCGGAATTCTATTTTGCCGAGGATTATCACCAGCAATATCTGGCCAAGAACCCGCACGGCTATTGCGGCCACGGCGGCACCGGGGTCGCCTGCCAGATCGGAACCGGCGTCGCCGCGCACTGAAGGAGTTGCGCGGCGCACCCGCGCGTGCTGGCATCGCGCCGATGGCGCCCCGTCCCGATAGCAGCCCGATCGAGCGTCTGCTCGAGCGCGGCATTTTCCAGAGCCGCTGGCTCATGGCCCCGTTTTACGTGGGGCTGATCGGGAGCCTGGCCGTGCTCCTCTATACGTTCGTCCGCGAGTTCTTCAATTTTGTCATCCACGTCACGACCGCGAATGAGGCGGAAGTCATCCTCGGCGTGCTGGCGCTGATCGATCTTTCGCTCGCCGCCAATCTCGTATTGATCGTGGTCTTCTCGGGCTACGAGAACTTCGTTTCCAAGATCGATCCGGAAGGCCATCCCGACTGGCCGGAATGGATGACGCAGATCGATTTCGCCGGTCTGAAGCAGAAGCTGTTCGCCTCGATCGTGGCGATCTCGGCAATCCAGGTGCTGAAAGCCTTCATGAACCTCGACAAGATGCAGAACGACCGCACGCTAGCCTGGCTCGTCGGCATCCATCTCATGTTCGTGGTCTCCGGCCTCCTGCTCGCATGGACCGACCGGCTCAGCGACGAGTCCAAGAGTAAGATCGAAGAGGACAAGGCCAAGTACGGGAAGAAGTGAGCAGGAGCATACGATGATCGTCGAGCTGGTGCTATTCCGCAGCCCGCCGGGCATGAACCGCGACGCGGTGCTGCAGGACGCCAAGCACACGCTCCGGCGCTGGCGCGCCAACAAGGAGCTCGTGCGCAAGCACTATCTGTTGAGCGACGACGGCTGGGGCGGCGGGCTCTATATCTGGCCTTCGCGCGAAGCGGCGGAAGCGGCGCACAATGCCGAATGGCAAATGGGTGTCGAGAAACGCACGGGCGCCAAGCCCATCATGCGCTATTTCGATCTTCTGATGCTGCTCGACGACGAGAAAGGCACGGTGACCGAATGGCCGGCGCCGGACGCGCCGGCGCGCATCGCCGCCGAATAGTTCAGATCACGTTCAGTTCGAGTTCGCCGACGCCATCCACATGGCCGTGCAGCTTGTCGCCACGCTTGACCGCGCCAACACCGGCGGGCGTGCCGGACATGATGATATCGCCGGGTGCCAGCGTGAAATACTCGGAGAGATAGGAAATCATCTCCGGCACTTTCCAGATCATCTGCGCCAGATCGCCCTGCTGCTTCACGGCGCCGTTTACTTTCAACCAGATCGCGCCCTTGGCCGGATGGCCGATCTTCTCGGTGGTAACCAGCGCCGAGCAAGGCGCGGAGGCCTCGAAGGCCTTGCCGATTTCCCAGGGCCGGCCGGCCTTCTTGGCTTCACCCTGCAGATCGCGCCGGGTCATGTCGAGGCCGACGCCGTAGCCGAACACGTATTCGAGCGCGCGGCCGACCGGAATATTGATGCCGCCGCGGCCGAGCGCGACCACGAGCTCGATTTCGTGATGCACATCTTGTGTCTTGGGCGGGTAGGGAAAGTCGTGGCCCGGCGTCAGCAGGTTGTCGGGGTTCTTCTGAAAGAAGAAAGGCGGCTCGCGGTTGGGGTCGTGACCCATCTCGATGGCGTGCTCGGCGTAGTTCCGGCCGATGCAATAAACGCGGTGCACGGGAAAACGCTCGGTCGCACCTTCGACCGGCAGGCTTACGATGGCGGGCGGCGTCACGACGAATTTCATGGGCTGTCTCAAGGGCTTGAACAAATGGCGCGCCCGAAGGGATTCGAACCCCTGACCTTTGCCTTCGGATGGCAACGCTCTATCCAGCTGAGCTACGGGC
>Ga0209640_10005062_pt1 | contig 11533 bp, 10 predicted proteins | sample RifCSP10_1_FD_184018 | JGI IMG/M metagenome (GOLD analysis project Ga0209640, IMG submission 184018) | Soil microbial communities from Rifle, Colorado - Rifle CSP2_sed 10_1 (SPAdes) (version 2) | ecosystem: Environmental > Terrestrial > Deep subsurface > Rock core/Sediment | place: Rifle... | reverse complement strand
AGCCGCGCCTGGCGGCCCTTGCGGCGGATGAAGTCGATGACCTTGCTCGCTTCGAGCGGCGGGTTCTTGATGAACTGCAGCTGGACCGCCTCGTGGGTGGCATCCACGCGCGCCACGCCGAGCGGCCGCGCGGCGATACGCACGCGGTGGCATTCGAGCAGCGCGCGCGCCGGCTCCGGCAGTTCGCCGAAACGGTCCACCAGCTCCTCGCACAGCAGCTCTAGCAGCTCCGCGGAATCCGTGTCCGCCAGCCGCTTGTAAAGCGAGAGCCGCTCGTGCACGCCGCTGCAGTAGGTGACCGGCAGCAGCGCCGGCACGTGCAGATTGACTTCAGTGGTCAGGTCGGAAGCCATGTCGAATTCGGGGACGCGGCCTGCTTTCAGCGCCCTGACCGCACGCTCCAGCATCCGCGCGTACAGCGAGAAGCCGATTTGCTGCATCTCTCCGGACTGCCGGTCGCCCAGGATCTCGCCGGCGCCGCGGATCTCCAGGTCGTGCATCGCGAGGTAGAAGCCCGAGCCCAGCTCCTCCATCATCTGGATGGCTTCGAGGCGCTTTTTCGCCTGGGCACCAAGGGCATCCTCGCCCGGCGTCAGGAGATAGGCATAGGCCTGGTGGTGGGAGCGCCCGACCCGGCCGCGCAGCTGGTGCAGCTGCGCCAGGCCGAAGCGGTCGGCGCGGTTGATGACGATGGTGTTGGCGGTCGGGATGTCGATCCCGGTCTCGATGATGGTGGAGCAGAGCAGCAGGTTCGAGCGCTGCGCGGTGAAGTCGCGCATCACGCGCTCCAGCTCGCGCTCGTGCATCTGGCCGTGCGCCACCGCGATGCGCGCCTCGGGCAGCAGGCCCTCCAGCCTTTGCTTCATCCGGTCGATGCTGTCCACCTCGTTGTGCAGGAAGAAGGCCTGGCCGCCGCGCTTCAGCTCGCGCAGCACCGCTTCCCGGATCAGGCCCTCCGACCAGCCGGCGACGAAGGTCTTGATGGCGAGGCGCTTCTGCGGCGCCGTGGCGATCACCGAGAAATCACGAATCCCTTCTAACGATAGTGCCAGCGTGCGCGGGATCGGCGTCGCGGTGAGCGTCAGCACGTCCACCTCCGCCCGCAGGCGCTTCAGCGCCTCCTTCTGCCGCACGCCGAAGCGGTGCTCCTCGTCGATGATCGCGAGGCCCAGGCGCGCGAGCCTGACACCGCGCGACAGCAGCTTGTGCGTGCCGATGACGATGTCGATCTCGCCGCTCTCCAATCCCTTCAAAGTCAAAGAGGATTCTTTAGAACTTCTAAAGCGTGATAGCTCCGCAATCTTGACCGGCCAGTCGGCGAAGCGGTCGGAGAAGCTCTGGAAGTGCTGCTCGACGAGCAGCGTGGTGGGGCAGAGCACCGCCACCTGCTTGCCGTCGGCCACGGCGATGAACGCGGCCCGCAGCGCGACCTCGGTCTTGCCGAAACCGACGTCGCCGCACACCAGGCGGTCCATGGGCTTGCCCGCGGCCATGTCGGCGGTCACCGCCTCGATGGCGGCGGCCTGGTCGGGGGTCTCCTCGAAGGCGAACCCGGCGGCGAAGGCCTCCAAGTCCTTTTGATTTATCGAAAAAGAAAAGCCCAGCCTTGAGGCACGCTTGGCGTACAGCGCGAGCAGTTCGGCGGCGGTGTCGCGCACCTGCTTCGCGGCGCGCGCCTTGGCCTTGTCCCACTGGCCGCTGCCGAGCTTGTGCAGCGGCGCCTCTTCGGGCTGGGCGCCGCTGTAGCGGCCGATCACGCCGAGCTGTGACACCGGTACGTAGAGCTTGTCGCCCCCGGTGTATTCGAGGATCAGGAACTCGCTTTCGCCTTCGCGGAAGTCCATCTTCTGCAGGCCCTGGTAGCGACCGATGCCATGCTGCTCGTGGACTACGGGGTCGCCGATCTTGAGTTCGGAGAGGTCGCGCAGCATCCCCTCGACCGCGGTCTTTTTCTCCGTGGCGCGGGCGCGGCGGCGCACCACGCCTGCATAAAGCTCCGCCTCGGTGACCACGGCCCAGCCTTCCGCCGGAGCGATGAAGCCTTGCGCGAGCGGGGAGACGCCGATGCAGAAGGCGGAATTTCCCCTGAGAAATTCGTCGAAACCCGCCGCCTTTGAAGGATCGAGCCCGTACTCCGAAAAGTAGGTGAGCATGGTCTCGCGCCGGCCGGGAGACTCCGCGGCAACCAGCACCCGCAGCTTCGACGACTCGAGAAATCCCTTGAATGCCGCAAGCGGATCCTGCGTGCGCCGGTCGACGGCGAGCGGCGGCAGGGGCCGAGTGGACAAGGATTCCTGTTCTTTATTTTCTTGAAAAAAAGATATTTCTATTTTTGAGAAATCCCTGACTCGCAGATGAAATTCCTCCGCGGGCACGAACAGCTGCGCCGGGGCGAGCGGCGGCCGGTCGGGATCGCCGCCCGCCATCCGGTGGCGCGCGGCGGCGTCGCGCCAGAAATCGCTGACCGCGGCCGGCACGTCATGGTGCAGGGCCAGCGTGCAGCCGCGCGGCAGGTAGTCGAAGAGCGTCGCCACCGACTCGAAGAACAGCGGCAGGTAGTACTCGACGCCCGCCGCGGCGATGCCGTTCGACACGTCGCGGTACAGGCGCTTCCTGGACGGGTCGCCCTCGAACAACTCGCGCCAGCGGCTGCGAAAACGCGTGCGCCCCGCGTCGTCGATGGGGAATTCGCGCGCCGGCAGCATGCGGATTTCGTTGACCGCATACAGCGTGCGCTGGGTGTCGACGTCGAAGGTCTTGATGGAGTCGATGACATCGTCGTCAAGGTCGATGCGGTAGGGCAGCGTGCTGCCCATGGGGAAGAGATCGATCAGGCCGCCGCGGAAGCAGGCTTCGCCCGGAGCCACGACCTGGGTGACGTGCTGATATCCAGCAGTTGTCAGTTGTTCTTTTAATGATGAAATATTTATTTTGTTTTTCGAATCAAGGAAGAACGTCCTTCCCGCAATATAGGCAGGCGGGCACAGGCGCACCAGCGCGGTGGACGCGGGCACGATGGCGACGTCGAACTCGCCGCGCTGGATGCGGTAGAGCGTGGCCAGGCGCTCGGACACCAGGTCCTGATGCGGCGAAAACTGATCGTAGGGCAGGGTTTCCCAGTCGGGAAGCAGGCAGGCGCGCAAAGCCGGCGCGAACCAGGCGACCTCTTCCAGCAGGCGTTGCGCATCGAGCGCGGTCGCGGCGATGACCGCGACAGGCGTCTCGGCGGCGGCGAGCCGCGCGATGGCGAGCGCGTCGGAGGAGCCGGCGAGCCGGGTATAGCGCCTGCGGGAGGGAAGCGTGTCGCGATGCATCGAGGGGAAAAGCATGCAATTATATCGTCCTGAATTACAAGAACTTTACCCTTGGCTATCGTCGCCCTGATCCCGGCCGCCGGAAGCGGCACGAGAATTGCCGCCGAGCGCCCCAAGCAGTATCTGGCGCTGGCAGGCAAGCCGATGCTCTGGCACGCGGTGCGCACCGTTTGCCGGCCCCCGGTGGAGAACGTGTTCGTGGTGCTCGCGGCGGGGGACGAGGCCTTCGCGCGGCACGACTGGAGCGCGTTCCCGGGGAAGCTCGCGCCGCTCTACTGCGGCGGCGAATCGCGGCGCGATTCGGTCTACAACGGCCTGGTGGCGATGATGGGAGCGCTGGACGCGGAAGACTGGGTGCTGGTGCATGATGCCGCCCGCCCCTGTCTTCCTGAAAACGATTTGCGGATGCTGATCAAGGAATGCTCGCAGGATGAAATCGGTGGAATTCTCGCTCTCCCGGTAGCGGACACCGTGAAAAAGGCCGCCAAGGACGAAGCCGGCACGCAGCGCGTGGCCGGGACCGAAGACCGCGCACAGCTTTGGCTCGCGCAGACGCCGCAGATGTTCCGCGCCGCGCTGCTGATGCGGGCGCTGCACCAGGCCAAGGGCACGGTGACCGACGAGTCGAGCGCGGTGGAGCAGCTGGGGCTGCGGCCGAAGCTGGTCGCGGGCAGCCGCGAGAACCTCAAGGTCACCTGGCCCGAGGACTTCGCCATCGCCGAGGCCATCCTCTCCCGTCAGGGGAACGCATGAGAATCGGCCAGGGCTTCGACGTCCATCCGCTGGTGTCGGGGCGCAAGCTGATCATCGGCGGCGTCGAAATTCCCCACCACAAGGGCCTGCAGGGGCACTCGGACGCCGACGTGCTGCTGCACGCCATCTGCGACGCGCTGCTCGGTGCTGCCGGTCTCGGCGACATCGGCCAGCACTACCCCGACAACAGCGAGGTGCTCGCCGGCGTCGACAGCCGCGAGCTGCTGCGCGACGTGGCGAAGAAGCTCGCCGCGCTCAACCTGAAGGTGGTCAACATCGACACCACCATCATCGCCCAGGCGCCGCGCATGGCGCCCCACAAGATGCGCATGATCGGCAACATCGCCGCCGACCTCGGCATCACGCCTGCGCATATCAACATCAAGGCCACCACCACCGAACAGCTAGGCTTCATTGGCCGCGGGGAAGGCATCGCGGCGCAGGCCGTCGCGCTGCTCGAGTAGGCATGTACTCGCCGAGCTACAACCGGCTCGAGAACCGCGCCGAACTCCTCGAATTCATGCGGGATAACGGCTTCCCGCTCCTCGTCACCGGGACGGGCGGAACGCTGCATGCCTCGCATCTGCCGTCGATGGTCCATGATCGGGACAACGAAATCGTCCTGGACATGCACATGGCGCGCTCCAACCCCCAGTGGAAGGAATTCTTCGACGACGAGGTGATGGTGGTGTTCTCGGGCCCGCACGCCTACGTCTCGCCCCGCTGGTACCTGGAGAAGGAGCGGGTGCCGACCTGGAACTACGCCGCCGTTCATGCCTATGGCGTTGCCAAAGTGATTGCTGATAGGAAATTGAAATACGAATCTCAGCGCCGCCTGGTCGCCAGGCTCGACCCTGAGTGGCTGCCCAGGTTCGACGCGCTGCGCCAGGAGTACGTCGACAACATGCTCGACGGCATCGTCAACTTCGAGATTGGGGTCACGCGCATCGAGACGCGCTGGAAGCTCTCCCAGAACCGCGGCCGCGCCGAGCAGGACTCGATCGCCTCTCACCTGGAAGGTTCTGCCGATTCATCGGCGCGTGCCCTGGCCGCCTTGACGCGCAAGCATCTCGTATCGGACTGAATGCGCCTGTTCTTCGCCCTCTGGCCGCCGCCCGCCACCGCGCGGGCGCTGGCGGACTGGGCGAAGGGGGTAGCGCGTGTCGCCGGAGGCAAACCGGTCGCCGCCGAAAACATCCACCTCACCCTGGCGTTCCTCGGCGACGCCGATCCCGGGAAAGCCGCCGCCGCCGCAAAGGAAGTCCGCTGTGAAGCCTTCGACCTGCCGATCGAAGTGTCGGAATACTGGAAGCACAACCAGATTGTCTGGGCCGGCCCCGCGCAGATTCCCGAGCGGCTCGCCCGCCTCGTGGAGGCGCTTCAATTCGAGCTGTACCGGACCGGCTTCATCCTCGAGCGCCGCCCCTTTGCCGCGCACGTCACGCTTCTGCGGAAGGCACGCACTCCACCCACGCTTCCGGATCTCCCTCCAGTCCAGTGGCCCGCAAATGAATTCGTCTTGGTGCAATCGCGCTCCTCGAGCGAAGGCTCGTACTACGCGTCTCTCAAGAGTTTTGGATTGCCTCGGTCACAATGACGGCGTAACGTATCTAAATGGTCACGAATGACCGCAAATCTTCCAGCACTCGAGTCGCGATATCGAACGGTTTCGCCGCTGTCGGGGTACTTCTTCTTATGACGGCCAGCCTTTCCCCTGCCGATTGGTACCCGATCGTGCAGCTATTTAGCGGATTTGCGTTGATCGCGGTTTCGCACGTTCTTACGCCGTGCCGGGACCAGATGACGAAGTGGTGGAGCGCTCGAATTTCCAAATACACAGGGAGGTAAGCAGCCATGGCTACATACATCGCACTTTCCAGCTTCACGGATCAGGGAATTCGCAACGTCAAGGACAGCACCAAGCGGGCCGACGCGGTGAAGGAGGCGGCGAAGAAGTTCGGCGCCAGCATGACGCAGATCTACTGGACGCTCGGACGCTATGACCTGGTGGCGGTGATCGAGGCGCCGGACGACAAGTCGGCAACCGCCTTTGCATTGAGCATCGGCGCCGCGGGCAATGTCCGTACCGAGACGCTGCGTGCCTTTTCCAAAGAGGAAATGAACGGGATCGTCGCCAAGATGGCCTAGACGGGGGCTTCGGTGAATAGGCCGCTGAAGGTTGCCGCCGGCATCGCTGTTTCGTTCATCGGTTTCGCCGGCACGATTATTTATCTGCTGGCGGCGAAAATAATAAGCGCAGCGGTGGCGAAGCTGATGCTTGTCGGCTTGGTGGGGCTGTACGTCGGGTTCGGAATCCTGATTGCGGTCTATCGCCTGATCAGCAAGCTGGATTAGGCGCCGGTGGCGAGCACCAGGCGCGCGACGAGGCCGCCGCCTTCGCGCGGCGCCAGTTCCAGCCTGCCGCCGTGGGCCCGCGCGATGCGCTCGACGATGGCGAGGCCGAGCCCGGCGCCCGAGGGGCCGCGGCGCGAAGGGTCGAGCCGGGTGAAGGGGCGCTTCAGCCTTTCGCTATCGCCGTCCGGGACGCCGGGACCGCGGTCGCGGACTTCAACGGAGACCTTGCCTTCGGCCGAAAAAGTCATGACGTCGACCGTCCCGCCCGCATAGGTCAAGGCGTTGTCCACCAGGTTGGCGATCGCGCGATGCACCGCCACGCGCGCAAAGGGGAAGGGCGGAAGGTCGTGCTCGTGGACGGAAACCGGCTTGCCGAGCCGCGCGTAGTGCTCCGCGAGCTCCGCGAGCACCAGCCCCAGGTCCTGCGCGGATTTCTCCTCATCCGTGCCGCGCGCAAAGTCGAGGAACTGGCCGAGGATGGCGTCGATCTCCTCGATGTCGGCGATCATGGCGCGGGAGGTCCCCGATTCGGCGCCGCTCATCTCGAGCGCGAGGCGCAGCCGCGTGAGCGGCGTGCGCAGGTCGTGGGAAATGCCGGCGAGCACCATGGCGCGCTCGCGCTCCATGCTTTCGAGGTCGCTCGCCATGCGATTGAACGCCGAGGCGACGGTCTGCAGTTCGCGCGCGCCGTCCTCGGGCAGCGGCTGGTGCGGCTCGCCGCGGCCGATGCGTCCGGCGGCCCGCGTGACCTCCGCGAGCGGCCGGGCGATGCGCGAGGCGATCAGCCAGGCGCCGACCAGGGCGAGCGCCAGAAGCGCCGCCGCCCAGCCCAGCCATTCCAGGCCGAACGCGGGCTGGAAGCGCCCGAGCGGCAGCTTGGCCCAGAATTCGTCGCCGTCGATCAGAAAACTCACCCAGAAGCCTTCCTCGCCGTCGCGGGCGACGGCGAAGCGCGTCTTGTCGCCGAGCGTGCCGCGCACGCGGCCCGCCACGCGCCTGAGCAGCGGGCTGTCGGGCAGCGGCTCGAGGCGCTCGGACGCGCTCGCCGGATAGACGCGCAGGCTCTCGGTCACGTTCATTTCGATCAGCAGCTCGCGCCGCAGGAACGGGTCGGCGCTTACCAGCGCGGCGCGCGTCAGGTTCACCGCGCTGATCGCCTGCTGCGCCAGCTCGCGCGAACGCGGGCCGCGCTCGTAGACGCGGTAGATCTCGAAGGAAGCGAGGACCGCGGTGACGATCAGCGCGGCGATCAGCAGGAACGACCGCGCGAGGAGGGTCATTCCGGACCGGCGTCCGGGACGAACACATAGCCGAAGCCCCAGACGGTCTGAATATGCTTCGGGTGCGCGGGGTCGGCCTCGACGATCTTGCGCAGGCGCGAGATCTGCACGTCGATCGAGCGGTCGAACACCTCGTACTCGCGGCCGCGCGCGAGCTCCATCAGCTTGTCGCGCGACAGCGGCTGGCGCGGGTGCTGCACCAGCACCTTGAGCACCGAGAATTCCCCGGTGGTCAGCGGCTGCGCCTTGCCGTCGCGCGTCAGCGTCCGCGTGGAAAGATTCAGCGAAAACCGGCCGAATTGGAAGGATCCACCCTCAACTGGTGCGCCTGGAGGTCCTTGAGGAATTTTCCTTCTCAATACAGATTTGATACGCGCCAGCAACTCCCGTGGGTTGAACGGCTTGGGCAGGTAGTCGTCGGCGCCCATTTCCAGGCCCACGATGCGGTCCACCTCTTCGCCCTTGGCGGTGAGCATGATGATCGCCGGCGCCGTGCCCTGGCCCGCTTGCTGCCCCCTGAGCCGGCGGCAGACCGCGAGCCCGTCCTCGCCGGGCAGCATCAGGTCGAGCACCACCAGGTCGTAACGCTCGCGCGCGAGCTGCTTGTCCATGCCGGCCGCGTCGGCCACCGCTTTCACCTCGTAGCCGCCGTTGCCGAGGTAGCGCACCAGGAGGTCGCGCAGCCTCTGGTCGTCGTCGACCACGAGAATCCGGGTTTTCAACTCGGCCATGGCGGGAAGATACCAATTGTTACACCGCTGGCGCGTGATTTCCGTACCATTCGGGCTGGATGAAAGCCGTAATTTTTTTCCTCGTGCTGGCGGCGACCGCCGGGACGGCGCTCGGCCAGGAAAAGCAGAGGCATGACGGCAAGCCGCATATGAAGCAGGAGGATCGCCAGCGCATGCGCGAAGACATGCGCGAGGTCAATCGGGATCGAAGCGCCGGGCGCGCGGAACGCCCGCGGCAGATGACGCCTCAGGAGCGGGAAAAGCTCCGCCAGGACATCCGGGACGCCAACCGGCAGATGCGCCGCTAGGCGGGGCGTGGCGGCCGCTCAGGCGGCGTCGGATTTGCTGCCGGCCTGAGGCTCGTTGGCCGCCGCGCCGGCGCTGTAGAAGCAGAACGTGTTCTTGCCGGACTGCTTGGCGGCGTACATCGCCATGTCCGCGTGCTTCATCAGCGCAAACGAGTCCACGGCATCGTCGGGGTACACGCTGATGCCTATGCTCGCGGTGACGCGCGCTTCGCGGCCGCCCAGCGTGTAGGGCCGCACCACCTCGCTGAGCAGCTTGCGCGCCACCGTTTCCACCGGCGAAGTTTCGGTCACCTCCTCGAGCACCACCAGGAATTCGTCGCCGCCGAGCCGCGCCACCAGGTCGCTCGCCCGCAGGTTGGCGCGCAGGCGCTTGCCGAGCTCGACCAGCATGGCGTCGCCCGCGTCGTGCCCGTGCACGTCGTTGATCTGCTTGAAGCCGTCGAGGTCGACGAACACCACCGCCAGCTTGGAGTTCCGGCGGCGCGCGCGCTGCACCGCCTGCTCGAGCGAGGGACCGAGGCTGCTGCGGTTGGCCAGGCCGGTTAGCGGGTCGCTGTAGGCGAGCGAGGCGATGTGCTCGCGGGCGAGGGCGATCTCGGTAATGTCCCGGCCGACGCCGCGGTAGCCCGAAAACGCGCCGTCGGCCGCATAGCGCGGCTGGCCGCTGATCGAGAAATGCCGCTGCGCGCCGTCGGGCATCATGCGGGAAAACTCGAAATCGCGGAACGCCAGCCGCTGCTCAAGGACCGCGCGGTGCGCCGCCCAGCCGGCCTCGTCCGGTCTGAGCGAAGGCACCTCCCAGACGGTCTTGCCGACGGCGCCGCCGAGCATGCGGGAGGTCGGGTAATTCGGGCCGTGCACCACTTGCGTCAGCCGGTGCCCGGCGTCGGTCTCCCAGAAAAAATCCGACGACATCTGCGTCAGGCTGCGGAAGCGCTCTTCGCTCTCGCGCAGCATTTGCTCCACGCGCTTCTGCGCAGTGACATCGCGGCCGACGCCGCGGTAGCCTTCGAATCTGCCGTCAGCGCCGAACACCGGCTCGCCGCTTACGCTCACGTAGCGCGACGAACCGTCGGGCATGGTGCGCCGCATGTTCAAGTCGTGAAACGGCTGGCGCGCTTCCAGTTGCGCGCGGTGCGCGTCCCAGCCGCCTTCGATTTCGAGCCCGCTTTCCCAGCGCCGAGTGCCGATCAGCCGCCGGCTCAGCGCGGGATCGCCGCCCGCCGGCGCGCGGCCTTCGATCCGGGTAAAGCGGAATTCGCTGTCCTGTTCCCAGTACCAGTCGGAGGAGAGGTTGGTCAGGCTGCGGAAGCGCGCCTCGCTGTCGCGCACCGCCTGCTCGGCCTCCGTGCGATGCAGGTACTCGCCGACCTGGGTGACGATGGCGTTGAGCGTTTGCGCCAGGCGCTTATCAGGGGCCCGGATGCGCCTGGAATGGAACGCGAGCACCCCGCCGACGCGACCGCCGTAGTTCACCGGCAGCAGCGCCGCGCCCCGCAACCCGGTGCGCTCGACCAGGGACTCGCGCAGGCCGCGGGGGTCCTGCGTCGAGTCGGCGAGCCACATGGCCTCGCCGGTCTGGCAGACTGTGCCGACCAGGCCCGCCCCGGGCTTGAGGACCCGGTTCATGGATCCTTCCATGAAGCGGCGCGCCTCGTCGTCGTCGGCGCGGATCCAGTGCGCGACGCAATGCAGGGCCGCGGCGCCCGCGTCGAGCCGCCAGAATTCCGCGCTGTCCCAGCCCTCGGCCTCGCATATCGCATGCAGCGCGCCGGACAGCGCCGCGTGAACGTTCGCGGTTTCGGCCAGCCGGCGCGTCACCGCCTGCTGCAGCTTGAGCAGCTGCTGCATGCGCTTTTGCTTGGTGATATCGCGGCCGATGCCGCGGTAGCCGGCGAAACGGCCCCTCGCATCGAGGACCGGATCGCCCGACACGGTCATGTAGCGGCGGCTGCCGTCTTCCAGCAGGCGCCACATCAGCACATCGCGGAAAGGGGCGCGTGCTTCGAGGAGGGCGCGGTGCGCCTCCCAGCCGCCTTCGACCTCGACGCCGGTTTCCCAGCGCTTCTTGCCGACGATTGTGGCGGCGAGCGCCTGTTCGGCCGTGTTGCTGGCGTCGACGCGGGTGAAGCGCAGCTCCGCGTCCTGCTCCCAGTACCAATCGTTCGAGAGGTCGTGAAGGACCTCAGGTCCAGTCTTGCGTTTTTTCCTCGCCGCCAATCGTCCTTCTCCCCACGCGGAATTTAACGGAGCGTTATCTTCGCGTCCAGTCAAACAAGGTGGGCAATCGAGTTCGCGTAATAGGCGAGGAGGGTGGATTCGGCCGGGCTGGCGCTGAACAAACCTTCTGCTTCGTCCACCAGGTGGCGCAGGCGCAGCATCCTCAGGCCGACCGTAAGAGCGTAATCGAGGTCGCCGCGCGGCACGTACACATGCGCGCCGGCGGCCTCGAGGCGACGCAGCAGCTGCCCCACCTCGGCTTTCAGCTCGAGCTCCGATAGCTTTTTTTCGGGATTCCTGGAAAAAACCGTAGCTATCAGCGCCACCGGCACCACCGGCACGATCCGCCCGACGGCGTCCATCAGGTCGCGGCCGAGGAAACCTATCGCTTTCTTGCGTTCCTCGCCCGACAGCCGCTGGAAGTCGATGCCGCGCACGCGGCAGTACTCGCGCATCGACACCGGCGAGCCGAAGTTGACGCAGGCATAGCCGAAGCGGCGCCACTCGCTGCGCAGCATCAGGATCGCGTTGTGCAGCAGGAAGCCGAAGGTGCCCGAAACGGCGCGTACGCG
>Ga0209640_10005061_pt1 | contig 11536 bp, 9 predicted proteins | sample RifCSP10_1_FD_184018 | JGI IMG/M metagenome (GOLD analysis project Ga0209640, IMG submission 184018) | Soil microbial communities from Rifle, Colorado - Rifle CSP2_sed 10_1 (SPAdes) (version 2) | ecosystem: Environmental > Terrestrial > Deep subsurface > Rock core/Sediment | place: Rifle... | reverse complement strand
TCCCGGATCCAGGACGAAACTCGCCAGCATCCCGTCCCACGCCGCGCCGCCTAGTCTCACTCCCGCACGTCGCAATGCCAGTGCATCGGCTTTGAGATCGTGGCCAAGCTTCCGGACGACGTCGGCTTCCAGTAAATCCACCAAGGGACGCAGCGCTGGGTCGCTGAGAGGCGGGAGATTGCCGGGGCCAGCGCCCAGAAGATCCTGCTGCTCGGCCTGGTGTCCCAACGGAAGGTACCAGATCGGACCCTCCTCCCCGGCGAGGGCCAGGCCCACCAGCATGGGCGACCGGCGCGAGTCGTCCGACGCAATCGTCCGGAGCAGAATCGGGCCGCCGTTTATCGTCTCCACAAGCCGCCGTACGGTTCCCACGTCCGCTGCTACGCGCCAATCACGCAGAACGACCGGTGCCGACACGGCTCCCGTCGGCTCTGCCCGCTGCAGCAGCTCGTGAAACTCCAGCTCGGTGAACACGCGCCTAAGAGCGTCGGGATCCGGCTCGCGGAGGCGGAGCGACTCAAGATCCAACCGCACCGGCACGTCGCGCCGAATGGTGACCAACTGGCGACTCAGGCGGGCTCGCTCGGCGTCGACCCGCAGTGCTTCCTGAACCCTGCGCCCCGGGGCCTCGTCCGCGTGGGCCAGAATGGTCTCCAGGTCACCCCACCGCTCGATCAGCATCCGCGCGGTCTTCTCACCAACTCCGTGTACGCCGGGGACATTGTCCGATGCATCCCCCACCAGGGCCAGAAAGTCCACCACGCGATGTGGCGGCACGCCAAGCCGCTCGGCGGCGTTGCTGACGTCCACCCATTGCTCCTCGACGGCCGCCGGCCCGCGGCGCCCTGGATTGAGCAGCGAGATCCAGTCGGAGACGAGCTGGTAGAGGTCCTTGTCACCGGAAACGAGGACCACCGGCACTCGAGCGGCCGCTGCCTGAACGGCAAGCGTTCCGAGCACATCGTCGGCCTCATACCCATTCACTGCGATCAACGGAATCCGGAGTGCCCCCAGGAGTTGCCCGACGCGCTCGACCGAGCGATCAAAGTCCGCCTGCAACTCCGGCTCGAGGCGTTCCCGCGTGGCTTTGTACTCGGGGTAGGTTTCGTGCCGAAACGAGGTACCGGCGTCATGCACCCAGGCCAGGTACGCCGGTGCGTGCCGCTCGATGAGCCCCAACAGGAATCGGGCAACACCGTACACGGCCGAGGTGTTCTCTCCGCGCGTGGTGCGGAGCGGCCGGTTCATCATGGCAAAGAACGCCCGATAGATGAGCGCGTAGCCGTCGACGAGGAACAGGCGGCGCGCGGCAGCAGGCATTGGACCGGGCAGGCTCGATGTCGAGCGGAAACTCTGGCTAGTGCCGTTCCAACTTGTTTTGCCTAACGGCTGAGATGAGCGTCACGGCAAGCAAACCGCATGGCGCATCGCAGAGTTTGGCGCGATGAGTTGGAACGGCACTAGACGCCGGGTCCGCCCGCCTGGCCTCCGAACCGGCGCACGCGGCTCAGCAATCGTTGATACTCCACGCGCGACGAAAACGTCAGGCGGAAGGAATTGAACGATATCTCGTTGATGAAATAGATGAGAACGGTTTCGCCGCCAGAGAAGTAGGTCCATCGGATCACAGTGCGACCGGTCCGCAGGTCGTCATATCGCTCTTCACGGTCCGGTTCGCCAACGGTGATGTACACTTCTCCGCGATCGGTCAACCAGCCGGCTTCGGACTCGTCGCGGAAACGCAGATTGGCCACGAGCACGCGGCGAAAATACGCCGCGACGGCTTCATTCTCCGGAGTCATGGAATCCGGATCGGTGCGGCGCCAGAACGCCCGCCACAGCTCCGACCGCTCCTGCGGCTCCGCCGTGCGCATCTGTGCGATCTCGTCGTCGTGGCCGAAGTAGCGCAGCAGCGCAAGGACATCGTCGAGATTGGTTACGGCCCACTGCTCCGAGAAGGTCACCAGCGCCATCGTACGGGCCGTATCCGCACCTCCCAACGTCGCGTCAAACCGAAGCTCGCCGAGCTGGAGCTGGCGCGGCGCCACCCGCACGATCAGGGGAATGATGTCCGGCCGGACCGTATCGGGGCCAACCGCCACCGCCACCTCGGGAGGACCGATCGTGACCGTGTCGGTCCAGGCCACAGCGCTGTCGGCGTGGCGGGCCCGCAGGAATAGCTGGGCTCCCGGTTCCGCGTCGTAGGTTTCGATGTAGAAGCTGAGAGTATCGGCGCCCTGCGGAGATGTTGCTCGCGGGCTTGCCAACACCGTCGGGAGCACCGACCGGGTCGCCCGAGGGCTGCCCTGGTGAATAGGAATGAGCGACGAGAGCTTCGGGCCGGCGGCATCGAACCGGGGAACCTGGAGCAGGCCGTCGTCGCGCGTGGACGAAAGGCCATTACGGTCCCGCACGACGACCGTTACCGTCAACTCACCGGGCGGAAGGTAGATGAAATGCTGGAAGATGACGCTCTCATCCGTGCGGCGGGTCTCGGCCATCGCAGCCACGCGCACGTTCTGATCGGAGCCCACCTGGCCGACGATCTCCGTTCCGCGGCGGAACACGGCTTCCACCCGGTAACGCGCCTCGAACACGTTCCCGACACGGCGAAAAGCCAGGGCGCTCCCCGTCATCGACAGGCCAAACAGGCTCAGCGTCGAATCCGGCACTTCTCCGGCGAGGAAATGCACGGACGCCACAAACGGCAGGGGCTGGCCCTTGGCGAGAAACCCGAGCTGGCGGTACACGGCAGTCGGATCCGCAAGCCGTGGCACGAGGATATTGGGGTCGGGAGTTGGCCCCCGGGCCGCTGGACCGCCGCTCACGCCGCACCCGACGGCGATGGGAAGCACAACGAGACCGAGGAATCGGCGGACCGCGAGCATCATTTGCCGAACCTTACCCTCGGGCCGGTTCGGTGGGCAAGGCTACCGGATGCCCACTGGTGCACCGCCAGCACCGCTGTGCCAACCACCTGCGGTCCCGCGCCCGGAGGCCGATCCGGCCAGGTTCCACCAGTCTGGAACTGCGGAAACCGCGATCGTCACGGGCTGTCGACCGCCGGATACAGCGCGCGGTAGAGGGCGCGGTTCCGCACTACGGTGCGCACGTACCCGCGCGTCTCGGGATACGGTATGCGGTCGATGAACTGCACCTGGTCCGTCAGGTGCCCCCAGCGACGTCTCCACTGCTCGACCGGCCGACCGCCGGCATTGTACGCCGCCAACGCCAGGACCTCATCGCCACCGAACCGCCGCACCAGCGACGCCAGATGCGCCGCCCCGAGGTGCAGGTTGGCGTCGGCCACACCAAGCAACCGATCATGCCAGTCCAGCCCGAGCCGCCGCGCTATCTCAGCCGCCGTCGCCGGCATCAGTTGCATAAGCCCTCGGGCCCCGGCGCGCGAGGTTACGCCCGGGCGGAAGAGAGACTCCTGGCGGATCAGGCCAGCCAGCAGGTAGGGATCGAGGTCGAACTTGCGGGCCTCAGAGATCACCGCGTCCCGCAGCGGCCATGGGAAGACGAGTCGCAGAACGCGAGGGTCGGTGAGACCGTGCGATGCGGAGGCCCTCCAGCCGACGTCGACCGCTGTCTCCGTCCAACCCGCATCCAACAGGCACCGGCCGAGCGCCAGGAGTTGTTCCGGGTCCGCCCCGAACTGATCGATGGCCCAGGTAACGAGTGCGTCTGCCTCGTCCGAGAAGTTGAGAGCGGTGAGCAGCGTGAGGCTGGATATCACGTCCCGGAGCGCCTTCCCCGGCTGCGTCCAGTGCGGCACACCGATCGTCAGCGCCGGAAGGCCCGCAGCCTGGCGTGCCACCATTCCCCAGTATCCCACGAGATCTTCGCGAGCCAGCGCCTCCCACTCAGCAAACGCCGCCGCCGAGTCACCCACTGCGATGGCCGCTCTGCCCAGCATGAAGCGCGCCGCCGGGCGATCGGGCCCGCGCGTGTCCCTCACCGCCGCGTACAGCCGGCGCGCCTGAGAGAACCGACGTGCACGCTCCGCACCGACCGCAAGCCGGAGTTGTGCTTGCGGCGCGGCACCGTGCGAGGGCCATCTTGAACTGATAACCTCGTACAGGCTGTCCGCCGCCCGGCGCCGTCCTGCTCGCTCCCACGCGTCCGCCACCACCAGCAGCGCGTTCGGAGCGGCGGCGTGGGCCGGATGCGTCCGCACGAACGTGAGTAGCTCACGCACTCCGGTCGCCTCCCCCCGAACGCGGAGCAGCAGTCGCGCTCGGGCATACTCCGCGTCGGCGCCCGTGGGACCTCCACCACGCACAGCGCGCTCGAGAGCAGCCAACGCCCCTGGCCGATCGCCCGCGTCAGCCAACGCATCTGCAGCCGCCAGCAGCACGGGGCCCTCCACGTCCCCCGCCGCAGTCGCCCGGAGGACCCGAAGGACCTCGGGTGCCCTTCCCAGACGCCGCAGCCCACTCGCGATAGCTGACACTTCGTCCGGGTTCGATGGTGGCAGCGCCAACATGAGGCGCTCCAGGCTCGCGGCCGCGTCTGGGGCGGGCACACCCCGGAGGGCGTGGTACAGGAGTCGGCGACTGCGGGCTGCGTCGCCGACGGCCAGCGCCAGCTCGGCCGCCGAGAGGAACCGCCCACCAATCGCCGTGAAGTGGAGGGCGCGAGCCGAGTCACCGACACGCAACAGGGCTGCCGCCCACGCGTCTGCGGCCATGCGCCGCTCGGCAGGCCCCACCTTCCGCAACACCCGCGCGGCAACGGCCGTGTCTTGATGCAGGCGCACTTCGCGCACCGCAAGCCACCCTGCGACATCAGGCAACAGGCGCGCGGCACGCCGGTAGTGTTCGCGAGCCAGCCGCCTCAGATGGGCCCGGTCGAACGCGTCCCCCGCCCTGGCCTCGAAGACGCCCCGCTGCACCCCTACCGAGCGCTCTGCGGCGGCCGCGTAGAACTGGCCGGCAGCCCGGTAGTTACCAGCGGCATTCTCCACCAGCGCCCTCAGCCGTAACATCGGGGGGTCAACCCGCATGGGGCTCGCCGAGCCGACGAGCAGCTCACGCGCGCGATCGAGCGATCCGATCCTCAGCTCGGCCCGCGCACTGTCAAAGACTGTGCTGACGTCGGCTTCGCCGCGGGGACCGGCACGCAATTCCGGCGCAGCGTGCCACGCGGCAGTGGGCGGCCGGTGCGGCTCCTTGTCTCTCTCCGCACGCGATCTCCCTGGCGTGCGCGGAAGCGCGACACTGACCGCTATACACAGGGCGACGACGGACCAGCGCATAAGGTTACCATAGGGCTCAACTTGCCCGGGTTCAAGGCCTTACGTAGTTTCGCCAGCGCATGACACCTGAGAACCTTGCCGGGCGCACGATCAGCGGGTACCGCCTTGTCGAGCGCGTGGGCGAAGGCGGAACGGCGACGGTCTACCGTGCCCACCACGACGCCCATGGGCGATGTGCCTTCAAGACGCTGCGCGAACGCCTGCGAACCGATCCTACGGCCGTCAAGCGGTTCCTCCGGGAAGCGGAGTATGGTGGGCGAGTCCAGCATCCCGGCGTCGTGCGGACCTATGACTACGGCCAGCACGACGGTATTCACTACCTGGCTCTCGAGTGGGTCGAAGGCTCGCCGCTCGGCCAGACAGTGCAGGACCGGGGCTCACTCCCCCCTGACGAGGTTGCTGGGGTCGTGCGCCAACTGGCGGACGCGCTCGCGGCGACTCATGCCGTTGGGATAATCCACCGCGACCTCAAGCCGGAGAACATCATCTACGATTCAGCCACGCGCCGGGTGAAGTTACTCGACTTCGGCATCGCCCGAGACGCGCAGGAACCGTCTTCCGAACGGCTGACTCGCGCCGGTTTCTTCGTTGGATCCCTGCAGTACGTTTCGCCCGAGGCCCTGTCGGGGGAACTGGTGGCTGAGGGCGCCGACATATACAGCCTCGCCACGATCACGTACTACCTGCTGACGGGCACCCACCCGTACCCTGGTCGCACGCCGCGGGAACTGTTTCATCAGCTGCTGACGGAACAGCCCCGGCCTCTCAATCAGGCTACAGCCAAGACTAAGTTCCCGGCTGCGCTCGAGGCAGCCGTAATGAAGGGTCTGGCGCGGACCCCGCAGCAGCGACAGCCGTCTGTCACATCGTTCGCCGAGGAGGTTGCCCAAGCCGTCGGTCCCGCCGAATCGCAGCCCGCGCCGGGCGGGGGCCTGTTGGGGGCCATCAGGTCCTGGATGGGCACTAGGGACAAACAGTAGTAGTAGTAGTAACTACTACTATACATTGACTACTTCCACAGATCCCACCCAGGCGGACCCATGACGCCAGACGCCGCCCAGCACCAGAGATTGATCATTCTGCTCCGCGAGCGGTCTGTACGCACCGGTGCCTTCACACTCGCCTCCGGGCGAACCTCGTCCTATTACGTGGATGCGCGCACCACCACGATGAGCGCCGAGGGACTCGAGATCATCGGCGACCTCGGCCTGGCGGCCATCCGACGTGCCATTTGGCCCGTGCAGCTGGTGGGAGGCCTGACAATTGGGGCCGACCCCGTTTCATATGCCATCGCCCGGGCAAGCCGTCTCACACCACCCGTCGTGGATGCTTTTTCCGTCCGGAAAGAACCCAAGGAGCATGGGACGGGACGGGGAATCGAGGGGTGTTTTCGAGCCGGCGTCCCCGTCGTTGTTACCGAGGACGTCATCACTACGGGCGGCTCGGTACTCACGGCCCTTGCAACCCTGCGGGAGGCAGGTGCCCAGGTCTCGGGTGTGCTAGCGGTCGTGGACCGAGAGGAAGGCGGTCGAGAAGCGATCGAGCGAGCCGGCGTACCCGTCCTGGTACTCGCGTCAGCCAGGGAACTCGGCCTGCGCCACTAAGGGCCACTTCGAGCCGTCGCTGGAAACAAGGAACTTCCCCTCCCGGGCCGGTCATCACCCATAGCGTCCGGTCTCCCCCACCCAGTGATCGAGTGGATGGAAAGTGCTGAGCACGTCCCGGAAGGGGACAATTAGTCTAGTGACCAGGGCGCCAACGGCCGTGCGAAGCGTGTGGCGCCGGCGGAACTCGCCCGCCGTCAGGCCAAGCGCTGTCCGGACATGGCGACCGAAACTCTGCGGCGACGAGTAGTCGAGGCGGTAGGCAACGTCCGCCACTGACAACCCATGCAGCTCCAACAGGGCCGCTGCATGCACGAGGCGCATCGCCGCCAGATAGCGTTTCGGGGACGGCAGGCCGCAGCGGAAGAACCGTGACATGAAGGTGCTCGGGCGCACGCGAAGGTCCCGGGCGAGAGCGCGCACCGTGGGCAGCTGCGGGGCCCGACGGGCCAGCACTTCGAACAGATGCCGGCAGTCCGCCGGAACCTCCCCCAGCGCCGGGATTACGATGCCGAGAATGATCGCGACGCTGGGCGACGTCGGCTGAGCGACCAGTTCCCGGAGCCGGTGCCACCCCTCTCGCTGGCGAAGATCTACCAGCCGCCGGACGCCACACGCACCAAGTTCTAAGAGCTTCTCGGGTGACCCTGAGTCCGCGCCGGCCATAACGGCGATCGTGGCCACTCCAGGAAAGCCGCTCACCAGGGAGGTGACGGCGGCCAGCTCGTGGGTCGGAACCAGGCGCGGGGATACCAGGACCGCCTGCACTGGCCGCTCTCGGACCGCCCGAATTGCTTCCGGCAAGGTCTCTGCGTGCACCGCGGTGAAGGTCCCGGCTGTTGCCGCATCCAGACGGAGCCTGACCGACGGCTCGAGAAGCGTCGCGACAGTAGGTTTGGGTGCCATGTGGAACTCGGTTAGCCACGCGGGAAGACTGCGTGCGCCCCATCAACCGCTCTTCAACGGGCCCACCGGCACACACAACCGCCAACCGCGCCACCAGTTGGATTGCTCGGGGAGTCAGGGACACACCTGACCGGACGGACCGCGGTGAGGTATCTTCCTTTGGTAGGGATTGGTGGGGCGTGACGGTCGCGGTCCGCTTTCGGGTGGACTGAGGAAAGTCCGAGCTCCACAGGGCAGGCTGCCAGGTAACTCCTGGGCGCTGCAAAGCGACGGAAAGGGCAACAGAGAATGCACCACCCGCGGTTAATCCCGTGGGCAAGGGTGAAAAGGTGGGGTAAGAGCCCACCGCGCGGCTGGAAACAGCCGTGGCAAGGCAACCCCCAGCCGGAGCAAGGCCAAATAGGCGGCGAGGTCCGGCCCGGACCGCTCGAGCCGCGGGTAGGCCGCATGAGGTGGCGGGCGACCGCCCCCCAAGAGAGATGACCGTCCGGCCCTTCGGGGCCGAACAGAACTCGGCTTACGGCTCCACCACTCCCTGCCCTTTTTTCTAAGCAGGTCTCGACCCCGAACACCACGAGACGCTGTGCCACCTACACCGCCACCGCCGCGCTCAGAGCTGGATGCGCGACCGTATCCCGATTCCTGGGAAAACGTCGCTGAGCTGCGCGTGTTTCGAGCAACTTCTGAGCGGTGGGCGAGCCTCATCGACTGGCGGCGCGACATGCGTCGAAAGGGCTGGACGCTCCTGCGGGTCGCTACAGAACGAGGTGACGTGGTCGCCGTATTCGGGCGGACCAAGGGAGAGCTGCTCGCCAAAGCGCAGGCACTCCCATGAGAGGCGCTGTCCTCGGTCTCTGCCTCACGGCCTGCAGCGTGGCTCCGGTGCCGACGACGGCGCCCGAGCCAACACCAACCGCCGTCAAGGTCCGTCCGTCACCGGGAGTGGCGAGCTATTGGACACGATCCCACCTGTACGTCGAGCAGCAGGTAAGCGAACAGGTGCAGGAAAGCCGACTCGATCTCGGCTACTTCCTGACGGCCCGGCTGGAGCGGGACTCGACAGACTTCCAGGCCACGCTTGTACTGGATTCCGTAACGCGATACGAAGGCAACGCGGCCCTCGCGACGGACTTCCGTCGGGCTCGGGGGGCCACGTTCGTCGGAACGCTCAAGGCAGACGGCGGACTCGCGGAGTTCCGAGGCGGCGACTCTAGCATCCAGTTCATCCGCGAGATGACGGATGAGCTACAGCGTTTCTTTCCAGGCCTCCCGCCCGACGGAGCCGCACCGGGAGCTGAGTGGGTCGACACAACTCAGCAGCGATCTGTATCGAGTGGCGTTCCCCTGGTCATCCGCTCGATTGCGCATCACCAAGTCGGCGAGGTCGAGAGCCGCGGGAGCGAGCCGATGCTCCCCATCCGCAGTCGCGTGACTTACGACTTTGACGGCGCCGGAACCCAAGGGGGGCAGGCCTTCCGCGTCGATGGATCCGGGCACCGAGTGACCGCTGAGTTCATGTCACTCAGCGGACGCTATCTCGGCCTCGTCGCCACCGACTCCTCGTCATTCACGATCACGATCAGCGCATCGGGCCTTCAGATCCAGGGCCGCCAGACGCGGTCCGACACCGTTTCGGTGGTTCCGTAGGGTGCGCCTGACCACCGTGGCGGCATGGGCAGCGCTCGTCGCCGCCCACGCGGCCGCCCCGGCTCGTGTGCTCGCCCAACTGCCCCACCCCCGCTCCGCGGACTACCTCACCGTCGCAGCCGTTGATGACGCTCGCGCCGCCTGGGTCAACCCGGCTGGTCTCGCGCGCGTCCTCGAGGCCTCGATCATGGCGGAGGCCGTCGTGGATCGGCTGCCTGAGACTGCGCTCGCACAATACACGGTGGGCATGAATTCCCGCGGCTTCTCGGTGTCGTTCGCGCGAGATCGCACGCCGGACACGCTCCCGGTCAGTATGACGCGGTTCGCCCTCGGACTTCCCTTTCCGCGCGGCTCAGTGGGTGTCGGCGTGACCCTGTTCCGCGCCTCGGCACACGACGAAGGGGTCGATCTCGGGCTCCACTACCGATTGGCCCGCGCCTTGGACGTTGCCGCGGTGGTTCGTCACATCGGCCGGCCAGCTGCTAGAGGCACCGAGGCCCCCCTGATGGGGCTCGTCGGTGCCCGGTGGCGCACCCAGCCCAGCCTGGTAACAGTGGACGGCGAGGTGTTGGCGGCTGACTCCGGTGATGGGCGCGCTGCCATCCGTTACCGGGGCATGCTTCGGCTCTTGACGCCTGGCCGCTCCAGGCGGGTGGAGGTCCTCACGGGAGTGGAGCTGGCGGGAGGTCGCGTGGAGCGCTGGGTGCTCGGGATCGGACTCGCGACTACGGGTTGGGTAGGCAGCGTCGGGGGAGCGTCCCGCGCTTTCGGGCTCGGGCGCCCCGACCGGTTTAGTGTGACCGGCGTCCAAAGTCACCGAGCGCCGGCTGCCGCGCGCTGAGCGAGGGAGATCCCCCGCTCAATCCACCAAGCGGAGCGGCATGACCAAGCAGAGGTAGGACGCTGTGTCGTCCCATCCCACCGGCTCCACGGTCGCGGCCCGTTCGGGCGCCTTGAACGTGACACGAACCTCGTCGGTGGGCATGAACTTCAGTATTTCCAGCAGGTAGCTGGCGTTGAAGCCAATGTCCAACGCATCCCCGTCGTAGGTGACAGCAATCTCGTCGTGGGCCTCACCCAAGTCCGGGGTGTTCACGGAGAATCGGAGTGTGCCGGCCGCAAAGCCGAGGCGCACGCGATGGGTCTGGTCGCTTGCCACCACGCCGACCCGCCGCAAGGCCGCTGCCAGACTCTGTCGATCCACGGTGGCGATCTTGTCATTCTCCCGGGGAATCACCTGTTCGTAATTGGGGTATGGCCCCTCGACGAGCCGGCTGAAGACGAGGGTCTGGCCGCTGCGGAATCCCAGGTGATTCTCGGATCGTGCAATCTCGATCTCGTCGGAAGGACCGAACAAGCGCCGGACCTGCTCGAGTGCTTTGGGCGGGACGATGAGGTCCGCGCTCTCCTGCCCCCCGGACACCGGGATGTCCAGGCGGGCCAGGCGATGGCCGTTGGTCGCCACCATGCGCATACGCTCAGGCCGCAACTCCCAAAGGACGCCGTTCAGGATCGGCCGGCTCTCCTCTGTCGAGGCAGCGAACGCAACGCAGTTGATGAGCTTCTGCAGGTCTCCCGACGTTACTCGCCAGCCCTTGTCAAACTTCACAGCCGGAAATCGCGGGAATTCTTCCTTCGGGATGCCCAACAGCTTGAATTTGGCGCGGCCGCATTCTAGCTGGACTCGCTGTTCACCTGCCGCTGTGATACGGACACCAGCGCTCGGCAGCTCTCGCACGATCTCGACGAGCTTCCTTGCCGGCAGGGTGACTGCTCCCTCAGCGTCGACATCGGCTGGAACTACAGTACTTACGGCAACGTCGAGATCAGTTCCGGATAGCCGCAGGCCGTCCTTGGTGGCCTCCACGAGGATATTCGCGAGTACCGGGAGGGTGGTCTTCGCCGGCACACTTGCAGCCACCGCAACCAACCCTTCCTGAAGTCGTTCTCTCGCGACCGTGAGCTTCATCAGTCTCCCAACAACGGCAGTGTGGAGATACTAGGTACTACTATTGTAATAGTATATACTCTAGTAGTTGTAGTAGGCTCTCTGCAAATCTGGACAGATTCCGTAAGTCCGTTGCACACGTGGCGCTTGCGCAATCGGTTCCTGTGG
>Ga0209640_10005060_pt1 | contig 11536 bp, 15 predicted proteins | sample RifCSP10_1_FD_184018 | JGI IMG/M metagenome (GOLD analysis project Ga0209640, IMG submission 184018) | Soil microbial communities from Rifle, Colorado - Rifle CSP2_sed 10_1 (SPAdes) (version 2) | ecosystem: Environmental > Terrestrial > Deep subsurface > Rock core/Sediment | place: Rifle... | reverse complement strand
TCCCTGGCGGAAGACGGAGCGCGTGAGCCGCTCACGCGTATCGGGTGGGAGACGATCCCTTCCTCGGCCCCCGCCTTCGACCCGCTTCCCAAGCGCGAATGACCTTCGAGGGCGCCTCGGTCCTCGTGACGGGAGGCTCGCGCGGTATCGGCAAGGCCATAGCCCTCCGCTTTGCCTCTCTCGGAGCCGCGCGCGTCGTGATCGGATACATGCGTGGAGACACAGCAGCGGAGCAGACGGCTGAGGAGCTGCGCGCGCTCGGCGCCGATCCGAGCTTCGTCCGCGGGAACGTCGCGTCGCAGCGCATCGCCGACGAGGTCGCGGCGCTGGGATCGCTCGACGTGCTCGTCCACAGTGCCGCAACCGGCGTCATTCGCCCGGCCCTCGAGACCGAGGACAAGCATTGGGACTGGACGCTCTCGGCGAACGCACGAGCACTGTTGTCGCTGACGCGCGCCGCGGCGCCCTCGATGAAGCCGGGCTCGTCGATCATCGGGCTCTCGAGCCTCGGCTCGGTTCGCGTGCTCGAGAACTACGCGCTGGTCGGCGCCTCGAAGGCGGCGCTCGAGGCGATCGTGCGCTACCTCGCCGTCGAGCTCGCGCCGCGCGGAATCCGCGTCAACGCCGTCTCGGCCGGCGTCGTGGAGACCGGCGCGCTCGAGTACTTCCCGAACCGCGATGCGATGCTCGAGATGGGTCGCGCGAACCCGGTGGGTCGTATCGTCACGCCAGCCGACATCGCCGCTTGTGTCATGTTCCTCTGCTCACCCGATGCCGAGATGATCCGCGGTCAGACGATCGTCGTCGACGGCGGCTGGTCTCTCCTGGCCTCGCCCATCGCGACGCTCGAGCGCTCCCGGCGTTAGGGTCGCAGAATGATTCTTCTGCCACTCGCGGGCTTCCTGTCCGGTCTGGTCATCGGGCGGCGCGTCGCGTACGTGGTCACGGCCGCGCTGGCGGCGATCGGCTTCTCCCTCGTAGCCCTGCTGACCGACGAGATCGCTGCCTGGTGGGATCTCTTCGTGTGGGGCGACACTGTCGTCGCGTTGCTGCTCACCTGGGTCGGGATCAGAGTGCGGCACCGGATAGCAGCTCGGCGAACAACGGCGGCCTAGCGAGCTCCCCGATTCGGGGATCGACGGGCGGTTGGTCGCTGCCTGCGTCCCTCGGCGGCACCTAGAGCGGCCGTTGACGGCGGCGTCCGATTGTGACAGAAGTCGTGTGTGCCACCGATTCGAGTCATTTTCTTGCCCGGAAGCGTGCTTCCGGCCGAGTTCGCGTACGGCTCGCTGATCGAGGCACTCGGCTCCGACGTCGAAGCGCTTGCCAAAGACCTGGAGGTCTATGCAGCTGCAGAGCCGCCGGACAACTACAGCCTCGACCTCGAGGTCGAAGGCGTCCTCCGAGAGGCAGACGCGCGCGGCTGGGAGCTCTTTCACTTGGCCGGGTATTCGGGTGGTGGTGCTGCTGCGCTTGCATGCTGCTGCCGCCACCCGGAGCGGCTCGCGAGCCTTGCCCTGCTCGAGCCGGCCTGGGCCGGCAACTGGGACTTGGGCCCCGCCGAACAGGCACTTTGGCGCAAGTACGAGCAGCTCGAGGAGCTTCCGATCGAGCAGTTCATGCCCGCGTTCGTTCGACTCGGCCTGAAGCCGGGTGTCGAGCCGCCAGCGCCGCCGCCCGGCGAGCCGCCTCCGTGGATGACGAAGCGCCCCGGCGGGATCCGCGCATTCATGGACACGTTCAAGAAGTACGACCTCGATCCCGAGGCGCTGGGCAGCTTCTCGCGCCCTGTCTACTTCGCACTCGGTGGGCTCAGCAATCCCGATCAATACGGGGAGATCGCCAGGCGGCTGGACAGTGTGTTCCCGGACTTCGAGCTCGAGGTCTTCGAGGACCGGCATCACTTCGATCCGCCACACCGAATCGAGCCCGAGCGGGTCGCGAACTCTCTGAGACAGCTCTGGATGCGGGCCGAGTCGCAGAGCGCCAGGCGTTGAGCCGTCACCCGCGGACGGGAGCGACCCGCAACACCACCGCCTTGGCGAGCATGCCGGCCAGGGTCGGGTTCTCCTGCAACCGGCGGAGCGAGTACTCGTACCACTTGCCGCCGTACCTCTGAGTACGACCTACGAGAGGTCGGGCCCCCGCCCGATCGCCGAATCTATTGCCGCATGAAGCCCTGGCGGGCTGCCGAGACGAGCGCGACCGCCTCGGGGAAGAGCACGCGCATCGCGTCGCGGAGCGCGAGTGCTTGCGCGTCGGACGGCCCGTCGACCTCGATCTGACCGAGCGCCGCCGCGGTCAGCTCCACTGCGGTGTTGAGCGTGAGCGTCGCGAACTGCTCGCGTTGAGTCTCCTGAACTGACTCGGCCTGCTTCTCGGCAAACTCACGGAGCGCCCCGAGAAGCTCCTCGGGATCGCCGCCGCCGAACGGGAAGAAACTGCCGCCGCCTTCCATGACGCCATTCTAGGGACGAGGCGTACCTCACCCGTGGGCGACCAACGGTCGCCTACCTGAGCTCGATCCTGTAGCCGGCCTCGATCTCACGCTCGAGCTCGGAGACCGCGCCCAGCGAGGACTGCAACGCCGCGGCAAACGGCGACGACGTGGACGAGTCGAGCTCGCGCTCCAGCCTGCGAGTCGCCGCGCCGATCTCGTCGAGTCGCGCGGGCGACGCGACCTGAGGTGGCTCTCCGAGCACGCTCCGCAGAGCGCGCGCCGCCGCTTCGGCATCCTCGATGCCGGGCGGCGCCTCTCTCTCGCGAATCTCGACAAGCGTCGCGATGAGCGCATCGAGGTCGCCCCCACCCGCCGCGTCCTCGGCGACCTCGCAGAGCGCGGCAATGGACACGGCGGCGCGCAGCTCCGCGCGGCTCGCGACCGGTGCGCCGTCGTCGCGGATCGCAAGCCAGCTGCGCCGGCCGTCCGCGTCGTCGAACGAGCACAGATACAGGCGCTGCCCGTCGCCCGGCTCGGAGGCGATGATCCCGGAGACGACGTCGCCGGGCCCCGCGTGGGCGGCTGCGAGCGCGCCGACCCCCTCGAGCTCGTCGGCCAGACCCACGGTGACCAGAATACGGGGTGCATGCCCCGTGTCGACGCGAGAGAGCTGTTCGCCCCACTCGGACCGTCGTACGACCGAGTCGGCGCTGCACTCTCGCTCGGCCAGGATCCCCTGTGGCGACAATTCCTCGTCTCGCGGCTCCCGCCGGGCGGGCACGTCCTCGACGTCGCGACCGGAACCGGGCTCGTCGCCGCTGAGCTCCTCCGCCGTGGCTTCGAGGTCACCGGTGTCGACCAGAGCGCCGAGATGCTCGCCGTCGCCCGTCGCCGCTTCGGCGACACTGTCGAGCTGATCGAGGCTGCGGCGGACGCGCTTCCTTTCGCGGACGGCTCCTTCGATCATCTGACGTTCACGTACCTGCTCCGCTACGTCGACGATCCGCAGGCAACCCTCGCGGAGCTTGCGCGCGTTGTGCGGCCTGGCGGCACCGTGGCGTCCCTCGAGTTCGGGCTTCCGCGCGGGCTCGCGCGCCCGCTCTGGGAGGCCTACGTACGCGCCGGGCTACCCGTCGCCGGGCGCGTGCTCCGGCAGGGCTGGCGCGAGGTCGGCGAGTTCCTGGGCGGCTCGATTCGAGCCTTCTGGGCGGAGTACCCGATCGAGCGTCAGCTAGCAGCGTGGCACGCGGCGGGGCTCGGCGACGTGCACGTGCGTCGACTCAGCCTCGGCGGAGGTGTGGTCGTATGGGGGAGGAGATCGTGAGCACCCCGCCGACCGAACGACCCTCCTGGTACGCCCTCGAGCGGGGCGGCTGGCGCGACTACGTGACCCTGCTCCACCCCCCGTACACCGCCTGGCACTTGTCCTACGTCGTGATCGGCGGGTGCCTGGCACCGACGGTCGCATGGGGACGTCTCGGCGCGGCGGTCCTGGCGTTCGCGCTTGCGGTGGGAATCGGCGCTCACGCTCTCGACGAGCTCCGAGGCCGACCTCTCCGGACGAAGATCTCGAGCGCGATTCTCATCCTGCTCGCGGCCGGCTCGATCGGTGCGGCGTGCGCGATCGGCGTCGTAGGAGCGCTCTGGTTCAGACCCTGGCTGGTCGTGCTCGTTCCGGTCGGACTGTTCCTCGTTCTCGCGTACAACCTCGAGCTGCTCAGAGGACAGTTCCACTCCGACCTCTGGTTCGGCCTCGCTTGGGGGGGATTCCCGGTCGTCTGCGGCTATGCGGCGGTGGCCGGCGCGATCGGCGCCGCCGCCGTTTTCGCGGCCGCGTTCGCGGTCCTGCTCTCTTTGGCGCAACGCGCGCTCTCGAATCACGTCCGCTTCGTACGCCGACGAGTCGCAGATGTCACGGGCGCGCTCGAGCTTCGCGACGGCACGCACGAGCCCATCGCCGCGCCCTGGCTCATCGCCGCGGAGGAACGCGGTCTGCGACTGCTGGCAGCGGCCTCGGTCGTACTCGCAGCCGCCATGGTCGCCTACCGGCTCTAGAGTGGTCTCGTGTCCGACCTCAGCTGGATCCTCGTCGCGGCCCTTGCAGCCGCTCTCCTCGCGAGCATCGGACTCGCCCTGGCGCTGCGCCGTTCGCGCGCGCGCGCCGCGCGAGCCGACGAGCTCGTCGCCGATGCCCGTCGGGCCGTCCGCGCCGCAGCGGAGGAGGAGGCCTCGACGCAGACCGAGCAACTACGCGTCGCGATTACGCGCGCGCACGCAGACTCACTCTCGACGTACGTCGCCGAGGAGCGGCGGCTTTCGGACCAGCGGCGCGGTGAGCTCGGAGTCCGCGAGCGCGAGCTCTCAGATCGCCTCGCCGAGCTCGTCGCCGCGGTGGAGCTGCGCGTCGAGGAGCGACTGCGGGCCTGGGAGGCAGACCTGGAACGCGCGCAGAACGCGCTCCAGGGGGCGGTGACGACCCTCGAGCAACGACTTCGGCAGCGGATAGCGAACGTCGAGTCAAAGATCGAGGCCGAGGCCACCGAGCTCGGGGCCACGGTCGACGAGCAGCGCGCAGCCGCGCTTCGGCTGCGCGAGGCGCTCGAGACGAGCGCGAAGGATGCGCTCGCCCAGGCGCTCGACGAGCTCCAGTCCCAGACCGACGACCGTCGACGGGCGATCGACGACATGGCCGAGCGGCTCCGCCAGCACGAGCACACGGTTGCCGAGCAGGTCGACCGAGCGGAGAGTGAGGCGCGAGCACGGATCGAGGTCGCGTTCGCCGAGCTCGAGCGCCGGCAGGTGGAGCAGATCGAGCGCGCGATCGCGCGGGAGGTCGATCGACGAGCCGAGGCGAGCGCGCTCGAATTCGAGAACCGGATGCGCGCAATTCGCGAGGAAGCGGCAAGTCGACTCCACGACGAGCTCGACCGCACCGCCGACTCGTTCCTGCGCCGAGCCGACAGCTTGATCGCCGACCAGCTCGAACACGCAGTGGACGCGGCTGCGCAGCGCCTCGACGACCGCATCATCGAGCTGGCGAAGCGCTACGAGTCGTCCCGCTCTTCCGCGAGCGCCTGAGAAGCCGCGGGCAACACGTCGCTACGCGAGCAGGAAGCGTTCGAACGACGGCGAATCCCGCGCGCATGGCCGAGACGACCGAAGCTCCGCTCTGGAACGAGAACGAGCCTGCGAAGGTCGAGAGCTGGCGCCTGCATATCCTGCTCGAGGCCGGGTATCCGGTGCATCTCGCAGAGCGAATCGCGGTCAGCGAGGTGGATCTCCACGACGCCGTGGAGATGCTGTCGCGCGGCTGCGATGCGACGACGGCCGCCGAGATCCTGCTCTAGGCGGAGGTCGCTCGGACCACGAGCCGGGCTAGGCTGCACGCGTGGCGAAGGTCGAGCCGATCCTGTACGGCGACCGCAAGGTGTTCACGGTCTCGTCCTTCAACCACGGTATCGCGTCGTACCTGGGCAGGCTGCCGGCCGTGTGGGTCGAGGGCGAGGTCACCGAGCTTCGCCGAAACGAGGCGTGGGCGACGGTGTTCCTCACTCTCAAAGACCCGAAGACGGGCGCCACGCTCAAGGCGACGATCGGCCGACGTACGTTCGACCGGCTCGAGCTGGCGCTGGAGGAGGGCGAGACGGTTCACGTCTCCGGCCGCGCCGAGCTCTACGAGCTGAAGGGTGAGCTCGGCCTGCGAGCGACGACGGTCGAGCGCATCGGCCTCGGAGGGCACCTTCTCGCCCTCGAGCGCCTCAAGCGGCAGCTCGCAGCGGAAGGCCTCTTCGCGCCTGCGCGGAAGCGGTCGCTCCCGCGGCTTCCGCGCGCGGTGGGGATCCTCACCGGCGCGGATGCAGCGGCGCGCGGCGACCTCGTCGCGACGATCGGAGCGCGCTTCCCGGCGGCAAAGGTGGTCATCTGCGAGGCGCGCGTTCAGGGAAAAGGTGCGCCCGCAGCGATCGTGGCGGCACTCGCAGCGCTCGCCGCGCATCCCGAAGTAGATGTCGTCGTGCTTGCCCGCGGAGGGGGGAGCTTCGAGGATCTCCTCCCGTTCAGCGACGAGGCGGTCGTTCGGGCCGTCGCAGCAACCTCGGTACCCGTGGTCTCTGCGGTCGGGCACGAGCAGGACACGCCGCTCTGCGATCTGGCCGCCGACGCGCGAGCCGCCACGCCGACCGCAGCAGGCGCACTCGTGGTTCCTGACCTGAGCGAGCTGAGCACCGCACTCGAGAGCTCGCGCCGCAGGCTTGCTCTGGCCGTACGCAACGCTCTCGAGCGTGACGCCGAACGGGTCGAGCGTCTCGGAGAGAGGCTCCGCGCAGCGCCACGCCTGCTCCTCGAGCGCCGCCGGTCAGGACTCGACCACACGGGAGCGCGCCTGCAGACGCTCTCGCCTCTCGCAACGCTCGACCGCGGATACGCGGTCGTCCGAGCAGGGGCCGTCGCGCTCCGCGACGCATCCACCGTGAGCTTGGGCGACCGGCTCGAGATCGAGCTCGCGTCGGGCGCGCTTGGGGCACGAGTTGAAGACGTGCGAGCGTGACCGAGGACCGAGCGTTCGAGGAGCTCCAGAAGGAGCTCGAGGACATCGTGGCCCGGTTGGAGCGCGGCGATGTCGCGGTTGATGACGCAATCGCGCTCTTCCGTCGGGGCGAGGAGCTCTACAAGACGTGCGTGGAACGGCTGCAGGGAGCCGAGCTCCAGATCGAGGAGCTGGCGCCTCCTCCCACCGAGAGCTGAACCGAGAGGAGGGTCGCCACAAGACGACCCTCCTCGTCGCGGAACATCACGCGGTCAGTGCCGCGCAAGCGTCCTCGAGCCGTCCCGAGATGTCATTACCCGGCTCGTGGATCACCTCGTCAGTCGTGAGGTTGATCTTCAGGACGCCGATGAAGTCGAACGGGATCTGGCCGATGATCGAGAGGATCTCCGTGCCGTCCTTCTTGACCTGGACGTGGTCCGCCCCAACGTCACGGAACCGGTAGGTGTTCCCGTCCGCCATCGCGGTCAACGCGAAATTGAGCGTGTTGAGCTCCACGTTCCCGCCGCCCGCGAACGTCCGGAAGATGATGTGACCTTGAATGTGCGTCATGACGTCGACGCCGCACTCCGCCGAAAGGAATCCGTCGGCGAAGGTTTCGTCGACGTCGAAGCGCTCCATCGCGGGCTTCCCCGCGAACGCACCCGGAGCGATGACCGCCGCGACGACAGCAACGCCCGCGAACCAGGCGATGACGCCCCGGTATGTCTTGCTCATCGATCCTCCTCTCCCCTTGCCCCGCGGCGGACGCCGCAGGATCGTCCCAAGTCGCGCGAGAATCGCAGATCGTGAGATTGACTTCAAGCTCCTCGACTCGCTCCGAGCGGCGTGGGTGACAAGGCGCACGCACTTCGTGTATGAATCGCCCCATGTCCAAGCCGACACCAGACCTGCTTCGCAATGTGCGCCTCTTTTCGGACCTCGACGAGAAGGATCTCGAGAGCCTCGCGGACGAGTTCAACGAGCGGCGGTTCTCCGCCGGCGACAAGATCGCACTCGAGGGCGAGGGTGGATTGATGTTCTTCGTCGTCGAAAGCGGCGAGGCGTCCGTCGAGGTTCAGGGTGAGGAGGTCGCGACACTCGGGCCGGGCGCAGCGTTCGGCGAGATCGCGTTGATCGACCGACGCCCGCGAACCGCGACGGTGACCGCACTCTCCGATCTCAAGACGTACGGGCTCCCCGTATTCGTCTTCCGGCCGTTCGTCGAGGCCCGTCCGCAGCTCGCCTGGAAGCTGCTCGAGTCGATGGCCGACCGCCTGGCAACCGCCGAGTCTCGCTAGCTGCGACCTCCAAGCCGCCGGCCCAGATCGACGAGGTCCGCCTCGGCCTGGGCCGGGTGGCCTGAGAGCGGAATCGTCTCGGCGCCGGCGATCTCGACGCGGACACGACCGCCGAAGACCACGCAGCGGACGCCGGCGGCCAGGCAGCGAGCAACGATCTCCCCCGGGGCCTTGCCTTCGCCTGTCGTCTCATCGATCTGACCCTCACCCGTGACGACGAGATCGTGCCCGCGAAGACACTCGTCGAAGCCGAGCAGGTCGAGCACGGCGGGAGCCCCGTGAACGAGCTCGGCACCGAGAGCCGCGAACGCCGCGCCAAGCCCGCCCGCGGCGCCGGATCCAGGCAGGTCGGCATACGGTGCGAGCACCTCCATCGCGGCGAGTCGACCCTCGAGCTCCGCGACGTCGGACGGGGACGCGCCCTTCTGTGGGCCGAACAAACGGGCTGCATCTGCGAGCCGCGTTCGCACGTCACAGAGGACGACGGTTCGGGTAGGGAGGCTTCGCACGCACTCGCGCAGCCCGGCGCCGCCGTCGACGGTCGCCGATCCTCCGAGCGCGACGACGACGGACGAAGGCGACTCAGCGAGCGCAGCGAGCAGGAGCTCTCCCAGCCCCCTGCTGGAGGCTCGAAGCGGATCTGGCTCAGTCGGCGCCAGCAAGGGCAGCCCGATCGCGGCAGCCGCCTCGATGACAGCGCGGCCGTCAGGAAGGAGCAGCCAGCGCGCGGGCACCGGCCGGCCGAGCGGGTCGGAGACCACCGCTTCGCGCCATTCGCCCCCGAGAGCCGAGGCGAGCGCTTCGCAGGTCCCCTCGCCGCCATCGGCGACAGGGAGCTCGGTCACCTCGGCGCCCGCCGCGCGGAAGCCTCGCCCCAGGGCGTCGGCCGCAGCTCGGGCGGAGAGAACGCCTTTGAGGCTAGCGGGGCACAGGAGCGCTCTCATGCACCGCCTCGTGCTCCAGCTCCTCGACCATCTCGTCCACTCCCTCGACGGCGTTCTCGGCGGACTGCTCCTCGTCCTGCATCCGCCGGAGCACCGCGAAGGAGATCCCCTCTCGCGCGAGCGCGATCAGGCCGAGCCCCACACCACACGCCATCTCGATCGCCTGCAGCGCCAAGCCGTAGGCGAAACCTGTGGCGTACGGGACGCCGTAGTTGCGCAGCGGAAGCGCGACCGCCGCCTGGACGAGGCCGATGTTCCCGGGCCAGAGCGGCACGATCGTGGCCACGTTCATGAGGACGAGAACGAGCCCTGCGGCAGGCAGCGGGGCGTCGATCCCGAAGGCCTGCATGGCCGCGTACACCGCGAGGAGCTGCATCAGCCAGCCGCAGCACTGGAGGAGGATTGCGCCCGCGAGCGGCACCGGCGCGTTGAGCACTGTGAGTCCCTTGCGCGCCATCACGAGGAGCTCTCGAAGCGAGCCGACCCCCTCGCCCATGACCGTCCTGTCGTGGCGTCGCGCCCCGAGCCACGCAATGGTGAAGAGCGCGAAGCCGACGAGGGCCGCGATGCCGAATGCGATGACGGCCCAGTGCGGTACCTCGGCGGTGAGGAGGACCCAGACGACGAGGATGGTCGCGGGTACGAGGTCGAAGAGCCGATGGGCGAACACGGTTCCGACGAGCGTGGCGCTCGTCCCGTGCGGCGCATAGGGCATGTGTCGGCGCAGCGTCGCGACCCGCGCGAGCTCCCCGAGCCGGCCGGGCACGACAGCATTCGCGAGCAGTCCCACCCCGAACGACGAGAGGACGTCGTCGAGCCGAGGTTGCTGCTCGGGCGGCAGCGCCTGGCTGATCGTCATCCGCCAGGAGAGCGCACGAAACAGGGTCGAGACGACATTGAGGAGGAACGCGAGCACGATCCAGCTCCAGATGACGAAGCGGAACGCGTCGAAGACGCTGCCCCAGTCGGGCCCACGCCACCAGAGAAGCACGATCGCGAGGGAGACCGCCAGCACGGCCACGCCAGCCTGCGCCCATCCAGAGCGCCAGAGACGCGCAGCCATCGTCACGCGGCCCGCGCCTTGCCGCTCGCCAGGCCCGTGACGTGCTCGTACACGCCGACGAGGCGCTGCGCGATCCCCGGCCACGAGTATCGCTCGACCGCGATCTCACGTGCAGCTTGCCCCATCGCCGCGCGGCGCGGCTCGTCGTCGACGAGTCCGCAGACCGCATCCACGAGTGCCGCGACATCATTCGGGGCGACCGCCACAGACGCGCGAGGATCGAGCACCTCCTGATACCCGGGGATGTCGGATGCGACGGCCGGGAGCGCGCACGCGAACGCTCGAGTCAGCACCATGCCGAAGCTCTCCTGCCCCATGGACGGCGCGATGAGCGCCTTCGCCCCGAGAAGCGTCTCGGTCAGCTCGTCCTGGCTGAGGAAGCCCACGACGTCGACTCCGTCATCCGACACGCGCAAACGAGCGAGGAGCAGTCGCACCGCGAGCGGGTCGGCGCCCGCGACCGTGAGCCGGAGCCCGGTTCGCTCGTGAATCGCCGGCCAGGCGCGAAGCAGCACCTGCAGCCCCTTTCTCGGCTCTTGTCGGCCGGCGAAGACGATTCGCTGCTCGCGGCGGCCGGCGGGCGCCGACTCAGGGATGAGCACGCCGTTCGGGATCACCTCGTACGCGCCGGGAAGCCAGCGCGCCTGCGACGCGCGTGCACGCTCGGAGACGGCGATGCGGTGGTCGATCCGGTCTGCGAGAAAGCCCCAGAGCGGCGTTGCCCCCTTCATCCAGCCGAGCTCGCCGGACGCGTGGAAGGTCGCAACCATGGGCGTTCGGGCCAGAATGAGCGCGGAGAGGCAGATCGTCGGGGTCATCGGCTCGTGCAGATGGAGGACGTCGAAGCGCTCCCGCTCGAGCGCACGGCGAATCCTGAAGAACGTCCGGGGCGAGAGCACGATGTTCGGGAGCGAGCCGTTTGCAGGGACGATCACCGACCGCCCGACCGGGATCACGTTGGGCGGCGGCTCGCCGTGACGCCCGACCCGAGGGTGGAGCACTCGCGTGAACTGCCCAGGCGGATCGTTGCCCATGATCAGGCGTACCTCATGGCCAAGTTCCTCGAGTGCCGCCGCCTGCGCTTCCGCGTGTTCGACGACCGCGCCCCAGAACGACCAGGAGAACGGGACAACGATCCCGATCTTCACCCGCGGGACACTAGATGATCGATGCCATGAGATCGCCATCTCCGGGGCGTGAGCTGGCCGCTCAGGGGCGCGACGGGAGAGCGGCGGCGATGCTGGACGCCTCGGTGGCGCTCTCCCG
>Ga0209640_10005059_pt1 | contig 11536 bp, 10 predicted proteins | sample RifCSP10_1_FD_184018 | JGI IMG/M metagenome (GOLD analysis project Ga0209640, IMG submission 184018) | Soil microbial communities from Rifle, Colorado - Rifle CSP2_sed 10_1 (SPAdes) (version 2) | ecosystem: Environmental > Terrestrial > Deep subsurface > Rock core/Sediment | place: Rifle... | reverse complement strand
TAAAAAGGAGATGATTATGCCAAAAAAAATTCATTTTATTCTGGTCTCATTATTAACTGTAACTTTAATTTTCTTCTGGGGTTGTAAGAAAAAAACTGATGTGAAAAAAGCTGTTATTACGGTAAAAGGCTCCGATACAATGGTTAATCTTTCTCAAAAATGGGCTGAAGTTTATATGCAGCTTAATCCAAATGTTTCGATCCAGGTAACGGGAGGAGGATCAGGTACCGGGGTTGCGGCTTTGTTAAACGGTACTACTCACATTGCAAATTCGAGCCGCGAATTAAAAGATATTGAATATGAGAAAGCAAAATCTTTAGGAATAACCCCTAAGGTTTATAATGTGGCTTTAGATGGTCTTGCTGTAATTGTACATACCGATAATAAAATAAATGAACTTACTCTGGAACAGATTAAAGATATTTTTACCGGCAAAGTTACCAACTGGAAACAGGTTGGTGGAGATGATATTCCTATTACCCTGTACGGAAGAGAAAACAGCAGCGGAACCTATGAATTTTTTAAGGAACATGTATTAGGCAAAGATGAAAATGGGAAACAGAGAGATTATGCTACTTCAACTCAGGTGTTGCAGGGAACAGCAGCTTTAGGAGAAGCCGTTGCCAGAGATACGAAAGGCGTTGCTTATGGCGGAGTAGGATATTTTGCACAAAGAACAGATATAAAAATTATCGCTGTGAAAAAAGATAAAGGTTCGCAAGCTATATTCCCGGCTCATAATGGTAAAGTAAATTATAATGCCATATGGAACGGCGATTATTCAATTTCCAGATATCTGTATTGCTTTACTCAGGATAAGCCTTCAAAGGATGTTAATGATTTCTTTAATTTTATACTTTCGGAAGAAGGACAAAAATTAGTTTTACAAATGGAGTATATACCTCTACCAAATAAAACAAACTAAAGTAATTATCAAAAGAATAAAACAAGTTGACTAAAACAATGTTTTAAGAAGGAATGAAAGCGAGTTGAAACGGCATTTATTGTTAACAATTCTTTTTGCTTTTTCCTGGGGAGTATTTGCACAAAATAATTCAGGTAAAATCTCGGGATATATGTTTGGAGATTACTTTTATAATATTTCACGCGATGCCGGGCATGATTCTTTAACCAATACGGCACTTAACGGGGAAAAGGATTTTAACGGTTTCCAGTTCAGGAGAATATACTTTACTTATGATTATAGAATTTCCGAGAAGTTCGATACAAGATTCAGACTCGAAGCAGATCAGTCCGTCAACACAAGCAACGGTAAAATTGGTGTAGCTCTAAAAGATGCTTATATAAGATGGAAAAACATTTTTATTGGTAGTGACCTGGTTGTAGGATTACAGCCAGGACCTGCGTTTGAAATCTCAGAATTAGTTTGGGGATACCGTTCTTTAGAAAAAACCATTATGGATTTGAGAGGGATAGTACCTTCCCGCGATCTGGCAGTTTCGTTAAAAGGGAAAATTGATAATACGGGAAATATTAATTATTGGTTTATGATTGGCAACGGTAATGGAAATTCTCCTGAGAATGATAAATACAAAAGATTTTACGGTCACCTTTATTTTAAACCAGCTGAAAATTTTCATATTACAGTCTACGGCGATCTTAAAATCAGACCATCGCTGAAAATTAATTCTGCTTCATTAAATAATAATGATATTACATCGGCTCTTCTGGTAGGTTACATCGATAAAGACATATTTTGTGTAGGGGCGGAAGGTTTCCTTCAAATGAGAGAAAACGGGTCAGTTAAAAATTCGACGTCGGGTCCTGATTATCAAACAAAAAATGCAATGGGCATTTCGGCTTTCGGATCTTATAACTTTTCATCTATGTTAGGTGCGGTTGTACGATTTGATCTTTTTGATTCTGACACTGATCCCGGTTCTAAAGGTGATATACGAAATTATTATGTTTTTAGTTTAGTTTTTAAGCCCGATCCTCTTGTTTCCATTATGCCTAATGTTCTCGTGGAAACTTACGAATCTGTAGCAGGAAATAGTTATGAAGCTTCTGTTACCGGAAGAATAACTTTCTACTATAATTTTCTTTGATCTGAAATTAAAAGAGAAATTTAATTTTGATAGCTGAAAAAATAAATACTGATTCAAACATTCCCGAAAGACCTGCTGAATCTTCTTTCGGAAAGAAGATAAAAAAATCTACCCGCGTTAAGGAAAAACTGATTAAATATTTTTTTGCTGTAAATGGCGTTATGGCACTGGTTTTTATTATACTTATTTTTGTCTTTCTTTTTAAGGAAGGGCTCAGGTCTCTCGATCATATTAATATTCTTGATTTTATTTACAGTGACCGACTTCAGACAGACGGTTCTATAAAAAAAGTATTCGAATGGTATCCTACTTCCTCTGATGCAAGGTATTCACTCATTCCTTTAATTCTTGGCACCCTGTTTACAGCAATTCCTGCCACACTCATATCTACTATTTTTGGCGTGGCGGCGGGCATCTACCTTTCCGAAATTGCTAATCCAAAACTTAAAGAGTTTTTAAAACCGGCAATCGAATTATTTGCAGGCATTCCTACAGTAGTTCTTGGTTTTATTATGCTTGTTGTCGGTGCATCCTTTTTCAACGATCTTTTTGACCCGGTAAACAGGCTTAATGCTTTTATTGCAGCACTTGGATTGTCTTTTGTTATAATTCCTGTTATTGCATCATTAACGGAAGATGCGCTTCATTCTATTCCGAATGAACTAAGAATGGCTTCTTACGGTATAGGCGCAACCAGGTGGCAAACTATAAGACATGTTATTCTTCCCGCTGCATTCAGCGGTGTGTCGGCAAGTATAATTCTCGGTTTCGGAAGAGCAATAGGCGAAACTATGATTGTTCTTATGGCATCGGGTAATGCCGCAAATATTACGACGAACATTTTTCAAAGTGTAAGAACTATGACTGCTACAATTGCCGCCGAAATGGGTGAAGTCTCCCAGGGTTCTGATCATTATTATTCTCTGTTTTTTATTGGTATTGTGCTTTTTACAATCACTTTTTTTCTTAACCTTTTTGCTGAAATTATTATTAATAAAATGAGAAAGAAGAACAGGTTTTAGAATTTAATGGAAAGCGTTAAAAAGAAGAATAAAGATTTACAGGGAATGATCTTCATAAACCTTACGAAGTTAATGTTTTTCATTCTTGTGTTTGTGCTTTTTCTTCTTCTTGCTAAAATTTTTATTGAAGGGATTGGAGTCATCTCCCTTGAGTTCATATTGGATTCACCGAGAAATAATATGACCGAAGGGGGGATTGGTCCTGCAATTTTCGGAACTATTGCAGTTACTTTTATTATGATTTTATTTGCAGTACCTCTTGGAGTTTTTTCTGCCATTTATCTCAACGAATATGCTAAGGATACATTCTTAACGAGAGTTATAAGAACCTCGATTAATAATCTTGCAGGTGTTCCTTCAATCGTATTCGGATTATTCGGTCTCGGTTTTTTCATTTTGTTTATAGGGAAAAACATTGACGAGGTACTTGGAACAGGTCTGCTTTTTGGGCAGCCGGCTTTATTGTGGGCTTCTTCAACTCTTGCAGTGCTTGTTTTACCCATTGTAATAGTTTCCACACTCGAAGCTCTGAACTCTGTACCTAAAACACATAGAGATGCTTCGTTTGGTTTAGGTGCTACAAAATGGCAGACGATAAAGAATGTTGTATTGCCGCAGGCACGACCAGGAATTTTAACCGGAACTATTTTGGCTATCAGCCGCGGGGCAGGAGAAACAGCACCTATTCTTTTTCTTGGCGCTGCATTTTTCCTCCCGAACCTTCCGGTCGTTGATTTATGTATCGGTGATTACTGTATTCCAATCATAAACCCTACTGAACAGTTTATGTATCTTGCCTATCATATTTTTATTCTGGCAACTCAGTCTTCTAATCCGACTCTAACGATGCCGATACAGTATGGCTCTACTTTGGTTCTTATTGCGTTAACATTCCTTTTGAATATTACAGCAATTATTTTCAGATACAGGTTCAGAAAAATTTTAGGAAGGCTTTAATTAAAAGAAAATATTTTCAATGAAAGAAGTTAAAATATTAATAAGAAATCTTAATCTCTTTTACGGAGAGAAGCAGGCGTTAAAAAATATTACACTCGATATACCTGCAAATAAAGTAACTGCATTTATAGGACCTTCAGGATGCGGCAAATCAACTTTTCTCCGCGTTCTAAACAGGATGAACGATCTCATCGATCACGTCAGGATTGATGGGGAAGTTGTAATAGATGAAGTGAATATTTATGATAAACAGATCGATGTAGTTAATCTTAGAAAAAGAATCGGTATGGTTTTTCAGAAATCCAATCTTTTTCCAAAGACTATTTACGAAAATATTGTTTACGGTTTAAAGATAAACGGAATAAGAGATAAAAAAGTTCTTGATCAAACTGTTGAAAAAACTCTGAAGCAGGCAGCGCTATGGGAAGAAGTTTACGATAGGTTAAATGAACCGGGACTAAGCCTTTCAGGCGGACAGCAGCAAAGATTATGTATTGCGCGCGCACTTGCCGTCGAACCGGAAATTATACTTATGGACGAGCCTGCCAGTGCTCTCGATCCGATTTCTACTGCAAAAATTGAAGAACTTATTCATGAACTAAAAACGAAGTACACAATTGTTATTGTTACACATAATATGCAGCAGGCAGCAAGAGTAAGCGACCAGACTGCGTTTTTCTATCTTGGAGAATTAATTGAATACGATAAAACGACGAAGATATTTACCAATCCCTCCAAGAAGCAGACCGAAGATTATGTAACAGGAAGATTTGGTTGATTTTTTATTTATTAGTACTTTCTCAGCAATAAATATTTTATAAAAGCGAATTACAATGGAAAGACAGTTCGAACAGCAGCTTGAAAAACTGAAAACAAGAGTGCTTAAAATGTGCAGCCTTGTTGATGAACAGGTTGATCTTGCTATCAGGGCAATTGATGAGGAAAATCCTGCTTTAGCGGAAATTGTTCTGGAAAAAGAAAAGAAGGTAGATAAGTATGATATCAAGATAGATAAAATTTGCCAGAAAATTTTTGCCCTAAATCAACCTGTTGCAATGGATCTTCGTTTAATCATGTCCGCTCTCACTATTAACACAAATCTTGAAAGAATGGGAGACATTGCTGTGAATATAGTCGAGAATTCTAAACTTATTGGTAAAAAACCTGACTGGATAAGTAAAACACATTTTGCAGAAATGGCAAAAATTTCCCGTGAAATGATTCGTCTTTCAATTGATTCTTTTATACAGGACGATGCACAGCTTGCTAAGAAAGTAATTGAAACGGACAAGGTTCTTGATAATTATAATAAAGAAAATCACAAGATACTGATTGATATAATGCGTCAGAACCCGGATAATATTCAGACAGCTGTTGCATTGCTGGTTATCTCACGCCAGCTTGAAAGACTGGGTGACCACGCTACCAATATTGCCGAGGATGTTTTTTTTATTGTTGAAGCAAGGATGGTTAAGCACAAATATGAAAAATATTTGTTCGGTGAAGATAATGATACGGACGATGACGAGTAGGAATGGTCTGTGACCATTCCGTTAATGAAATATTTCTAATATTTAGAGGGAACAGTTACAAAACTGTTCCCTACATTAAATAATCAATATAATTATGGGGCTTCCGAATCGAAAGAGAAACAGATTAGAAGGTTATGATTATTCATCAGGCGGATATTATTTTGTTACTGTTTGTATAAAAGAACGTTCCGATTTTCTTGGTAAGATAAAGAATGAAAAAATGTTTCTTAATGGATTTGGAAAAATTGTCTCTGCTGCATGGTTAGATCTCCCGAATCATTATTTTAATTGCGAGTTAGATTACTATGTAATTATGCCGGATCATATTCATGGAATAATTATTATAGATAATACTCTAAAAAAGAAAGATAATAAATCTGCGAATCATTCTTTGTCTGAAATCATAAGAGGCTTTAAAACATTTTCATCTAAAAGAATTAATAAAAAATTGAAAATCGATAAGAAATTCAAATGGCAAAAATCCTTTTACGATAGGATAATAAGAAGTGAAAATGAATTATATTTTATACGGAATTATATCCAGCTGAATCCTCTGAAGTGGGATCTAGAAAAAAATCATCCCGAAAATTTATACATGTAGGGAATGGTCTGTGACCATTCCCTTTTTCACATATATTTTATTACTAAAAGAAGCAGGGAACAGTTATGAACTGTTCCCTACATTCTATTTAACCCTTCTGCGACCGATTAAAAAGAATCCAACCAATAATAATCCGGAAATAAATCCGCCAATATGAGCTCCGTATGCAACTCCGCTTTCAATGCCCCCTCCCAACATTCCTATTCCGCTCACTAACTGGAATACAAACCATAATCCAATTGCAAAAACAGCAGGCACTTCTGTAAGAAAATAGAACAATAATACCCGTACTCTTTTTTTAGGGTAAAGAACTAAGTACGCTGCAAGAACTCCGGAAATTGCACCAGAAGCTCCCAAAACAGGAATAAGAGTATTTCCGCCAAACATATATGTGACAATTATATGAGAAGCTGATGCAAGTACACCTACAATAAGATAAAATATAAAATATCTAAAATGCCCAAGCCTGTGCTCAATGTTATCTCCGAAAATGAATAGGAATAACATATTGCCGAATAAATGAGCAATTCCTCCGTGCATAAACATTGAAGTAAAAAAAGTAATGTAAACAGGGTATGGAGTTGGTTGTAATCCTGTTACATATATTCTTTCGCCTGATTGAGGATCACTATAAACTCCGCCACCGGTGACTATATCTTTCCCGGAAACAATCTCTCCCGGAACCAGAGAAAATGAATATGTGAATTCTTCATTTGTACCGATATCCTGCAGGAAAACAAATACCAATATGTTTGCGATAATAAAAAAGTAGTTGATAAGCGGAGTGGTCGTTCTGTCCCTGTTATCATCGCCTACAGGCAAAAGCATAATAATCCTTTTTTATCTTTTTTGTTTTACAACTAAAGTATTTAAGATTAATGAAAGAAAAATTACAAGGAGACATCCTATTACATTATACCAGAGAAAAGGAATCTTAGTAAATAGGAAACAATAAAGAACTGCAACCTCGGCAACCAAAGCAGCATAAAAAGTAGGTGAGCCTTTTACTTTCTTCAAATAAAAAGCTACGAGAAATATTCCCAGGATAGTTCCATAAACAAGTGAACCGAGAATGTTAACTGCTTCAATAAGAGTTCCCAGCCTGTTAGCAAAAAGAGCAAATATGATTGCGTAAATTCCCCAGAATACAGTAGCAAGCTTGGAGATTTTCAGGTAATGAGATTCCGACGCATCTTTTTTAATTAGTCTTTTGTAAAAATCGATTACTGTTGTGGATGCAAGAGCATTAAGTTCAGCCGAAGTTGAAGACATAGATGCGGAAATAATTGAAGCAAGTACCAATCCGATTAAACCTATAGGGAGAAAATGAATTACGAAATTCAAAAAAATGTAGTTGGTGTCATTTGTATCCGCACCGGGGTTGGCTTCCTTAATAAGCAGCAGTGCACTTTCTCTAACTTTAATTTCTTTCTTGTGAATGTTTTGAACTTTTTCCTGGGCATCATTTGTTTTCGGTCCATTACCTGCATCTATTGATGTAAGCATTTCCTTAATGTGCTGTTGTTTTTCTTTATTAAGATTATTGTACTGTTTTTCAAGCTCTTTATACTGTTGCGAATATTCTCCAGACTTTACTTTATTTTCCTGTACCGGATTAAAAAAGAGTGGTGGTGTTACAAACTGAAAGAAAACAAATACCATTGCCCCGGTAAAAAGAATAAAAAACTGCATTGGTATTTTAACTATGCCATTTGCTAACAATCCCATTCTACTCTGCTTTATGGAACTTCCTCCAAGATATCTTTGAACCTGAGACTGATCAGTTCCGAAATATGAAAGCATAAGAAAAGTTCCGCCAATTATTCCGGACCAAAAAGTGTAACGGTTATTGAGATCAAATGAAAAATCGATTGTATTAAGCTTTCCCATTTTACCGGCAACAAATGCTGCATCTTTAAATGAAATGTCTGGAGGTAAAAGAGAGATTATAACTACAAATGCCGTGATCATTCCGGTCATTATTATTATCATTTGCTGGATATGAGTTTTGTTAACAGCAATCGAGCCGCCGACAGTTGTATAGAGAATTACCAATCCTCCCATAACAAAGATTGCGTAATTAATATTCCATCCGAGCAAGACTGAGAGAATCAATGCGGGAGCAAAAATCGTAAAGCCTGCAGCAAGCCCGCGTTGAGTAAGAAATAAAACACTGCCGAGAACCCGGTTCTTCAGGTCAAATCTTTTTTCAAGGTATTCATAAGCAGTATAAATATTAAGCTTATGAAAAATGGGAACTGCGGTTATACTGAGTATTATCATTGCAACAGGCAAGCCGAGGTAAAACTGTACAAAGCGCATCCCGTCGGTGTAAGCCTGTCCCGGTGTCGATATAAAAGTGATTGCACTTGCCTGGGTAGCCATTATGGAAAGTGTAACTACATACCAGGGTGTTGATCTGTTTGCCCGAATATAACCATCAATATTTTTTGTGTTTTTTGTTTTCCAAACTCCATAAACAACAACAAAAAGAAGAAAGCAGCACATTATCACCCAGTCTACTGTGCTCACTCAAAGACCTTTGTGAAGTAATAAAAGAAAATAATTAATACAAAAAGAATAAATAAAACCAGAGAATAGATTTTTCCCCATGATCCTAAAACCGGCGGCTTATCATCTGAATGGTCAGGTTTTATACTATCAGCCACTCTGACGACCTGCAGAAATCAGGTTTATAAATAATCTGTAAGCGCCGGGTATTCCTGCCGGAAGTTCTCTGAAAAAGGAAAGAGATGTATAAATAAAAACACCCTTACCATATTTAGCGTAGATAATTCCGCTTAATAATGGGCTTTCACCTTTATCATTCATACCGATAATAGTTTCATATCGCAAATCAACATTATTTGTAAAATATAATCCTCTTTCCTGTATCCACCCGTCAAAATCTTTTTGTGTTATTCTATTTGGATAGTTTAGCAATCTGTGATCCGATCTTAAAAAAACTATAAACGATTCTTCGTCTGTTACCCTGTCCCTCGATATTTTAAAAGGATATGGTCCTATTTCATCAGTTACTAAATTACCATTAGTGTTATACTGAACTACGAGAGTTCCGCCGTTATAAACATAATCGAGTAATTTTTTATTTAACGCAGATAATCTTTTTCTCGTATTAAATGCTCTTATTCCCGTTACAATAGCATCATATTTTAATATACCATTTTCAAGTTGATTATCAGACAGTTTTTCTACTTTATACCCAAGCTGCTCAAGATATTTGGGTGTATCATCGCCGGAACCTTCTACATATCCGATGCTGCTTATGATCTTTTCCGTGTTCAGTCTCACTAACTTTCCACTTGCTTCTGGGAAAAGTGTTTGTGTTACTATATGAGGATAGCTTATCGTAACCATTTCTTTATTATAAATTTCGTTTTCCGAAATAACTTCAACAGTAAATTCTGCTTCTTCGGTTTGTTTAGGAGGAGTTATCATAAAACTTACTTGTTTTTCCCCGGCTTTCTCATCAAAGCTTATCGGAATTTCGGCTGGTGTAACGTTCCAGCTTTCAGGTAATTTAAGTTTTACTTTCCCGTTGAATGAATCAGTATTATTTTTTATTGTAAAAGCAATTTCACGTCCGTCATTAGTAGGAAAAAGATAAATTTTATCCTGAAGACTAATTGTAACCTGAGGAATTATTTCAATTGGTCTGTATTTTTCTCCCTCAACAGGATCGTTCCATCTGTATAATACCGGTGTAGATAAAGTAATATCTCCATCCCCGGATGATAAAATAAATTCAGCAATTAAAGCGGGATCGCTTTCAGCTTTTCCAATTAGCACCTGGTCATCAATTGTGTATCTGAATTTCTCTCTCTTGTTTACTAACCAGTATGGTTGTGTAATACTAATGTCATTGGGAAGATTAAAAGAATAATCCCGGGATATAAAATTACCTTCACTGAGATTTTGATTAATAAGAGAATCATTTTTAAGATAATGTATATTTATCCTTTCTAATTTTAAAGGATAATCTGAACGGTTGACAATTCCCGTGTTTATTTTAATCTCATTCTCGGGTGAATAGGAATAATTATCTGCGGTTGCTTCAATCCATAATCCTGCAACAGAACGAATAACATGGAGCAATTCTTTTTTCTTCACATTAATCCAATAGTTGTCGGCAAGTTTTTCCATTTCATTAAATGCTTTGATAAGGAGTGGAAGAATTTCTGATGGTTTATCGGGATTAAAATTTTTTTCAGCTTCTGAAAGAAGGCTGCTTATTTTTTCAGAGCCTTCAATCCTGTTCCATGATAAATCGATTTCATCGAACAAACTATTCTGAACAGCGTCGCCTTCAATAAATTTAAAGTAATTAATATTTTCTCCTCTTCTTCCTATTCCGCCAACACCCTGACTTTTATTCTTTGATCTGCTTTCCGCTCCTATTTCCGAATAAGATTTACCGAGAAGAGGATTGTATTCACCTGCATCGATTTTTATCACATTCTCCTGATCTTGAAGTAAAGATCCCCAGCCGTTCCAGTATAATCTTTTAGGCTGCCAGGTTTTAACATACTTTAATTGTTCAGGAAATTTTGTTGGGTCTCCCGCAAATTTAAAAGCTTCTTCAGCTAAAATTGCAGAAGCCGTATGATGACCGTGTCCGCCTGCACCGTTATCGGGAAATCTAGTAATGATAACATCGGGGCGAAACTTTCTGATAACCCAGACAACGTCGGATAATATTTCTTCTTTTCCCCAGAATTGCAAAGCTTCATCGGACGATTTTGTATAACCAAAATCGATTGCTCTTGTAAAAAACTGTTCCGCTCCATCGGTTTTTCTTGATGTAAGAAGTTCCTGGGTTCTTATAATTCCAAGTATTTCATCCTGCTCATTTCCAATCAGGTTTTGCCCGCCATCTCCGCGCGTAAGAGCAAGATAACCTGTTCTTAAATGTTTAGCAGTGGAGAAATAAGATAATATTGATGTATTATCATCGTCCGGATGGGCAGCAATGTAAAGAACACTGCCTAACACATTAAGCTTTTCTAAAGCAAGTTTTAGTTCCGATGAGTTTAAAACTTTTGCAGGTTGTGCGAACTGAGATGCGCTTAAAAATAATACAAACAGAAGGATAGATAAAATGCTTCTTTTCATACCAGGTTATTAAAATGATTAAATGAGTCGTGTCATAATACAAACTATCTAAAAATTATCAAAGTGATAGATAAAGTATAAGTAATTGTTAGCTGTATAATCAAAGTTGATTTATATAGTCCATTGGCGTATGTTTGAACACGAAATCTAAATGATGCAATCTGTCATAGCGGATTACTTGAAACGTGTAAGCTAAAAAGGGAGAATATCTAATAATGTCAG
>Ga0209640_10005058_pt1 | contig 11537 bp, 3 predicted proteins | sample RifCSP10_1_FD_184018 | JGI IMG/M metagenome (GOLD analysis project Ga0209640, IMG submission 184018) | Soil microbial communities from Rifle, Colorado - Rifle CSP2_sed 10_1 (SPAdes) (version 2) | ecosystem: Environmental > Terrestrial > Deep subsurface > Rock core/Sediment | place: Rifle... | reverse complement strand
CAACGTCGGCGCCGAGCGCATGCTCGGCTACACGGCCGCCGAAGTGATGAACAAGATCACGCCGGCCGACATTTCCGATCCGCAGGAAGTGATCGCGCGGGCCGAAGCATTGAGTCTCGAACTCGGAACCCCGATTACGCCGGGCTTCGAGGCGCTGGTGTTCAAGGCCTCGCGCGGCATCGAGGACATCTATGAGCTGACCTACTTCCGCAAGGATGGCAGCCGGTTCCCGGCGGTGGTGTCCGTCACGGCGCTGCGCGACGCGCAGGACGCCATCATCGGCTATCTGTTGATCGGCACCGATAACACCGCGCGCAAGCAGGCGGAAGAGGCTCTCCTTAAAGCAGGGGCCCTGCAGAGCGCAATCTTCAACAGCGCCAATTTCTCGAGCATCGCCACCGACGAGAAGGGCGTCATTCAGATCTTCAACGTCGGCGCCGAGCGCATGCTGGGCTACACGGCCGCCGAAGTGATGAACAAGATCACGCCGGCCGACATTTCCGATCCGCAGGAATTGATCGCGCGGGCCGAAGCTTTGAGCCTCGAACTCGGAACCCCGATTACGCCCGGCTTTGAGGCACTGGTTTTCAAGGCCTCGCGCGGCATCGAAGACATTTACGAGCTGACCTACATCCGCAAGGACGGCAGCCGTTTTCCGGCAGTCGTGTCGGTCACGGCGCTGCGCGATGCCCGGGGCGGAATTATAGGTTACCTGCTGATCGGCACCGATAATACCGCGCGCAAGCAGGTGGAAGCAGAGCAGATGCTGCTCGATCAGCGCCTGCGCGATCAGCAGTTCTACACGCGCTCTCTCATCGAATCCAATATCGACGCACTGATGACCACCGATCTGCGCGGCATTATCACCGACGTCAACCAGCAGATGGAGGCGCTCACCGGCTGCACGCGCGATGAGCTGATCGGCGCACCGTTCAAGAACTACTTTACCGATCCGGAGCGTGCCGAGGCGGGCATCAAGCGGGTCTTGCGCGAAAGCAAGGTCACCAATTATGAGCTTACCGCGCGCACCAGGGATGGCAAGGAAACCGTGGTGTCTTACAACGCGACCACCTTGCACGACCGCGACCGCAAGCTGCGGGGGGTGTTTGCCGCAGCGCGCGACGTCACGGAACGCAAACGTTTCGAGCTGACGCTGCAGGAAACTAACGTTGAATTGGAGAGTGCCATCGCCGCGGCGGACAAGGCCAACCTCGCGAAATCGGATTTTCTGTCCAGCATGAGCCATGAGCTTCGCACCCCGCTCAATGGGATCCTCGGTTTCGCGCAGCTTATGGAGTCCGATTCCCCGCCGCCGACGCCCTCGCAGAAGGCGAGCATCGACCAGATTCTTCAGGCCGGGTGGTATCTGCTGGAGCTGATCAACGAAATCCTCGATCTCGCGCTGATCGAATCCGGAAAACTTTCGATTTCGCGGGAACCGGTGGCGCTGAACGACATCATGTTCGAATGCCAGTCCATGATCGAGCCGCAGGCGAAAAAGCGCAGCATCCGCATGAGCTTTCCCCGCTTCGATCAGCCTTGCTTTGTCAATGGCGACCGGACCCGGGTGAAACAGGTGCTCATCAACCTTCTGTCCAACGCGATCAAATACAACCAGGCAGGCGGATCCGTGGTCGTGGAGTGCGCCGCGAGCCCCCCGAACGGCATTCGCGTCAGCATCAGGGACACCGGCGCCGGATTGCCGCCGGAAAATCTGGCGCAACTGTTCCAGCCGTTCAATCGTCTCGGACAGGAGGCCAGCGCCGAGGAAGGCACGGGCATCGGCCTGGTGGTGACCAAGCGGCTGGTCGAACTGATGGGCGGTGCAATCGGCGTGGCAAGCACCGTCGGCGAGGGCAGCGTGTTCTGGATCGAATTGGTCGTGGCCGCTGCGCCGCAACTTGCCTTTGCCGAAGCTGAGCACACAGCTCCGGCCCACACGCCAGTCGAGAGCGGCGCGCCGCTTCGCACCCTGCTCTATGTCGAGGACAATCTGGCCAACCTGCGACTGGTCGAGCAGATCATCGCGCGCCGCCGCCCCGACATGCGCCTGCTGACCGCGATGAACGGAAATCTGGGCATCGAGCTTGCGCGCGCCTCGCGGCCGGAGGTGATACTGATGGACATCAATCTGCCGGGCATGAGCGGCACTGAGGTCATGAAGATCCTGCACCAAGACCCGGCAACGGCTCACATCCCCGTCGTTGCCCTCAGTGCCAATGCAATTCCTCACGACATCGAGAAGGGACTGGAGGCGGGATTCTTCCGCTATCTCACCAAACCCATCAAGGTCAATGAGTTCATGGACACGCTGGACGTGGCGCTGGAGTTTGCGGAAAAAGAAGTCAGTCAGAGCCGCTAAACCCGAGATGAAGCTCCGCGACGAAATGGGTGTCGCGCTTTACCAGGCCAAATGCGGCGAGCGGAATCGAGTGGTCATGGCCGTGGAAAAGGCCGGGGAGACTACGTCGCAGACTTCGTAGCACCGGGGGTCGGAATGCATGTCCTTGATGCTCCGGTAACCCCTGCAAACAGCTGCCTCGAGACCGTTCCGATTAAGAATTCTGACATTGCTACGCCCGTGGACCGGCTTGTGTGTGCCAGCGCACAGACGCCCGCCGGAAAGACCGTCATTGTCCATACCCGCCTTGGGGGAGGCGCGGCTTTTTCCCGACTGTGCGAGCTCGCAATCTTCCGTTGCCGGCCCGGCAAGCGCAGTCCCCCTCTGGATCGTTGTGCTCTTTTCACGGAAATCAGCCATGTCCGAAACAGGAAACAGTTTCACCCTTACCGACGATGCCGGCATGGCGGATGGCATCACCGAAGTGCGGCGCCAGCAAGCGTTGCTTAAAACGGGGGCCTTGCAGAACGCAATTCTCACCAGCGCCAATTTCTCGATTATCGCCACCGACGAAAAAGGCATCATTCAGTTATTCAATGTCGGCGCCGAGCGCATGCTGGGCTACATGGCCGCCGAAGTCGTGAACAAGATCAACCCCAGCGACATCCATGATCCGCAGGAAGTGATGGCGCGCGCGCAGGCACTGAGCCTCGAACTCGCAACCCCCATTACGCCGGGCTTCGAGGCATTGGCCTTCAAGGCTTCGCGCGGGATCGAGGACATCTATGAATTGACCTATATCTGCAAGGACGGCAGCCGCTTTCCGGCAATCGTGTCGATCACGGCGCTGCGCGATGATTACGGCGAAATCATCGGTTATCTGTTGATCGGCACCGACAATTCCGTGCGCAAGCAGGTCGAATTGGAACTGAACAACGCCATGGCCGTTGCGGAAAAAGCCAACCTCGCGAAATCGGATTTCCTTTCCAGCATGAGCCACGAGCTGCGCACGCCGCTCAGTGCGATCCTCGGTTTTGCCCAGCTGATGGAGTCCGGTTCGCCGTCGCCAACGACCTCCCAGAAGCGCAGCATCGATCAGATTCTCAAGGCGGGGTGGTACCTGTTGGAACTGATCAACGAAATCCTCGATCTCGCGCTGATCGAGTCCGGGAAGCTGCCGCTGTCGCTGGAACCGATATCGCTCACCGAAGTCATGCTCGAATGCCAGGCCATGATCGAACCGCAGGCGCAAAAAAGCGGCATCCGCATGACTTTTCCCCAGTTCGATTGTCCTTACTTTGTCAAGGCCGACCGGACCCGGGTGAAGCAGGTTCTCATCAACCTGCTTTCCAACGCGATCAAATACAACAAGGCGGGCGGAACGGTCGTCGTGGACTGCATCGCGAGCACCCCAGAGCGCGTTCGCATTTGTGTCAAGGACACCGGCGAAGGCTTGACTCCCGATAAGCTGACGCAGCTTTTCCAGCCGTTCAATCGTCTCGGAAAAGAGGCCGGCATCGAGGAAGGCACAGGCATCGGCCTGATGGTGAGCAAGCGGCTGGTCGAATTGATGAGGGGCGAAATCGGCGTGGAAAGCACGGTCGGGAAGGGCAGTGTGTTCTGGATCGAACTGAACCTGACGGCTGAACCACAACCTGCCGCCGCCGCAGCCGAACCCACGGTCCTCGCCGAGGCGCAAGTTCATGCCGACGGGCGGTTGCGCACCCTGCTCTATGTCGAGGACAACCCCGCTAATCTGATGCTGGTCGAGGATCTCATCGCGCGCCGTCCCGATATCCGCTTGCTGAGTGCGGCGGACGGCAATCGCGGCATTGAGATTGCGCGCGCCTCCCGGCCGGATGTCATCCTGATGGACATCAATCTGCCCGGCATCAGCGGTATCCAGGCGCTGAAAATCCTGCGCGCGGACCCGGCGACAGCGCACATCCCGGTGGTTGCCCTCAGTGCCAATGCAATACCCCGCGATATCGAGAGAGGTCTGGAGGCAGGGTTCTTCCGTTATCTCACCAAACCGATCAAGGTCAACGAGTTCCTGGATATGCTGGACGTGACACTGAAATTCGCGAAAACGGAATCGGCCCGCGCCAATAAAGAGGAAAAAGCATGATGCTTAGTGCATCCGACATACTTAACGCAAGCGTGCTGATCGTCGACGATCAGGAATCCAATGTCCTTTTGCTTGAGGAAATGCTGCGTGAAGCCGGCTACGCCCGCGTTGCCTCGACCATGAATCCGCACGAGGTCTGCGCGCTGCATCGCCAGAACCGCTACGACCTGATCCTGCTCGACCTGCAGATGCCGGGCATGGATGGATTCCAGGTGATGGAAGCCCTCAAAACCAACGATGCGGACGCCTACCTTCCGGTCCTCGTGATCACCGCCCAACCTGGCCACAAGCTGCGCGCGTTGCAGGCCGGCGCCAAGGATTTCATCAGCAAGCCGTTCGATCTCATCGAAGTCAAGACGCGCATCCACAACATGTTGGAAGTGCGGCTGTTGTACAAGAAGCTCGAGGATTACAACAAGATGCTGGAACAGACGGTGCAGGAACGAACCGCCGAGCTGCGCGAAAGCGAAGCGCGCTTTCGCAGCCTGGCTGAACTGGCCTCCGATTGGTACTGGGAGCAGGACGAGAGCGGGACCTTCACCAAGGTAAACGGCCCGGTCCTGGAAATGCTCGGCATCCGGGTCGACGCCTTGGCAGGTGGAAAAAGCGATGACGGGATGACTGGCTGGAATGAGGCGGAGCGAGAAGTGCTTCAAGCAAAGATTGCAGCCCGGCAGCCATTCCTGGATTTCGTATTCAGCCGCGTCAATGCCGATGGCTCGCATCAAAAATTTCAGGTAAGCGGGGAGCCGATGTTTAGCCAATCCTGCCGCTTCATCGGTTACCGCGGAATCGGCGTTGAGCTTACCGCAAAGAAATAGCACACCGGATTTCGATAGTTCGCCATGTCATTACCCCATAGCCCCAATCAAAACCATCTTCTCGCCGCCCTGCCCGCTGCGGAATTCGAGCGCCTGGCTTCCCATCTGGAACTGGTCCCGATGCTGCTCGGGGACACCCTCTACGAACCCGGCGGCCAGTTGTCGCACGTTTATTTCCCCACGACCGCCATCGTGTCACTGCTCTATATTATGGAGTCCGGCGTATCGGCCGAAATTGCGGGGGTAGGCAACGAAGGCGTACTCGGTATTTCGCTCTTCATGGGAGGGGACACCACGCCCAGCTCGGCTGTCGTGCAGACCGCGGGCCACGGTTACCGGCTGCAGGGGCGGTTGCTGAAGGAGGAATTCAATCGCGCCGGGCTGATGCAGCGTTTGTTGCTGCGCTATACCCAGGCGCTGGTCACACAGATGTTCCAGACCGGGGCCTGCAACCGGCACCATTCGATCGAGCAGCAACTGTGCCGGTGGTTATTGTTGACCCTCGATAGATTGCCAACGAACGAGTTGATCATGACGCAGGAATTGGTCGCCAGCGCACTCGGCGTGCGCCGGGAAGGCATTACGGAGGCCGCCGGGAAATTGCAGCGCGCCGGTATTATTAGTTACCGCCGCGGCCACATTTCAGTACTTAAGCGGTCTGGATTGGAAACCGGCGCCTGCGAGTGCTACGCCGTTGTCAAGAAAGAATTAGGCCGCTTGCTGTCCGATGTGCAGTATCGCCAGATCCCTGTTGCTGTCGCCAGATAACGGGCCGTATCTCCCTCGCCGGTTTATCGGACTTTCGCGTGGCTGACATGCGTCAGAAGATGCCGATGGACGTATCGTAGAAGGTCCCCTCTCCCATCGAGGGAGAGGGGAGCCTCTTTTCATTGCCGACTTCGTTCCCCACGGAATACCCGGAAGAACCATTTTGATAATCCATTGCGGAATCATGGATACTGTCGGTGACGATAAGCAAAGAGGCTCGACGATTGAAGATTAGCAGCAAAACCGTGCTTCGAAGTTTGCTCCATCTGCCGGCGTTGTTTCGGCGCAACCGCCGGAGGCCCGAGTACGCGAGCGAAGAGCCGCCGTTGCGGGCGGAACTGTTCAGCGCCGACCAGATGGAACGGCATGGGAAGACCCTGGCGGGCTCGCACCGATTGAGCTCGCGGCGCGCGCCGGATCAGCTCCTCGCGCGGTTGGCCGAAAATGAGGGCGTTCTGATTAAAGTCCGCGACCTGCTGACGGCGGCGGTCAAGGAAAACCGCCGGATTGCACCGGCCGGGGAATGGCTGCTCGACAACTTCTATCTGATCGAAGAACAGATACGCACGGCCAAGCGACATTTGCCGAAGGGTTACAGCAGGGAGCTGCCGCGCCTGGCTCACGGCCCATCGGCCGGACTGCCGCGCGTGTATGACATCGCGCTGGAGGCGATCTCGCACGGCGACGGACGGGTGGACCCGGAAAATCTCAGCCGCTTCGTAGCAGCCTACCAGAAGATCACCGCGCTCAAGTTAGGCGAGTTGTGGGCAATTCCTATCATGCTGCGTCTGGCACTGATCGAGAATCTCCGACGCGTTGCAGCCCGGATCGCCGCCGGCACGATCGATCGGGACCTGGCCGACTCCTGGGCAGATCAGATGATGGAGGTCGCCGAGAAGGACCCGAAGAATCTGATTCTGGTGATTGCGGACATGGCGCGGTCCGACCCACCCATGGTGAGCTCGTTTGTCGCGGAACTTGCGCGCCGATTGCAGGGCCAGAGCCCCGCTTTGGCATTGCCGCTCACCTGGATCGAGCAGCGACTCTCCGAGTCCGGCTTGGCGATCGAGCAGTTGGTGCAATCGGAGACCCAGAAACAGGCCGCCGACCAGGTCTCCATCAGCAACAGCATCGGCAGCCTCCGCTTTCTGGGGGCGATGGACTGGCGCGAGTTCGTCGAGACGATGAGCGGGGTCGAGCAGAAACTGCTGGAGGATCCGGGTGGGGTCTACGGCAAGATGGATTTTGCCACCCGTGATCGCTACCGCCACGTGGTGGAGAAGATAGCGAAAGCAAGCCGCCTGTCCGAAAGCGAGGTGGCGCGCAAAGCGATCCAACTGGCACACGAGGGCGCGGCCAGGAAAGACGGTGACGATCGAGCGGCACATGTCGGGTTCTACCTGATCGACAAGGGACTGTCGCAGCTCGAACGAACGGCGGAGGTGCGCCTTGCTTCCGCCGAGACTTTGCAGAGAATGAGCGGCCGGTTTCCTTTGCTCCTCTATCTAGGCACGATCGTGCTGCTGACGGTGATCTTCGCCGGGAGCTTACTGGTAAAGGCTCATACCGATGGGTTGCATGGCTGGATACTCGCGCTGATTGGCATCCTCTCGGCTTTGTGCGCAAGTCAGTTGGCGGTCGCGCTGGTGAACTGGCTGGCAACGTTGCTAGCGGCGCCGCATCTGCTGCCGCGCATGGACTTTTCCGGAGGAATTCCGTCGCAATCCCGCACTCTGACGGTGGTCCCGGCCATGTTCATAAGCGCTCAAAACATCGAGGATCTGATCGAGGCGCTTGAAGTCCGGTTCCTGGCGAATCGGGACGCCAATCTGCACTTCGGCCTGCTGACCGATTTTCGCGACGCGCACGAGGAAACGCTGCCAGAGGACGAACCGCTGTTGCGGCTGGCGCAGAAGAGAATCGAAGAGCTAAATGAAAAGTACCGGAGTGCAAATAGCGACACTTTCTTCCTTCTTCATCGTCCGCGCCGTTGGAATCCGCGGGAGCGGATCTGGATGGGCTACGAGCGCAAGCGCGGCAAGCTGGGCGACCTCAATGCGTTACTGCGCGGCGGCTCAAAAGATCGCTTCTCGCTCGTCGTCGGTGAGACTGCAGTCTTATCGAACGTCAAGTACGTGATCACCCTTGACACGGATACGCAACTACCGCGCGATTCGGCGTGGCAGTTTGTGGGAGCCATGGCGCACCCGCTGAATCGTGCGCGCTACGACGAAGACAAGCAACGCGTCTGTGAGGGGTACGGCATCCTGCAGCCACGCATGGCCGTGAGCCTGCCGGGTACAAACCGGTCGCGGTACGCGCGACTGTGCGGGAGTGAGCCCGGCATCGACCCGTATACGCGCGCCGTCTCCGATGTGTACCAGGACCTGTTCGGTGAAGGCTCGTTCATCGGCAAGGGGATCTATGACGTTGATGCGTTCGAGCGGGCGCTCAAGGGACGCTTTCCCGAGAACCGGATCCTCAGCCACGATCTACTGGAAGGATGTTACGCGCGGGCGGGACTGTTGAGCGACGTGCAGTTGTACGAGGAATATCCCGCTCGCTACAGCGCGGACGTGAGCCGTCGGCACCGCTGGATTCGCGGGGATTGGCAGATTGCATCGTGGTTGCTGCCGCGCGTTCCCGGACTCGGCGCCAGCCGCCAGAGGAATCCGCTCTCGGCTCTGTCCCAATGGAAGATCTTCGACAACCTGCGGCGTAGTCTCGCGCCTTTGGCGCTGACGCTCCTGTTGCTGCTGGGCTGGACGGTCTTATCACCGGCCTGGTTTTGGACCTTGGCGGTGATCGTAATCATTCTGAGTCCTCCCTTGATTGCCTCTATTCTGGAAATCTTCCAGAAGCCGGGCGATGTGCTGCTGGGCCAGCATCTCGCCGCCACAGTACGCGCCGCTGGCCGGCGCTTCGCTCAGGCGGCACTTACGCTTGCCTGTCTCCCCTATGAGGCATACTTCAGCCTGGACGCGATCATACGCACGAACTGGCGGATACTGGTCACCAAAACGCGGCTGCTGGAATGGAGTCCGTCGGGCGAACCGGATCGTGAGTTTGACCGCGAGGTTGAACCAACCAGACACACGAACCTCCTCGCCTCGTGGCAGTCGATGTGGTTCGCACCCGTTATCGCCATTGCCGCGGCGATCTATCTGACGGCATCAAAGCCGGCCGCGCTGGCAGTGGCCGGGCCGATACTGTTCCTCTGGTTTGCCGCCCCCGCCATCGCCTGGTGGATCAGCCGGCCGCTCGCTCGCCGCGCAGCGCGGCTGACGGCCGACCAGATCATTTTTCTGCAGAAGATTTCCCGCAAGACTTGGGCGTTCTTTGAGTCCTTCGTCGGTCCGGAGGATCACTGGCTGCCCCCAGATAACTATCAGGAGCACCCGGTTGCCGTGGTTGCGCACCGCACATCCCCGACCAACATGGGGCTTTCACTGCTCGCGAATCTGTCCGCGCACGACTTCGGCTACATTCCGGCCGGACAACTCGTCGAGCGCACGGCGAACGCACTCCACACGATGGCAGCCCTGGAACGGCACCAGGGTCACTTCTACAACTGGTACGACACGCAGTCTCTGCAGCCGCTGCCACCTCTCTACATTTCGTCGGTGGACAGCGGGAATCTCGCGGGCCATCTGCTGACATTGCGGCCGGGGCTGCTCGCGCTGCCCGATCACAAGATCCTGGGGCCGCGATTGTTTGAGGGCTTAAGCGACACCCTCAGGATCCTGATGGACGCTGCGGGAGAAGCCGCTTCCCCCCAGCTCGCTCAACTCCAGAAGGATGTGGAGACTGCCTACGATTCCCGGCCTGCCACGCTCGCGGCGGCGCAAACTTGGCTGGCCCGGCTGGCGACGTCTGCTGCGGACGTTGTCGCCAGCCTGGATATGGCCCCCGCTACTGCGCCGGAGAGCGACGCGCTGTGGTGGGCGCAGGCGCTGACCCGGCAATGCCGGAGCGCTCTCGATGAGCTGACGTTTCTCGCCCCGTGGCTGTTGCTGCCGGCCGCGCCGAGCGGGCTTGGCGATTTCACCGTCATCGGCGAAGTCCCGACGCTGCGCGAACTGGCGAGACTTGAGACGGAGTTGCTGCCGGCAATCGTGCGTCGGCGCGACGCCGATGCGACAGCCGAGGAAAGCGGATGGCTGGATGAGCTTGGACGCGCCATCACGGCAGCAGGCGGTCGCGCCAACGAGCGGATTGCAGCGATTGAAAGCCTCGCGCTGCAAGCCAGCGAACTTGCGCGCATGGAGTATGACTTCCTGTACGACAAAGCGAGTCATCTGCTGGCTATCGGCTACAACGTCGGTGAGCGTCGCCGGGACTCCAGTTACTACGATCTGCTGGCTTCCGAAGCGCGACTATGCAGTTTCGTGGCGATTGCGCAGGGACAACTGCCGCAGGAAAGCTGGTTTGCCCTGGGGCGTCTGCTCACGACCGCCGGTGGCGAACCGATTCTCCTGTCGTGGAGCGGTTCGATGTTCGAGTACCTGATGCCGCTGCTGGTGATGCCGACGTACGAAAACACGCTGCTCGACCAGACCTGTCAGGCGGCGGTGGAGCGACAGATCGCGTATGGGAACCAGCGCGGCGTAGCGTGGGGCATGTCGGAATCCGGCTACAACACGGTCGACGTTCGTCTCAACTACCAGTACCGCGCATTTGGCGTGCCCGGCCTGGGGCTCAAACGCGGACTCGCGGAGGATTTAGTCATTGCGCCGTATGCCTCCGCGCTCGCGCTAATGGTGGCGCCCGAGGCGGCGTGCCTGAATCTTCAGCGGCTCGCCGCTGAAGGGCTGGAAGGAAAATACGGCTTTTACGAGGCGATCGACTACACGCCATCACGTCTGCCACGCGGACAATCGAGCGCCGTGGTGCGGTCGTTCATGACACATCACCAGGGCATGAACTTTCTGTCTCTCGCTTATCTGATCCTGGACCGTCCGATGCAGAAGCGGTTCGAGTCGGACCCGCTGTTCCAGGCGACCACGTTGTTGCTGCAGGAGCGAATTCCAAAGGCCACGGCGTTCTATTTGCAAACTGCCGACTTTACCGACATTCGTGCGATTTCCAGCGGTCCGGAGATGCCGGTGCGCGTAATCAGCAGCCCCGACACGCCGATACCGGAGGTGCAGTTATTATCGAACGGCAGATACCACGTGGTGGTCACGAACGCGGGCGGCGGCTACAGCCGCTGGAAAGACCTCGCCGTTACCCGCTGGCGCGAAGACACGACCTGTGACAACTGGGGCACGTTCTGTTACATCCGCGATGCGACGAGCGGGGTGTTCTGGTCGAATACCCATCAGCCGACGCTCAAACGAGCGGAAGCTTACGAAGCGATTTTCTCGGAGGGACGGGCAGAATTTCGCCGCCGCGACCTCGATTACGATACGCATACCGAGATCGTGGTTTCGCCGGAAGACGACATCGAACTGCGCCGGGTGCACATCACTAACCGCGC
>Ga0209640_10005057_pt1 | contig 11538 bp, 13 predicted proteins | sample RifCSP10_1_FD_184018 | JGI IMG/M metagenome (GOLD analysis project Ga0209640, IMG submission 184018) | Soil microbial communities from Rifle, Colorado - Rifle CSP2_sed 10_1 (SPAdes) (version 2) | ecosystem: Environmental > Terrestrial > Deep subsurface > Rock core/Sediment | place: Rifle... | reverse complement strand
CGTCTTCACATCCCTGCTCAGCACCACCAAGCCCCGGGGAACCGGCCTGGGTCTGGCCATCGTCGCCCGCGTCATCGAAACCCACCAAGGCCAGGTCACCATCCGCTCCGAGCCCGGCCAGGGCACCATCGTCTGCATTCTGCTCCCCGTCGGGCGCGTGTGAGAGCAATCCGCTTGTTTGCAGCCCCGAATTCAGGATAATAACCGTCTATGTCGATGCGGATGGCGCCCTTGAGCGCGGTGCTATTGGCGGTCTCGGTTTCGGTGGTCACGGCCCAGCCTGACGAAGGCAGCCCCGACCGCACCGCCGTCGCCGTCGAGGCCCTCAAACGTCTCCAGGGGGTGGATCTCGAGAAAAATCCGAAGGTCACGATCATCTATGAGAACGAGGTGGTTGAGGTTCTCGGTGAGAATGAAGTCGAAGCGGTCCGGCTCGCGAACCCGTTCAAAGGAACGAGGGATTCAAGTGTTACGTTGCGAAGCGATCCCCCTCTCGCGACACCAGACGGAGACACGGTCGTCAATTGACGAAACGCCGATAAGCGCAAGCGAACGCATGCCGGCGGGTTGATCTCGCGAAATCGGGGGATCTCGATGTGGACTCGACCAGTTCAACCAAGTCGGCCCCACCAGACAGGAGACGGAGCATCCAACTGATGGAGCCAGCGCATTCGTGGTCTTGAGTTCCTCGATATTGGCCACCAGACAGGAGACGGAGCATCCAACTGATGGAGCCTCTCGCACTATTTGGCTCCCCACCTCACCCAACCGGCTCCGGCTGCAGGTCGCGCAGGAGCCGCTCGAACGACTTCTGATACGCGTCGTAGTCTTTCCACCGGGTGAAGTCTCCGATGTGGCGCGTGCGTCGGATGTCGGCAGCCCACGCGTTGTTACAGTCCATCACCGCGTCGTCAAGGCGAATCGGGAAGAGGACCGGACACTTCGACTCTTCCTTTTCGAGCGCGGCCCTTACTTCGCGTTCAACCCAAGAACTCTCGATCGAATCCGCGGAGAGGATCAGCAGCAGCTTGTCGTAGAGGCGGATTGATTCTTCGATTCGATCGGGGAAGCGATCGCCGATCTTCAGGTCCTCCGGCGCGAACCAAACCCTGATGTGCTTGCCCCGCAAGTCTGAGTGAAGCCGTTCGGCGAAGTCCTGGTTCTTGCTCGAGTAGCTGATGAAGCACGAGTAGAACTGAATTGCTTTCTCTGCGGTAAAGAGTGAGGGAATGAATGTGATGAAGTCATCCGGCACACCGCATCCGCGAAGGAAGGCTTCAGGGATCTTGCCGGCTGATCTGCAGAGCGTTCCAATGCTGATGTCGGAAGGCCCACCGTGCAAGATCGTATCCAGCCCAACAGCCGTACTGAGGTCAACTTCCACAAAGAGCGTTTCGATGCAGTCAGAACCGGCAAAGTCCGTGCCTTCGAGCCGTGTGGTGTACAGATTTGTACGCATTAGTTGTGCCCCACCGAGACGCGCGGAAGAGAGAATAGCCATCGTAAGGTCGGCATGAGCGAGTGCGGATTCACGGAGGTCCGCGCCGAAGAGGTCGGCGTACGAAAGGTCGGCGAAATTGAGTTGCGCGTGGGAGAGGTTTGCGTGGGAAAGGTCGGCGTACGAAAGGTCGGCGAGATTTAGGTGCGCGTGGGAGAGGTTTGCCCTTTGGAGGTCCGACTCGCTGAGGTCTGGTCTGATCTTAGGGTGCTCATTTAGCCACTTATTCCATACACGCACGCCCTGCCTGAGAATCGCCAGGTGTTTCTTATTCGCCATATCTGTTCTCCAGTGGTTTATCTCGTGAGCGAGCAGCCTCACCACTCTTAGGCGAATCCCGCCGACCGATGTCTCAAGAATCAGACGGCCCGCTCGGCCATAATGCAGACTGCTCGCCCAACCGAGGCTTTGCGTCACGTCTCGCGCTACGCGACGGAATCTCCGGGATCGGAGCTTTCGGCAAGACACTAGCACAGAGGAGAGGCGTTCAGAGTACCGACTTTAGTCGGGCCTTTTCCCGTCAGTACCGCCAAATCGGATTCTCGCCGACTGAAGTCGGTACTCACCGACTGAAGTCGGTACTCTCAACGCCGGCTGCTTGGATTGATCGAATCCAACTACGGAAAGGAATTCCATGACACTTCGCGCCATTTGTCTTTTAGCCCTGCTTGCGACCGGGTTGATTGCTCCCCCTTCGACCGCAGGCGCCGACATCAAGAAGAAAGAAGAAGCCGCCGCCAGCATCGACAGGCACCGCCAGGAGCTGTTCGGGCTGAGCGATAAGGTCTGGGCGTTCGCCGAAACCGCGCTGCGCGAGACGAAGTCGTCAAAGTTGCTGGCCGACTACGCCGAGAAGCAGGGCTTTAAGGTCGAACGCGGCGTCGCGGGCATGCCGACGGCTTTCATCGCCAGTTACGGCGAGGGGCGTCCGATCATCGGCATCCTCGGCGAGTACGACGCGCTGCCGGGCATCTCGCAAAAAGCATCGCCGGTGAAAGAACCGTATGAACAGGGCGCGGCGGGCCACGGCTGCGGGCACAATCTGTTCGGGGCAGCGAGCCTCGGTGCGGCGACCGCGATCAAGGAGTTGATCGCGGCGGGAAAGCTGAAGGGCACGATTCGCTTCTATGGCACACCGGCTGAAGAGTCGGTCGGCGGCAAGCTCTACATCGCGCGCGCGGGTTTGTTCAATGATCTGGACGTGTGCATCGCGTGGCACCCAGAAGACAAGACCCGCGCCGACACGCAGAGCTCGCAGGCGATGGTCGACTTCACCGTCGAGTTCAAAGGCAAGGCGGCGCACGCAGCCTTCGATCCGTGGAACGGCCGCAGCGCGGTCGACGGGCTCGAAGCGTTCACGCACGGGATCAACCTGCTCCGCGAGCACGTGAAGCCCTCGGTTCGCATGCACTACACAATCTTGAAGGGGGGCGACGTGCCCAACGTCGTGCCCGAGTACGCGCGGCTCTGGTGTTGGGTGCGAGACTCGAAGCGCAGCGGCGTTGAAGCTGTGATGGAACGCGTTCGAAAGATCGCGGACGGCGCGGCGCTGATTGCCGGGGTCGAATCCAAGCTGACCGTTCAGAGCGGCGATTACGAGATGCTGGTGATCGTGGCGGGCGCTCGGCTCATTCACGCCAACATGAAGTGGCTTGGTCCCATCCAGTACACCGCGGAAGAGCAGGAGTTCGCTCGCGCCATTCAGCGCGCAACAGGAGTCGAGGAGAAGGGATTGAACGGGGCAATTCAGCCGCTCGAAGACCAGCGCCCGGACCCCGAAGGCGGATCAACCGACGTTGCTGACGTGAGTTGGATTGTCCCGACGCTGCACTTGTCGGTGACGACGGCGCCGGAAGGCGCGCCGTGGCACTCGTGGCCGGTCGTTGCTTGCGGAGGAATGTCGATCGGGCACAAAGGGCTGACGCTGGCGGCGAAGACACTCGCGGCGACGATCGTAGATTTGTTCGACGACGCTAAGGCGCGCGAGGACATCATGGCCGAGTTCAAGGAGAAGACGAAGGGGCACGTGTACAAGGGCTACATTCCGGATGGCCCGCCGCCGGTGCCGAAAAGCTAACCGCCGCATGGTAGGAGAAGCGAGTACCCGGAGGATTGCGATTTTTTTGGGAGAACCAGCGCGTCGCGATCGCGCACAGGGTCGGAGTGCAATGTCGCAGACTCCAATCTTTCACTCATGATCGCTTTGACTTCTGCTACAACTCGGAAGTCCTACGAGGGCCGAAGCACACGCCGCTAAAATGGTTGAAATCATCTTCGTTCGATTCACGACCGGGGGCGTTGCTATGTTCGCCGTAGACGAGATACCGCTCTTCGCACGCCTTCTCGCCCTCGGTCAAGCTATCGGCAACAGGCTTGATCAGTTTCAGCCGCTCCGGCGCAGCCTACTGGTGAACTTGATTCGTTATGAGATCTGGGAGTTGGGCCCATCCGGAACGTGAACGGCTTGACGTTGTTTAAAACGGGACATAACCTGATGCCCTGCGCTAACGCATCTTTACCGCAGCACGCCCGCCTGTAGGTCGACAGGCGTTGCTGGCAAGGCGAGAGTACGATGAGCGTAAAGACAAAGCAAGGAATCGACGAAGGGAGAAGCCATGGAAGTGAAAAAACACGCCAAGGGTCTGTTCGCAACCCTCGAGGGCATGCCAGCACACCTCCTGATTATCGTGGGGCTCGCGCTCACGTTGCTCGCCCCGCTCATCCTGAATATCAAGGACACCTCATTAGCCGGCTCGCAGGCGGAGTTCGACCAACTCAAGATGCAAAAGGAGCTAGACCTCGAAGAGTTCAAGCGCGACCAGGCTGACGAGCGCAAGAAGTCTCCTGAAGTGACCAAGTACGAAGAGGCCACCGAACAACGCAAGCCGGCCTCGTTTGACGCCGCGATGACGCCCGAACAACGGGACGCCGTGCAGAAGGAGGAGCAAGAGAAGGATCGCGCGCTTCAAGAGTTGAAGACGGCGCTGGATGAGAAAGACAAGTTGAGGGAGAAGGCGCTGGATCAGAAGAAGGAAGAACTGGATCAGAAGTACGACACCATCGCCATCAGGCGGGAGATGGCCGAGGCGCAGACCGCAGTGGCCGGCACGCGATCACATCTCGCGTTGGGCTGGCTAGGCTACCTGCTGCTGCTTGTCGGCCTGCTTGTGCTGCTGTTTCAGAGCGACGGCTTGCGGCAAAAGGCCATCCTGATTGTGCTGCTGATCGTGCTGTGCATCGCCCTCTCCGGCGTGAGTCTTGACTTCCAGGGGCGGGGGCGCAAGGGTTGGCCTTCGTACGCGAGCACGCGAATGACTGGGCGCGATTCGGAACCGCCATCCTCTTACAAAGAGAGAATCGTGAGTAAGGTCTGGAAGATAGGTGACGGGTCCCGACTTGAATTCAAATCCGATGGCAGGCTTGTCATCATGCCGCCAAAGGGGATTGAGGCTGAGAATGTGAACGGCACCTGGATGCTTAACGCGGATGAGAAAAAGATCGTGATAACGCTTCGCGATATATCCGAAACGATGGAAATAGTTGCCTTGAGCGAAAAAGAGCTCAAGCTAAAAAGCAACGGCCAGGAACTCTCCTTGATCGCTTTAGAGGATTCCCCGAATCAATAGATACCGGATGAATGCGGTAACTCGGTGGGCCGACGACTCGGTGGAAAAGCAAGCACCCTGCAACTTTTGGGTGAAGCGCGGAAGTGAGCATGGCCACTGCCTTTTGACACACGTTGCGAAGCCAAGTTATATTTCATTTCCGTATGAACACTCGCGTATTGGTTCTGAATGCTTCGTTCGAACCGATCAACGTGTGCACGGCACGTCGCGCGGTAGTGCTTTTACTCAAGGGCGTCGCCCACGCTGAGGAGTGTACCTCGCACTGGCTGCACTCGGCGCGATTCTCGATGCCGATGCCGTCCGTGATCCGGCTCGTCGAGTACATTCACATTCCGTTCGAGAGAAAGAGCCTCTCGCGCAAGAACATCCTGCTCCGCGATCACAACACGTGCCAGTATTGCCGCCGGGTCTTTCCGCCGCAGGACCTGACCCTCGATCACATCATCCCTCGCTCACGCGGAGGCGATTCGACCTGGGATAACCTGGTCACCTGCTGTCGGGATTGCAACAACCGGAAGGGCGACCGCTTGCCCGAAGACGCCGGAATGCGATTATTGAAACGGCCTCAAGCGTACAATCTGCATGTGAATCGCCAGATCATTCGCTACCTCGGGCGGGCTGACGAGACATGGCGCAAGTACCTGTTCTACTAAGCCAGTGAGCGATGAATCCACTCATACAGGCCCTCCGAGAAATCCAGGAATCTACTTTGATGGCGGGCCGCGCCTTTCGGGGGGCGCTCTCAAGGCCTCACTACTTTCGCGAGATCGTCACCCAGATGGACACCGTGGGTGTCGGCTCGCTGATGATCATCGTGCTGACCGGGGTCTTCACCGGCGGAGTGCTCGCGTTGCAGACATCGGCCACGCTTCAAACGTTCGGCGCGACCGGGGTGACCGGTTCGCTTGTGATGACTTCGATGGTGCGCGAGATGGGGCCGGTGCTGGCGTCGCTGATGCTTGCGGGCCGCGTAGGTTCGGCCATAGCTGCCGAGCTAGGGTCGATGGTCGTATCCGAGCAGGTCGACGCGATGCGCGCGCTCGGGACTGATCCAATTCAGAAGCTCGTCTGGCCGAGGCTGCTGGCGTTGATGGTGATGACGCCGGCGCTGACGCTTGTGGCGGACATCGTCGGGGCGGTGGGAGGCTGGGTGGTTGCAACTGCATTGATGCACGTCGCGAGTTCCGTTTACATAAGCTCGGCCAAGAGCGCGCTGACCTATAACGACATCATCGGAGGGCTGATCAAGCCGCTGGTCTTCGGATTCATCATAGCCATCGTGAGCTGCCGCGCGGGGTTGCGCACGCACGGCGGGACGGTTGGGGTAGGCCGCTCGACGACGCAGGCGGTAGTCTTGTCGGATATACTGATTCTCGCATCCGACTTCTTTCTGGCTCGGATCATCCTGGCGTTCAAATAAACAGCCATGTCACAGCCGACTCAATCAGCGATCGAATTCAGGGATGTTACGATGGCCTACGACGGCCGGATGATTCTGGACGAAGTAAGCTTCATCGTGAATCCGGGTGAGACCAAGATCGTGATGGGCGGCTCGGGCATGGGCAAGTCGACCATACTCAAACTCGTTCTCGGGTTGATCAAGCCCAACGCCGGCAGCATTCTGATCGACGGCGAAGACGTTACCGGCAGTTCGGAGCGGGAGCTGGTCGAAGTTCGAAAGAAGATAGGAATGGTCTTTCAGGACGGCGCGCTGTTTGATTCCCTGTCGGTGTATGAAAACGTCGGCTACCGGTTGTTCGAGCAGGGATTACCTGAGCCGGAGATTGAAGAGACGGTGAGACGCACGCTGCGATTCGTCAACCTCGAGCGGGCGATGTATATGATGCCGTCGGAGCTTTCGGGAGGTATGCGCCGCCGTGTAGGAATCGCTCGCGCGCTGGTGGGCTCGCCGAAGCTGATTCTGTTCGACGAGCCGACTGCGGGGCTCGATCCGCCGACGGCGCGAACGATTCTCGAGCTGGCAATCAAGCTCAGGGACCTTGAGGGCGTCAGCTCGATCTTCGTTACCCATCGAGTCGATGACATCAAACTGTTGTCGTCGACCTTCGCCACCATAGATGAATCGGGGGAGGTAGCATATCAGCAGGAGAACAGCCGGCTGTGCCTGGTCAATACGCGGTTCATCATGCTCAAAGACAGTAAGGTGCTATTCAGCGGCACGGACGAAGAAATGTGGACATCCAGTGAGCCGTACATTCAAGAGTTTTTCCGGGAGTAGCAGGGGTTTGTGGTTCGTAGTTTGTGGTTCGTAGTTTGTGGTTCGTAGTTTGTGGTTCGTAGTTTGTGGTTTGTAGTTTGTGGTTTGTAGTTTGTGGTGTTTGTAGTTTGTGGTTTGTGGTTTGTGGTTCGGGGTTTGTGATTTGAAGTTTGTAATCTGAAATCTCGCAGTTTGTGGCCTGTGCGCTCTTGGCTCACACGTTAGGCTGTTTGGCGCAGACTTTAGAAACGGCAACCACAGACCACGAACCACAGACCACAAACCACGAACTACAAACCCTCCGGGGAGGTCTTATGCCTAGAGCAAAAACAACGCTGTCTGAACTCCGCGTCGGGATACTGACGGTCGCGACGATTGTCATCCTGATCGTCTTCATTCTATCGGTCACCGGGGACATATCGATCTTCAAGGACTCGGTGACGTTCAGGACCCGCTTCTCGGCGGGCGAAGGATTGAAAGCCGGAGACGAAGTGCGGCTCGGGGGCAAACGCGTCGGGAAGGTCGAGAGCGTCGACTTTGGCGACGTTCCCAAGAGCCCGGATGAGAAACCGATCGTCGTTACCCTCACCGTCAACGCCACCGAGGTCCGGGACCGAATCCGCGCCGACTCGAAAGCAGTGCTCGGACAGCAGGGCTTTCTTGGCGACCGCGTGATCGACATAACGCCGGGCACGACGGCGGGTGCGGTCTTGCCGCCCAATTCCGAGATACCCAGCGCCGACGTGACGGGGCTCGCGCAGGTGTTTGGCGGCGCCAACGACCTGCTCGTTATCTTCAACACGGTCGGCAAGCAGATTCAGGAGCTGATGGACAATATCAACAAGGGCCAGGGCACGATCGGCAAGCTCCTCCACGACGACCAGCTCTACGTGAACCTCAACCGTACTGTGGTCGATGCGCAGGCGCTCGTCAATCGCATGAAAGAGGGTGAGGGAACGATCGGGAAACTCTTGAACGATCCGGCAATCTACAACGATCTGCGCGGAATAACCGATCAGCTCAAAACGATCTCAACCGATTTGAGCGCCGGCAAAGGAACGGCGGGAAAACTGCTCAAGGACGAGAAGCTCTACAACGACGCAAGCGAAGCGATCGCGAAGGCGAAAACGTCGATCGAGAAGCTCGATCGCATTGTCGCCGACGTCGAGGCTGGCCGCGGGACGATTGGGAAGCTCTTCAAGGATGAGAAGCTGCACGCCGATCTTCAGTCCACGATCTCGTCGGTGCGCGCGATCAGCGACCGGCTGGAGAGGGGCGAGGGCTCGGCCGGAAAGTTCTTGCGTGACGACAAGCTCTACAACAACGTCGATCAGATGTCGGCCGAGATGGTTAAGCTGTTGTATGACTTCCGCCAGAACCCGAAGAAGTACCTCAGCATAAAGGTGAGCCTTTTCTAGAGACGATTCATCCGCGAAGAACACGAAGCGGCACGAAGAGGCCAGGCGGAACCGGACAATTGAGGAACGGAGTTGTTGTCGGTAGGTAAGCGGGTAACGACGCAGATTGTTCCCGTCATCTCAGAGGCTCACCATCCATTTTCACTCTCAGCTTCCGGGCCATCGAATGTGCCGCTGCATTTCCGCCTTTGTGTTCCTCCGTCGTTTCGTTGATGTCCCGTGGAACTTCTGGCAGCACCGCGGTGTCAATAGAGCAGGCCAACACGCCAGGAGCGCCGACTCCTCCAGCGAGGTCACTCATGGTGTTGAACGGGAAGTCGCGAGGTCTTTCGCCATCCTCTCGCCCGACGATCAATGTCACGCCGCTCATCGACGTGCTGTTGGTGTTGCTGATCATCTTCATGGTGATTCAGCCACACAACGAGATGAAGCTGGAGGTCCGTGCGCCCCAGCCTCAGACCCAGCCCCCGCAGCCGCCCCCGCCCGAGATGCTTATGCTTACGGTGACGGGCGATTTCCAACTCGCGTTAAACACGACGCCAGTCTAGATAGATGAGCTGCTCTCGACGCTAGGGTCGCTGATGGAGCGGAGGCCGCCGGACCAGCGCACGCTCTTCATCAAAGCGCCCGCCGTGATGCACTACGAATCAGTCGTCCTTCTGATCGATTTGGCGAAGGGCTGCGGGGTGATTACGGTCGGGCTGGTGGCGGGTTAGCGAGAACCGTTGTGGCGCGGTCTGTTCCGTCGTGGCTCTACTTGATTCGCGCGTCGAAAATGAAGTCACTGCCGAGCATGCGCATCTTCACCGACGAGAACGTGATGGCATCACTGAGCTTTGCGATGCCGAGGTCGCCGACTGCTTCGGTTCCCCGGCCGATGATCTTCGGACTTGTCACTGCGACGACGCGATCGACCAATCGCGCAGCCAGCAAGGAAGTGATGATGGCCGATCCGCCTTCGACCAGGACCGATCCGATCTCCATTCGGTCCAGCCGCCGAAGCAACTGCCTCAAATCGACGCCGGCGTGCTTCTTCCCTTGCGGCAGTAGCAAGACCTGAACTCCGCGACGTCGCAATCGTTCCACGCGGCGCGGGTCTGCTGTACTGAGTGTCGCTATGATCGTGTTGCAGCCCGCTGGGTTGTTGACCACTCTGGCCGCGAGCGGTATTCGCAGTCTGCTGTCGACGACTATCCGAAGCGGGTTGCGGCCGGTCACCAGCCGGACCGTAAGCTCGGGGTCGTCGGCGAGCACCGTGCCTATGCCGACGAGGACGGCGTCGTGTTCCCTACGGAGTTGATGGCCGAATTTCCGCGCCTGTGGTCCGCTGATCCACTTCGAATCGCCTGTTGAGGTAGCGATTCGACCGTCAAGGGACTGTGCGAACTTGACGGTGACAAAAGGGAGACGCGGCCTGACCAGCGTTCGCTGCTTGTTCTTCATCGCGCGATGGTCCTTCGGTTGCCGGTTGGAGTTTAACCCACCGGAAAGGGCTGAGGAAGCGCACAGGCCCTCGCTCGCGCGTGCGCTGCGTGCCTGGCGATTGCTAATCGTTCGACGCGGCAGATAAGATTCGGCTGTGATTGTTGATCTTGTGAAGGAATTCACCTTCGAGTCGGCGCATCGGCTGCCTCGTGTGCCGGCGAGTCACAAGTGCGCACGGTTGCATGGCCACTCATTCCGCTGCGAGGTCGCCGTGCGCGGAGAAGTCGATCCCGAGACGGGTTGGTTCATCGACTACGCCGACATCGCTGAAGCCTTCGAGCCGCTGCGCTTGAAGTTGGACCACTATTACTTGAATGAGATCGAAGGGCTCGAGAATGCGACGAGCGAGAACATCGCGCGGTGGATCTGGGAGCGATTGGAAGGTCATTTGGCGGGGCTTTATCGGGTGACGATCCGGGAGACGTGTACGGCGAGGTGTGATTACTACGGGCAGTAGTTTGGTTTGTGGTTTGTGGTTTGTGGTTTGTGGTTTGTGGTTTGTGGTTCTGTCTCGGGCGCCAACAACCCAAGAAACGGACTCGAACTACAAACCACAAACTACAAACCACAAACTACAAACCACAAACTACGAACCAACTCTTCATGCGAATCACGGAGATTTACAAGAGCATCCAGGGCGAATCGAGCTACGCGGGATTGCCTTGTGTGTTCGTGCGCACTACCGGCTGCGATCTGCGCTGTAGCTGGTGCGACTCGGAGTTTACATTCACCGGCGGCAAGCAGATGACGGTCGACGAAATCATGCGTGAAGTCGCCGCGTACGACTGCAACCTGGTCGAGCTGACCGGTGGTGAACCGCTCTTGCAGCCTGACATCAATGACCTGGCGGTGCGGCTGGCTGACGACGGTCATACTGTGCTGATCGAAACGGGCGGCCACCGCGACATATCGAAGCTCGATCCGCGAGTCATCCGAATAATGGACTTGAAGTGCCCGGCTTCGGGTGAGTGCGAGAAAAACCTCTGGTCGAATCTCGCACACCTACGAACTGTCGATGAAGTCAAATTCGTGATCGCTAATCGCGATGATTACGATTGGGCGCTGGCGACCATTCGAGGCCACGGCCTTGAGGATCGCGTGGGGCTGCTCATCTCGACTGCGTTTGGGCTGATCGCACCCGAACAGGTGGCGGCGTGGGTGCTCGACGATAAACTGCGCGCGCGTTTTCAGCTACAGCTACACAAGTACATCTGGGCGCCCGACGAGCGAGAGAGGTAAGAGGGCGTCTAACTTAGATTCCTACGATGTGATAGCCGCAATTGACGTGTAGGA
>Ga0209640_10005056_pt1 | contig 11538 bp, 11 predicted proteins | sample RifCSP10_1_FD_184018 | JGI IMG/M metagenome (GOLD analysis project Ga0209640, IMG submission 184018) | Soil microbial communities from Rifle, Colorado - Rifle CSP2_sed 10_1 (SPAdes) (version 2) | ecosystem: Environmental > Terrestrial > Deep subsurface > Rock core/Sediment | place: Rifle... | reverse complement strand
TTCGTCATCAGCTTCGTTCTCTTCAAGGCCGGGCCGAGGTCTCCCCAGCACCGGATGAGCGTTTTCGATTTCCTCTGCATCCTCGTCATGACGGCCATCATCGTCTATTACATCGTCGAGTATCCCAAGCTGGCGGAACGCATGGGCAGCGGGGTCAACACGATCGACGCTGTACTGGGCTGGGGCATCATCCTGCTCTCCCTCGAAATGGCCCGCAGAACGGTGGGAAACATCATCCCGGCCATCGGGGTCGTTCTGCTCATCTACGCCTACTTCGGCCCTTACTTTCCGCTGGGTCTGGGTCACTCCGGGTTCTCCCTGCCCCGCATCGCCGAGAGCCTCTTCCTCTCCCAAGACGGGATACTGGGAAGCATGGCCAACATCTTCGCTTCCTACATCCTGATCTTCGTGATCCTGGGGGCCTTCATGGAGGTGTCGGGCTGCGGGAAAGCCTTCGTCGATCTGGCCTATGCGATCACCGGGCGGGTCACTGGCGGGCCGGCCCTGGCCTCGGTCATCACGAGCGCCCTCTTCGGGACCGTCTCCGGAAGCGCCGTGGCCAACGTGGTCGTCGACGGCGTCTATACGATTCCGCTGATGAAGCGCGTGGGCTACCCGCCCCATATCGCCGGGGCGGTGGAGGCTGCCACGTCGACGGGCGGCCAGTTGATGCCGCCGGTGATGGGGGCCGCGGCCTTTCTTCTGGCGGAGATATCGGGGACGCCTTACATCGAGGTGATCAAGATCGCCGCGATCCCGGCCATTCTCTACTACGCCTCCGTGGCGGTCATCATCCGCCTCGACGCGGTCAAACTGGCGTTAAAGGGTTTGCCCGCCTCGGAACTTCCGAAATTCGGCGACGTCGTCCGGCGGCTCCACCTGCTCCTTCCCATCCCCATTCTGATCGTCCTGTTGGCCTTCGACATGACTCCCTTCATCGCCGCTTTCTATACCATCATCGCGACGGTCATCGTGAGCTGGTTCAGAAAGAGCACCCGGATGGGGTTCACCAAGATCCTCGAAGCCCTGTCGGAAGGCGCGCGCGGCGCCGTCTCCGTAGGCTCCATCGTGGGCGTCCTGGGGATCGTCATGGGGGTCTGCAGCCTGACGGGGCTGCCGAACTACTTCTCGCAGTTCATCATCTTCCTCTCCGGGGGGTATCTCTTCGTCCTGGTCCTGCTGATCATCGTCGCGGGACTGTTCATTGGTATGGGACTGCCGACGACCCCCTCGTACGTGATTCTGGTCATCCTGGGCGTCCCGGCACTCGTCAAGATGGGCGTTGCACCTCTGACCGCTCATATGATCGCCCTCTGGGTGGCCGTCCAGTCCAACGTCACCCCACCCGTCGCGCTCGCCGCGCTCGCCGCATCCGCCATCGCCAAGAGCGATCCCTGGAAGACGGGCTGGGAGGCATGTCGTCTCGCCTCCTGGATCTACCTGATGCCGTTCCTCTTCATTTATACATCCATCCTCGATGTGGGGTGGAACTACGGCTTCATCTCGACCGTCATCGCGTCCTGCGTCGCCCTGATCTCCTGGGGCGGGGCGCTCACAGGATTCCTTTTCAGGAAAACAACAATTTTTGAGCGGGTGTGCCTTTTCGTCTCCGCCCTGGGTCTTCTCCACGAAGGGTTGACCACGGATATTGTCGGAGTGGCGCTCCTCATCCTGGTAGTCGTGCTGCAAAAGGTCTCTCCCGGGAAGAGTAAACGTGTTGCTGCCGAAATGTCCCGGACTTGATTATCCAATACTAGCCAAGGAGGTTCTTATGAAAACGCGTGCGATAGCTATGGTTTGGATCGGTATGGTTCTGTTCGGCATCATCTTCGGCGCGAACGCCGCCGAAGTCCAGAGATACGTCTGGGGAAGCGGTCCCATGGGGGGTCTCTGGCGGATCGGCGTCGGTGCGGCGGTGCAGTTGATCAATGAAGAGAACAAAGACAAGTATTTTTATACGGCTGCTGCCTCCGGAGGCGGAATAGAAAATGTGAGGCGCATGATTGGCGGCGAGTTTGACACCACCTGGGCCCATACCAACGTCATTCAAGAGGCCTTGACGGGGACGGGACTTTTCGACGGACAGAAGCCCTATCAAGACATGCGGGCAATGATCTTCATGGGTGACCAGGCGGTCTGTGTGGTCGCACTGGCCAAATCGCAGATCAAATCCTTCAGCGACCTCGCCGGGAAGAGGGTGAACGTCGGAGCCCCAGGCGGAATCGGGGTCTTGATTGCCAAGAGCATGTTCAAGGCGCTCGGCATCGAAGACAAGGTGAAGTTGAGCTTCCTCAATCCCGAGGGGGCCGCCCAGGGAGTCAAGGATGGCCACATCGATGCGGCCCTCGCACCCGGTAGCCCTTTCACCCCCTCTTATACCGAGCTGGCCCGTTCCACGCCGCTCAGGCTGATCGAGCCGACAAAAGACGAGCAGGATAAGATCGAAAAGGGCCTTCCCTACATGGAACTGAAGGTCATCGCCCCCAACACCGCACCCGGGGAAAATGCCGACAAGCCCCGCAAGGCCTTCTTCTGGGGCCAGTATTGGGTCGCCCGGGCCGGTATGCCCGACCAGGCCGTCTATGACGCCCTCAAGGTCACCCAGGAACCGAAGAACCGGGAGATGCTCACGAAGGTCATGAAACTCTGGGGAGAGTCGGGACCGGTCTTTGGACCGGTGGCGAAGATGGGCCTCCCGCTCCACCCGGGAGCGATCAAATACTGGCAGGAGAAAGGCGTCAAGCTGCCTCCGGAGATGATCAAGTAAGGGTTTGGGATCGTGTTTCCGGTTTGATGTAGATGATCTCGGACGGAGTAAAGGGAGAGATTATGGACAAGCGGATAGCTGTTTTGGGTAGCGGTGCAATCGGCAGCAGCGTGGGTGCCGACATGACTCGTGCGGGCCATGACGTTTGGCTCATCGACCAGTGGCCCGAGAACGTGGAGGCGATGAAATCCAAAGGGCTGCATATTACGATGCCCGAAGGAGATCTGGATATCAAGGTGAAGGCGCTCCATCTGTGCGAAGTCGCGTCGTTGAAAAAGCCATTCGATATCGTCTTCCTTACGGCCAAGTCGCCCGACAGTGTTTGGCTGACGGAGTTCATCAAACCGCATTTGGCGCCGAGCGGAGTTCTGGTGTCCCTGCAGAACAGCCTCAATGATGAGTGGATTGCGCCCATTATCGGCTATCAGAGGGATGTGCCGAGCGTCGTCGAATTGGCGGCACAGATTCTGGGTCCGGGGAATGTGAAGCGCCGCACCGGTCCGACCAAGGCGTGGTTTGCGCTTGGGGAGATGCATGGTCGGGTGACCCCGCGCGTTCAGGAACTCGCCACCATTCTTGGCGCCGCGGGCAAGACGGAAGTTACCTCGAATATCTGGGGCGCGAAATGGTCGAAGCTGATCGTAAACACCATGTCGCACGCAATAGCCGCGATTCTCCGCGGTACCGATTCGGATGTTGCGGAAAATCCCAGGCTTTTCGAACTCGGCATCGCGCTGGGAAGAGAGTGCCTGGACGTCGGACTGGCGTTGGGCTATCGCGTGGAGCCGGTTTTCGGCCTGACTGCCGAGGATATGAAAGGGTCGCCAGACGAAATGCTGAAGCAGATACTCGTCACGCTCTGCACCCACATCGGCAAGCACACCAACTCCTTCCTCCAGGACATGATGAAGGGCCGGCCTTCGGAAGTCTATTACATGAACGGGTTGGTCGCCGCCAAAGGCCGTGAGGCCGGGATTCCGACGCCATTCAATGATGAGATCACCCGCATCGTCGAGCGGATCGAAAAGGGCGAGATGACGTTCGGGCCCGAACACCTGCAGCGGCTGGAGAATCTGGTGCCGGCCAAACGAGTCGCTGCCGCCACGATCTGAGGCTGACGTCAAAATGTAAACGTAACCATAGGAAACCAAGGAAGGCCAAATGCCCGATCTAAGCGTCAGGGTTTTGAATACTGGAACGATTCGGCTTGACCACAGTCACGTAGCTTTAGGGAAGGGTCTGGGGAAGAAAGAAGATTTTCCGTCGACGGCGTGGCTGATAGAGGGAGGCAGCAAACTGGTCCTTGTCGATACTGGCATGTGCGAGACTCCAAAAGCCGATTGGCATCATCATGGCTCCCATCAACAACCAGGACAGTCGATCTGCGAGGCGCTGGGAGCACTGGGAATCAAACCGGAAGACATCGAGGTGGTTGTGTTCACGCACCTGCATTGGGATCATTGCGCGAATATGAAACGCTTTACCAAAGCGCAATACATCGTCCACGAGGCCGAGCTGGAATTCGCGCGCAATCCGATACCGCCCTACTACCGCAGCTATGAGGCTCCCATCACCGGTTACGAAGCCCCGTTCCGGGGGGCCTCGTTCAAAACCATAAGTAATGAATACGAAGTCATACCGGGCGTGGCCGTGATACCCACGCCAGGACATTCGCCGGGGCACCAATCCGTTGTGGTAGAGACGAAGTCGGGGAAGGTGATCGCCGCGGGCGATGCGGTCATGTCTGGCGAAAACCTGATCGGAGATGCCGCGAATCACCTGCGATTCAACATGCTGGGGCGCTATGTGAACATGAAAGACGCATGGAACAGCCTGGAGAAACTTGCCAACATAGGCGGAATCATTTTGCCAGGCCACGACTGCGGCGTGTTCAATCATCCTTTGTATCGGTAAAGGGAAACCCAGATGCGCTCCGGTGAATGTGATGAATACGAGCGGCTGAAAAGAGCTCTGATCGAGGTTGCCAGAAGAGCTTACGATACTCAGCTGCAGGTCGGCAGCGGCGGCAACATCAGCATCCGGGTGCCGGGCAAGGATCTCTTCATAATTAAACCATCGGGCAGTGGATTTCTGGACCTGTGTGTGGAGAATCTTTTGATGGTTAATCTGGATGGTGAAGTCGTTTCCGGACAGGGCAAGCCAAGCAAGGACACCATGACCCATGCCGGAATTTACGGGTTCCGGCCCAATGTTCAGGGTATCCTGCACGTCCACGCAACCTGGGCTCTGGCGTTTGCGCTTGATGAGTGTGAAATTCCTTTATTGACCGAAGAGGCGATCGACAAGATCGGGGCCATTCCGGTCATTCCGTGCATTCCGGGGAAACTCTCGCAGAATCACCGGGAGGTGGCGGCGAGATTTGCGAACTCTACCGTAAGGGTTGCGCTGCTTGCAAAGCATGGTTTGATCGGTGTCGGAGAGACGTTGCGGGAGGCCGCCGAACTTTGCGAACTGGCAAACGAATCGGCAAAGCTTGCCTATCTGCATCAACTCAGAAAATCTGTTTGTGCCGGCGGAGGAGTTCCGTAGCGATTTAGCGCTGACCTCCGGGCCGCCCTTGGTGCCGGACGCGCCCGCGTCTTTCAGTATCACGACGCGGATCGCCGGGTCCCGCGCGAATTCCTCGAGCACGATCGCGAGCGCCTGGTGCATCTCCAGCGACATCGCATTGCGCTTCTGCGGAATGTTGAAAATTACCCAGCCGATCGCGCCGTCTTTCTTCCCGATTTCCCGAATCACCCGGGTTAGCGTGCGAGCGGGTTGGGGCGCAACCGGAATCTTGCGACCGTGGGCCACGTCCCTTTGCCGCTCTGAGGAAAGCACCAGTATATGCGATTGACCGTACCAACCGCCGGGCGTAACATGACCGGCCCGCCCGGAAGGCGTTGTCCGGCGATCGGTACAGAGGATCCGACATGACGCAACGAACCATACGCACGATCATCGACCAGCAGGAACTCGTCACCGCTGCGGCCAGCATGACCGTCAGCGAGGCCGCCCGCCTGATGCAGGAGCGGCGGGTCGGCGCGATCATGGTCGTGGAAGATGAGCAGCTCGTCGGCATGTTTACCGAGCGCGACGCGCTGTTTCGTGTCGTCGCGAAGGAGCGCGACGGGCAAACCACCCCGCTTGCCGAGGTCATGACCCGCAATCCCCGGACCATTCATCCGGACAAGCCTTTCGCGCACGCGCTCGAAATGATGCACGAAGGCGGTTTTCGGCACGTGCCGGTGGTCGAAAACGGCCGTCCGGTCGGCATCGTGTCCGTTCGCGACGCGCTGGGCCCGGAACTGGAAGCGTTCGTCTACGAGCTATTGCGGCAGGAGCAGGTCGGGCAGATCCTCGCTTAGCGGCTCTTAGTTAATGCAGCAGATCGATGCTGCGCGCGACGCCGGGATCAGGCTGGAATGGAGGAAATCAGGAGAACACGATGTCACTGCATGATGAAGGCGAGCCCACTTTCAAGGCGCCGCCGTTAGGCTGCGATTGCCACTTCCATGTGTTCGGCCCGGCCGCGCGTTATCCGTACGGAGCCGACTTGCGCTATCCGCCGCCGCTCGCGCCGCTCGAGGATTATCTCGCGCTGGCGCGCCGTCTCGGGTTCGAGCGCTTCGTGTTCGTGCAGCCGAGCGCGTACGGCCGCGACAATGCGTGCATGCTCGATGCGATGCGCGAAGTCGGCGCGCGATTTGGCAAAAGCGGCCGCGGTATCGTCGATATCGACGAGAACGTGCCGGACGCCGAGCTCGCGCGGCTGCATGCGGCGGGCGTGCGCGGCGTACGCATCAACGTCTCGCCGGTCAAGCCGCATACGCCGGGATTTGCGGCCACCATGCTGCCGCGGATCGAGCGTTTGCACGCGCGCTGCGCGGAACTCGGCTGGCAGCTCGATTTCCTGACGCCGGGCTGGCTCACGACCGAGCTGATGGACACGATGCGCAAGCTGACCGTCGATTTCACGATTGCGCACATGGGGATGTATCTCGCGCGCGACGGCGCTGAGCAGGCGGGTTTCCGGCAACTGCTCGACTTGCTGCATCACGGCGACAGACACTGCTGGGTCAAGCTCACGGGCGTCTACCGCATGTCGGTCGCTCCCGGCTTTGCCGATGCGGCGCCGCTCGCGCGTGCGCTGATCGAGACGGCCCCCGACCGCATCATCTGGGGCAGCGACTATCCGCACCTCTCGTTCGCCGACCGGGTGGGCTCGGTCGAGCTTTTCAACCTGTTCGGCACGTGGGCGCCGGATGCCGCGACGCGGCGCAGGATCCTGGTCGAGAATCCGCAGCGGCTGTTCAAGTTCTGACGCGCCGGCGCGGCGGGAATGTGCCGCGCCTTACTCGCCCACGTCCAACGCTTTCCGCAATTCTCCGGTCACGCGCGAGGCCTCAGTCATCATGAACGCGATGTCGCTGTTGGTGGTGAGAAAGCGCGCGCCTTTGCGGATGAATTCCATCTGGCGCGCGAGGTTGCGGTCGCCGCCGACGCCCGGAATCTTGCCGTGCGCCTTGGTCACCGCGATCACGCGCGTGACCGCGGCGATATGCTCGGGGCTGCCAAACGTGCCGGGCTTGCCCATCGCGGTCAGCAGATCGTTCGACCCGACGTGGATCACGTCGACGCCGTCGACCGCGGCGATCTCCTCGATGTTCTGCAGGCCCTCCGCCGTTTCGATCATGCACACGACCAGCGTGTTGTCGTTCAGCGCCGGCACCGCATCGGCGGTGGACATCGCGCGAAAATCGAAAACCGTATAGCTGCCCGAGACCGAGCGCCTGCCGACCGGCGCGAACCTGGCGCGGTTGACCGCGCGCTGCGCTTCGGCCGCGGTGCTGATATCGGGGAAGACGACGCCGGTGACGCCGTTATCCAGCAGCACCTGCGTGTCGGGATCGTCACAACTGCGCACGCGCACGAGCGGCGCAATGCCGCAGCCGAGCGCGGCCTGTGCGATGTGCCCGATCGTCTCGACCGTGTAGAGCGCATGCTGGCCGTCGACGAAAATGAAGTCGTGGCCGGTCGTCTTCGCGATGCGGGCGATGTCGCCCGAGCGCGCGAGCCGCACCAGCATGCCGAGCGCAACCTTGCCGGATTTCAACAGTTCCTTGACTGGATTCAGAATGGATACTGCGTTTGCCATGGGGGGTCTCCTGCGGTGGGGAAATAATCGATCGGGAAACCCTATTCTGCACCGATTCCGGGCCGGCTGTCGCGTTACCTCACGAGGCCGGGGTCGGTGCGTATCGCGCGCGCCCGGAATCAGTTGAACGCGCGGCGCCCCGCACGGTAGAATCGGCAGCAATCACAACAACGCGCGCCCCGGCCAACCACTCATATGCCGACTGTTACCTGGCGCCGGGCGTGGCTGGCATTGATCATGCCGGCCATCAGCCTGCGTTCATTGCTGCGAGCTGCGCTTTTCGTGCTTGTTGCGCTGGCCGTGCCGGCGGGCGCGGACCAGACCGTGCTGTACGACAAGCCGTCGCTCTTCGGCTCGATCATCGTGACGGAGGACGAAAACGGCTTGCGCATTCTGCGTTTTGAGCAGTACGGGGCGCGCCAAAGCGTCGTAAAACCGGGCGACCCGGAGTATCTGGGGCTGCCCTATGCGCAGGTCATGTTTGCCGGGCTGGCATTGTGCGAAGAACCGCGCCGCCTCCTCGTCGTCGGACTCGGCGGCGGCACGCTGCCGATGTTCCTGCGCAGGCACTATCCGCACGCCGCGATCGACGCGGTGGACATCGATCCGCAAGTCGTGCACGTGGCAAAGGAATTCTTCGGTTTCCGCGAGGATGAGCGCATGCGCGCCCACGTCGGGGACGGGCGGAAGTTCATCGAGAAATCCCGGCAGCCTTACGACGCAATCTTCCTCGACGCCTTTGGCGCCGAGGAGGTGCCGGCGCACCTGACGACACAGGAGTTCTTGCGGGCCGTGCGGCGCGCCGTCAAGCCGGGGGGCGTCGTCGTCGGCAACATCTGGGCGCGCAGTTCCAACCCGCTCTACGACTCCATGGTCCGGACCTACCAGGAAGTCTTCGACGAACTGTTCATCCTTGACGTGCGCGGCAGCGGCAACAGGATCCTGCTCGCATTGCCGCGCAGGCAGCCGCTCGGCCGCGACGAACTCGCACAGCTCGCGCGTGGGGTATCATCGGTCAAGAAATTCCGCTTCGACCTCGGCGATCTCGTCACCAGCGGTTATTCCCACGCGCAGGCGAAAAACCAGGACGGACGCGTGCTGCGGGACGCGGACCTGCGGCGGCCGAAATAGAAAGCGGGAACCCGATGAACGCCGGGATCGTCACGGAGAAACCAATGAGCATGGGCCGCAAGCTGAGGAATCTGATGCAGGAACACAAATTTCTCTACACGCCGGGAATCACCACACCGCTGCACGCAATGATCGTCGTGGTGTGGGCCGAATTTCCCACCGCCGATATCGAGTATCCGAAAAGATTTGCCGTGGAAATACACCGGGAGTTCCCCGGGCTGCCGCTGTATTTCAATTATTCGTCAAATCTCAAGTGGCATGAATCGCGCCTGACGTTCGACGACATCGCGGCGCTGGGATACCAGTTGATGCACGTCTCGCTCGCCGGCATGCGCGCGACGATGGTTGCGGTGTGGGACTATGCCGCGGATCTCAAGGCACGGGGCGCGCAGGCGGAAATCGATTTCGAGGAGCGGCTGATCGGCCACCCGATGGGGGCTTTTCACCAGTTCGCCGGTTTTCCGAAAATAAAGGAACTCGAAGCCAAATATCTTCCCGCCGAAGAGGTGAAGAAAAAGTACGAGCAGTCCGTGGGATTGTAAAAGAGGAGAGAGTCGATGAAATTGTTTGGAACACCCGGCAGCCCGTATGTGCGCAAGGCGCGCCTCGCGCTGGAGGAAAAGCACATCGCGTACGAATATGTGCTCGCCCCCGTGGAGGTGCGGGAGACCACGGTCGTGTCGCTGAACCCGCTCGGGAAGATTCCCGTGCTCCTCGCCGATGACGGCAGGGCGGTTTACGATTCAGCGGTCATCGTTGAGTATCTCGATGGCCTCGTCGCGGAGCCCCGGCTGATACCGCGGGCGTTCGACGACCGCATCGAGGTCAAGCGCTGGGAGGCGCTCGGGGACGGCATCGCGGATGCGACCGTACTGATTTCGCACGACTATCGCAAGCCGGAGGCCAAACGAGAGAGCGCAGAGTGGTACCAAAAGCAGCGCCAGAAAATCGAGCGCGGACTGGCGGTGATGAGCAAAGACCTCGGAGGCCGCGAGTTTTGTTTTGGCGGGAGCTTCACGCTCGCGGATATCGCGGCCGGCTACGCTCTGGGCTACCTCGACCAGGCGTTGCCGGAACTGGAATGGCGTAGACCGTACCCCACGCTCAACCAGCTCGCCATGCGGCTGGCCGCGAGAGACTCTTTCCGCAAGACCTTAGTTAAACCGGCAGCCTAATGTCCTGAGTTGCGTTCAGCCGGGCTCCAGGCCATGGGCTTTGAACACAAGGGCGGCAGCCGGGGTCGCGAGAAACTCAAGCAGCGCTTGCGCTGCATCCGGCTGCCTGGCGTCTTCGAAGACCGCCGCCGTTATGGTGCTGATGACCTGCAGCTCGTGCGGCAGCGGGCCCACCAGATCGATGCCGGCCACGGCCATGAGCTCGGGAATCTGCTGCACGGCGAGCTCGGCTTCGCCGCTGGCGACGAGCTTTCCAATCAGGCCGCCGGGACGCGTGCGAGCCTTGGCTTTTACCTGCGCCGCGATTCCAAGTCGTTCGATCAGGCCCAGGAAGTGAATGCCGCTTGCGCCGGCTTCTGTATGGGCGATTGATTTGGCGTCGAGCAGCGCGCGCTTGAACGCCTCCACCGAACTGATTTCGGGTTTCGGCGCGCCCGCGCGGACCGCGATGCCGACGCCGCAGCGGGCAAGCGTGCGGCGGCTGCCGGCCGCGATCCTGCCTTGTTTCGTCAACTCGTCGATCGCCGGCGCATTCAGGATGACCAGGTCCGCAGTCTCGCCGCCTTTGATGCGGCTCAGCGTCAGGATGGCCGTGTCGTAGCTGATCGAGACCTTGTGTCCGCTCGCGCGCTCGAACGCCGGCAGCAGTTCTTCCATTACAGCGTGCGAGCTGTTGGAACACAACACCTTGATTCCGGCTGCGCCGGGGGCTTGATTCCGATCGGTCATGATAGTTGCTCCAGCTGATTTCTGTTCTGCGCAATCCGCCGTATCGTAGAATTGCAAATTGGCGTTCATGCACAGTGTATCAGCACCGGCGCACGTAGGATGTGCAACCGGTTGGTTGCTACGTAACGTATTTCCTCATTTCCGGGAGAATTGTCATGCGATATGAGCTTTATTATTGGCCGACGATACCGGGGCGCGGCGAGTTCGTTCGCCTCGCGCTGGAGCAGGCAGGCGCCGCTTATGTGGACGTCGCGCGCGGATCAGACACCGACGGCATGGGCGTGCCCGCGCTCACGCGCTGGCTGGCGGACGAATCCGTTGCAACTCCCCCTTATGCGCCGCCGTTCCTCAAGGCGGGGAAGCGGGTCATCGCGCAGACCGCCAATATTCTGCTTTTTCTCGGCGCGCGCCACGATCTCGCGCCGCGTGACGAAGCGGGGCGCTCATGGGCGCATCAGCTGCAGCTGACCGTCACTGATTTTCTCGTCCACATTCACGATACGCACCACCCGATTGCAGGCGCGCTTTACTACGAAGAGCAGAAGCCGGAAGCCAGGCGCCGCGCGGCGGCTTTC
>Ga0209640_10005055_pt1 | contig 11539 bp, 11 predicted proteins | sample RifCSP10_1_FD_184018 | JGI IMG/M metagenome (GOLD analysis project Ga0209640, IMG submission 184018) | Soil microbial communities from Rifle, Colorado - Rifle CSP2_sed 10_1 (SPAdes) (version 2) | ecosystem: Environmental > Terrestrial > Deep subsurface > Rock core/Sediment | place: Rifle... | reverse complement strand
GAAGATCTCACCGCCTTCTTTCACCTTGGCGGCGAGGTGGTTCAATAAACTGAAGTACTTCTCATCGCGCGGTATAAGCCGTACCATTGAGCCTCGATTCCTGAATCCCTGTTCGCGTGCTCCGTCAGGCTGTGCATTCTATGGCTCGCAAATCGCCGTGTCAACGCCGCCCACATGGCGAACCGTGAAAACCCGACCCCACGCGATTGGCCGTCTTTTGAAAGTCGTTATTAGTCAGTTGCCGGTTGTCCCTCCACCAGAAAACAATCAATCGACATTGCAGCCTCTAACCACTGATGACCGGCGACGGACGACCGACCGCCGATCACTTTTGACCCGGCTCGCGCACCTCGATAATGCTCTTTGACACTTCGATTATCGCCCCACCACCCTGGTCGATGTAGTAGACTTGCCCGCGCCGTTGCGAGTACCCCTCGCCTTTGATCACTCCGAGGAAAAACTTCGTGCCTTTGTCGTACGCCAGCTTCCCGGCGACCGGGCTGACTTTCTCTTTGCTCCCGCCGAACAAGCCGTCGAGCGGAGTTACGCCGTACCGCGAGTAGGTGAACAGGCACGTCGCCCCGAAGCTCACCGCGATGACGATCAGCGTGCCGAGCACCACGGTCTTGACGCGCTGCCGCGCGATCGACCTCCGAATATCCTCCTCGGTCTCATTCTCTCGCTGTCCAAACATGATTCGTCGGTTAGAACCTGAAGTGCTTCAGCAACAACGTCGCCATTCCGAAGTAGAAGAAGAAGGTTATGACGTCAGTGATGGTCAGCACGAAGACGGACGACGCAAGCGCCGGATCAACTCGAATTCGCTTCAACAGGATCGGGACCACCGTGCCCAGGACTCCCGCAACGAGCAAGCTCACCATCATCGTGATGCCCAGAATCGCGCCGACCTTCCAGCCGAACCACACCCAGATGATACCAAACACCACGAGCCCGACTAGCGCGCCGTTGATCAGCCCAACAAGCGCTTCTTTGACCACCACGCGAAGGCTCGTATCCCATCTCACCTCGCCGAGCCCAATGCCCCGAACGATGACCGTCATCGTCTGGGTCGCGGCGTTCCCACCCATCGTCGCAACAACCGGGATCAACACCGCGAGCCACAATTCGCGCTCGATTGCCGTCGAATACAAACGCACGATCGCGACCGCAATCAACGCAGCGCCAAGCGAAAGCAGCAGTCGGGGAAGCCGGCGGCGCACCGAGTTGATTGAGGATCCCAGCGGCCGGTCTTCGGCTTCGACGCCCGCGAGTGCGTAGATGTCCTCGGTCGCCTCTTCCCTCATCACGTCGATGATGTCGTCGACCGTTATTATTCCGCTCAGCTTGTTCTCCTCATCGACTACCGGCACGGCCAGCAGGTTGTAGGTGGCCACGAGTCGCGCGACTTCTTCCTGATCGGTGCCCGTGCTCACCTTGATCACGTCGGTGCTCATGATCTTGCGCAGCGGCGTCGAGGGCGAATTCAACAGGAGCTGACGAAGACTGACGACGCCCAACAAGTGATTGCGAGAGTCCACAACGTAAAGATAAAACGCCATCTCGAATTCTTCGGATCGCCGCTGCAGCGCGGTGATCGCCTCGGAGATCGTGACGTCTTCGTCGAGCGCGAAGTAATCGGGCGTCATTATTCGCCCGGCGGTCTCGTCGGCGAAGCCCAGCAGTTCCTGGACGTCGGTCGATTGCTCGACCTTCATTGCATCCAGCAATTCGTCGCGAAGTTCTTCGGGCAGTTCCGCAACCAGCAGAGCGGCGTCGTCCGACGGCAGTTCCTGGAGCAACTTTGACACGTCGGCGCGGCTGAGCGTCGTCAGCAGATGAACGGCGCGGCCGGTCTCCAGCTCAGACAGGGCTTCAGCGGCTCTGGTCAAGTCGTGGCGAACCAGCGAATCGAACAGCGTTTCGCGTTCGTGCTGCGGGAGTTGGTTGAGGATTTGAGCGACGTCAACGGGACGAAGCTTGGTGAGCAAGTTCAACGCATGCGACATCGCCCCGCGCCGTACCAGACGGGCTACGGAGTCCAGCATCAAGTTCAGCCGTTGTGCCTGCACCAGGATCGTCTCCGCTCTGTGCCATACGCGTTAGGTGATATATGACTGATTGCTTCTTCATCGACCCAAGCCGGACCGTTATAGCACAATCGGGCGAACTGGCGCGAGTGCAATACGCCGGTTAGAATTCGGCCTCATCGCACGCGCCAGGACAATCGTATGCCATATCTCGCTCCGGATTTTTTCGCTCGCGACACGGTAGCAGTCGCCCGAGACCTGATCGGAACTACCCTCGTGGTTGGTTCATGCGAGGGGCGAATCGTTGAGACCGAAGCCTACACCACCGACGCAGCTTCGCACGCCGTAACGCGACGCAATCAGGCCGCGTCGATGCGCGAGACCTTCGGCCATGTCTACGTCTACTTCATCTACGGCATGTACTATTGTTTGAACTTCACCACCGAGCCCAAACATCCCGGCGCGGTGCTGATTCGCGCAGTCGAACCGACGCGCGGCATCGAAGAGATGTCGAAGCGGCGCGGCACCGACGACGCGAAGAAGCTCGCGAGCGGACCCGGCCGACTGTGTCAGGCGTTTGGGATCGACTCGAGAATGAACGGATCGCGAGTCGGCGAAACGATCAAGCTGAAGGAGAGAAGCCGCACGCCCAGGATCTCTCGCGGGCCTCGCATCGGAATCACTCGCGCGACCGACCTGGAGTGGAGATTCTATGAACAAGGCAGCCCCTTCGTGAGCCGACCCTCATAAAACGATTTTGCGCTAGTCGCCAAAAGACACCGCTGATATAATCACTGCCACTGGACGCCCGACAGGCGACGCGTAAGACGACGCCTTAATCCTCGCAACGCTGCGCCAGCAAATGCCGCGCAAGCCTCACAACCCGGGGGTAGCAAGCAATGTCCAAGGCGAACAACCCGACGCCGCCCGAAAAAGCGGAACCGGAACCACGCAACGTCCCCAATGACCTTGTAGCCCTCCTGTCTCAAAAAGTCGTGGGTCAGCCTGCGGCCATGAAGTTCATCGTGCCTTACGTGTACATGTACCAGGCCGGCCTTGCCCCAGAGGGCCGCCCCGCCGGCGTGTTCCTGCTCTTGGGGCCGACCGGAACCGGCAAAACCAAAACCGTCGAAGCCATCGCGGAAGTGCTTCACGGAAGCCCCAAACAGGTTCTCAAGATCGACTGCGGAGAATTCCAGATGGAGCACGAAGTGGCCAAGCTCATCGGCTCACCGCCGGGTTACCTCGGCCACCGCGAGACCCCGCCTATGCTGACTCAGCAGCAGTTGACCGCCGTGACCGGCAAGAACTGCGATCTCGCGCTCGTGCTGTTTGACGAGATCGAGAAAGCCGCGCCGTCGCTGACGCGCATGTTGCTCGGCATCCTCGACAAGGCGACCCTGCGCCTGGGCGACAATACGACGGTCGATTTCGAGAAGAGCCTGATCTTCTTCACGAGCAACCTCGGCGCGCGCGAGATGACCAAGGAGATGCACCCCGATATCGGCTTTCAGGCGGGGATGCCCCGGCAGCGCGACGACCTGGCCGGCAAACTCGAGAGCATAGCTCTGGCTGCCGTGCGGAAGAGGTTCTCGCCGGAATTCGTCAACCGAATCGACGCGGTCGTCACGTATCAGCCGCTCGACGCCGAGTCGCTTGAAACGATTCTCGCTCAGCACATCGACGAGCTGCAGAAGCACGTCAATACGCGACTAGGAGCGCGTTGCTTCGGGCTCGATATTTCCCCGGAGAGCCGGCAGTTTCTTCTGCGCAAGGGCACGAGCGAAGAATACGGCGCGCGCGAGTTGAAGCGCACTCTGCACCGCCATCTCACCCAGCCGCTGGCGACGATGGTGGCCACCGGTCAGGTCGAACCCGAGTCTCGCGTGCGAGTCGACCTTGCAGCCGATCAAGAGAGTCTCGTGATACGAGCCGTCAGCGGCGCGGCGCCCGCGCTGCCTCAACATCCGACGATACTGATTGTCGACGACAATCGTGACCTCCTTCTCTTTCTCGAGCGGCTGCTGGCCCAGGCCGGCTGGCAGTTGCTCACCGCAGGCTCGGCGGCGCAGGCGCGAGAAGTGTTCGCCCGGCAAACACCCCACTCTGTTTTGCTCGATTACATGTTGGGCGATGATGACGGCGCGAGGCTGGGGCTGGAATTCCAGATGAAGTCGCCTCAAACACAAATCATCCTGATGACCGGGGGAATCCTGTCGCCGGAGGAGGAAATGATCCTGGACGAGCGCGACATTCCAGTTTTGCGCAAGCCATTCCTCGCCAACGACGTGCTGAACATGATCCGCCGGAGGCTGTCTCAACGGACAGGGCTTGCAGTCGGGGACACCGCGCGGCGCTGAGGGTCACGATCCGGCCCTTGAGAGTTGGATGGACGGAGGGGACGCCACAAGCAAGAACCACTGTGCCCAATTCCCTTTCATCCGAGGCGTCGCAGAAAATCCGGCGACAGTTTGACAAAGAAAACAGCCGGCCATACAATCGCGGCACTCGTAGGAGGCGAGGGGGAACATGGTCCTTGGTTGGCGCCGATTCACGCTGGCCGCTTCGTTCGTGGCTCTTGTTGCGATCACCGCCCCTGCGCAGCAGCGCCCGCTGTTAACCGAGGACGTCGACATTATCAAACCCGGCGTCATCCGAATCGAGGCAGGGTTCGAGTTTCTTCAGGACCAGCGGTTTCCCCTGTCGGGATTGCGAGGCGACCTTACCAAAGTGATGGACACGCGGTTGAGCTTCGGCATGGCGTCCAACGTCGAACTCCAGATCGAGTGGACCGCATACAATCTTCTCTCCATCAATCGGCGCGAGCCGCCGCTCATCCCGCTCAATCTCGGATCAAACAGCTCCGACGCGACCGACGTCGGCGACGTGACGATCTGGATGAAGATGAAGCTCAGAAATGAATCCCGCACCCTCCCCGCGCTCGGGTTTCGCTTCGGGGCCCAGTTGCCCAATTCGAATCAGTCGCGGGGCATCGGCTCCAACACGACGAACTTTTACGCGATGATCACGGCCGGAAAGCAAGTAGGCGACGAGAAGCTCAGCATCTTTGGCAACCTGGGTCTCGGCATCCTTCAAGCCCCGCTCAAGGAGTTCACTCAAAACGACGTGTTGCTGTACGGACTCGCCGGCATCTATTCCGTGTCGGACCGGCTGAACATCGTAGGCGAAGTGAACGGCTTCCACTCGACGCGAAAACGCGCGCCGGTCGGCACCGAAGACTTTTCGGAAGGGCGAATCGGCGCTCAGTTGAGCGCGCTCGGCGTGCGGTGGAATGCAGCGGGCATCTTCGGGCTGTCGAAGCGCGCGCCGCGAACCGGCTTCGCATTCGGCGTCACCTATGATTGGAACGCCTTCTCACCGGTGAAATGAATCAGGAAACAAGGGGGGCGAGAATCGCCTCGTTCGAAGCGGAGGCTCCGGGAAGTTAGCCCGAAACGCGATTCGCGCCTCGCTGATCAACCTAAGAACCTGCCTTCAACCGCGATTTGATTAAGCCACGCAATACGAGTCTGGAACGCGATCACCGCGACGATCATCGCTAATTCGACCGCAATCAACGCCACGACCGGCCGCCATTTTGGTTTCGAGAAAGATGTCAGCGGCCAGACCGACCCGGCTAACAACAGAAGGAGCGACACCGGCGCGAGAATCATCGTCAGCGTCAACAACAACTGGATCGTCGACGCGGTGCTGGCCAACCCTGTGCTGGAAGGCGAAAACACCTGGATCAACTCAGACTCCGCCTCCCACAGCAGCACCACCGGGATGAGGGCAAGCCCGCCGCCTACGGCGAAGAACCAGGGCGACGGCGAAACCGTCGTCGTTGGCGCGATCGAGCGAATAACAGCCACTACGATCCCCGCGACTCCGCAGAGTATCGCAAGGTAGAGGGCGATGAGCACGGGGATGTTCGCCTCCGCGAGGCCGGCCGCCACCGCCGCGACGCCCGTCGATGCCGCTAACCTCATTGCTCGCATGACTCCGAAGACGAGTAGCGCACTGGCCGCACTCCCCACGGCGGGAATTGCGTACGACGCCGCTGGGATCAGCCGTGCAACGACCGAGACCTTCGAAGGGGTCGAGTCCTGATCGGTGGATAGAATTGAGAATGGCAATTGTTTGTCCTCCTGGTACAAGCGATTCGCCCGGTACCGGGGCGCCATCGGCCGCTCCTCAAACAGAAGCTCGAACTGCCACGTCGCCTACACGTGTTGATCCACCAGGATCGTGTTTCCATCCGGATCAACAATCACGAAGCTAGCCGGGCCAGTAGAGCTTTCGTCTGCTTCTGAAATCATGTTTACGCCACGAGCTTTGAGCTGGCGCTGCAACTCCCGAACGTCGGTGAACTCACTGAGTTGCTCAGCATCGCTATTCCAGCCCGGGTTGAAGGTGAGAATGTTCTTATCGAACATGCCTTGAAACAACCCAATAGCGTGGTCGCCATTCTTCATGATCAGCCAATTCTGCGATTGGTCTCCCGCGAAAACTGTAAAACCGAGCTTTTCGTAGAAGAGCTTCGACGCCTCGATGTCCTTTACCGCCAAGCTAACAGAAAAAGCTCCAAGTTCCATCGTTTCCTCCTACGTTGCGTTCCCGACGCATGACTTCAGCGTCACCGGGCCGCGCGTTGATACGATCACGATCAAGAAGTCAGGGAAGTAAGGGAAGCAGGACGGCGTAATGCGCACGGCTTCGCCCGGCTTCGGTGCGCGCAAAGTTAGACGCCGCTTCTCAGCGACACCTCTCGCTTAGCTTCATTGAATGCAACTTCCTCTAATTCCACCCTCTCTTTGATTACCCTTGCCAGCCAGTTTTGTACGTTCCTTTCTCGGTAGAGCTTCGCCAAGAATGCTGCGCGTGCCGCCAACTCGGCCGGTATTGACACGGAGGTCGGCTGGGATCTCCGAACGCGAATCGGCTTTGCCCAAGCCGAATTGTTATCAGCCTGCGATTCTACGATTCTATCAATCTCTTCTTCGCTAAGTTGTTTCTTTGTTCGCTTCTTCGTCGGTTTCATAAAGGCCATCCTGCGATTATTCGGACAACGGCCCGCACAACCGCGCCGCGTAGTTCGCGGATAGGGTGAATGCGGGAAGTTGTGTGCTCATTCTCGCCACCAAACAAGAGACCAGGTTGGGCGTGGCCTCCAGCCTATTCTACGCAAGATCAGAACAATGACGGAGCCAGCCAGGGCACCAACCGTGTCGGGAATCAGATCTCGCAAACGACAGTGTCCTTGACCGGTGACGCCTTGAGCGACTTCGACGAGCGCCCCCAATACAATTGTTATCGCTGCTGCCCAAGCGAACGCCGACCAGTTCCACGTACGAAATTGCGCGCTCGTCAGCGCGAAACCCAGTGCGAACAACACAATATGCGCGTAGTTACTCAGAGAGTGAATCGCAAGAGGGAAATCGAAGGTCATCTCGCATGGGTGAGGATCTAACTGGAAACCCGCTTTGGCGGGGAAATAGAGTAGACCCAGGGTTATGAAGGCAATATAGGCCCAGCGGACACCGCGGAGAGATAAAACAGCCAGTATTAATCTTACGACGGTAAGCAACCACATGCCTTTCCCTCGAACGCCCTCAAGGCACCCAACATGATGCCGTCTAAAAACGGTGGAACTCTACCGCCTTAGTACCGGTTGAGTCGAGGCCCTCGGGCAAGGAGTTCAACGATCAGCCGAGCTCCATGCCGAGATAAGCCAACACGCCGATGGGAACGCCCCAAGAAGCTCACTTCACCAACTCAACCGGTGTCAGTGACTCGCAACAAATCTGATCAAGCCGAATCGATCCAGACCGCCTTCGCGATGTTCTTCGCGACGGGCTCCGCGATTCTCTCGCTGAAGCGTTTCACGCTCAACGCCATCGGGATGACCGAGGGGTGTCGCCGCACTTGAAGGCCACAAGTCTGAGCGGCGAACCTCTATCTCTATCGGTTGCGCCCACCGCACAGGTGCGATACTTTTTGTTCGCTGATTATGGGAGAGCTGCTCCAATGAACGGACGTCAGGACAAGTCTAGACTCTCCGGTTTATTCCTCCGGTCACGGGTGAGATGGGCGGTGTTGACCGCCGTCCTGTCGCTCTTGAGTAATTTGAGTCCCGGTGAGTTGCGCGGGCCGCGGCCTCTAGACAGGCTCGCGGCTCCTGTTCTCCGTCCGGTAGAACTCGCCGATGAGGTCACCGCTGAGTTACGTGAGGACGTCGACGGACGCAACGAATGGTTCACTTTCCAGCGAACCTATCCGCTCGGCTTCATCCCGCCGGGTGCGCGTCGCCAAGCGTGGGAGCAGCGCATAGGCATTGAACACGAGACACTCGCGACACCGTCCGCGTCCGGGACATGGACCTCCGTTGGTCCGTCGCCGACAACCTCGGCTTTCATGAACACGTGGGGGCTTACAAGCGGGCGCGTCAACGCGGTAGCCGTTTCGCCCGCCGATTCGCAGACCGTTCTGGCCGGAAGCTCGACGGGCGGCATTTGGCGGTCGTCGAACGGAGGCGCCTCCTTTGTGCCGGTGAGCGATGATCAGGTCGACCTCGCAGTCGGCTCGCTTGCGTTCTCGAAGAGCAATCCTTCGATCGTCTATGCGGGAATGGGCGACACCAAACTCGGCTACCTCGGGACCGGCGTGCTGAAGTCGACCGACGCCGGGAGGTCGTGGACCCGCATCAGCAACAGCACTCTCCCGACCGTCGGCACCATCGCAAAGATCGAAGTCGATCCTATCAACGCGAACCGCGTGTACGTTGCTCAGTATTCGCAGCTTTCGGGGAACGTCGTCGTCTCCAGCGGCTTCTATCTTTCGACCGATGGCGGCGTGAACTGGACGAGAACCGTCACCGGTCTTCCTCGTGACATCGCGATAGATCCGGCGAACAGGCAAGTCGTCTACGCGGCGATGGCGCGAGTCGATCAAGCCAATCCGCCACAGCCGGCCGGCCTCTATCGTTCCGCCGACGCCGGGAACACCTGGTCGAACGTCTACGCTGCTCCCTACGATGAGAACCGGACTCGCGATGTGAGGGTTGCGGTGACGCCGGCTTCCAGCCAGATCATCTACGTTTACACTGGGGGAACAATCGGCGGTATCTTCGATGGCCGAGTCGTGGTGAGCACGGATGGGGGAGCGACTTGGACGAACCGCGGAGCGACGGGAGTGGACCTGGCTCAGTTCGGCTACAACACCTACATCTTCGCTGATCCGGTGACTCCGAACACGGTCTATATCGGCTCGCGCGACGTGTGGAAGAGCACGGACGGCGGCGTGTCGTGGACTAATCTGACGAGAAACTTCAACGACGTGAACTACACGCCGGGCATCGCGACGACGCATCCCGACCAGCACGCGTTCGCGTTCTCGCCCAACAATCCGAACGCGATTTATGTTGGCAACGACGGCGGGGTCTCGCGTTCGACAAACGGCGGCGCCACGTTTCAGTCGCTCAATGCTACGTTGTCGCTTACGCAGTTTGTCGGCATAGCGCTGCACCCGACTAATCGCGGCATCAGCTACGGCGGCACTCAGGACAACGGCACCCAACGTCGCCTCGACGGAGGGCGCTGGTCGGAATTCATCGCCGGGGACGGCGGTCGCGTAGTGATCAATCCGCTGTCTCCGAGCACCGTGCTGACGACCTACATTCGCGGCGCGATCTTCAGGTTTCAGGACGACGGGAGGTTTTTCGAGACGCAGGTGGCGTGGAACAGCACTTTCGGCGAACCGGACCCCGGCGGCCGAATCGCTTTTTACCCGCCCTTCACCGGTAATGGCATGGACAGCACGCTGTACTTTGGGACATGGCGATTGTTCACCAGCACGGACGTTGGCAATTCGTGGTCACCGCCGGGAGGCGAACTTGATCTGACCAGGGGCATCAACTCAAACGGCCGCGACGTGCTAACGGCCATCGGTGTCACCTCCATTAATCCAAACGTCATCTACACCGGATCGGCTCAGGGGCGCGCGATGGTGAGCACGGACGGCGGCCGCACGTGGAGGGATGCGACGAGCGGATTGCCGAATCGCTCGATCACCGGCATCACCGTTGACTCCTCCGATTCCGCGAGGGCCTACGTAACCGTTTCGGGATTCCTGGCTGGGCACGTCTTCAGGACCACCGACACGGGCGCGACGTGGACGGACGTCAGCTCGAATCTGCCGGACATCCCGGCTAACGCGCTGTTGATCGATCCTGTCAGCCCGAACACGCTTTATGTGGGAACCGACATAGGCGTGTTCCGGTCGGCCACTGATGGAGGGACTTGGCAGTCGTTCAATCGAGGCCTGCCGCCGGTAGTCATCCACGCGTTCGCGGCGCAAAGAGACGGGTTGATTCAATTGGCAAGCTACGGCCGCGGAGTTTACGAGATCGATGTAGGCGGCGATCGGCCCTCGATAGCTTCCGCGACGTGGAACGGGAAGAAGGCGCTCACGATCAGCGGAAGTCGATTCAGCAGCACGCCGAACGTCACGATCAACGGTACTGACCGGAGCGGCTATATCTTGAGCGCGACCGATGACCAGATCAAGCTGAGGGGCAAAGCCAAGAAGCTCGGGCTGGTGACGGGCGATAACACGATTCAAGTTCTGGATCCGAGCGGCGCGGGGTCGAATGTGTTCGTGATTAGACTTTGAGCGAGGCGCCCCTTCCTAAACCGGTTGGCGTCGGGGTCGTCCGGGCGCTCTTCGGCGTAGGTGAGCAACTGCGCGCAACCGCCGGGTTGATCGCAACATGGCTCAACAAGTATGGCAAGAACTGAAATGTCTCTGGAATCTGGTAACGTGCCGAGTGCGGCTTCGCCCGAGAACCAGAAGCCTATCGCTCGAATGCAGCGGAGCGGGCGCGGAAGATCTCGAGTGAGTTGGCTTTGAGCGTCAAGCAAGGAGAGGGTCTGGTTTGAGTTTGATGAGGTTCACCGTTTGATGACAGCAGGCGAACCGAAATTGTCAACAATATCAATCCCGCTAACCCTTTCTGCTCCCTTACGATCTTTGGGTCACAGTGTCCTTCACCCGTGATACAATGCCGTCCGAAAGGATCTGAAATGCAGGACAGCAGCCGCGTAAAGGAAGAGGCTAGAAAGCTGATCGACGCCCTCCCGGATGACGCAACTTGGGAGGACTTCACCCGCCTCGTGTTCGAGCGTCAGATGATCGAAGACGGAATCGCGGACCTCGAGGCAGGACGCTGTTGGACGAGTGATCAAATTCGTCAAAGGCTCGGTATCGTCTAAATGAAAGTCGTCTGGTCGGATCGGGCTCTCAAGACTCTTGCGGCAATTCACGCTCGGATATCAGCCGACTCAGAACAGCAGGCGCACCGAGTTATAGACCGGATACTCATGCGAGGCGATCAACTTGCGCTCTTCCCGTTGTCCGGGCGAGTTGTCCAGAGATTCAATCGCCCTAACATCCGCGAGATAGTCGAGAGCCCATATCGGATCGTCTACCGCGTTAAGAAGGACGAGGTCGAAGTT
>Ga0209640_10005052_pt1 | contig 11542 bp, 10 predicted proteins | sample RifCSP10_1_FD_184018 | JGI IMG/M metagenome (GOLD analysis project Ga0209640, IMG submission 184018) | Soil microbial communities from Rifle, Colorado - Rifle CSP2_sed 10_1 (SPAdes) (version 2) | ecosystem: Environmental > Terrestrial > Deep subsurface > Rock core/Sediment | place: Rifle... | reverse complement strand
TCCGGGTTTCTTCCCCAATGCCGGCCTGGATCAAGGCTTCTTCAAAAAGCGGGCTGGTGTAGGTGAGCTGCAGGTCTTTTCCGTTATCGTTGACATGGCGGATATAAGCCAGCGCAAAAACCGGCTCACAGCCATAGCCTTCGCAGCCCGCGACGGTAGCGATGGTTCCGGTCGGAGCGATCGTGGTTTGAGCTGCGTTGCGGATGCCATGGGCGCGGATTCCCTCTAGAACCAGGCTCCAATCTAATTCTGGACGTCCCCAATCACGCCTGTAAGCCTCCAATGGTTGCGGAGGCTCCCATTTGAGATTCTTGGGATCGTAGATCGAGCCTTCGATTGCTTCAAAAGGTCCGCGCTCTTCGGCTAATTTGACGCTGGCAAGCATGCTGTGATAGCGCACAAATTCCATCACCTGGGCGGCGAACTCCTGACCTTCTTCCGAGCCATAGCGAATGCCGGCGTGGTACATCAAATCGGCCAACCCCATGATGCCCAGGCCAATGCGGCGCGCCCGGTAAGCAGCCTCCTGGAGATGCGGAACGGCGGGCACGTAGGCGTTGGCCTGAACCACATCGTCCAAGAAGCGTGTCGAAAGCTCAACACTCTTTTGCAATTTCTCCCAATCGACGGTTCCCTCAGCGCCAAAATGCTGGGCTAAATTGACCGAGCCCAGGCAGCAGTTTTCGTAATTCCCTAAAAATTGCTCGCCGCAAGGGTTGGTTGCCTCTAACTGGTAAAGATGGGGAACAGGGTTTGACCGGTTGGCTGCGTCCAGGAAGAGCATGCCGGGCTCGCCATTGTGGTGCGCCTGGCGGACAATTTTTTCGAACAGATCCCGGGCGGGGAGGCGCTTGTAAACTTTGACCGGAACACCGGCCTGCTCGGCCTGCTCCAATGTACCGCTGAAGCCGGAATACTGCGAAGAACTGACATCAGGGAAGCGCAGCTCCCATTCCTCGTCTTGCTTGACGGCTTCCATAAAGGCATCCGTGATGCCCACGGAAATATTGAAGTTGGTAATGGCGTTTTCATCTGTTTTGCAGCAAATGAATTCTTCAACATCCGGATGGTCCACACGAAGCACCGCCATATTGGCGCCACGCCTGCTGCCGCCCTGAGCTACCTCTCCAAAGGCTTTATCATACACTCGCAGGAATCCTACCGGTCCGGTCGCCTGGCCGGCTGAGGACTTAACCAGGGTCCCTTTAGGCCGCAGGCGGGAGAATGCGAAGCCATTTCCCCCGCCGGTCTGCTGGATCAGAGCCGCGTCCCTTAAGGTTTGGAAAATCCCGGCCGAATCCCGGCCCATATCATCACTGATGGGAAGAACAAAACAAGCGGCAAGCTGGCCTAAAGGGGTACCCGCACCGGTGAAAGTAGGTGAATTGGGGAAGAAGCGTCTTTCAGCCAACAAATCGTAGAAATTTAGAGCTATCGGTTCGACCTCCTGACGCCAGGCCCGTTCGGCCTTAGCGACGTGGTATCCCACTCGCCAAAAAGTCTCCTCAAGGGTTTCTAACGGTTTACCATCCTGTCCCCGCCGAACATACCGGCGGGTAAAAACCTGGCGGGCATTTTCTGTCAAGTCGACATTTTGAACATCCGAGGGTATCGGGGGTGTAGGCGGCATTCCTTGTTTCGCATCTCGGGATTCAACTTCCTGTAACATGCTAGATTCTCCTTCCTGACCAGTATTAATTCGACAGTAAAATAACCCGAGGCACGCTTCCCCATTTTCGTCGTGGACGGGCAAACAATTAGCTTTCTAGAAGGCGATCGATTTCAGTCCGAATGGAACGCAGGTCATCGAGACCCAGGTAGACAATGGCGTAGCGAATGTAAGCGACCTGATCCAATTCCTTCAAACCAGCTATCACCATATCCCCAATCACGCGTGAGGAAACCTCAGCACGACCCATGGCCTGGAGCGCGGCCTCAATTTCTCCGACCAGCCGGTCAATATCAGCGGCGGAAACTGGCCGTTTGGCACATGATATCCGGATCCCGCGACTCAGCTTATCGCGGTCAAACTCCTCACGAGTGCCATCCTGCTTGATGATTAGCGGCGTTGCCAGTATGGCTCTTTCATAGGTGCTGAAGCGCTGTCCGCAGTTGATGCACTCCCGTCGCCGGCGAACCCCGCCACGAGTGTCATGTGAAGTATCAACAACCTTGGAGCGCTCATTGTGACAATATGGACAACGCATTCCTGCCCCATTTAACTAGAACATGTGTTGCCGCCATATATAGGGGTAATCGTTTTTCAATCCCACATATATGGCATAGAAGGAGTTTATTCTAGCACAATTATTCTCATATTGCAAGAGAACCGCTGCCAATTCAACCTTAAAATTTTGTAAGGTGCGCAAAGTTTTAAGAGTTGGGCTCCTCAAACAAACGAAGCTTGATATTAAAGCAAGCTATCCCAGGCCACTGGGAGGAGGACCAGTAGCCTGGGGAATTATCAATAATTTTGTCGGGCAAACGCTAGCGCCCTCGGTTGCGCAAAAAGGTCGGAATATCCAGGTCTTCTGTGTTGAAGGTTCGCGGCTGGAATTCCGCTGGTTTACTCGCATGCGCTTGCTGTTCAATCGGTTCGGGCCTGCGCGCCAGGGATTCCTCTACCCGAGAAGCCGGGGCCTCAAGGACGCGGCGTGGCATCCCCGTTCGCTCAAAACCCGTGGCGATTACCGTTATGCGCACCTCATCTCCCATATTCGGATCAACTACCGCACCGAAGATCAGATTCACATCCGGATGAGCGGTTTCCTTAATAATCGCGGCTGCCTGGTTAACCTCGAAGAGCGTCATGTCGGGACCGCCAGTGACGTTGAACAGAATGCCGCGCGCGCCATCGATGGTAATATCGAGAAGCTGGCTGGAAATGGCCTTCTCGGCGGCTTCGCGAGCGCGATCCTCCCCGCTTGCTCGACCGACCGCCATCAGTGCTGCTCCGCCTTCCGACATAATCGTGCGAACGTCAGCAAAATCCAGGTTGATCAGGCCAGGGACGGTGATCAGCTCCGAGATGCCCTGGACACCCTGGTGAAGCACATCATCGGCGATGCGGAAAGCATCCTGAAGGTTGGCCCGCTTATCCACGATTTGCAGGAGACGGTCATTGGGAATCACGATCAGGGTGTCGGCTTGCTCTTTCAGCTTGGTAATGCCACCTTCAGCATTCTGAATCCGGCGAGCACCTTCAAAGGTAAAGGGGCGCGTGACGACACCAATGGTTAACGCGCCAACCTCTTTAGAGATTTGCGCTACTATCGGACAGGCGCCGGTGCCGGTGCCACCGCCCATACCTGACGTAATAAAAACCATATCCGACCCCTTGAGGACTTCGTATAATTCCTCAGCTGACTCGTCGGCGGCTTTCTTTCCAACTTCGGAATTTCCACCGGATCCTAATCCACGCGTCAGCTTTTCGCCAATTCTGACCCGTGTTGACGCTTTGGAAAGCATCAAAGCCTGAGCATCTGTATTAACTGCGACAAACTCAACGCCCTGAAGACCTTCCTCGATCATGCGATCGAGGGCATTGCAACCACCACCACCCACACCAACAACCTTGATGTTGGCGAACGATTCCACCTGATTTGGCGGATTGACCAGTGCGCTCATTAAATTCATCCTCCTCTATATTATTTGACCTTTTAAAATTTAGACCTGACTACGAAGAACAGAATACGTTATTTATGAACCAATCCTTTTTATGGCAATAAACGCCTGAGCAAATTTTTAATATTCTCCCAATCTAAACCACCTCCTTGAACTCTCGGCCCTGGTCTTCCAGCCCCAGGTCCAACCTCCGTCATAAGCATCGCCCAGTCCAGCAGACCTACGCTGGTTGAATATGCGGGACTCTGCAAGTTATCGGTCATCCCAACCAGGTTTTCGGGCTGAGCGATCCGCACCGGCAATGCCAAAACCCGGCTGGCCAGGTTGCGCATTTGGCGCAGAGCGCTTGACCCTCCGGTCAGTACCATTCCGGCCGGCAACAGCCCATCATAACCAGATCTCTTAATCTCCTGGAGGACCAATCCAAAAATCTCCTCTACTCGCGCTTCAATGATTAGCGCCAGTTCCCGTCGGCTGATTTGAACCGCATGATCCTCACCGAAGGGACGGATGCTGAAATGCTCATCTTCGCCGACTTCGTCCTGGAAGGCAAAACCATGCTGTTTCTTGATTTCTTCAGCCTGTGGAATCGATAAACGCAGACCATGCGCGATGTCCGAGGTGATATGGTCACCACCGACTGCCAGGACCGCCGTGTGCCATACATCTCCATCAATAAATATAGCCAGATCCGTCGTTCCGCCACCCATATCACAAACGATTACACCCATTTCCCGTTCTGACTCGGAGAGCACCACCTCCGCAGACGCCAGGGGATTGAGTACAAACTGGCTGACCTCGGCCCCCGCACTGGCAACACAGTTGCGCAAGTTCTCAACAGTTGAGGCGGCAACGGTGATAATATGAGTCTCAACTTCCAGGCGATAACCGTGCATTCCAAGAGGCATGCGAATGCCTCCCTGACCATCCACAGTAAAACCACGCTGTATCACATGAATGATCTCGCGGTTGTGCGGGATCGCCACGGCGCGGGCAGCTTCTATGGCTCGATAGACATCATCCTCATCGATCATCCTGCCGGTAACACCGACCACTCCACGGCTGTTGACGGAGGCCACACTGGAGCCTGCTAAACTGACTAGCGCTGAATTGATTTCCAGGCCTGAAGTTCGCTCGGCCTTCTCGATGGCACGTTCAATCGCCCGGGTTGCCGCCGGCAGATCAACGGGGATGCCTTTCCGCATCCCTTTTGACGGTTCAATTCCAACGCCAAGGATGCGCATGCGCATCTCGCCTTCGATGCGCGCGACCAGGGTGCAGATCTTGGTCGTGCCGACGTCTACTCCTACAATGATCTGATCATCCATTTAGTTCACTGCTCCACCCGGTAATACGGAGCATGGACATACTCCACACTGATCAACTCCGGGCGAATATCCTCATTTTTCAGTCTTTTGACTACCGCCTTATAGACACGCAGTTTCATTTCCATATCTTCCATGTTCATGCCGAAGTAAGCTTTCCAGCCGCGAGGATCTTCCCACCCGAGGCCGCGCTCGTTCGTAAAAATCAGGGGGGTATCCTCAGGGGCCTGAAGGCTGAGCGTTAGGATAGCACTTACGAGTTGAGGCGCCAAGTACCGGCCGAGCGCCTGGGATTCACCATCGTCTTCACCCTCAGACGTAGCCGAAATCGGCCCGTTCTCTGCTTTCACCAGGATTGCAGGACTCTCCTCTCCGCGCGGTGGAAAGGCTACTCCTTTGGAATCAATCCACATGATCCGGCCATCCTCTTCCCAGGCAAGCACCGGCTGGCGCTCAACAACTTTTACCTTAACCCCGCCCGGAACCGTCACTTCGACCGATACATCCTCTAACTCCAAAAATGCCACCTGGAGATCCCTTTTGATCTGCCTGGGATCAACTACAAAAATTGGCTTTCCAGCCACATTTGCCACTGCATTGATATCGTGGTCGGTTAATCTGATCGCTCCCTCCACTTCGGCAGTAGCGACTTCATACATCGGAGAGGTCCATAGCGTATAAAGCGTGAATGCCAGTAATCCGGCCAGTAATCCGGAAACCAACCGCCATCCAATATGGATAACTGGCAAGGAAGGCAGGCGCATTTCTGCCCCTGGACTGCTCAACGCCACATCATAGCGCCGCTTTGCCCGCGAGCCCTTTCTCCGACTTTTACCGGCTGCCCCACTTCTACGGTCGCGCATCAGCACGGGAGGCATCACAGCAGATTTGGACTTTCGGCCACTTTTCGACGAACCAAAAGCATTCCGGCCGCGTGAGTTTCGAGATCTGCGACTCCGAATTTCATCTGCCCGATTAGTCGCCTGGTCAGAAGGAGCCATAGTTCCTCAAATCAACTGCTGCGCAGGCTATCTCTGATAGCGCCATTCCGTATAGTCCCGTTCAGATCTTCTCTCCAAAGCCAGCTCAACCAACTTATCGACAAGCTCAGAATAAGGTAAACCGCTGGCTTCCCACAGCTTAGGATACATACTGATTTTTGTGAAACCAGGGATTGTATTCACCTCGCTCAAGAAGATCTCTCCAGCGTCCTTCTCCAACAGAAAGTCGACTCGGGCCATCCCGGCGCAGTCAATCGCCCGATAGGCTTTTATCGCCAATTTTCGGATCCTCTCCGATATTTCGAAGGGAAGCGGAGCCGGAATGAGCAATTTCGATCGCTGGTCATGATACTTAGCATCATAAGTATAAAAATCCGCTGACGGAATGATTTCTCCTGGAATTGAGGCAACCGGATCTTCATTACCTAATACGCTCACTTCGATCTCTCGGGCATTTACCCCTCGCTCAACCAGAATCCTTCGATCATATCGGGCGGCCTCCATTAATCCTTCCAGCAAATCCGAGCGATTCAGGCACTTGCTCACTCCTACCGAAGAGCCCAGGTTGGCGGGTTTTACAAAGAGTGGGTATGGCGCCAATGCTTCCGAGCGCTTTAGCACGAATTCCATAGCACTCGTGATCTCTTTCCGAGTTATCATTAGCGTGTCAACCACGGGAATATTATTGGCCCGCATAACATGCCGGAAAACGCCTTTGTCCATTCCCAAAGACGAGCCCAGCACACCGGCCCCAACATACGCTACGCCGGCCATTTCCAACAGCCCCTGAATGGTGCCATCCTCGCCAAACGTGCCGTGCAAAACGGGAAAAACAACGTCCAGGTGAGCCAGCTGTTCGATTAAGTGGGCCTGCTGCGTTTCGGTGATCTTTTGAATCCCTTGCCAGATTGGATCAGCAAGCAGGGTGACCGGGGTTAAATTTTCATTTTGGTCACTGGCAAATTTTTCCAGGACATCTTCGCCAGAAAACCAGGAGCCTTCGTGAGTGATGGCAATCTGAGTAACCTCGTATTTGTCTGGATCCAGGACGCTGAGAATTGAACGCGCCGACATAAGCGAGACTTCGTGCTCGCCCGACCGTCCTCCGAATATCACGCCGATCCTAATTTTGTGGTTCATTTTATGCACTCAAACTGCAATCATCACTCAATTTCTGCCTGAACCGGAAACTACCACTCTCCGACCGGTTCAATTTCCAATTCCAGAACGATGCCAAATTTTTTCTCCACGGCATCGCGGGTCAGCTGGATTAACTTCCAGATATCTTCCGCCGTAGCGCCGCCATGGTTAATAAAAAAGTTGGCATGCAGAGGGCTAATTTCGGCCCTCCCAATTTTTTTGCCCTTCAGCCCCGCAGCTTCGATCAATCTTCCGGCGTAGTCTCCCGCCGGGTTCTTGAACATCGATCCCATGCTGGCTCCCGGTGGTTGAGTTTGCCGGCGATAGGACACGAACTCCTCAATCTTCGCCTTAACCTTCTCAGGCGAGCTGTGCTCCAGGCGAAGAGAAGCGGATAACACGACGTGCCTTCCGGGAATTTTCTTCAAGATGCTCGTGCGGTAGCGATAACCAAACCGCTCAACGCTCCAATATTCTCTACGATGTCCTGCCTCCCTTTCTCCTGATTGCGTTGCTCGTAATGCGTCCGATTTTTCTTGGTGCAAGATCTCTGCCACGAGCAGATTGCCGGACAGTTCACCCTTGTGAGCGCCGGCGTTACCCACAACAGCCCCGCCCACGGTACCAGGTATACCGGCTGCCCATTCCAATCCAGATAGGCCTCTTTTCGCGGCCTGCCTGGCTATCAAACCAAAATTCGCACCGGATTCTGCCCAAACGCTGGCAGGTACTCCCGCCACATCGAAACGGACTTTTCGAGCCCGGTTGAATACCACCACTGCACGGACTCCCGCATCACCCACCAACATATTCGAGCCGCCTCCCATTATTAAGAAAGGCGTGTTTGAATTCCACAGGTGATCGACTATGTTAGCCAAATCATCCGCCGATTCAGCAGTTATGAAAAGGTCTGCCTTTCCGCCTACGCGCGCCGAGGTAAGACGCGCCAAGGGGACATTTTCTTGAAGCCGCTTGCCGAAAGTATGGCGCAGCCAGGGGAGATCCAGGGTGGTAGCGGATTGCATGATCATCAAAATATATCGAATGCCCTTAAGACCTATCTCTTTTCCAACCACTCGATCAAGCGCAAAATCACTTCCCTTGAAAAAACAGTTTTGCGTTTCGCTAAGCGAGTGCTGGCCTTTCGCCCTAATTCACCTTCAGCTTCCCTCGCCCGCTTAAAGTGTAACGAAGACACAGGAAGCATCTCGGATTCAAACGTGCGCTTCTCCTCAGGCATAATCCTCCTCACTTTCTGATCGAGCAGCCAATACCTTTGCGCTGATCTTGTCCGCATCACCCGCCGAAAGTACCAGCAATACCGCCTCTGGCTTCAGATGGGCAGATAAAAAATCGGTCGCCTGCTCGAAATCACTCGCAAAATTCGCATCTGGATGGCGCATGGCCTTCACCACATTTTGAGCCGAAAAATCAGGCGGAGCCGGCTCGCGCGCCGCATACACCTCTGTGACCAATACATGGTCGGCTTTTTCGAATGCGCCGGCAAACTGGTCAAACAACAACATTGTCCTTGAATAAGTATGCGGCTGCCAGACCACCCACAGCTGGCGAGCGGGATATCGCTCGCGGGCAGCCGCAATTGTAGCTCTGATCTCCGTGGGGTGGTGGGCGTAATCATCGATCACGATGACGCCTCCTGCTTCCCCACGCACTTCAAATCGCCGGCCAGCTCCTTGATACTCTCCAAGCGCGGCCGCAGCCTGTTCGACGGGCAAACTCAACACATGAGCAACCGTTAATGCTGCCAATGAGTTTTGGACATTGTGCTTTCCGGGAACTTGCAGAGCGACCTCAGCCAAACGCTCCCCGGCGCAAATCGCCGTGTAGCGGTAGCTGCCATTCTTCTCTAGATAGAGATCATGCGCGACATAATCCAGGTGTTCTATCCCAGAACTGTCCAAACCATAGATAATGGACCGGCTGCGGTTGGGAACGCTGCCGACCAACGCCCGCGCCCCAGAATCGTCACCGCAGACCAGTAATATGCCATCCGGCAGCAGCTGCTGAGCGAAATCTATAAAGGCCTGGTGAAATTCCTCCGGGCTTGGAAAACAATCCGGATGATCGTGCTCCACGTTGGTCACCACGGCGATATCTGGCTGCAATCCCAAAAACATACGATCGTATTCATCGGCCTCAATCACGAAACTTTGTCCTTTTCCGGCCCGGGCGTTTGTGCCAAGGTTTTTCAGGACGCCGCCTAAAATAAAGGATGGATCCTGATCGAGGGCAGTCAATATCCAGGCGATCATTGCGCTCGTCGTAGTTTTGCCGTGCGAGCCAGCAATGGCAATTACCCGTTTGTTTTCCATAATCTTTCCAAGAAATTCCGCTCGCTTTAGAACTGGAATTCGTTTATCCCGAGCTGCCCGCACTTCGACATTTTCATCCGCAACAGCCGAGGACCGCACCACAATATCAGCGCCAGCAATGTTTTCCGCCTTGTGGCCAATAAAAACCTGCGCTCCGGCCAAGGTAAGTTGCTGCGCCAGCGCGCTCAGCTCCCGGTCAGATCCACTGACAACATAACCGCTTTCTAGCAGTACTCTGGCGATGGCCGACAGCCCGGTTCCGCCGATTCCGATCAAATGCACGTGTTTCATCAGATAAAGACCACGACCACAAACAAGAATGCCACTGCAACCGCGAAATATATCCAGGGTGGCTGCAGGAAGACTGGAGGCAGACGCGAAATCAAGGCTTCTGCCGCCTGGCCCATCGGATCACTCAAATTTGGGGCGGTAAAAAATGGAGCAAAAGGATAGCCAGCCTGATCCATGTAATACCAGAGAGATCCAACCACCAGGTATCCGTTTAGCGCACCAATGATTAAACCCAAGAGAACATCCTGTAAGCGTTCCCTGGCAAAACGGGCGCCAGCTATGGCCCGGATATTGGGAGTCTGGTAACCGAAAAAGACCAACAGTGTAATAAGGACGGTGCGGACCCAGAAACGCGGCAGCGCGCCAATTCCTTCTCGAAGGGGCGGCACGAATTGTTCTAACAGATTAACAATGAACAGCGAGAGGACAACACTAAAAGTTACCATCAATTCCTTTGCCCAACCGCGCATGGCGCCGATTATTGCAAACAAGACCACATACATCCAAAAAACGACAGTAAGGCTGACCATAGTTCACACCCTTCCTTTGCTTTTTCCTGCCGCCATCCTCAATAAAATGTCACCAATGGATTTGGCGGCATCGGGTCTTGCTAACTCTGACATTGCCTGGCCCATCTTCTCTCTTCGTGAGGGATTATTCATGAGCTCCCGCACCGCTGGCAGCAAGCGATCCGGCATATCCTGATCCGGAATCATGGCAGCCGCACCGCGCTCTACCAAATAGCGCGCATTGACTTCTTGATAGCGCCATGCATAGGGATAAGGCACCAGGATCGCCGGTAACCCAAACAGGGGATATTCACCCAGAGAGGATGCCCCGGCTCGGGATAGGACAAGATCCGCGATGGCCAGGGCTGCGCCGATTTCTCTGTGCAGGTAAGGATAGGCGCGATAGCGAGCCAGCTGCTGATCCGTAAGCATTTTTTCGAAACTCTCAACTTCTTTCCAATCCCGTTTCCCGGCGATATGAACAACCTGCATTTCTTCAAGCAGTTGGGGCAAGATTGCCAGAAGAGCGCGATTTATGGAGCGCGCACCGGTGCTCCCGCCAATCACCAGGAGGACTGGGAGGAGAGCAGATAAATTAAGCGTTTTGCGGGCAGTTGCCCGGTCCCAGGTTATTAACTCTCGCCGGGTTGGATATCCTACGACAGTCACCTTTTCCTTTTCAAAGTAGCGCCTGGATGCCGGAACCGTTACAGCGATCTGGTCGGCAAACCGCGCCAGGATCTTCAGGGCCCACCCGGGTTCAATATCCGGCACGTAGAGCAAATTCGCTGGCGCAGGCATGCCCAGACCTGGAAACTTGCTGGCCAATGCCACCGGAACCGCCACAAAGCCACCGGTAAAAAGCATTACATCCGGACGAAAGCGATTCAATATGCGCCGGGCACTGATCACACCGCGACCCACCTCCCACAGGTTACCCGGCAGAGCCCGAAGTCCCACGCCGTGTATTCCTGCAGCGGGGATGCCCGCATAAGTTACGCCGCGTTGTTGAACCAATTCAGATTCCATGCCGCCTAGGCCGCCGACCCACAATAACTCAACACCAGATATCCGGCCCTGCTGGTCTTGATCCTCCTCCATTCCATCAAACGACCTGGCGGTTTTGCGCTCATTTTCGGACTCTAGTGCCTGCAGTACCGCGAGTGCGGGGTAAACGCCTCCGCCCGTCCCGCCGGCGCAGATCAACAACCGCATCAAATGTTCTCTCCTCGTCTTCCTGAATCCGTGAAGACATGCGTGCAATATTTTGAAGGATACCAATCGCCGCCAATGAGACCACCAGATTAGAGCCACCATAA
>Ga0209640_10005051_pt1 | contig 11543 bp, 7 predicted proteins | sample RifCSP10_1_FD_184018 | JGI IMG/M metagenome (GOLD analysis project Ga0209640, IMG submission 184018) | Soil microbial communities from Rifle, Colorado - Rifle CSP2_sed 10_1 (SPAdes) (version 2) | ecosystem: Environmental > Terrestrial > Deep subsurface > Rock core/Sediment | place: Rifle... | reverse complement strand
TCGCTCCTACAAGGATCGCGGCCGGAGGCCGCTCCTACCATATAATATTTGGCGCGCGGGCGGCGAAAGTGGCGGAACTGGTAGACGCGCTGGATTTAGGTTCCAGTGGGGAAACCCGTGGGAGTTCGAGTCTCCCCTTTCGCACCATATAGTATGGCTTGACGGACAAGGCGTGGGTATCGCCGGGGAACATCGTAAAGTGGCTAGTTCGACGAATCTCAACGTCTCGCTCGAGAAGGCGAAAGGATTGGAACGACGCTTGACCGTGCGCGTGCCGACGGTCGAGATCGAGCGCGAGATCGACGCGCGCTTGGCCAAGATGAGCAAGACGGCGCGCATCAAAGGGTTTCGACCGGGCAAAGTCCCGGCCAAAGTCGTGCGCCAGCGCTACGGCGTCCGGATTCGCCAGGAAGTGCTTTCCGACGTCATCCGCTCGAGCTTTTCACGCGCCGTCTCCGAGGCGCAGGTGAATCCCGCCGGCGGCCCGGCGATCGAGCCGCTCGGCGGCCCGGATGGCGAGCATTTCAGCTATCGGGCGACGTTCGAGGTGTATCCCGAGATCAAGCTCAAGGGGCTCGAGGGGCTCACTATCGAGAGGCCCGTGGTCGAGATCACGGACACCGACGTCGACAACATGATCGAGCGGTTGCAGAGCCAGCGCGCCACTTGGCGCGTCGTGCCGCGCAAGGCGGAGCGCGGCGACCGCGTCGTCGTCGATTTCAAGGGGCACATTGACGGCGAGCCGTTTCCGGGCGGCGAGGGCAAAGACGTGCCCGTGCTGCTCGGCGGCGGTCAAGTCATCGCGGATTTCGACAAAGCGCTGCACGGGCTTGCAGCGGGCGAAGAGAAGTCCGCCAAGGTGAAGTTCCCCAAGGATTACGGCGTCAAAGACCTTGCCGGTAAGAAAGCCGTGTTCGCGTTGAGCGTCAAGCGCGTCGAAGAGAAGGTGCTGCCGCCTCTCGACGCGGAGTTCTTTGCGTCTTTCGGCGTCAAGGAAGGCGGCATCGAAGCCCTGAAGCCCGAAGTGCGCAAGAACATGCAGCGCGAGCTCGACGAGCGGATACGCGCCGAGACGAAAACGCGCGCCTTGAACGCGCTGCTCGACGCGAACGGCCTCGAGGTGCCGAATGCGCTCGTGCTCGAGGAGATACGCCGCCTGCAAGGCGACGCGATGCAGCGGTTGGGCGTGCAGGACCCTGAGAAAGCACCGCCGGCCGAGAGCTTCCGGGAAGCCGCGGCGAAACGCGTGAAGCTCGGGTTGCTCGTTCAGGAGCTCGTCGCCAAGCACAAGATTGAGCTGGATCGCAGCAAGGTGGATCGCCGTATACAAGAATTGGCGGCGCCGTATGAGAAGCCGCAAGAGGCCGCTCAGATCTATAGGGGGAGCCGCGAGCTCATGGCGCAGGTCGAATCCACGGTCCTCGAGGACCAGGTGGTCGACTTTCTGCTCGAGCGCGGCAAACCGAAGGAGAAGCGTTCGAGCTTCGAGGAATTCATGGGCATGGGAGTAGCCAAGTGACAACGAAAGCATTGAATCTGGTGCCGATGGTCGTCGAGCAGACGGCGCGCGGCGAGCGCGCTTACGACATCTATTCGCGTCTGCTCAAAGATCGCGTGATCTTCATCGTCGGCGGCATCGACGACCAGGTCGCAAACCTCGTCGTCGCGCAGTTGCTGTTCCTCGAGTCGGAAAACCCCGACAAGGACGTTCATCTGTATATCAACTCGCCGGGCGGGATCGTGACGGCGGGATTGTCGATCTACGATACGATGCAGTTCATCAAGCCCGACGTCAGCACGATTTGCGTGGGCCAGGCCGCGAGCATGGGCTCGCTGCTTCTGGCCGGCGGCGCCAAGGGCAAGCGCTTCTGCCTGCCGCATTCCCGGATCATGATCCATCAACCGAGCGGCGGATTTCAGGGCCAGGCTTCGGACATCGATATCCACGCGCGCGAGGTGCTCAAGCTGCGCGAGCAATTGAACCAAATCCTGGCGAACCACACCGGCCAGTCCCTGGAGCGCATCGGCGACGACAGCGACCGCGACTTCTTCATGGATGGACCTCAAGCCGTAGAATACGGTCTAATTGACACGGTGCTCGAGAAGCGGGTCGAAAGCGGCAGTAAGGCTCGTTAACGCAGTGACATATGGACAAGACGGCCAGGCATGCGAAAAGCGCGAATAGCGGCTTTGCAGGCGCTTTGCACTAATGCTATAAGGCCCGTGGATAGCTTTTGCGGGGGCAAGAGGGCGACGCTATGAGCAGTGATTCTCGCGGCAAATCGGACGACGGTAAGCTCCTTTACTGCTCGTTTTGCGGTAAGAGTCAACATGAGGTTCGTAAGCTGATCGCCGGACCGTCGGTGTTCATTTGCGACGAGTGCGTCGAGCTTTGCAACGACATCATCCGCGAAGAGCTCGACGAGCGCGCCGAACGCGGGCGCGACAAGCTTCCCAAGCCTCACGAGATCAAGAACGTGCTCGACGAGTACGTGATCGGCCAGGAGCGCGCGAAGAAAGTGCTGTCCGTGGCCGTGTACAACCATTACAAGCGGCTCGAGACGCGCTCGCGCGAGAAGAACAAGCAGGACGTCGAGATCGCCAAGAGCAACATCTTGCTGGTCGGTCCGACGGGCTGCGGGAAAACGCTGCTCGCCGAGACGCTGGCGCGGTTGCTCAACGTGCCGTTCACGATCGCCGACGCGACGACGTTGACCGAGGCCGGCTACGTCGGCGAGGACGTCGAGAACATCATCCAGAAGCTCCTGCAAAAGTGCGAGTACGACGTCGAGAAGGCGCAAACCGGCATCGTCTACATCGACGAGATCGACAAGATCTCGCGTAAGTCGGACAATCCCTCGATCACGCGCGACGTTTCGGGCGAGGGCGTCCAGCAGGCGCTGCTCAAGCTCATCGAGGGCACGATCGCTTCCGTGCCGCCACAGGGCGGCCGCAAGCATCCGCAACAGGAATTCCTGCAGGTGGACACCTCGAACATCCTGTTCGTCTGCGGCGGCGCCTTCTCGGGACTCGAGAAAATCATTCTCAGTCGTTCCAAGAAGAGCGGCATCGGCTTCGTCGCCGAGGTCAAAAGCTCCGATGCGTCGGAGAAGATCAGCGAGCTCTTGAAGGACGTGGAGCCCGAGGATCTCATCAAGTACGGCCTCATTCCGGAATTCGTCGGCCGTTTGCCGGTCGTCGCGACGCTCGAAGAGCTCGACGAGGCGGCGCTCATCGAGATCCTGACGGAGCCCAAGAATGCGCTGACGAAACAGTATCAGAAGCTCTTCGAGATGGAAGGCACGGAGCTCGAGTTCAGAGAAGACGCATTGCGCGCCGTCGCGAAGCGGGCCATGCTGCGCAAGACGGGCGCACGCGGTTTGCGCACGATTCTCGAGAACGTCCTGTTGGACACGATGTATGATTTGCCGTCAATGACGAACGCGACCAAGGTCGTCGTCGACGATGCGGTGGTTAACGGTGAGACGAAACCGTATGTGATCTACGAGACCGAGGAGCCGGCGGCCGTGGGAGACGAGCGCCGCTGAACCGCCGCACGACGGCACCGCGTCTGCTTTTCCGCACCGGCACCCCTTAAGTGCATGCGGTAGAGCCGGCCGTTGCCGGCCCGAGTTTACGGGAGCAGTTATGCAGTTAGAGACACCTCCGACGGTCGGCCCCAAGCGCCTGCCGATCCTCCCGTTGCGCGACGTCGTCGTGTATCCGCACATGGTGATCCCGCTGTTCGTCGGCCGCGAGAAATCCGTGGTGGCCCTGGATCGAGCCATGGCGTCCAACAAGGAAATCCTGCTCGTCGCCCAGACGCAGGCGGACGTCGACGAGCCTCAACCCAAGGATCTTTACTCGATCGGCACGATCGCGACGATCCTGCAGTTGCTCAAGTTGCCCGACGGCACCGTCAAAGTGCTCGTCGAGGGCGCGCAGCGCACCAAGCTCGGCGAGCTCGAGATCGGCGACTGCTTCTCGGCCGCGGTGGAGCCGCTCGTCGAGACGAGCGCGAGCGACGAGCGCGAGATGGACGTGCTCACGCGCTCGGTCGTCTCGCGCTTCGAGCAGTACGTGAAGCTCAACAAGAAGATTCCGCCGGAGATTCTGACGTCGCTGTCCGGCATCGATTCGCCGAGTCGCTTGGCGGACACGGTGGCCGCTCACATGGCGCTCAAGCTCTCCGAGAAGCAGAAGATCCTCGAGATCGTCGATTCGCGCCCGCGACTCGAGCATGTGCTCGGCCTCATCGACGGCGAGATCGACATGCTGCGCATCGAGAAGCGCATCCGCGGCCGCGTCAAGCAGCAGATGGAAAAGAGCCAGCGCGAGTACTACCTGAACGAGCAGATGAAGGCGATTCAGAAAGAGCTCGGCGACATGGAGGACGCGCCGAACGAGCTCGCCGAGATCGAGCGCCGCATCAAGGCCGCGGGGATGTCCAAGGAGGCCAAGGAGAAGGCGACGTCGGAGCTCAATAAGCTCAAATTGATGTCGCCGATGTCGGCCGAAGCGACGGTCGTGCGCAACTACATCGACTGGCTGCTCAAGGTACCCTGGAAGAAGCGCACCAAGGTTCACCAGGACCTCAAGGCGGCGGAACGCGTGCTCGAGGAAGATCACTACGGCCTCGAGAAGGTCAAGGAGCGCATTCTCGAGTATTTGGCCGTGCAGCAGCGCGTCAAGGAGCTCAAGGGCCCGATTCTGTGTCTCGTCGGCCCGCCCGGCGTCGGCAAGACGTCGCTCGGGCAGAGCATCGCGCGCGCGACGAACCGCAAGTTCGTGCGCATGTCATTGGGCGGCGTGCGCGACGAGGCCGAGATCCGCGGCCATCGCCGTACCTACATCGGCTCGATGCCCGGCAAGATCGTGCAGAACCTCGGCAAAGTGAAGGTGCGCAACCCTCTGTTCTTGCTCGACGAGGTCGACAAGATGTCGATGGATTTCCGCGGCGATCCGTCGTCCGCGCTGCTCGAAGTCCTCGATCCGGAACAGAACTCGACGTTCAACGATCACTATCTCGAGGTCGACTTCGATCTGTCCGAAGTCATGTTCGTGTGCACCGCCAACAGTCTGAATATCCCGCCGCCGTTGCTGGACCGCATGGAGGTCATCCGCCTGCCGGGTTACACGGAAGACGAGAAGCTCAATATCTCGAAGCGCTATCTCGTGCCGAAGCAGATGCGGCTGAACGGTCTCGGGGCGGGGGAGCTCTTGGTTTCCGATTCGGCGATCACCGACATCATTCGTTACTACACGCGCGAAGCCGGTGTCCGCAACCTCGAACGCGAGATCGCGAACATCTGCCGCAAAGTCGTCAAGCGGCTGCTATTGCGCGCGCGCAAGAACGCGATGCGCGTCAATCACAGCAATCTCTCGAACTATCTCGGCGTGCGGCGTTTCCGTTATGGACGCGCCGAGGAGAACGATCAGATCGGACAGGTCACGGGTCTCGCGTGGACCGAGGTCGGCGGCGAATTGCTCACGATCGAGGCTGCGACGGTGCCCGGCAAAGGCAAGCTCATCCAGACCGGCCAGCTCGGCAGCGTGATGCAGGAGTCCGTTCAAGCGGCCATGACGGTAGTGCGCAGCCGCGCCACGGTGCTCGGGATCGAAGAGAATTTTCAGCAGCAGCACGACGTGCACGTGCACGTGCCCGAGGGCGCGACGCCCAAGGACGGCCCCTCGGCGGGTATTGGCATGTGTGTTGCATTGGTCTCGGCGCTGACCCGGATTGCGGCGCGATCGGGCGTCGCGATGACCGGCGAAATCACGCTGCGCGGCGAGGTGTTGCCGATCGGCGGCCTCAAAGAAAAGTTGCTCGCGGCACACAGAGGCGGCATCGAAACGGTGCTGATCCCGGCGGACAACGAGAAGGACTTGGCTGAAATCCCGAAGAACATCAAGGACAAGTTGAACATTGTTCCGGTCAAGTGGATCGACGAGGTGTTCGCGTTGGCGTTGCAACACATGCCGCGACCGAAAGCGAAAGGCGAGACGGCGGCGGGCGAGCGTGATACAACAGCGAAAGCAACGGAAGAAAGCAAGGTCGTTCTTCCGCACTGACGTTCGCGAGATTCGGTTGACACGTGAAAATCCGCCTTGGTATAAGACTGCGTGTCGCGTAGAAGTGCGGCCACTTCCGGATATCAATTCTCTTGGGTAGGCGCTGCGTGCGCCTTGGGGTCAACTGGTTTTAAACCAAATCGCGGTAAGGGACAGGAATGAACAAAGCGGAACTCATTGATGCAGTCGCGGGTACGGCAAATCTTTCCAAGGCAGACGCCGGTCGTGCGGTGGATGCCGTCGTCGATGCGGTTGCAAACGCATTGAAGAAAGGCCAACAAGTTGCCGTTGTTGGCTTCGGAACATTTAGCGTCAAGCATCGCGCTGCTCGCGCCGGCCGCAATCCGCGAACCGGGGAGACGATCAGGATCGCGGCGAGCAACGTGCCGGGGTTCAAGGCTGGCAAGGCATTGAAGGATGCCGTAAACTGACCGGCTCTGTCCCGGGGTGCTTAGCTCAGCTGGGAGAGCGTCGCCCTTACAAGGCGAAGGTCGGGGGTTCGATCCCCTCAGCACCCACCAGAAAGAGCCGGAGTGGTAGTTCAGCTGGTTAGAATACCGGCCTGTCACGCCGGGGGTCGCGGGTTCGAGTCCCGTCCACTCCGCCACATTTGTCGACTCGAGGGCAGATTTATTTTCCGCTTGGGCGGAGGTAAGTCTGTCCTTCCGTTTTGAGCGAGCGCGGCATGCTGCAGAACCTTCGTGAATCGACGGGCCGTTGGGCGGCAGCGGGAATACTCGGCTTCATCGCGATCACGTTCATCTTCTTCGGCAATTTCGATTTCGGTTTCACGGGCACGACGTTCGCGGCCAAAGTCAACGGCGAGGACATTCCGCTTCTCGAGTTCGAGCGCGAGTACCAGCGCGCGCAGAATCAATACCAGCAGTTGTATCCCGTCGAGCTCACCGATGATCTGCGGCGCGAGCTACGCCGCAGCGTCGTCGAGCGCATGGCGCTCGGCAGAGCGCTCGAGCAACGCGCGCGCGAGACGGGTTACAGGATCTCCGACGAGCGCTTGAGCGAATCCATCCGCGCGACGGAAGCGTTCCAAGCGGGCGGGCAGTTTTCGCCGGACAGCTATCGCTTGCGGCTTGCTGCGCAGGGTCTGACTCCGCCGGGCTATGAGGCGCTGCACCGGCGCGAGCTCGAGGTCCTCGAGCTTCAGGAGGGCATCGCCTCATCGACCTTCTGGACGCCGGCGGAGTTTCGACGCTACATCGAGATCTTCAACGAGCGGCGCGAGCTTGCGTATGCGCTCTTTACGGCCGACGGTTTCCTCGCCGAGGTCGAGATCGGCGATGCCGACGTTGCCGCGCACTACGCCGCCAACGGTGCGCTCTACATGAGCCCCGAGACCGTGGATCTCGAATACATCGAGCTCGATCAGGCCGCGATCGCCGCGACCGTCACGGTGACCGACAGAGCGCTCGAGGAGTATTTCAACGAGCAGCGGGAGCGGTTCGAGACGGCCGAGGAGCGTCGCGCTCGCCACATACTCGTCACCGTGGAAGGCGGTGACACGGCAGCGGCGGAGGCGGAGGCCGCCGCGATACGCGCGCGCGTCGACGCCGGGGAAGATTTCGCGGCGCTTGCGACGGAGCTCTCCGACGATCCGGGCACCCAGGCGCAGGGCGGCGATCTCGGCTGGATCGCGCGAGACCAGCTCGCGGGGCCCTTTGAAGACGCTTTGTTTGCGCTCTCTGCCGGCGAGGTGGCAGGCCCCGTCCAAACCGACTTCGGCTATCACGTCATCAAGCTCGACGAAGTTCGAGCGGGCGCCGCTCCGACGCTTGCCGAGGTCCGCGACGAGCTTGCCGCGGAATACCAAACCCGCGAGGCGGAAGACTTGTTTTACGAGCAGGCGAACCGGCTCGAAGAGCTCGCGTTCGATGCCTATGACGAGCTCGCGAGCGTGGCGACGGCGCTCGGCGTGCCGCTCGAGACGGTGACGGGCTATCCACGCAGCGGCAACCCGGAATTGTTCGCGAACAACGCGCCGGTCGTCCAGGCCGCTTTCGACGAGGAGCTCATCGCTTCCGGCAACAACAGCCGGCTCATCGAGCTCGCCGATGACCGCGAACTTGGCGATGACCGCGTCATAGTCTTGCGCGTCACGGCGCATCATCCGCCGGTGCCGCTGCCGCTCGAATCCGTGGCCGAGGACATCCGCGAGGAGCTCGCGCGCGCCGCCGCCGAGGAGCTCGCAAACGCCGCCGCCACCGCCTTTCTCGCCGACCTCGACGCCCCCGTAGGAGCGAGCTCCGCTCGCGATCTTCCCGCTGTGGGAGCGGCCTCCGGCCGCGATTCTCCCGCTGTGGGAGCGAGCTCCGCTCGCGATCTTCAATCCGCCGCCGAAGCCCGCGGCGGCACATGGTACGCGTCGCGTTCGGTTGAACGCACGGACGCTCAAGTGCCGACGGAAACGTTGGCCGCGGCCTTCGCCGTCCGCCCGCCATTGCCTGCCGGCGGAATACGTCAGGTGGTGCCGATGGCGTCGGGCGATACCACGGTCTTCCTGTTGACAGCCGTGATGCCCGGCGACCCGGCGACGGTGCCGCTCGAGCAACGCGACCGTCAGCAAGTCGAGCTCGCGAACGAAGCCGCGCTCAGCGAAATGACGGGTTATGCGGCCGACGTCCGAGACCGCGCGACGATCCGCATTCCCGACGAGGTCCTCAACCCGCAGTTCTGACGCCTCCTGTAGGAGCGAGCTTCGCTCGCGATCTTCATCTCTCAAAGATCGCGAGCGAAGCTCGCTCCTACACAGGGGTATGGGAGAGAGCGCGGGCGTTACGACGCGGGCGCGTCGGTATCGAAGCTCATGCCGACGATGTTGTAGCCCGCGTCCACGTACACGACCTGCCCCGTGATGCCGGCGGCGAGATCGGAGCACAGAAACGCCGCGGCGTTGCCGACGTCCTCGATGGTCACGTTGCGTTTCAACGGCGACGTCTCGGCGACCTTGGCGATCATCTGGCGCAGCCCCTTCACGCCCGAGGCGGCGAGAGTGCGGATGGGGCCGGCCGAGATCGCGTTGACGCGAATGTTCTTGGCGCCCAGGTCGAGCGCGAGAAAGCGTACGTTGGCTTCGAGGCTCGCCTTGGCGAGGCCCATGACGTTGTAGCTCGGCAGCGCGCGCACGGCGCCTAAGTAAGTCAGCGTCAGGAGCGCGCCGCTGCGCCCGGCCATGCACGCTTCGGCGTGCTTCGCAAGCGCCGCGAAGCTGTAGCTCGACACGTCATGAGCCACGCGGAATCCCTCGCGATTGACGGCATCGATGTAGCGCCCGGCGAGCTGATCGGCAGGGGCGTAAGCGACCGAGTGCACGAGAATGTCGAAACCGTTCCAACGCTCGGCAAGCCGCTCGAAGAACGCGTCGATCTGGCGGTCCTCGCCGACGTCGAGCGGGATGCATATGTCGCTGCCTAAGCTCAAGGCCATTTCCGTGACGCGCTCGGCGAGCTTGTCGCTTTGATAGTTGAACGCGAGCTCGGCGCCTTCGCGGTGCATCGCTTGAGCGATACCGAAGGCGATCGAGCGGGTGCTTGCGAGACCGATGACGACGGCCCGCTTGCCGGCGAGAAAGCCCATGCGGAATGTTCCCCGACAATCTTGAGCGTTGCGCTACGGTTTTTTAGCTTAGGTGCTTTGCTCCGTCACGTCCACATACATGACGAGTCGTTGACCGGGTTGCAGATACTTCTGCACGGAGACATTGCCGTTCCACTCCAGCAGCTTCGTCACCGTCACGCGGAAGCGACCGGCGATCGCCGACAACGAGTCGCCGCGGCGAACGACGTAGTCCACGCGTCGAATTTGTGCTTGCATGGAACCCGAGGCGGCGCGCGCGGGCACGGCCGCGTTCGCGGACTGGCTCCCCCACACGACGAGCTCCCGGCCGACGTTGAGCACGTCGCCGGGGGCCATCGCGTTCCATGAGGCGAGCTCGCGAACGTTGACGTTATGGGCTCGGGAAATCGTCCATAGCGATTCGCCGGAGCGCACCACGTGGATGCGGCGCTCTCCGCCGCGGTCGCGGCTCACCAGCCTTTCGGCGCGCGCGCTCGCGCTTTGGCGGTAAGTGTCGAGCGTCTCGGCGGCATGGGGAATCATGAGATAGCCGCCGGCGCGAATCATGTTGCCGCGCAAACCGTTGATCTCGCGGAGCTCCGCTTCGGTCGTGTGATATTCGTCGGCCAATTGGCTCAAGGTCTCGCCTTGCCGGATTTCGTGGCGCGTCCATTGCACGCGCTCGCGTTCGCCGAGCCCGGCGAGCGCGGCGCTCAGCGTCTCGGCATGCGCGATAGGCACGAGCAGCCGGTGCGGGCCGTCGGGATCCGTCGCCCAGCGATTGACGCCGGGGTTGAGCTCATAGAGATGGTCGAGCTCGACGCCGCCGAGCTCCGCCGCGAGCGCCATGTCGATTTGTCCGCCCGTCTCGATGACAGCGAAAAACGGCGTGTTGGGGAGCTCAGGCAGCAGCATCGAATGCGCCTCCGGGCTCGCCACGAGCTCGCGGATTGCGATGAGGCGCGGAACGTAGGTGCGGGTCTCGGCGGGCAAGTAGCGCCGGACGCCCCAGAAGTCCGCCGGCGCGCCCGCGGCCGCGGCACGGCGCAGGGCACGCGCGACGTTGCCTTCGCCGGAGTTGTACCCCGCGACGGCAAGCAGCCAATCGCCGCCGAATTGCGCGTGCAGCATTTGCAGATAATCGAGCGCGGCGCGCGTCGATTCGATGACGTCGCGCCGGCCGTCGAACCACCAGTTCTGCTTGATTCCCAACCGCCGTCCCGTGCCCGGGATGATCTGCCACAGGCCCGACGCGCGGCCGTGCGAGTACGCGAACGGGTCGAAAGCGCTTTCGACGATCGGCAGCAGCGCGAGATCGACGGGCATGCCGCGGCGCTCGAGCTCGCCGGCGATATAGTAGAGGTAGCGTGTGCCGCGCTCGATAACGCGGCCCATGTACTCCTGATTGCGCGCGTACCACGCGAGCTCGTTCTGCACGGATGGGTCGTCCGTCGACGGCAGCACGAAGCCCTCGCGCAGCCGACTCAGGAGATCGACCGGCAGCTCAGGCAGCGGCTCGAGCACGATCTCAGGGCGCGGGAGCGGCTCCGGCATCGGCGGCGTCGCCACGCTTGCCGAGTGCGTGTCGACCACCGCTTGCGGCTCGGTGGACCGGCGTTCGGCGGTCGGGAAGGCCTGGCAGCCGCAGAGGAGCCCCGTGAGGAGCAGCAAGGCGTACGTGTGGGACGAGCCGCGCTCGAACGGGCGGGTGGACATAAAGTGTGCGCGACTCCACGAATAATGTCGGGCCGGGTGGGTATCGTACCGGTCGAGCGCCTCCGCGCAAGGGATTCGTTCACATGCAGGCCCATTGCCCGCGATCGCCCCTCGTAGGAGCGAGCTTTGCTCGCGATCGGCCCTCGTAGGAGCGAGCTTCGCTCGCGATTGCCCTGTAGGAGCGA
>Ga0209640_10005050_pt1 | contig 11543 bp, 8 predicted proteins | sample RifCSP10_1_FD_184018 | JGI IMG/M metagenome (GOLD analysis project Ga0209640, IMG submission 184018) | Soil microbial communities from Rifle, Colorado - Rifle CSP2_sed 10_1 (SPAdes) (version 2) | ecosystem: Environmental > Terrestrial > Deep subsurface > Rock core/Sediment | place: Rifle... | reverse complement strand
TTACTAAAATTCTTTAACTCTTTATAAATTATAAATTTGCGAAATTATGCTCTGGAAACCCATCTAAACCTATTATTTTTAACTTCGATTAAGAATCCAGATATAAAAGTTTCGTTCGAAATAATTACTAACCTAAGCAAATATGTTATCCTCGTATTCATTGTCTAATTAACTTTAATAGAAATAAGACTGACATCATCTTCAAATCTGTTACCGGTAAATTCAGAAAATTCCTTCTTGATTAACTTTAACGGATCTTCATCGTTTGAACTACTATTTAAGAGGTTTACAATTTTTGTACTTCCGAACTGCTCCTTTAAATTATTTCTCGACTCAAGCATGCCGTCAGTTGAGAGAAGAATAACATCATTCGATTTTAATTTAATCGTATAATCAATAAATTTGCTAAGCTCAGAAAATCCCAGCAATGTTCCATCGGATTGAATTTTAGATACTTTCCCGTTGCTGCTGTCTTTGTATAATATTGGTAAATCTCCGGCGCCTGAATAGTATGCGGTTTTATTTTTATTATTTAGAATCAATACCGAAATAGTTGCAAACACTTCCGAGATTTTTGCATCGTTATAAACAGATCTATTCACCTTTTCCAGGATTTTACTTGGTAAAAAGTCATCGACAGATTCAAGAACTGCTCTGAGAGAACTTCTGATATAGCCTGCATATGCAAAAGCAAAATACCATGCACCCCATCTTTTACCCATCACATCACCCATTACAATAGCGAGGTTATTCTCATTCAATCTAAAATAATCTATAAAATCTCCGCCAGGAATTCCACTATAAGGAATATGCCAGTGTTCAATATTAAAACCACTAAATTCAGGATTATTATCGGGAACTACTTTTGCCCGAATCGAATCTGCCGCCTGATGAAGCTCGAGAACTGCTTTTCGTCGTTCTTTATCGAGACTTTTTATCATTGCAGCTACTTTTGCAATTATAACTTTAGGTCCTGCTGTTTTTACGATGTAATCTGTTATATCAAGATCAAATCCTTCAAGAATATTTTTTTCCGCACCCTTTGCTGAAAGAAAAATGAATGGGATTACTTTTAGTTCCGGATCTTCAAGAATCATTTTTCTTAATTGAAATCCGTCAATCCCAGGCATTATAATATCACAAATAATAATATCGGGAGGAGAAGACTTAATAAGTTTTAATCCTTCATTTGCTGTATGAGCAGTTTCACAATCGAACCCGGCTTTATTGAGGCTATACTGGAAAAGTTTTGTGGTAGATACATCATCATCAATTAACACAATTCGTGTACGGTTTTCTGAGAATGATTTTTCAATATTTTTTTTGGCACCGTATATTTTATAGATATATGATCTTTTCAGAAGAGCCCTAACCTTCAATATAAGTTCATTAATATCGAATGGCTTGGTTATTATATCATCTCCACCAACTTCCATCGCACGGGCTTTATCTTCAAAAGTATTTTTTGCAGTTACGAATACAAACGGAATGAGCCGGTGTACTTCGTTTGCTCTCACTTTCTGGCAAAACGTGAAGCCATCCATTTCACCCAACATAACATCACACAGTACCAAGTCTATATTTTCTTTTTCGAGAATGTTGAACCCTTCTGCAGCATCTTTAGCCTGAATTACAGAATAGTTTTTTATTTCTAAATGGTAGGAGATTAGTTTACGGATTGTAATATCATCGTCAATGACAAGGATGGATTTTTTTTCTTCAGAAGACATTTTATCGGAACATTAGAGTAAAAAATTATTATAAAGAATCAGTCCCCTGTATTATCTTGTTTGTCGAACACCTGAACCGAAAAGTTATGCGAAGCTTTTCAAAGCTTTATCAAGTGTTTTATATGTTTCAAAAACACGATGCATCCTGGTCAATTCAAACATAGATTGAACCGAAGGATGAAAACCTACCAGCCTAAGATCGCCTCCCAGACCTGTCACTTTCTTAAGAGCAACAACCAGAGTACCCAAAAAAGTTGAATCAATGAATTCACAATCCAATAAATCCACAACTAAGTTATGCCTTCCAAGTTGAATATTTTTTGTTAACATTGCTTTGAACTCTTCAGCTTCGGCTAAAGTTGCTCTGATGAGGTCTACTTTAACCACAACAACACCCTGATGTTCTTCAACTTTGAATGCCATTTTTATCCCTTGATAGTTCTTTATTCAAAAGAACGGTTCTCAATACTGTACTTTTCCATCAGCCTGTAGATAGTTGCTCTTCCTAACTGCAATTTTTTTGCCGCTTCAACTATATTGCCCTTGGTAACTTTTAATGCATGCCTGATTGACTCTTCTTTAATTTTTTCAAACGGAACGATAGTATCATCGGAAAACATATTTCCCGAATAATCTATCATCCCGGATTTATTTTCTGATCGAAGGTGAGTCGGTAGATCTTCGTCATCAATTATATCCTTATCACAAATAATAATGCAGCGCTCGATAGTATTTTCCATCTCCCTGATGTTGCCGGGCCAATCATATTCATAAATCAATTTTAAAGCTTTTTTGCCGAATCCTTTAATATGCTTCCCAAGTTTTTTATTGAACTCTTCTAAAAAATGTTCTGCGAGAACCAGAATATCTGCTCTTCTTTGTCTTAACGGTGGTATAAAAATCGGGAAGGAGTTTAACCTGTAAAATAAATCTTCCCTGAATTGTTTTTCTTCGACAGCAATTTTCAGATCACGGTTAGTTGCTGAAATAATTCTGACATTTGTTTTTATAAGTTCATTTCCCCCGACTCTTTCAAATTCTCTCTGCTGAATTACGCGAAGAAGTTTTGCCTGAAGCAGCATTTCAAGTTCACCAACCTCATCAAGAAAAATTGTACCATCTTTTGCATTTTCAAACTTCCCAAGCTTCCTTTGATGGGCACCTGTGAATGATCCTCTTTCGTGCCCGAACAATTCACTTTCCAAAAGTTCACGCGGTATTGAGGCACAGTTAACTACAACAAACGGTTTATCTTTTCGTTTTCCATTATAATGTATCGCCCTTGCAATAAGCTCTTTACCAGTTCCACTTTCACCATAAATTAAAACTGTAATATCATTATCGAGAACTTTTGTAACCAGTTTGAAAACATCCTGCATTTTACCATCGGCGGTGATAATGTTTTCGAAGCTGTATTCTTTTTGAACATTTTCTTTAAGGTTCTGAATTTCTTTTGTGAGATCATAAGCTCTTATGGCATTTTTTATGGAAAGTTCGAGTCTTTGCTGATCGATTGGTTTTGGAAAATAATCGTAAGCACCATACCTGAGTGATTCAACTGCGACTTCAATACTTCCCTGTGCAGAAAGCATAACCACAGGCAGTTGTTCATCAATTTGTTTTACTCTTTTAAGTGTTTCAACCCCATTAAGACCAGGAAGCATAATATCCAGAAGAATCAGGTCTGGTTTAGTACTCATTTTCTTCAGCATTGCCTCGCCGTTTGAAAAGGCTTCGACCTCATATCCCCACTTATCCTTCACCCAAAAAGATAGGAGTTTTGATATTGCTTGCTCGTCATCAACAATATATATCAGTTTACTCAACATTATTCCTCAGTTTTTTCAATTTTACTGCTTTTTGGCAATTTTAACACAAAAGTGGTTCCGCTTCCCAATTCACTTTGGGCGGTAATCAGGCCTTTATGTAAATCCACCACTTGCTTCACAAAAACCAAGCCAATACCTGTACCCGGTAGTTCAGTGCCCGGTCGGCTTACCCTGTAGAACTTTTGAAATATGTAAGGTAAATCCTTTTCGGGAATACCGATGCCTGTATCAGTTATTATAAACTCCAGTTCACGAAACAAATGGTTGCAAATTATTTTTATTCTACCATATTCGTTGGTAAACTTTACACAGTTGTTAACAAGAGAATCAAAAGCCTGGAACAATTTTTCCCTGTCAGCTTCCATAATTACTTCGTCGGGTGAGTGTTCAAAATTTATTGTAATGTTTTTTCTGTCAGCAAATTCTCTTTGATTTTCAATAACATTTGCAATCAATTTATTTGCATCAAATGTTGATTTAATCAGAGTTATTTTTCCACCTTCAATTTTTGACATATCGAGAACATCATTAATAAGCTTTGCTAATCTTTTACCTTCATTTAAAATCACATTGTTAAACTCTTTTTTCATTTCTGGTGGAAGATCAGGATCGGACTTTATCGTTTCTGAAAATCCTATAATTGAAGCCAGCGGTGTTCGGAATTCGTGTGATATATTTGAAACAAACTCGCTCTTTACCCTGTTCAGTTCATCGATAAGAGATTTCTGATGTCTTGTTCTCGATCTTTCAACCTGGATGATTCTGTTTGCTTCAATAACCTGCGGCTTTAATCTTTTAATTTCATCAACAATATTTTTAAAGGAGGTGATATTTTTACCGGTACCGAGCAATCCTAATATTGTGCCCTCCTTAATTATCGCACGGCAGTTTATTTCAAACGGAACAAGTCTTTCATATTTAGTAATGAGGTTTACTTCAAACCTGGTTGTGTTATTTGTTTTTAAAGTCTGATCTATTGCAGCAAAAACTTTTGGGTTATTTTCAGTCTCGATAATGTCTGTAAAATGTTTTCCTTTTAAGTCCTGCGAAGAATAATCCAAAACATTAGTGGCAGACTCATTCACAAGGATAAAATTCCCGGAATTGTTTAGTATAAAAATAAAATCCGGTGATGCATCAAGTAAATTTTTAAAAATACCTTCCCAATCCGAAAGCAATCCGTTCTCATCAATCATAGATTGAGTTAATGGAACCGGTTCAAATACTTGATTGGATCTATTTTTATCATCAAACCACTTTTTAACCTGGCTACTCAGAATTGTTAAAACAGAAGTAATTCTGTCCTTATATTCTTCTGAGAACTGAAACTGATTTTCTGAAAACAATAAAACATAAACCGATTCATTTCTTTCTCTGAATGACTGGATTTCTTCGATGAAAAATGAATTAAACATTAATTCATCTTTTAATTTTTTAAATGAAATACTTGACTCTAATGCTTCCCGTGCAATACCACCTGAAATATATTTCTCGTGTAGATAATTATTAAATGCCTGGAATGGTTCAAAACTTTCTCCCCAAATGGTTAAAATATTTGCACGTGTTTGTGAGACTTGAAGTAAATACCCGCATTTACTAAGGCTTACTTTGGAGATGATATTTAATGTGTTATTAATTAATTCGTTCATCACTGATTAAAAAATCATTTTCTCAAAAATATACACTTTTAGGGATAAATGTGTGTTAGAAATTAAATTCTTCAGAACTATAACGGATTTGACAGGATTTTATCTACAAAGTAGTTGGATTATGCTGGATCAATTTTCTATTTCTTCCTTCTGAAGTGCTTCATAATACTTTCTGATTAACTCTTCGTAATCTTTCATGTAGCCTTCCTTAATTGCCCTGTTGAGTTCATCCCTGATTTTATTTCGGGAATTTTTATCATAAAGGTTGAGTGGATTTGGTGAGTCTCTGTAAACTGTCTGCCCGGTTCTTGATTCTCTTTCTTTTTCAAAATCCCTTTCATTGATCGATCGTTGTGCGTCAAGCATTTTTGATAAAATCTTTTCTTGTTTCTGAATAAGATCATCATCCAGTTTTTGTGTATTCATATCGGTTATAACTTCCTGCATCTGGTTTAAAACATTATCAAGATCGGTGGGAAGCTTTTTGCTTTGTCCCGAAATTTTTGCTTCCTCATTCAGCTGCTCCATAGATTTTCGGATCAGTTCCTGTTGCTGCGAAAGTCTTTGAAGGTCCTGCTGCTGCTGTGGTGACATTCCACCTTGCGTCATCTGCTGAAGCATCTGTGTCATATTATTTAAGTTCATCTGCTGTCCGCTCATTTGCTGAAGCTGCTGCATGAGTGACATCATTCCTCCCTGTCCGCCAGACTGCATCATTGATTCCATTGAATTCTTCATCATTGTTGCTGCTTCATTTAAATTTTTCATTGCTTCAGTCTGCTGTATGCCTGCAAAAGAACCGTTCCTGTTCTGCATTGATTCAATCGACATTTGCATATTCTGGTTTGCTTTGCCAAGTGCTTCTCCCATCTCAGGTGAAATTGCAAAAGTTTTTTGGGACAGATCTGCCATCTGCTGCAAAAGATTTTTAAGATTATCGCTGAGATTCTTTTGCTGCTGTGCAAGTTCAGTTAATGACGATGAATACGAATCCATATTCTGCGACTGCTGCTTTAAATCTTCCTGCTTCTTTGAAAGAGTAAGCAAGTTCTCTAAAATCTTCATCATATCTGTGAAAGTCTGAACCTGATTTTGCTCCTGCATCGACTCTTGCATTTCCATCATCATCTCGCTCATCTTACCCATATTATTGCAAAGCTGGCTCTGGTTCTTCATCGCTTTCTGCTTCAGCTGTTTTTGAAGATTTTCAGATGCTTCTTCCGAAAGTTCCTGGTTTTGCTGCTGCTCAAACTGCTCAGACATTTCCTGCATTTCTTCCATCGGCATATCTTTTAATTCGCTCATCTTTTCTTCAAGACTTTTCATTTCCTCTTTCAGTCTTTCAAGCTGTTTGCTTATCTCATCCTGCTTTTTACTGATTTCGTTCTGTTCATTTTGATCCGATGGATCACTTTGCTCTGTTTGTTCCATAAGGCTTTGCTGTTTTTCGTTTAGCTCTTCGGTTCGTTTTATAAGCTCATCGAGCTTCTGCTCAACCTGGATTCTTTTAAGTAGGTTTAAAGTTCTCTCGATACTTTTTTTAAATTTCTCTTCATCCATTTTCATATTCTCTAAAGCATCCTGTGTCAGATCCCTGTTCATTTGCTGGAGTAACTGCTGCATTTTCTCCATCATCTTTCTCATATCTTCACTCGTCATTTGGTCCATCAGCTCCTGCAGTTCCATGTATTTTTCAAGAGTTTCTTTTGACAGAAGATTATTTTCCTGAAGTTTTTGTTTCATTTCTCCAAGCCGATTATTCATTTCATCAACCTTTTGCTGAAGCTCTTGAAATTTATCAAGTGCATTTTCTATTTTTTCCTTCTCTTCCCAGGATAATTTTTTATCATCCTTCTTCATATCCTGATCAATTTTCTCAAGAGTTTTTTGAAGCTGCTCAGCCTCTTTTAATGTTTCCTCCAATTTCATTTCTACCTGATCCTGAACATCGTCAGCATCAGCCAGGATTTCATCCAATGACGGAACCCTAATAGTTAAAGTTTGTGTTCTGGTAGATTTCGGTCCGCTAATATTATCATTGTCAAATACTTCGACGTAGTACGTTACCACATCATCAACAGCAAGATGATTCGGGGTTAGATTCCAGATATAATTAATACTGTTTTCAATCAGAGATTTATTTATCGGAATTTCAATTGTTCTGAACTCACTTTGTTCAGGTTCATATCTGGATGCAGAAAGCCTGTAATTTAAAACCAATTTCGAAAATCCGTAATCATCAGAAATTTTCGTGAAGAGTGCGATCCTGTTATCATTTGGAAGCTGAAGGTTTTTATCCGGAGTAATCAATTCAATTGATGGATATGCATCATACAGAGCTTTGACCTGGTATTTTACAGGTGACATATTCGAATTTTCATTTGTGTCAATAATATTAATGGTATAACTGTTATCCTTCCTGATGGTAAAAGTTCCAGCTGCGTTATTTTCATCCGTTATTAATTCAACAAAAGAGGAATCATTGAAATGAAGAAATGCACGGGTAAGATTTTTTGTTGACGAAAGGTTTATCTTAACTGTAGTCCCAACCAACGATGTAACATTCCCGTTATCCTTCTGAATTATTTTCGGAATTTTTGAATACGCCGGGGGATTGATGCTTAGCTCAAAGTTTTCGATAATCGGTCGGTCAATTACTTTAACTTCGTATATTTCACTTTTAACATCTTCTGCCGTGGCAAAATATTTAAATGAGTTCCTGATTGAACTTAACTGCATTATATAAATGCCCGAAGAATCTGCGCTGATTTTTTGATTGCTGAAATCTGTTTCATCTTCTCTTTTAACTGCAATAAAAACTTCCTTAGGAGGAGTTCCAATAATTCTTGCTGTGATCAAAACTTCTTGACCTTTGGTTATTTCAATATTTCCTGGTGATATTTCAAAAATAAATTCAGGAGGTGAGATGAATTCACGGTTAAAATTTATTAAACGGTAAGAAGCTGCCTGCATGCCTGGAGAGATACCGAAAACAGCAGCACAGAAGACTATAACCCAAATGAAGTAAGGCAGAATTTTTTTTGCTTTGATGAAGTTGACAACTGATTCAAACTTAAGTGACTTACTCCTTTCGTAAACATTTTTAAAGGAGGCATCAATCAGGTTATCAGAATAAATATTTCTTTTCTCTGCTGAAACAAGCTGCATTGCATTTAAAAGATCATCTCTGAGGAGTGGAAAAAAAGTTCCAACTCGTTTTGCTGTTTCAAAATAAGTTTCTTTCCGGAAAAGTTTAAAATATTTTAAAACCGGAATAATTAATAGGTAAGTTGCTGAAGCAAGTATAATCAGGATGAAAAGAAATATAAAAACTGTCCGGACACTTGAAGTAAAATTTCCAATCAATTCCACGAAAGAAAAAAAAGTAAATCCGGCAAACCCGGTTATTGCCGATAGCTGAATCCCTGTTATTGCAGTCTGAAGATGTTCTTTCTTAACAAGTCTTTCAAGCTTTGTAATAATTTCTTTAAAATATGTTGAGTTACTTCCCATACTTTTTAATTTAACAATATTAATTTGTCAGCGCCCAGATTACAATATTAGTTCCGAACTTTAATGCTTCTTCTCTTACTTCCGGCGGATTATTATGAACCTCTGCATCAGCCCAGCCATCGCTTGGATTCGATTCGAATGTATAATAAACTGCTAACCTACCGCCTATAAATATACCAAAACCCTGCGGAGGATTTTTATCATGTTCGTGAGTTTTCGGCGGACCGTTTTCAAACTTGTAAAAAATATTATATAATCCATAGTTGAACGGAAGCTCCACGAAATCTTTTTCAGGAAAAACTTTTTTCATTTCTCTTCTTATTGCATTGTTCAATCCATAATCATCATCAATATAAAGAAAGCCGCCGTTATCGAGGTACATTCTCAGTCTTTCAACTTCGTCTTTTGAAAATACAACATTGCCATGACCCGTTAAAAATAAAAACGGGTTCGAAAATATTTCATCTGATGCCAAATCAACAAAGCGGTAAAGCGGATCAACTTTTATATTTGTATTTTTTTGAATAAAGGTCAGCAAATTAACTTCAGCAGATGGATCGTTATACCAGTCTCCTCCCCCGTTATATTTTAACCGGGCAATTTTAAAACCGTCATCTGTTTGAGCAAAGAAAGACGAGGATAAAAATTGAATTAATATAATTATATAAGGAATCTTCATTTGATATTCAGATTTAATCAAAGCGGTTGTAAATATAAGTGAAGGAGATAATAAATACAGCCAATTTTAGAGTACCAAAAGATGGAAGTATTAAAATTGAAGGTATCGAAAATCCAGCATATTTGAATTCGGAAGGTGAGGTTATTTTTTTTTAATTTTTGAACACTATTAAAAAGGAGTAATAAAAATGAACTACTGGCTTTTCAAAACAGAACCTGAAAATTTTTCAATTGAGGATCTGAAGAATTCCAACAACCAGACAACATTTTGGGATGGAGTGCGAAACTACAGAGCGAGAAATATCTTCCGCGATGAAATAAAGAAAGGTGACGGCGTATTATTTTATCACAGCAGCACAGAACCACTGGCAGTTATGGGTTATTGTGAAGTTGTGAAGGAAGGATATCCAGACCACACACAGTTTGAAAAAAATAATATTTACTTCGATGAGAAAGCGAAGAAAGAAAACCCAACTTGGTTTATGGTTGATATCAAGCTTGTCAAAGAATTTAATACTCCAGTCACACTTGACCAGGTAAGAGCAAATCCAAAACTAAAAAATATTACGCTGCTTCGAAGAGGTAATAGACTATCTGTTATGCCTGTTACACAAATTGAGTTTGAAGAAATTTTCAAGATGGGAAATTAGTATTGCTTTCACAATCACGCTGTATTAATAATTCCGGATGAGTGGAGCTGATCGGAATCGAACCGACGACCTGTTCGTTGCGAACGAACCGCTCTCCCAACTGAGCTACAGCCCCGAATAAAATTCTCAAACGATTACTGCGTACTACGTTATCTATTATTCAATGTTCGATATTCAATATTCATTTTAAATACCGAATACCGAACAAAGAATTTCGAAGTCAGAAATTTTTATATCACATAACCATTAAGCTGATTTTTACGGTTTAATCTTCCATGCCAGTACCATTCCGGCAAAGAACCAGGTTAGAATACCATCAGCGACATTTATCAAAGTATAGCCCAACGGATAACTCCACCAGTTCCATTCAGAAAACGGGAACATAAATCCGGCAAGCACAGCAAGCATCACAACGAAAGTTACTCTTCTCCAAAATGATGGATTCTGAGCAAGTGTCATATAAAGAAGTACCGCAGCGAAGAACGCAGTGATAAAATTCAGAATGAAACCTTTGATAAACATACCTGCAGGCATCGGGTCGCTTCCGTTTGGTTCATATACCATGAACATCAGAGGACCGGCAAGATGTTTATTTGTCCAAGCTTCCATTCCTGCTTCTGATTCATCCGTCGGATAGCCAGGGTAAATGTAGATGCCCGGTTCGGTAATTGTTGCATCCATCTGCTGAACAACCGACTCATCCGGCAGATTAAATATATCAATCATATGCCAGCCGATTACCATCCAGGAAATGGATGACCAGACAAAAATTACAACTGCTGCAAGCAGTGAAGGTATAATTATTTTTTTCATAGCGCCTCCTAAATGATTTATTAATGATCATTCCTTGATGTCATTCCGCACTTGATGCGGAATCTTCTTATTTACTAATTCATAGATTCCTGCTTGCGCAGGAATGACAGTCCCAGAATTTACTCTTCAGAATCCTCAATTGCTCTGTTTAAAATCGCCGGCGGAAGCGACTTGGAAGTTTTTGCACCAAGTTGTTTAATCTTTTCTGCCCTACTAACCAAATTACCAGTTCCTTCGGATAGTTTTTTCATTGCTTCCACATAACTTGTTTTCGTTTGATCCATCTTTTTCCCTATATCTACTAAATTTTCGATGAATGCAACGAACTTATCGTATAATTTTCCGCTTTCATTTGCAATGTCATCCGCATATTTATTTTGTTTTTCTAATCGCCAAATACTTGCAATTGTAGTCAGTGTAGCGAAGAGAGTAGATGGACTAACTAAGACAATATGTTTTTCAAATGATTCATTAAACAAACTGACATCGCTGCGGATGGTTGTTATAAAAGCTGATTCGATTGGAATAAACATTAGAACAAAGTCCAATGTGTTTAACTTTTCAAGTTTTTGATAGCTTTTAGCCTCGAGATCTTTTATATGCTTCCTTACTGAATCAAGAAATTCTTTTAAGGCAAATTGTCTTTTGCCTTCATCTTCTTCAGAGATATATCTCTCATAT
>Ga0209640_10005049_pt1 | contig 11544 bp, 9 predicted proteins | sample RifCSP10_1_FD_184018 | JGI IMG/M metagenome (GOLD analysis project Ga0209640, IMG submission 184018) | Soil microbial communities from Rifle, Colorado - Rifle CSP2_sed 10_1 (SPAdes) (version 2) | ecosystem: Environmental > Terrestrial > Deep subsurface > Rock core/Sediment | place: Rifle... | reverse complement strand
CACGGCCCCGAGGAAAATCGAGGGGTAGGCGACAGTTTAAAGAGGTGAATCATGGCAGAGAATCTCAAAAAACGAAGCAGTGTGATTACCGACGGGCCGGATCGCGCGCCTTCGCGGGCGATGCTCAAGGCGGTAGGCTTTAAGGACGAGGACTTGTCTCGCCCGATCGTGGGAGTCGCCAACACCTGGATCGAGATCGGACCGTGCAATTTTCACCTGCGGCGCCTGGGGGCCAAAGTGAAGGAGGGCATCCGGGCAGCGGGCGGCACGCCGATGGAATTCAACACCGTCTCCATCTCCGACGGGATCAGTATGGGCGCGGAGGGCATGAAGTGCTCGCTTGTCAGCCGCGAGCTGATCGCCGACTCGATCGAACTCGTCGCCCGCGGCAATCACTTTGACGCTCTGGTCTGCATCTCAGGCTGTGACAAGACCAACCCCGGCGTGGTGATGGCTCTGGCCCGGCTCGATATCCCGGGCCTGGCGCTCTACGGCGGCTCCATCGCCCCCGGCCGCCTAGCAGGACGCGACCTCACCATCCAAGACGTGTTCGAGGCGGTGGGCGCATACGGTCGCGGCAAGATCAGCGCCGCAGAGCTCAAGGCGATCGAAGACACGGCCTGTCCGGGCGCGGGCGCCTGCGGCGGTCAGTTCACCGCCAACACCATGTCCACGGTGCTGGAATTCCTCGGCATCTCGCCGCTGGGAAGCAACGGCATCCCCGCCATGGTGGATGAGAAGGACGAAGCGGCGTTTAACGCTGGAAAGCTCGTTATGGAACTTTTGCGCCGTGACCTCCGCCCTTCGCAGATCCTTACACGCAAAGCCGTCGAAAACGCCATCGCCGCAGTCGCCGCGACAGGAGGCTCCACTAACGCGGTCCTGCACTTGCTGGCCATCGCCCGCGAAGCGGGAGTCGAATTGAACATTGACGACTTTGACCGCATCAGCTCGCGCACGCCCATCATCGCTGACCTCAAGCCGGGCGGGCGCTTCGTGGCCAGCGATCTCTACACAGCGGGTGGAATTCAGCTGATCGCCAAGCGTTTGGTGGAAGGCGGCCTGGTTCACGCCGACGCGCTGACCGTTACCGGTAAGACGATCGGTGAGGCAGCGCGGAGCGCGGGTGAGACGCAAGGGCAGGAAGTCGTAAGGCCTCTTTCCAGCCCGCTTAAACCCACTGGGGGGCTCGTGATCTTGAGAGGCAATCTGGCTCCTGAGGGATGCGTGGTCAAGGTCGCTGGTCACGAGCGGATGACCCACAGCGGCCCGGCGCGAGTCTTCGACCGTGAAGAAGACGCGTTTCAGGCTGTGCAGCGGGGTGAGATCAAAGCCGGGGACGTGGTCGTCATCCGCTATGAAGGACCCAAAGGCGGCCCCGGCATGCGGGAAATGCTGGCTGTGACGGCGGCACTCGTGGGAGCTGGGCTGGGTGATTCCGTTGCCTTGCTTACTGACGGTCGCTTTTCCGGCGCGACCCATGGCCTCATGGCCGGCCACGTTGCTCCCGAAGCTGCCAACGGCGGGCCGATCGCTGCGGTGCGCAACGGCGACACGATTGTCTTTGACGTGGCAAAGCGTCGTCTTGATGTCGAGCTGTCAGATGAAGAGATCCGCTCACGTCTCAGCAAATGGACGCCGCCGCCGCCGCGCTATGCCACGGGCGTCATGGCAAAATACGCCAAGCTGGTTTCCTCGGCCTCCGAAGGCGCTGTCACGCGCTGAGCGGTTTTCGCTGGATGAGACAACGCTTGACCGAATAGTGACGATGGAGTATCGGGCTCGAATATTCTTGCCGCTCGCTGCGGCCTCTTGCGTTGACGATCCCTACGACCAAATCATCCGCACCACCTCGTAGTTCTGCTGCAAGAAGGATTTGGCTTTTTCTTCAGCCTCTTGTTCGCTCGCGCCCGTGAAACGGTGCGGAATGCCAGACTGGCCGAGCATCAGGCAGGTGCCACTGAGCGTGCGATCGGCGGCGAAGGAGAGGTAAGCGACCCAGACGCTGTCTTCCTGAACGGTCTTGATGTCGATGCGGGCAATCCCCTTCAAAGAAGGCAGTTGGATGTCGAACTTCATGGACTGTGGCGGCGTGGCGGAGCCGACTCTACACGATAGCTATGGCAAGCGCAATAAATTCCCGATGTGCTCCGTCGCCTTGACACCGTCGCGCCAAAGCTCGAAGAGCGCTATGCCAAATCTTAAAAGCCACCCTTTTAGCCCATTGACAACACGTTCGAAGCGCGGTTATTGTACCGACTGACCGGTCGGTCGGATGCGTAAAAGCCTTTTCGGGTCGACCGACTTGCGCCCAGGCTTGGCCGTGAAGGATTGGCAGCGAATGGAGAGTCGAAACAAGAACGCGACTCGAGAGCGGATCATCGAATCGGCGATGCATGCCTTTGCCGAGCAGGGCTATCATGATACGAGCATGGACGACATAGTCCGGCGGTCCGGCTTTTCGAAGGGAGGTATCTATTTTCATTTTCCCGGAAAAGAGGCGCTTTTTTATGCTCTCGTCAACCGTCTTGCCGATGCTCTGGAAGCCGCCGCCAGGTCGTCGATCGAGCAAGAGCGCGGCGCTGTGGCTCGCGTGGATGCTGCGCTTCAGACCCTTTTGGGAATGATCTCGCGCCACCCCCGGTTGGCCGGAGTGGTTCTGGTCAGCGGCCAAGGCCTCGGTCCCTCCTTGGACTCTCACCTTGTAAAGCTCCACGAACGTTTTGCCCGCTTCATTAAGGAGTACCTGGACAAAGCGGTTGGCGATGGTTCGATTGCGGCGGTCGAGACTGAGGTCGTTGCGTACGCCTGGCTTGGCGCCATCAAACAGATCGTGGTCCGTTGGTTGCGCGAACGGAATCCGGATTCACTGGAAAGGGTGGTTCCGGCGCTACGGGTTTTACTCTTGCGCTCTATCGGGATTGAGGTTCCCGACTCCGGCAAGCATGCACGCTAATTCTTTCTCAATCGAGCTTCAACAAGCGCTTCGCCTCGCCGCCGAGGCAGTGCGAGGAGCGGGGAAGTCCGAACGACTTGTGCTCGTATCCGCGACTCAACCCATCGCGCCCTGCCTGGATCCTGGTGAGATTTTTGCCCGCGCGGGCCGCCTCGGCGAGGCGCGCACGTTTTTCTCGCGCCTCGCCGAGGATTACTGGATCGTCGGCGCAGGCGAGGCGTCGGCGATAAGCATAAGCGGTAAGCGGCGGTTTCATGATGCTGTTTTGGCGCATCAGGCGGTGGCCGACTCGGCGTTCGTTGGCGAGGGGACTTCGAGGCCGCCCGGGCCGCTTTTTTTCGGCTGCTTTGGGTTTAGCTCGGAGGTTTCTCATGACGGCCCATGGAAGGGAATCCCGAACGGGCTACTCCTCCTCCCGAGATGGATTTTTGTCAAAAGGCGGGACGCTTGCTGGGCACGCATAAATCTGCTGGTGAATCGGAAGACTTGCGTCGATGAGGTGCAGGGCCAGTTGCGGATAGAGGCCGATAAGCTGCTTTCCCCAGCGGCGCAATCCTCCAATCCTTCCATCGCAGTGCCTAAGGATGAGCTTTCCTTTGAGCGCTGGCGGCGATCGGTCGAAGAAGTCCTCGCGGAAATTCAGCAGGGAAAGGTTACCAAGGTGACGCTGGCGCGCACATTACAGCTTCAGGCCGCAACCGCGATCAGCCCTGAGCCCGTTCTTCAGCGCCTTCTCGCCGCGTATCCGAGCTGTATCGTTTTTGCTGTGGCTCGGCCCGGAATGTGCTTTCTCGGGGCGACACCTGAAGAACTGGTGAGTCTCGGCGAAGGCCGCGCCCGCTCTACGTGCATGGCCGGTTCGGCGTGGCGTTTTGCCGCCAATGGCGGCCACCCATCCGCGGAGGGAAGCCTGGTTTGGGGGGAAAAGGAACTTAGGGAGCACGCGCTAGTGGCGGATTGGGTTGGAGAGCGGATGGGGAGATTCTGCCACGAACTTGACCGGGATAGAGTTCCCCAACCGGTGAGGATCGGCCATCTTTACCATCTTGCCACTCATTTCAGTGGTGTGGCGCAAAGCGGGACCCACGTGCTTGATCTTGTCGCCGCCTTACATCCCACGCCGGCAGTCGGCGGCATTCCCTTGGAGCCGGCGCTGGGGATGATTCGCAGGCTGGAAGCGCACGACCGCGGCTGGTACGGAGGTCCGGTGGGGTGGCTCGATGGGCGAGGAGGCGGGCATTTTGGCGTCGCTATTCGTTCGGCTCTGCTGCGCGGAAACCAAGCGTTGCTTTACGCCGGGGCAGGGCTTGTGGAGGGCTCGGAGGCAAAGACGGAATACGAGGAGACCGAGATGAAGTTCGTACCCCTCCTCTCTGCCTTGGATGTCGCATGATGCTTCACCGGCCGCAGCGGAACTACGCCATCGCCGAAAGTTTTGTCGACGAACTCGTTCGCCTCGGTTTGCGCCATGCATGTCTCAGCCCCGGCTCACGCTCCACTCCTCTGGCTCTGAGCCTTGCCCGGAACAAAGGAATCAAGACCTGGGTCCATATGGACGAGAGGTCTGCCGCATTCTTCGCTCTGGGGCTAGCCCGCGCGCTATGCCAACCGGTCGCCATTGTATGCACGTCGGGGACGGCGGCGGCAAATTTTTTCCCCGCCGTCGTTGAAGCCTATCATGCCCGGGTGCCGCTTCTTGTGCTCACGGCGGACCGGCCCGCGGAGGTGTGGGGTTGGGGTGCCAATCAGACCATCGATCAGACGCGCATCTACGGGAGCCACGCGAAGTGGTCCGTGAACCTTTCGCTGCCGGACGTTGTTCCAGATGGCCTGCGCTACGTTCGCGCTACCGGCTGTCGGGCCGTAGCGACTGCCGTCCAAGCTCCGGCAGGTCCGGTCCACGTCAATATACCTTTTGGAGAACCGCTCGTGCCAGAGGCGGCGGGCAGCCCGGAGCTTGGCACTTCGTCGGCGGATGTAGAGGCTGTGGAAGGCCGCGCTGCCGGAAAACCTTATCTCGATGCCGTCCAGGGGACAAGGCAGCTCCGTGGGGAAGAGCTTCGGTCCCTGGCGCAAAGCCTTCGAGGGCTGAAGCGCGGGCTCATTATCTGTGGCCCACAGGACGACCCGAGGTTTCCCGCGGCGGTTTCGAGCCTTGCGGCTGGGCTGGGCTATCCGGTGCTTGCGGACCCGCTTTCGCAAGTCCGCTGCGGGGCTCACGAGCGCGGGCTGATTGTCGACTGTTATGACGCGTTTTTACGCAACGAAACGCTTTGCCGGGCGTTCGCGCCGGAGATCATTCTCCGGTTCGGCTCGATTCCGACCTCGCAGGCGGCGCTTAATTTTCTTCGCCAGCACGCGCGCGCGCGACAAATTCTCATTGACGAAGGCGGGTGGCCCGATCCGATCCACGTGGCCTCCGAGATCCTTTGCGCCGATGCCAGGGCCGTCGCGGAAGACCTAACCGGGCTTGCCAAGCGAGAGCCTGATCAAGGGTGGGTGGATCACTGGCGGGCGGCATCCGAATTGGCGGGCAGGGCGGTCGCCGCGGAGCTTCAGAACATCGGCGAGTTGTTCGAAGGCAAAATCTTTCGCGAGCTGGCTTTTCTGCTGCCTGAGAAGGCGGCGCTGTTCGCCGGGAACAGTATGCCGGTAAGGGATATGGATAGCTTCTTCCCGTCCGTTTCGAACCAGATCCGCTTCGGCGGCAATCGGGGAGCCAGCGGGATCGATGGCGTTCTTTCCACCGCCCTCGGTTTCAGCGCTGCGCTTTCTGAGCCTTTGGTCCTGGTTGTGGGAGATCTCTCTTTCTATCACGATATGAACGGGCTTCTCGCCGCCAAGAAAAACCGGCTGAAGGCGACCATCATCCTGGTCAACAACGATGGCGGAGGGATTTTTTCTTTTTTGCCGCAGAAACGGCACCCGGAATACTTTGAGACCTACTTCGGCACACCGCACGGCCTTGCCTTCAAGCCGGCGGCTCGGCTTTATGGGTTGGAGTTCCGGGAAGTCAAGTCCTGGGAGGAGTTTCGAAGCTTGCTCTGCGAAAGCATCAGTAAGCCTGGGACCCGTATTTTGGAGGTCCGCACCGATCGCGAGCGGAACGTGGAGCTTCATCATCGCGTCTGGTCGGCTGTGTCGCGGGCAGTGGAGCCCTGCCTACGAGAGGCGATATGAGCCGGCTGCTGGTGAATGGCGTGCGCCTGGGCGTTACGGTGGTCGGCTCCGGGCCGGCCGTGGTGGCCGTTCACGGGTTTGCCGGAGACATGTCCACCTGGGCCGGACTCGTTGACGAGCTTAAAGAGGAATATACCGTCCTGTTGGTTGATCTACTGGGGCACGGGGCCTCTGACTGTCCTGAAGAGCCGGCGCGATACTCTATGGAGAGGTCCGTTTCCGACCTCATGGCTCTCCTGGATCATCTTGGCGTCTCACGAGCTGGCTGGCTGGGGTACTCCATGGGCGGTCGTTTGGCTCTCCTGGGAGCAACGATGATGCCCGAACGTTGTGCCTGCCTAATTCTGGAGGGGGCATCGCCGGGGCTCGCGGAACCCAAAGAGCGAGCAGAGAGAGCCGAGGGCGATCATGCGTTGGCCGACTTGATCGAGGAAAAAGGCGTCGAGGCCTTTTTCGATTACTGGGAGCGCCTTCCCTTGTTTGCCAGCCAGAGGGATCTTCCTCGGGAAATCCGAGCGTTCATAAGGGAGCAGCGGCTTCGGCAGAACCCTCGGGGCCTCGCCAACACGCTGCGAGGGGCGAGCGTCGGAGTCCAATCCCCGGTGCGCGAGCGACTGCCCTCGCTCGTTATTCCAGTGCTTTGCATCGTGGGTGAGAAGGACGCCAAGTTCAGGGCCATCGGCGAGGAGATGTGCGAGCTCCTGCCGGATGGTAATCTCTCCCTAATCCCTGGCGCCGGCCATTGTGCGCACTTGGAGCGCTCACAGGAGTTCAACCGGGCAGTCCTTGGTTTTCTACGACAGCAGCCACCCTGGACGCCTCCCTTAGGAGCGGGCAACCCCTCTGAGGAGTCAAGGAGCTAAAGGGAGATGCTCCCCTTGATGCCGGCGGCGTATTTTTTCACGGCTGTCTCGTCCGGTACGATTCCCAGGCCCGGTTGGTCCGGACATCTCAGTGAGCCCTTGGAGGGCACGAGAGGGGTCGAAGCGAGAGTGGACTCAAGGAGCAAGCCTGTTGCGAGACCGCAGGCGACCTCGGCAGGACCTAAAGATGCGGCGAGGTGAAGTGATGCGGCTACACCGATGTCAGACTCCAAGGACGAGGTGATGACAGCCGGTTTTCCAGCTTCAGCGGCCAGGTTAAGGATCGCTACCGCCTCCAGTAGGCCGGTCCTGGCGACCTTGATAATAAGGAAGTCTGCGGCCTCCATCTCCACCACGCGCCGCACGTCTTCGACGCTGGTGATTGCCTCATCGGCGGCGATCGGAGTGGAGACCGCCTTTCGCACCGTAGCGAGTCCTTTCAGGTCATTGGCCGGGACAGGCTGCTCCACGTATTCGATGTTGAACGCGCCGAGACGAGTGATGGCCTCCACGGCCTGTGTTACGCTCCACGCCTGGTTAGCGTCCACTCGAATGGAGATCTTAGGCCCGACTTCCTGGCGAACGGCAGCGACGCGCTCAACGTCGCTTTGGATCGATGACACCCCCACTTTTAGCTTGAGCGTGCCGAAGCCCGCTTCCACCGCGGCGCGGGCCTCCGTGGCTGTTGCCTCGGCACTCGTGGAGAAAAGGAGGGCATTGACCGGAACCGCGCGGGGTTTGCCACCAAGCAAGGTCGCGACAGAACATCCCCTGGCCTTGCCCAGCAGATCGTACCGGGCGGTCTCGATCCCGAACTTTAGCGGGGCCGGCGCTCGGGCCAGCGGGCTCAGGGGGACTTGGGTAGGGGTCTTGTCTATGATGCCTGTCTCCAGGATCCGGGGGGCAAGGGAGCGGAGCTCCTCAGCGAGCGCTGCCACAGCTCGCGGGTCGCCGGCTCCGACAGGAGAAGCCTCGCCGAATCCCACCGTGCCGCCGTCCGTTTTCAGGCTGAGCAGGAGGCCGTGGCGGTATTCGGCATTGACATCAGCTGCAACGAATCGGTTCTTGAAGGGTATCCGATACCCGATCCACTCTATGCGCGTCAGCCTCATTCGGCGATCCCCGTGGGCGCGACTGAATAAGCTCGTCCAGGGATATGGCCCGGTTCCATAGGGAGCTATTATGGCCGCGGGGCTCGTCATCAGGCAAGGAAAAAACCATCCAGGCGCGCGGAGCCTGGCAAAACAGAGGAATTACAGATTACGGAAAAAATTCCCTCGAGGAGTATCCTATGACTAGAGAATTCCGGGACGTTATCTATGAAAAGAGTGAAGGCGTCGCTTTCGTCCGCATCAACCGCCCGGAGGTTTTAAACGCTTTTCGTCCTGAAACCATCGACGAGCTGCGCGAGGCTTTTGTGGATGCTTGGCACGACCAAGAGGTCGGTGTCGTGGTGCTGACCGGAACCAACGGAAACTTCTGCGCCGGAGGAGATGTAACGTTGAGGGGAAAAGGCGGGTATAAAGACGAGTCCGGCTCCCCGCGGCTGCAGGTTACGCATCTTCACCGTTTGATCCGGGAGATCCCCAAGCCGGTGATCGCCATGGTCGATGGATACGCCATAGGCGGAGGGCATGTCCTTCATGTGCTGTGCGACCTGACCATCGCCTCTGCGCGCGCGGTCTTCGGCCAGATCGGGCCCAAGTTCGGCAGCTTCGACGGCGGATTCGGCGCCATCTATCTGGCCCGAATCGTCGGAGAGAAAAAGGCGCGGGAGATCTGGTATCTGTGTCGCCAGTACTCGGCCGAGCAGGCCCTGCAAATGGGTCTGGTCAATGCCGTGGTCGCGCCGGAGCGGCTCGAGCAGGAGGTGATGTCTTGGGCCAAAGAGCTGCTCGAGCGGAGCCCGACGGCGCTGCGCTTTCTCAAGCACGCGTTCAACGCCGACACCGACCATGTCTATGGGATCCAGAACCTGGCGCACGGCGCTACCGCGCTCTATTATACGAGCGAGGAGTGCAACGAGGGTACGGAGGCCTTTTTAGAGAAACGCCCGCCGGATTTTTCCCCGTTCCGCAAACATCCCTGGTAGGAAAAGGCCAGGGACGCCGAATCTCATCGCTCGTGATGCGGATTTGAAAATAGACCTGACTGAGCTAGAATTCGCTTATGCCGACCGCCCCGAGTAAGAACCTGGAGACGTTTTCCAATCCGCATCCGAGCCGGGACTACGAGATCAGCATGGAGTGTCCCGAGTTTACGTGCCTCTGTCCGCGAAGCGGTCAGCCCGATTTCGCCACGATCCGGATCCGCTATGTTCCGGGCGAGCTCTGCATCGAGTTGAAATCTCTGAAGCTCTATCTCTGGTCCTTCCGCGATGAAGGGGCCTTCCACGAGGACGTGATCAACCGCATCCTGGATGATCTGGTGCGCGCCTGCCGGCCGCGATCGATGACGGTGGTCGGTGACTTTAACGTTCGCGGCGGCATCCACACGGTAGTCACGGTCGAATACAAAGCAACGTAAGCGATCGGCGCTGAGCTATCGATGCCTGACATCAGCGTCTTGAGAGAGCTTCTCATCGTCCTTACGGCGATCATTTCGATCGTCTTCCTGTTTCAAAAACTGCGCCTTCCGGCCATTGTGGGATTTCTGCTGACGGGCGTGCTCATCGGCCCTGAGGGCTGGGGACTGATCCGCAACGCCCAACAGATCGAAATCCTCGCCCAGATCGGCGTGGTGCTCCTCCTCTTCACCATCGGCATCGAATTTTCGCTCGGCCAGATCTTGACGGTTCATCGCTATGTCATCTGGGCAGGAATCCTGCAAATCCTGGTGACGACACTGGTGGTTTTGGCTCTATCCCTCCTGGCCGGCTATGGCCTCGAGGCGGGTATCTTTTACGGCTTTTTGGTGTCGCTCAGCAGCACCGCGATCGTGCTCAAGATCTTGAATGAGCGCGGCGAAATCCATGCCTTGCAGGGCAAGCTCGCGACCGGCATTCTCCTGTTGCAAGATCTCTGCATCGTTCCCATGATGCTCTTGGTCCCCATCCTGGGCCGGTCGGAGAGATTCTCCCTTCCTCTCATCGGATGGGCTTTGATCCAGGGCGTCCTCGTCCTCGTGCTGATCGTCGTGGCCGCGCGGACCGTGTTGCCCCGGCTCCTGCGCCAGGTGGCCTTTTTGCGGAACCGGGAGATCTTCATCCTGTTTGTCATCTTGATCTGCACGGGGACCGCATGGCTGACCTCAGAAGCGGGCCTTTCGCTGGCCTTGGGGGCGTTTATCGCCGGGCTCGTCATCTCGGAGTCCGAATTCAGCCCTCAGATCATCGCCGACATTCTTCCGTTGCGCGACAGCTTTGGCGGCATCTTCTTTATCTCCATCGGGATGTTGCTCAGCGTAGATTTCCTCGTGCGCGACATTTTCACGGCTTTGTTGAACTTCGGGCTGATCCTGTTCGTCAAGGGTTTGGTGGTCTTTGGGGTGTTTTGGGGGCTTTACCGCTCGGTGAGGCTGGGCGTGCTCTTGGGATTGAGCCTGGCTCAAATCGGGGAATTCTCGTTTATCCTCGCCAAGGCCGGGCGGGAAGTCGGGCTTGTGACGGAAGCGGGGGAACAGATGTTCCTCAGCGCTTCGATCCTCAGCATGATGGCCACCCCATTCCTCCTTCAGTGGGGGCAGCGTCTTGCCTACGGTCTGCAATCGCTGACGACGCGGGCGCCGGCCGAACGCGCAGGAGTCGCTGGCGTCGCGGGCATCGAGAACTCAATCACGGGCCATGTCATCGTGCTGGGTTATGGGTTGAATGGACAGAACCTCTGCCGCGTTCTCAACGAGGTCGGCATTCCCTATCGGATATTGGAGATGGATCCGGAACTGGTCGGCCGCACCAAAGCCACGGGAGAACCGATCGTCTTTGGAGATGGGACGCGGGTCGAAGTTTTGCATAAGGTGGGAATCGGGCAGGCGCGGATTCTGGTGGTGGCCATCTCGGACCCGGTCGCGACCGCCCGCGTCGTCTCTCAGGCGCGCCGCCTGAGGCACGACCTCTACATCATTGTGCGCACGCGCTACGTGGCGGAGATCGAACACCTCTACCGCCTGGGCGCGAATCAGGTCATCCCGGAAGAGTTCGAAACCTCAGTGGAGATATTCGCTCGCGTCCTTCAGGAATTTCACATCCCGCGCAATGTCATCGGACTTCAGGTGGACTTGATCCGCAAAGAGCACTACGGGACGCTGCGCGGCCTGCACCTCCAGGGCAGGCGGCTGGACGAGCTGAGCCAGTTCCTCGCCGGTACCACCACCGATACCTTGTTGATCCTGGACGGGTCCCCCGCAGTCGGGAAGAGCCTGGAAGGACTGGAGCTCCGTTCGCGCAGCGGCGTAACGGTCATTGCGGTGGTGCGCGAAGGGAAGTCGATTCTCAACCCAGGATCCGATTTTGTCTTCGGGGCCGGTGACGTCCTCGTGCTTTTGGGCAGCCATAAAGCATTGGACGAGGCCTCCCAGATTCTCAGCCCGCCGGTGCCGACCGAGGAA
>Ga0209640_10005048_pt1 | contig 11546 bp, 13 predicted proteins | sample RifCSP10_1_FD_184018 | JGI IMG/M metagenome (GOLD analysis project Ga0209640, IMG submission 184018) | Soil microbial communities from Rifle, Colorado - Rifle CSP2_sed 10_1 (SPAdes) (version 2) | ecosystem: Environmental > Terrestrial > Deep subsurface > Rock core/Sediment | place: Rifle... | reverse complement strand
ACGAACCGTTCTGGCGCGGCCTGCTCACCTGGTTCCGCGAGCGCCTGGTGGGGGAAGGCATGATCGATCCGGCCGACGTGGACCTGGTGCAGGTGTGCAACGAGCCGCGGCAGGTGGTGGACGCGATCTTCGCGTTCTACGAGAAGCGCGGCTTCGAGCCCTCTCCGGCCGAGCGCGAGGTGATGCTCAACCTCTAGTAGAATGGTGCGATGCGGCGATGGGTGTCCATGGTTCTCGCAATTCTCTCCGCGAGCGCACTCGCGCAGGCGCGGCCGCCGCAGCTCGAGCCTCTTCCCGAGCCCCTGCCGCCGCCGCCGTTCTCCGGGGCCGACGAACCGGGCGTGCGCATCCCGGTGCAGAAGGATGACAAGGTGGAGGAAATACGGCAGGGCGGCCGCGTGGTGATGCTGAAGGTGACGCCGCCCGGGGGCCGCCCGTACTATCTCGTCGACACTACCGGCAACGGCAACTGGATGCGCCGCGATTCGCTGGACGACGGCGTGCGCGCGCCGATGGTGCCGGTCTACACCTTCGACTGATTTGTCGGTCTACACTCAAGTCACGCAGGCCGAGCTGTCGGACTGGCTCGGCAACTATTCCGTAGGCGCGCTCGCCTCGTTCGAGCCCATCAGCGCGGGCATCGAGAACAGCAACTACTTCGTCACCACGTCGCAGGGGCGCTACGTGCTGACGCTGTTCGAGCGGCTGCCGGCCGAAGAGCTGCCGTTCTACCTGCAGCTGATGGCGCACCTTGCGCGCCACGGCATCCCGTGCCCGGCGCCGATCGCGGACCTTTCCGACCAGTACCTGCAGCGTCTCAAGGGCAAGCCCGCCGCCCTGGTTACCCGGCTTGCCGGGCGCTCGATCGAGCAGCCTGGCGAACGCCATTGCGCGGAGCTTGGCGCGCTGCTCGGCCGCCTGCACCTCGCCGGCCGGTCGTATGCCGCCTACCTGGAAAATCCGCGCGGGCCGAAATGGTGGCGTGTTGCCGCGAAAGAGGTGATGCCCTTTCTGAAAAAAAATCAGATCGGAATTCTTGAGAAAGAACTGCAATTCCAGGCCGACCATCGTTTTCCGGACCTGCCGCGCGGGCCGGTGCACGCGGATCTGTTCCGCGACAACGCGCTGTTCGAGAATGAGCGCATCTCGGGCGTGATCGACTTCTACTTCGCGGGGGTGGACTGCCTGCTATTCGATCTCGCGGCGTGCGCCAACGACTGGTGCCTCGCCGACCCGGCGCGCGACCGGCGCCTGGACGCGGCGCGCACACGCTCGCTGCTCGGCGCCTACCACGCGGTGCGGCCGTTCAGCGCGCTCGAGCGCGATGCCTGGCCGGTGATGCTCAGGGCGGCGGCATTGCGCTTCTGGCTTTCGCGCCTGCACGACTACCACCTGCCGCGGCCCGGCATGCTGGTCCATGCGCACGACCCGGAGCACTTCCAGCAGGTGCTCGAGCTGCGCATCGGCGCCGCGGCGCCGTGGGCCGACTGAGATGCAGGCGCGCGTCGTCCAAGCTTCCCGCGGGGCGCGCTGGCTCGGCGAGGGCTGGCGCCTGTTCCGCGCCGCACCGCTCGGCTGGTTTACCCTGGTTTTTGCGTATTGGCTGTTGATGACGGTCGCCTCGCTCGTCCCCGTCGCCGGCGTGGCGTTCGCCTCGCTGCTGGTGCCGGCGTTTTCCGTCGGCTTCATGGCGGCGGCGCGCGCCGCGAGCCGCGGCGCGCCGCTCGAGCTGGCGCTGCTCTTCGAGGGCTTCCGGCGCGAGCGGCGCTCGCAGCTCGCGCTCGGGATCGCGTACCTCGCCTGCCTCGCGCTGGTGCTTGGCGCCACCGCGGCGATCGACGGCGGGGCGCTTGCACGCTGGATGCTCTCGGGTGAGCGCCCCGGCGAGGAAACGCTGCAGTCGGGGGAATTCCTGGCGGCGCTCGCCTGTGCCGCCGCCCTCTATACGCCGGTCATGATGCTGTTCTGGTTCGCGCCGCCGCTCGCCTCCTGGCATTCCACCGGCGCGGCGAAGGCGCTGTTCTTCAGCTTTTTCGGCTGCCTGATGAACTGGCGCGCGTTTCTCGCCTATGGAGCGCTCACCGCGGTGGTGACGCTCGGCCTGCCCTTTCTTGCGCTGTCCGCCCTGACGCTGGTTGCCGGGAGCGGCACCCGGGTGCCGGTGACGTCGCTGGTATTCCCGCTGCTGATCGTCCTGCTGCCGACGCTGTTCGCCAGCTTCTATGCGAGCTACCGCGACGTTTTCGGCGCCGTGGAGTGACGGGGGTATGATTCGCGGCCTATGAAGCGCGAACTCCCATGAAGCTCCCCGAGCTTTCCGCCGACGCCTCGCCGGAATTCGTCGATCCGGCTTCGTGCAGCGCGTGGCTCGAGAACGTTCCGCTCGCCAATGTCTCCGCCGCCCAGCATGAGCTGCTCGGCCAGCTGGAGATCTTCAACCGCTTTCCGGCGAGCGCCGCCCATCGCCTCGCGGTGATGGAGGCGCTGCGCGAGGCGGTGAATTTCGTCCAGATCGAGCAGGCGAAGCGCTTCACCAACCGCGCGTTGCCCATGACGGAGGCCGAAACGGCCGCGTTCGAGGACACCATCGATCTGTGGGAGCAGATGCGCCTGGGCTACCTGCGCTGCCTGGAGTCGGCGCTGAACCGCGACGGCGGCATGCGTTCGCAGGGAGCGCTGATCTGCCAGCGCCTGCTCGCCTACTCCGGTTTGAAGATGTTCCATCACTACCGCGCCTACCGGCAGGTGCCGGCCTTCGAATGGGGCGCGCTGAACGGGGCCTACGCCAGCGCCGAGGAGCTCGGAGTGGCCGAGGATGCGGTCAAGGATTTCCTCAACCGCGACGTCCATGACACCTCGGCGCGCATCGCCTACGCGCGCGCAGTGCTGATGGGCATGTGCAACCCCAACGAGCTCGGCCAGCGCCCGCTGACGTTCGTCGCGTACCTGCTCGAGCGCTGGGCGGTGAAGCTCGAGATTTCGGCGGAGCCGGTGGACGAGGGCATGGGCCTGCCGCCGCTGATGGCGGACCTCGCCTCCTACAGCTGCCCGGAGCGCACCGAGAGCGGCGCCGAGGGCATCAAGCATGCGCGCTATCTCGACGCGCGCAAGCTGGGCAAGAGCCTGCGCAACCGCGTCGGACTGCTGCGCAAGGGTGAATCGCCCGCCAAGCTCGCCCTCGGCGAGGACTGCGTGCAGCCCTCCTGCGAGCAGCTGCTCGTGTACCTGTACCGCCAATGGTGCCAGCCGAAGTCCGGCCGCGGGTCGGAGCGCCACGCGGTCGCGCAGACCGCGCAGGCCTGCAACGACATCGCGGCGATCCACCACTACGTGTCAGGCCGGGCATTGCCCGGGCGCGCCCGGAGCGGGGGAGAGCTGACCCAGAAGCAGCGCGACGAGCTGGAGACCCTCGGGCGCGTCAGCACGCGCGATGACGAGGAGATCAGCGACGCGCACGGCTACTTCCTCGAGCAATGGCACATCCGCGACGAGAGCGCGCAGGGCCTGCGCATGGTGCGTCCATCGGGCGCCCCGGGCAGGCGCTACGCGCACGGCCAGCTGGTCGGGGTGCGCCCGGCCGACGCCAAGCATTTCAGGCTGGCGCAGGTGCGCTGGCTGATGTCGGGCGAGAACGGGGACCTGCATGCCGGGCTCAGGCTGCTGCCGGGGCTGCCGAGCGGCATCGGGGTGCGTCCGACCGGTCTGAACGTGCAAAACGAGGAGTACGTGCAGGCCCTCGCGCTCTCCGCGGTGCAGGCGCTGGGAGCTCCCCCGACGCTGGTGCTGCCCTCGGGCTGGTTCAAGCCCAAGCGCGTGATCGAGGTGTACGTCGAGCAGTCGCTGCACCTGCGCCTGACGGAGGTCGTGGAACGCGGTACCGACTTCGAGCGCATCGCCTACGAACCGGCGACATGATGGCGGCGGAGCTTTTCCCCACGGAGATAAAGCTGCATCAGAAATCGCGGCTGCTGGAATTCGTTTTCTCCAATGGCCGCACCTTCCGCCTGCCTTACGAGTTCCTGCGCGTGCCAGGAGGCGATGTGGGCGCGCTATCTCGAGAAGCTCGCGGCGGCGGGCGCCAGCCGTGACTGACAAGCGCACGCATTTCGGATTCGAGGAAGTCCCGGAAAGCGAGAAGGCCGGCCGGGTGGCGGAGGTCTTCGACCGGGTCGCCGACCGCTATGACCTGATGAACGACCTGATGTCGCTCGGGCTGCACCGCGCCTGGAAGGCGTTCGCCGTCGACATCGCCCGGCCGCGGCCCGGCGAGCGCGTGCTCGACATCGCCACGGGAAGCGGCGATCTCGCGGCCGCGCTGGAGCGGCGCGTCGCCCCCGGGGGGGAAGTCTGGATCACGGACGTGAACCGCCGCATGCTCCGCCGCGGGCGCGACCGCCTGCTCGACGCCGGCAGCCTCGCACCGGCGGTGCAGTGCGACGCCGAGCGGCTGCCCTTCCCGGAGCGCAGCTTCGATTGCGTGACGGTGGGCTTCGGGCTGCGCAACATGACGCGCAAGGACGCGGCGCTGGCGGAGATGGCGCGCGTGCTCAAGCCCGGCGGCCGGCTGGTGGTGCTGGAGTTCTCCAGGGTGCGCGCGCCGCTCGCGCGCGCCTATGACCTGTATTCGTTCAAGCTGCTGCCGTGGCTGGGCGAAAAGGTGGCCGGCGACGCGGCCGCCTACCGCTACCTCGCCGAGTCCATCCGCATGCATCCCGACCAGCAGGCGCTGAAGGCGATGATGGAGGCAGCCGGGCTGTCCGGCGTCGAAATCTTCAATCTCGCCGCAGGGGTGGTCGCGGTACATCGGGGGACCCGGATTTGATAGCATCGACGGTTCGGAGGATTCGACGATGAACAAGTGGATACTTGCCGTAGGCGTCGCGCTGCTTGGAGGCGTCCTGTTCATGACGGACGCCGACGCGAGAAGGTTCGGCGGCGGACGGACTATCGGAACGCAGCGCAACGTGACTGCGCCGCCAACCCGGCCGCAGGCCGGCCCGGCGCAGAAGGCGCCGCAGGCGGCGCCGGCCCCCGCGGGCAACCGGTGGGCCGGCATCCTCGGCGGACTCGCGCTCGGCGGGCTGCTCGGCTATCTCTTCGGCGGCAATGGGCTGATGGGCCTGCTGCTGGTCGCGTTGCTGGCGATCGGCGCGGTGATGGTGGTTCGCGCGCTTATGCACAAACCGGCGGCGCAGACGATGCAGTTCGCTGGAATGGGGAAGACCGGTCTCGCCATTGCGCAACCCGGTTCGGCCGCGCGACCAGCGGCCCGGGCGGCCGTCCCGGCGGGTTTCGACACCGAGGCGTTCCTGCGCGGCGCAAAGATGAACTTCGTGAAGCTGCAACTCGCGAACGACCGCGCGGCGCTGGACGAGATCCGCGAGTTCACCACCCCGGAGCTTTTCGGCCAGCTGAAATCCGACGTGCCGGCCCGCGTCGGCCGGCAGGAAACCGACATCAGCGCCCTGGAGGCCGAGTTGCTGGATCTCGCGACCGAGAACGGCCATCACTGGGCGAGCGTGCGCTTCTCCGGCATGGAGCGCGAAGCGCCCGGGGCTGAGCCGGTGCGCTTTGGCGAGGTATGGAACCTGGTGAAGCCCGTCGATGGCTCGAGCGGCTGGCTGCTCGCCGGCATCCAGCAGATGCATTGAACGCCGCAGCACCCGGGAACAGGGCCACCCACGAGGTGGCCTTTTGTTTTCTCCTCAACCACCTGCTCGCGCGGGAGGAATGGGCGCGGCGCAAGCTTGCGCCCTTCGCCGGCGAGTCGGTCGAGCTGCGCGCCGCGCCGCTGCCCGCGCTGCGCTTCACCATCCTGCCAGGCGGCCGAGTCGAGGCGGGCGGCGAGGCAATCGCGTTGACCGTGCAACTCAAGCCCGGAGCGCTCGGCGCGCTGGCGCGCGGGGAAGAGCACCTGATGCGCGAGGTGGAGGTCTCCGGCAACGCCAGGCTCGCCGCCGAGGTGATGGTCCTGGTGCGCCACCTGCGCTGGGATCCCGAGGAGGACCTTTCCGCCGTGATCGGGGACGTCGCCGCGCACCGAGCGGTGCAGACGGCGCGCGCGTTCGCCGCGTGGCAACTGGACGCCGTCGGGCGCATTGGCGAAGCCCTGGCCGATTACTTCGCGGAGGAAAAACGCGTGCTGGTGCGGCGCCCGGATTTCGGCGCCTTCGCGGCAGAGGTGGCGGATCTGCGCGACGCCGTCGAGCGCCTGGCCAAGCGGGTAGAGCGTCTTTGAGGCGGCTCGCCCGGCTGCTGCGCATCCTCCGCGTCGGCCTGCGCTTCGGTCTGCATGAATTTGTTCCTAGCCTTTCACGCAATGCGTTGTTGCTGTTCTTTTCGAAAAAAACCAAACCACGCGCGCAACGGTTGCGGGAAGCCCTCGAGACGCTCGGCCCGATCTTCGTCAAGTTCGGCCAGGTGCTCTCCACGCGGCGCGACTTGCTGCCGCTCGACATCGCCGACGAGCTGGCGAAGCTGCAGGACCAGGTGCCGCCGTTCCCGGCAGAGCAAGCTGTTTTTGAAATAGAGAAAAGTCTCGGAAGGAAAATCGCAGAGCTGTTTCAGTCGTTCAACCACGACCCGGTGGCGAGCGCGTCGATCGCGCAGGTCCACCTGGCCGTGCTCAAGGACGGGCGCGAGGTCGCGGTCAAGGTGTTGCGGCCGGGGGTCGAGCGGGACATCGCGAAGGACGTCGCGCTGCTCGAGACGGGCGCGGCGCTCGCCGAGCGCCTGTGGGCGGACGGCCGGCGCCTCAAGCCGCGCGAGGTGGTGGCGGAGTTCGCGCGCCACCTCGAGCACGAGATGGACCTGATGCGCGAAGCGGCCAGCGCAAGCCAGCTGCGGCGCAATTTCGCGGCCTCCGCGCTGCTGCTGGTTCCCGAGGTGCATTGGGAGATGTGCGCGCAGCGCGTAATGGTGATGGAGCGCATGCAGGGAACTCCGATTTCACAAGTGAATGTTCTTAGAGAAAAAAACATCGACATACCAGCCCTGGCCCGCGCGGGTGTGGAGATCTTCTTCACCCAGGTGTTCCGCGACGGTTTTTTTCACGCCGACATGCACCCCGGAAACATCCTGGTGGCCGACGACGGGAGGTACGTGGCGCTCGATTTCGGCATCATGGGGACGCTCACCGAAGTCGACAAGAATTACCTGGCGCAGAACTTCCTTGCCTTCTTCAATCGCGACTACCGCCGCGTGGCGCAGGCGCACCTCGACGCCGGCTGGGTGCCCCCGGGCACGCGGGTGGACGAGTTCGAGGCGGCGATCCGCGCGGTGTGCGAGCCGATCTTCGCCCGTCCGCTGAAGGAGATCTATTTCGGCAAGCTGCTGCTGCGCCTGTTCCAGACTTCGCGGCGCTTCAACGTGGAGGTCCAGCCGCAGCTGGTCCTGCTGCAGAAGACGCTGCTCAACATCGAGGGCCTCGGCCGCGAGCTCGATCCCGATCTCGACCTGTGGGTCACGGCGAAGCCCTTTCTCGAACGATGGATGGGCGACCAGGTGGGCTGGCGCGCCGTGGTCCGGGCGCTCAGGCAGGAGGCGCCTTACTGGGCCGCGGCCCTGCCCCAGCTGCCTCGGCTGGTGCACCGGGCGCTCGCCGAGGATCGCCTGGCGGCGCTGCGCGCGCCGCTCGAGCGCCTCGCCGGGGAAACCGCGCGCCGTAACGATCTGCTGGGCGCGATCCTGGTGATCGCCGTGGTGGGGTTGATCCTGCTGGCGGTGAGTCTCTTCTGAAGCAGGACAGCTCGAAGCCGGATTTCTGGGACACGCGCTTTCGCGGCGGCGTCACCCCTTGGGATGCGGGTGGCGTGCCTGCGCAGCTTGCGGTTTGGCTGCAAAACAGAAAATCTCCGTGCAAGGTGCTGATCCCGGGATGCGGGACCGGCTATGAGGCGCGCGCCTTCGCCGAGCGCGGGCACGATGTGCTGGCGATCGATTTCTCGGACGCCGCGATCGAAGCGGCGCGGCGGCATCTGGGGCCGGTGGCGTACCTGCGCAAAGCCGATTTCTTCGCCTTCGACACGCAAGCTTACGATCTGGTCTACGAAAGGGCGTTCCTGTGCGCGCTGCCGCGCAGGCTCTGGCCGGACTGGGCGCGGCGCGTCACCGAGCTGGTGCGCAGGGGCGGCGAGCTGGCCGGCTTTTTCTTCTTCGACGACAACGAGAAGGGCCCGCCTTTTGGCATCGCGCCGGAAGCTCTGGATGCTCTCCTGAATGAAAACTTCATCCTGAAGGAAAACCTGCCGATCCCCGCCGATCAGTCATTGCCGGTGTTCAAGGGCAAGGAACATTGGCAGGTATGGATGCGGCGGCTATGATCGGCGCCCATGCTGGTTGCCTCGGTCATCCTTTACCTGCTCGTCACCATCGGGATCGGACTGTGGGCGGCGCAGCGCGTCCATAATTCGAAGGACTACCTGGTCGCGGGCCGCAGCCTGCCGCTGTACATGAGCGCGGCCACGGTATTCGCCACCTGGTTCGGTGCCGAGACGGTGCTGTCGGTGTCGGCGACCTTCTCCAAGGACGGACTGGGCGGCGTGATCGCCGACCCGTTCGGCTCGTCCTTCTGCCTGCTGTTCGTGGCGCTGTTCTTCGCGCGCGCGTTCTACCGCATGGACCTCCTGACCATCGGCGACTACTACCGCAAGCGCTACTCGAAGTCGGTCGAAGTGGTCACCAGCGTCGCGATCACGGCGTCGTATCTCGGCTGGACCTCGGCGCAGATGACCGCGCTCGGCCTGGTGTTCTCGGTGCTCTCGGACGGCGCGATCCCGCTCGAGACCGGGATCGCGCTCGGCGCGGCGATCGTGCTCGGCTACACCATCTGGGGCGGCATGTGGTCGGTGGCGATGACCGATCTTTTCCAGTCGGTGATCATCCTGGCCGGCCTCGCCGCCGTCGCCTGGCTGGTGGGCGACATGGCCGGCGGCGCGGGCAAGGTGATCGCCGCCGCGTCGGAGGCGGGAAAGTTTGAATTTTTCCCGAAAACAAATCTTAAAGACTGGCTGTGGTTCCTTGCTGCGTGGATGACGCTCGCCATCGGCTCGATCCCGCAGCAGGACGTGTTCCAGCGCGTGACCTCGGCGAAGGACGAGAAGACCTCGGTGCGCGGCTGCCTGATCGGGGGCGGGGTGTACTTCCTGTTCGCGTTCGTGCCGATGTTCATCGCCTACGCGGCGCTGGTCATCGACCCCGGCTATGCGAAGCTCTTCGCCAATGAGGACGCGCGCGAGATCCAGCGCATCCTGCCGCAACTGCTTCTCGAGCGCACGCCGATGTGGGCGCAGGTGATGTTCTTCGGCGCGCTGCTCTCGGCGATCCTGTCCACCGCCTCCGGCGCGCTGATCGCGCCGACGGCGCTCTTTACCGAGAACGTCATCCGGCCGTTCGCCCCGAGACTGGGCGACAAGCAGTTCATGTTGCTGCTGCGCGTGGTGCTGGTGCTGTTCACGCTCGCGGCGCTGCTGTTCGCGCTCAATTCGAAGAACACCATGTACGAGATGGTGCAGAATGCCTACAAGGTGACCCTCGTCTCCTGCATCGTGCCGCTCACCGCCGGCATCTACTGGAAGCGCGCCGACGTGCCGGGGGCGATCCTTTCGGTGGTGTTCGGGCTGGTCTCGTGGGGTATCGCCGAGCTCACCGCGCCCGAGGCGACCTTGCCGCCGCAGCTGGTGGGCCTGGCCTTCTCCATCGTCGGCATGGTGCTCGGCTCGCTGGTGCCGCGGAAATAATGCAGCCCTCGCCGCTGGCGCGGATCCTGTTCGGGGTCTACGTCGCGCTGGCGATTTATGCTTCGCTGTATCCGCTGGAAGGCTGGCGCGACCATGGGCTCTCGCCCTTCGCCTATTTCGCCTCGCCGTGGCCGCGCTACGTCACCGGCTTCGACCTCGTGGCGAACGTTCTGGGCTACCTGCCCTACGGCTTCCTCTGCATCGCGGCACTGCGACCGGGGGTGCGGGGCGCCGCGGCATTCGCCGTTGTGCTGGCGAGCGCTGCTGCCCTTTCCCTGGTGATGGAGGCTCTGCAGAGCCACCTGCCGTCGCGCGTGGCGACCAATCTCGATGTGCTGTGCAACCTGGCGGGCGCCGCCATCGGCGCGATCGCGGGCCTCGCTCTCGCGCCGCGGCTCCACACCGAACACCCGCTCAAGCGGCTGCGTGCCGCGGCGTTCCTTCCCGGCGTCGGCATCGACGTCGGCCTGGTGCTGGTCGGGCTGTGGCTGTTTACGCAGCTCAATCCCGCCACGCTGCTCTTCGCGGCCGGGGACCTGCGGGACCTGCTCGCGGGAGAGCAGGTCGCGGTATACCGGCCGGAGTTCTTCGTCGCCATCGAGGCGCTCACTGCGGCGGCAAACCTGGTCGGGGTCGGCCTGCTGCTTTCGGTGCTGGCGCGGCCCGATCAGCCGGCGCACGCCGTGTTCGTCGCCCTGGTCCTGGCCGCCCTCGCCGTGAAGACTGCGGCGTTCGCCATCGTGATGCGCGCCGAAAACGTGTTTGCCTGGCTCACGCTCGGCGCGCAGGTCGGCCTGGCGGCGGGCGTGGTGGCGGCGCTCGCGCTGATGGCGGCTCCGCGCACCGCGCGCCTCGCGCTCGCCGCGGTGCTGCTGATGGCCGCCACGGTGATGGTGAATCTCGCGCCGGCGAATCCCTATCTCGCCGCGTCGCTCAAGGTCTGGCAGCAGGGGCACTTCCTCAATTTCAACGGGCTCACGCGCCTGGTGGGCGCGCTGTGGGCGTTCGCCGCGCTCGCTTACCTGATTTACCTCGCCGCGCGGAGGCGCGAATCCGTCGGTTAAAATCGGCGCCATGTCCTTCTACGCGAGCCACGTATTTTTCTGCTGCAACCAGCGCGACGCCTCCGACCCGCGCGGCTGCTGCAACGACAAGGGCGCCTCCGCGATGCGCGACTACGCCAAGGCGCGCGTGAAGGAACTCGGGCTCGCCGGCAAGGGAAAAACGCGCATCAACCAGGCGGGCTGCCTCGACCGCTGCGAGGAAGGCCCGTGCATCGTGGTCTATCCGGACGCGGTCTGGTACACCTACGTCGACCGCGCCGACATCGACGAGATCATCGAAGAGCACGTCAGGCACGGGCGCGTCGTCGAACGCTTGCGGATGTAGCGGATGCGAGCCAGTACGCGCCGCGAGTTCGTCGCGGGGCCGGCGGGAAAAATAGAATGCGCGGTGGATGCCCCGGAGCGAGCGCTCCGCGGCGCGGCGCTGATCGCGCACCCGCACCCGCAATTCGGCGGCACGCTGGACAACAAGGTGGTGCAGACCCTCGCCCGCGCTTTCGTCGAGCTGGGGTACGAGGCCTGGCGGCCGAACTTCCGCGGCGTCGGCGCAAGCGAGGGCAGGCATGACAATGGGATGGGGGAAGTGGAGGATCTTTTTCTTGTTTATGAAAGGATCAAAACCACACCCGTTGTACTGGCGGGCTTCTCTTTCGGCGCGGCAATGCAGGTCAGACTCTCCACGCGGGTGAAATTCGAGCGCATGGTCCTGGTGGGCGTGTCCGCGGCGAAATTCGCGCTGCCGCCG
>Ga0209640_10005047_pt1 | contig 11546 bp, 5 predicted proteins | sample RifCSP10_1_FD_184018 | JGI IMG/M metagenome (GOLD analysis project Ga0209640, IMG submission 184018) | Soil microbial communities from Rifle, Colorado - Rifle CSP2_sed 10_1 (SPAdes) (version 2) | ecosystem: Environmental > Terrestrial > Deep subsurface > Rock core/Sediment | place: Rifle... | reverse complement strand
GACCACGCGCGTTACACCCGCCACTTCGTTTACAATTCTCGTCGAGATGCGCGCCAGCACTTCTGGCGGCAAGCGCGCCCAGTCGGCCGTCATGGCATCCTCTGAATGCACCACGCGAACGGCCACCGTATCGCCGTAACTTCGCTCGTCCCCCATCACGCCGACGCTTCGCACGGGCAGAAGCACCGCGAATGCTTGCCAGGTCTGCTCGTACAACCCGGCACGCCGAATTTCTCCGACTACGATGGCGTCGGCCTCGCGCAGGGTCGCCAGGCGCTCCGGCGTCACTTCTCCCAGCAGGCGCACCGCAAGGCCCGGGCCCGGAAACGGGTGCTTGTTCAGCATCTCCTCCGGCAGGCCCAGGTCGCGGCCGATGCGCCGTACCTCATCCTTGAACAGCTCGCGCAGAGGCTCGACCAGCTCGAACGGCAAGTCCTGCGGAAGTCCTCCGACGTTGTGGTGGGTCTTGATCGTCGCAGAGGGCCCGCGCACTGACACCGACTCAATCACATCAGGATACAGCGTCCCTTGCACTAGAAAACGTACGTTCCCCAGCCGCCGCGCCTCATCGGCAAAAACGGCGATGAACTCGGCGCCGATGCGCTTGCGTTTTTCCTCGGGATCGGCGACTCCCGCCAATCGCGCCAGGAAGCGCTCCGCGGCGTTGATGCCGATAACACGCAGCCCCACGCGCCGCTCCAGCAGCTCCACCGTCTCGCGAAACTCATTCTTGCGAAGCAGGCCATTGTCCACGAAGACGTTCGTCAGCCGGTCGCCAATCGCGCGATGCACCAGCGCCGCCGCGACGGCTGAATCCACGCCGCCGCTCAGCGCGCAGAGGGCGCGTCCGGACCCGATCTGACCCCGGATGGCCTCGACCGTCTCGGCGATGAACGAGGCGCCGCTCCAATGGGGCTGGGCGCCACAGATGCCAAACACGAAATTGCGCAGGATGTCGCGACCGCGTTCGGTATGCTGCACCTCCGGGTGAAACTGCACCGCAAATATCCGGCGCGCGCGATCCTCGGCGGCCGAAAGCGCGTTTCCGGTGGCGCCCGTCACCTGAAACCCGGGCGGCATGCCCAGCACCTGATCTCCGTGGCTGGTCCAGATCTTCAGTCGCGAAGGCAAGTTCGCGAAAAGCGGCGAACCATCGCGCAGTTCCAGTTCGGCGGGGCCGTACTCGCGCCTTTCCGCGCGCTGGACTCGCCCGCCCAGAGTGTGCGCGATCCATTGCAGGCCGTAGCAAATCCCCAGTACGGGAATACCCAGCGAGAGCACACCCGGATCGCACCACGGAGCGCCCGGATCATAGACCGAACTCGGGCCTCCGGAGAGCACCACGCCCGCTGGCTCGTACCGGCGGATTTGCTCGAGCGGAGCCGTGCAAGGAAGTATCGCGGAAAAAACCTGTAGCTCACGGACACGCCGGGCGATGAGCTGCGTGTACTGCCCGCCGAAGTCCAGGACCACAATGCCGCCACGCTCGCCCGCTGTCGCCGGGCCTGGCGGGTGCGGTCGAGGCTGGACCACTGTTTCGCTCATCATTCTTGCCGCTCTTCCCGGCTGCCAGCGTGCTCAGCCAATGACAAGGTTCACCAGCCGGTCGGGCACCACGACGCGCTTGACCACACGCGTGCCGCTCAGCAATGGCTGAATGCGCGGATCGGCTATGGCTCGCTTCGCCAATTCATCCTCCGCGAGTCCGCCGTCCACGCGCATCCTTCCCCGGACCCGGCCATTAATCTGGATGACCACCTCGACCTGCTCCTCGTGCGCCAGTTCGGGACTGTACGCCGGCCAGCGAGCAGCGTCCAGGCCATCGGCGTGCCCCAGCAGCGCCCACAACTCTTCGGCCAGATGGGGCGCCATGGGCGCCAGCATCAAGATCAATAATTCCAGGACGCCTTTCACCACCCCAAGCCGCGCTTCCTGTTCGAGAGGCTCGAGCGCCTGCAGGGCATTCACCAACTCCATCACCAGGGCCACGGAGGTATTGAAGTGCCAGCGCGTCTCAAAGTCCTGAGTCACTCGCCGCAGCGTTTGGTGCACTTTCCGCTGCATGTCCTTTTCTTTGGCCGTGGCGCCCGCCAGCCCGTCTGGCGAATCGGCCGCGGCGGTAACATCCCGCAGCGCGGCGGCGTGCCGCTCCACCAGCCGAAAAACGCGGTTTACGAAGCGCGCGCATCCTTCGATTCCCTGCTCGCTCCACTCCAGGTCCTTCTCCGGCGGAGCGGCAAACAGGGTGTACAAGCGCGCCGTGTCGCAGCCGTACTTTTCAGCCATCTCGATGGCGCCGACCAGGTTGCCTTTCGATTTCGACATCTTCGCGCCACCCTTGAGCACCATGCCTTGAGAAAACAGCCGGCGTACCGGCTCGCGCAGCTCGGTCAGCCCCAGATCGCGCATCATTTTGCAAAAGAACCGCGCATAGATCAGGTGCAGGATGGCGTGTTCAATGCCGCCGATGTACTGGTCGATCGGAAACCAGTATCGAACCACGGCGGGATCGAACGGAGCGCGGTCGTTGCGCGGATCGGTGTACCGGAAAAAATACCACGAGGAGTCAATGAACGTGTCCATGGTGTCCGTCTCTCGGTGCCCCGGCCCGCCGCATTTCGGACACTTGGTATTGACGAAGCTTGGCACGGCGGCCAGTGGCGAGCGCCCCTGGCCGGTGAAAATCACGGCTTCGGGAAGAACCAGCGGCAGTTGCTCCTCCGGCACCGGGACGATGCCGCAGGCCTGGCAATAAATCACCGGGATCGGCGTGCCCCAATATCGCTGCCGCGAAATCCCCCAATCCTTCAGACGATAGGTGGTTTCTCCCTGGCCGATCCCTTTGGCCTGAGCGTCGGCCGTCATTTGCGCAATCGCTTGTTCGCTCGAAAAGCCGCTGTACGGCCCGGAGTCCACCAGCCGGCCGTACTCCACGAAAGCCTCGGCCATCTGCTCCGCATCCAGCGGCGGGCCCTGCAGCGGCTGCACCACCACCCGAAAGGGAATCTGATATTTCCGCGCAAACTCAAAATCGCGCTGATCGTGCGCCGGCACGGCCTGCACCGCGCCCGTGCCGTACTCGGCCAGCACAAAGTTCGCCACCCAGATTGGTATCTGCTCGCCGGAAAACGGATTCGTCGCGAACCGCCCGGTAAAGAAGCCTTCTTTCTCCTCCGTGGCCAGGTCTGCTCCCCGGATAATTCTCTGCCGCAGCCGGTTCCATTCCTCTTCCATTCTTTCGCGGCCCGGCCGGCCCGCGAAAAGTCCGGGCAGCGACGGGTGCGCGGGGGAGAGGAGAACGGCGTTCACGCCGTAAATCGTGTCCACGCGCGTGGTGAATATTTCCAGGCCGCGGCCTTCCCCCACCATGGGGAAATTCACACGCGCGCCGCGCGATTTGCCGATCCAGTTCCGCTGCATCGCCAGCACGCGCTCCGGCCACCCCCCCTCGAGCTCTTTCATGTCTTCGAGCAATGCGTCGGCGTACTGGGTGATGCGCAGGAACCACTGCTCGATTTCCTTGGCCTCGACCGGCGTGTCGTCGTGCTGCCAGCAGCAGCCGTCGATCACCTGCTCGTTGGCCAGCACCGTCTGGCACTTCGGGCACCAGTTCACCGGGCTATGCTTGCGATAGGCCAGGCCGCGCTCCAGCATGCGCAGGAAAAACCACTGGTTCCAGCGATAATACTCGGGCTCGCAAGTGGAGATTTCGCGCCGCCAGTCGTAGCTGAAGCCAAAGCGCCGGCAGACGGCCTTCATCTGCTTGATATTGGCGTTGGTCCACTCCTTCGGCGGAATTCCCCGCTTGATCGCCGCGTTTTCGGCGGGCAGGCCGAAAGCGTCCCAGCCGATGGGGTGCAAAACACTGAAGCCGCGCATCCGCCGGTAGCGCGCCACGGCGTCGCCGATGGTGTAGTTGCGCATGTGGCCCATGTGCAGTGTGCCGGAGGGATACGGCAGCATTTCCAGCAGGTAGTACTTCGGGCGCCCCGGGTCTGCCTCCGCCCGAAAGGCGTCCCGCTCCTCCCAGTGCTTCTGCCACTTCTCCTCTACCGTGCGCGCATCGTATTCGGCCACAGCCGGCTATCCTTTCCGCTCGGCGCGCGGTTTCGCGGCCCGCCGTGACTTCTTCTGAATTTTCGCACGCCGCCTGGTGCCGGCCGTGCCGGTGGCCTTTGGGCGCACGCGTTGCATGCTGAACCCATCCTCCGCGCGCGGCGCTTGCTTCACCGGGACTCCCGCCAGTTCCCACAGGGCGCGAATGTTTCGGCGATCGTCGCCCGGTGCGTCAATGGGTGTTTCGAGAATGAACGCGCGTCCCGGCAACCCGCCGGGGCCGGCGGCGGCCAGGCGCGGGTGCGTCAAGATGCGGCCAAAAGCCTTTCGCCCGATCTGGCCCCGCCCGATATTTTCATGCCGGTCCACGCGCGAGCCGAGCGGCGTCTTCGAGTCATTCACATGTACGATTGGGACGCGCGCCAGTCCCACGGCGCCATCGAGCTCCGCCAGCATCTGCTCCAAACCCGTCTCCGTGCGCAGGTCGTATCCCGCCTCGAACGCGTGTGCGGTATCCAGGCACACCCCCAGCGGCAATTCCCGAATCTGATCGAGAATCGCTCGCAGTTCAGCGAACCGGGCCCCGATGCACGAGCCCATCCCCGAGGTATTTTCCAGCAGCACCCGCAGCCCGCCGCGGGACATGTCTGCAAAGCTGCCCGCCAGGCGAACGCCGCGCGCGGCGTGGCGCAATCCCTCGGCCACCGCCCGAACCGCCTCCGGCAGGCCCGCGCCGAGCGCCGCTCCCGGGTGGATCACCAGGAAGTCCGCTCCCAGCGCCGTCGCCCGCAGCATCTCGTCGTGAAATGCCTGGATGGTTCGCACTCGCATCATGGGATCGATGGACGCCAGGTTGATCAGGTAATTCGCATGGATCACCAGCGGCCCCAGTCCCAATTCCGCCCGTCGCGCGCGGAAACGTTTGGCCTCGGCCGGCGCCCGGCGCGCCCCGGAGCGCGGCCACATGCGAGGGCTGGCGGAAAAAATCTGCAGCGCATTGCAGCCCAGCTTGCGCGCCGATTCGAGCGACCCCGTAAGGTCGCCGGCGATCGAAGTGTGAATGCCGATCCTCAGGCTGCCGTCGCACCAGGCGGGCGGTTCGGGCGCGGCTACTGGTTCAGGACGATACTCGTCATCGCCATCGTATGCGGATGCGGACCGGGTGCGGGTCCGCCCTCCGTCTTGGCGGACAGCCCGCAGCAAGCGAATGTGGGACGCCTCTTCTATCATCTCGTTGCGCGGTAAATTGCCCGCCGGTGAGTATGCCATTCTAACGGATGCGCTGCGCCGCCGCAAACTCCACAGTTTGCCGGCCCGGCCGGGAACGCCAATTATTGCAGCGGGCTGCAAGTACAGCCCGCACCCGTCTCCCGATTGGCGGCCAGCGACAGCGACGCGCCCTTCTGGACAGTGTCACTACCCCAGCACTGTGGCAGAATCTCACCTGCCACCATGGCGCGCCGTCTCAACTACCGGCTCCTGTTCATCACCCTCCTGCTGGGCGGGCTGGCCTATCTGCAGATTGCGCGCGAGGATCGGCCGGCCATCCTCGGCCCCGGCCTTCGCCTGCGCGCCTACGTGGCCAATGCCGGAGACGGCACTGTTTCGGTGGTGGACTTGGTCGGCCTGGCCTCCATTGCCACGGTCCCCGTCGGCCGTGCTCCGTCGGGCTTGAACTCCCTGCCCGCGCAACAGGAAATTTGGGGCGTGTCCAGCGAGGAAGGCTACGTGTGGGTGCTGCGCGCTCCTGAGGGAACCATCGCGGCGCACATTCAGGTGGGTGCCGCGCCGTCGGCGGTGGAGTTCGCACCAGACGGACGGCACGCCTATGTCGCCGCCGCGGGAGCCAACGCCGTCGTCGCCATTGACACAGCTACCAAACGCATCGTCGCGCGGGCGCGGACCGGACGGCGCCCCGGGCCGGCGCGCGTTACCCCCGATGGCCTCACGCTGCTCGTCCCCAATCGCGACGACTCGACCCTCGGACTCTTCGACGCCGCCACCCTGCAATCACTCGGAACGATTGCTGTAGCCCGCCATCCGGAGCAAATTGTCGTTTTGCCCGATAGCTCGGTCGCTTTCGTGTCTGCCGCCGACGCCAATCAAATCTCCGCCGTGGACCTGCGCCGACGCGTCCTGCTGGCAAATATCGAGCTGGGCGGGACGCCTAGCCATCTGATCCTCAAGCCTGACGGAGGCGAGCTCTACGTCACAGTCCCCGAGTCGCACGGCATCGAGATCATCAATACCTGGACGCTGGAAATCGCCGATTCCATGCTGGTGGGACTGGCGCCAACCGCGGGCACACTCAACTCCTCGGGTGACGCGCTCTACGTATCGGATTCAGCCGCCGACCGCTTGCTGCCGGTTGCCACTGCCACGCGCCGTCTGCAGACGCCCATCCCGGTGGGCCGCCGGCCAGTGGTTTGCCGCCTGGACCCCAGCGGAGAGATGTTGCTGGTCGCCAATCAGGACTCCAACAATCTCGCCGTGATCCGCGTGCGCACCTCCAGCCTGCTGACCATGCTGCCCGTCGGCTCCCGCCCCAGCGAATTAGTGATCCTGCTGTTCTAACTCGCAGTGCTTATCACGACTGCGAGCACACGCCTACGCTTGTAGCTTACGTCGCCGCGACGCTTTTGGTCGGGGCGACCTGAGGCTTTTCGTCACGATTCGTTTCTTGATCTTCCGGCGGGCCTACTCCACCGGCCAGGCGAAATTTTCCGCGCCCAGGCGCACCTCCAGCCAGCCCTCCGCCGGAAGCAAATCCACCGGCAAGCCGCCCTCCCAAAGCGCCACGACCAGAGAGAACGACTGGCACCCGCGCAGTCGCAACAACTTTCGCGCGATGGATACTTCCAGGATGCGGCCGCAGGCGACCATGACCATCTCGTCCGGCCCCAGCAGGCAGAAATCCTTGCTCTCGACCAGGTAACCCGAGAGTTTCCCTTCCTCGATGCGCACGACCGCCCGCAGTTCTTCCTCGCACCGAAACGTCAGGCGAAACTCGGCATCGCGCAGGCGCGCGAAAACGCCCTCGAAGACGTCCACGCGCACAAAGAAACGTTCCTCGTTGAAGCCGTAGCGAATCTGTTCCAGCAGTTGAATGCGGCCGTGCATCGAGGAATCGCGCCGCTCCGGCGAGTACAGCCCCGCGCCGAGCCACTCGAAATAACTGGTTTCGCGCCCATCGGCATAGACCTTGAGGTGCCCGGACGGCGGCAGCACTTCAGCGCGCTCCGGCTGGTACTTGATGGATTCGGCCAGCGCGTCGGGCGCCTCGGCGCCCAGCTCCCCATAGACCTCGCTGAGCAACTTGCGGAAAAAGGCGTCGAACTCGGCGTCATTGGCGGAACTGTGCTCCGGCCCAAACCACCAGCACCAATCGCTGCCTTCGGCGGCCAGCAGGGCCTCGAAGGCCGCGGCGAGTTGCGCTTCGCTCGGAGCATCCGCATCACCGCGAGCGTGCTTTTCCCCAGCCCGCTGGTAAAAATCACGGGCATCGCGCAACAGTTCCCAGGCTGCAATGTCTTCCCCGTGACCAATCCAAATGTCGAAGTTCGCGTTAATCCACGAGCCCGGGAAAATCCGGTCCACTTCGGTGATTTCGCCCGCAGCCGCCAGCGCTTCCGACGCCGTCAGCGGCCGAATGTCCGGGTCCGAGGAAACTCGCCGGTAAAACTGCCGCAGAAACTCCCGCCCGTTGCCCGGGTAATGCTCCCAGGCATTCTCTCCGTCCAGAATGAGCGAGACGGTGAGGGGCCGGCCGGTTTGCACGCGCTCGCCAATGCTCCGCAGGCGCCGGTGCAAGTCTTCTGCCGCGGCAACGGAATCCATGCGGCTGTACACAAACCCGATCAGGTCGGAGAGATAATGATCGCGGAAAAAGCCGGTGATTTCTCGCCCGCCGAGACGCACGCGCAATGGCGCATACAAACGGTCGGCGTTTGTCGGCACGCCGGCGGCGTCCCGGCCGAATCCCACATTGAGCGTCCGGCCCAGCACCCCCTCGTCGGTAGCAAACCAGCGGAAGCCGAGCTCGGCGGCGATGCTCAGCGCCTGGTCGGAAACGGACCCTTCCGAGGGCCACAATCCCGCCGGCGGCTGGCCGAACAGGCGCTCGTGGTAGCGCCGGGCGCGCTCGAGATGCTCGCGGGCATCCTCGGGATGGCGAAAGGCGGGTTGCAGCGCCGGCGACGAGGGGTTGGCCACCCGGCCTGCATCGCTATCGCAGATCAGCGGCAGAATGGGATGATAGAATGGCGTGGTCGAGATCTCGATCTGCCCGGAATCCTGCGCCCGGCGATACTCCGGCAGGACCCGCGCCAGCAGCTCGATCTGCTTGGCCCGCAGCGCCTGCTTATCCGCCTCGCTGTAGTCCGAACCCTTGCGCGAAAGCCGCGAGACCTCCGGATCGTCTGCCAGGTACTCCTCGTCCATCCAGCACAGTTGCGAGAGCAACTGCAAGTCGCGCCAGTCCCGCCGGCCAAACGTGCGCGCGATCGTCTCGTGGCCGGCCCGCTGAGACCACTCGAATAGTTCGGAGTACCGCGGCCAGCGGCGCATCACGTTATCCCGGTTCACGTGGAAGCCCCGGACCAGTAGCTCGGCCTTCTCCGCCGGAGTGAGCTTGTCCGCCGGAGCGAACACCATGTTAAACCAGGGTTCGTCGAAAACGCCGCTGGCGTATTCCTCCAGTTGAGCGGCCAGCGAAGGCACCACGTTGATCGTGGCGTGCATTTGCGGAAACTCTTCCAGCACCCGCACCATGCCCCAGTAGTCCTTGAGCGCGTGCAGCCGCGTCCAAGGCAAAATGTAGCGGCCGGTAGCCGGGTCGCGATACTGCGGCTGGTGCATGTGCCAGAGCAGAACTAGATGGATGCGATTCATGCCCGCGGCGCTCCCCAACGCCGTCTCGCAGACATGCTAGAATGGCCCGCTCCGCACATGCGCATCATTGATCGACATATCTGCCGCGCCGTACTCTCCCACGCCCTGCTGGGACTGGCCGTCTTCACCTTCATCTTCTTCGTGCCCCAGATGGCCCGCCTCATGGAGTTGGTCGCGCGCCACTCCGCGGCCCCCGCCGAAATCGCCTGGCTGATTCTATGCGCCTTCCCCGGAGTTTTGACGTTTACGATTCCCATGGGCCTGTTGATCGGCATCCTGATCGGCCTGGGAGGACTGTCCGCCGACAGCGAACTGATCGCCATGAATGCGCTGGGAATGGGACTCCGCCGGCTACTGGTCCCGATTGGCGGGCTGGCCGCGGCCGCCGCCGCTGTGACTTTGTGCATGACCCTCTGGCTGGCTCCGATTTCCCTAGCGCGCTATCGCGCCATCTCGGAGTTACTGCGCACGGGTCAAGCATCGTTCCAGATCCAACCTCGCGTCTTCGATGAGCGATTCCCCCACTGGGTGCTCTATGTGCAGGACGTTTCGGCCGCGGCCACCCACTGGCGTGGCATCTTCCTGGCGGAATCTGATTCGAAAGATGTGGCGCGTCTGACGGTGGCAAACGATGCCATTGTAATTGCCGACCGCGAGCAGGGCAAGCTAGAGTTGCACCTTCGCGACGGCAGCATGCACGAATCTTCCTCCAGTCAGGCCGGGAACTACACCCTTTCCGCGTTCGGCCAGCGCGATCTTACCGTAGCCGTCGCCGATGCAGCCGCAGCCCGTTCGCCCGCACCCATCAACGCCGAACGTCCGCTCCGCGCGCTCCTGGCCCAGCAGGGTCCGGATGCCCGCAGCGCCGGAATCGAGTTCCATCGCCGGCTGGCATTTCCTGCCGCCTGCCTGGCATTCGCTCTGCTGGCTCTGCCGCTGGCGGCGCGACCCCGCCGCGGCAGCCGCGCCGGCGGCTTCCTGCTGGCGCTCCTGCTCATCTGCGGCTACTACGTAATCTTCACCGTCGGCGCCGGTCTGGCCCGGGACGGCCGCCTGCCGGCCTGGCTCGGCATCTGGGCCGCTAACATCGCTGCGGTAGCGGTGGGACTGCTGCTGCTCCCCGGCGTGGGCAGAATGGCCGACGCCAGCCGCGCCAGCCGAATTCTTGGCTGGCTATCCTCTGGACGGCGCGGGCAGACCGCGGCTCTCCCCGCTGCGCCGGACCCCGGCAACGGAATTCGACAACACTGGCGCGGCGGATCGCTGGCCCTGCGTCTGCGCCCCAGAGGTGGCAGTTTCCCTCAGCTCATCGATCTCTACTTGCTGCGAAATTTTCTGTTCTGCTTCGCTCTGCTGCTGGTCGCCTTCCTGGTGCTCTTCGAGGCGTTCAATTTCTTCGAGCTTCTCGACGATATGGCCCAGCACCGCGCCCCATTGCCCGATGTGATCAACTACTTCCTGTATCTGTCCGTATACCTGTTTTATCAGCTAGCGCCGCTGGCCTGCCTGGTCGCCGTCCTGGTGACACTGGGGATCATGGCCAAGAACAATGAACTCGTCGCGCTCAAGGCCGCCGGGGTCAGCCTCTACCGCATCACCCTGCCGCTGGTCGCAGTCGGCCTCGCTCTTGCCGCCGGCCTGGTGCTGCTCGATGACGCCTACCTCCCCTACGCCAATCAACGCCAGGATGCCCTGCGCAATCTTATCCAGGGCCGCCCCGCCCAAACCTTTTATCAGCCCCAAAGGTCCTGGATTCTGGGCGGCGATTCCAGGGTCTACAACTACCAACTGTTCGATCCCGACCGCAGCCTCTTCGGGCGCCTCAGCATCTTTGAGCTGGACCCGGAAACCTTCGCGTTGCGCCGCCGCATCTACGCCGACCGCGCGCGCTGGGCGCCGGAGGAGAAGCAGTGGGTGCTTTCTTCCGGCTGGGTCCGGGATTTTCCGAGCGGCGGCGGCGTGACCTACCTCCCCTTTTCAGAACAACGGTTTTCCGAGCTACACGAACCACCCAGCTACTTCAACCGTGAGGTCCTCCAAGCGCATCAGATGAACTGGCAGGAGCTGCGCCGCTACATCAACGAACTGGCCCAGGCCGGATTCGACGTCGCCCGCCTCTCCGTGCAGTTGCATCGAAAATTGGCCTTCCCATTGATTGCCCCGATTGTGATGTTGCTGGCAGTCCCCTGCTCCCTCCTGGTGGGAACTCGTGGCGCCGTTGGGGGCATGGCTCTTGGCGTCGGGCTTGCCGTTATCTACTGGGCCACTGCGGCGCTTCTGGAAGCGCTCGGCGCAGTCGGGCAGTTACCGCCGATGCTGGCTGCCTGGACGCCCGATGCAGCCTTCCTTTTTGTCGCCTTGTACTTCTTCCTGAAAATGCCCACCTAGTTGCTGGAACGCGGCCGAGGTCCCGCGCCGGGAAGAATGCATAACATTCAAGTTATACTTAATATACTTGTGAGCGTTTGGTAGGCTTCTATCGCCGAATCAAATTCGTTCTAGTGATGTCCACCTGCACGGCCCGGCTTGCGCGGCGAAAGAATCGCAGCCTGCGCGGCCGCCAAACGGGCGATGGGGATGCGAAACGTCGAGGCGCTAAC
>Ga0209640_10005046_pt1 | contig 11546 bp, 9 predicted proteins | sample RifCSP10_1_FD_184018 | JGI IMG/M metagenome (GOLD analysis project Ga0209640, IMG submission 184018) | Soil microbial communities from Rifle, Colorado - Rifle CSP2_sed 10_1 (SPAdes) (version 2) | ecosystem: Environmental > Terrestrial > Deep subsurface > Rock core/Sediment | place: Rifle... | reverse complement strand
AAAAGTACTCCCAGACAACGGCTCGCGGCATAGCCTCACCAAATACGGCGACATCGGTTGAAACGCCTACGCCTTGTGGGAACCGAGCATTGGTTGATTCGATTGTGACGCTGAAACGTTGCCCGAGCTGTGCTGGGACACTATCGCTCGATACGAGAGTCCGATCCCGGTACGAAATCTGCCCACTTTTCGCCGCTATGAACATCTCACCAAAATTCGGCGCGTTCATCTGTCGAGACGCCTAACTACTATTGGGTGTGAACATTGCCGTGTAGTTTTACGTCATTTCTGCCGAATAATCATCCGGCGAGCGCGTAAGTCCTTGACTAGGCTACCCAAGGATCAGACCTAACCTGCAAAAGTGAAAAGCCAAGGATGGCTGCGGCTCGACGCCTGTTCGAAGAAGTCCAATTCCGGATCCGCGCTCGTCACATGAGCTATCGGACCGAGAAAACCTACCTGCACTGGATTCGACGCTATATCCGCTACCACAAGCGCCGTCATCCGCGGGAAATGGGTGGCCCAGAAGTCGAAGACTTCCTGACGTCGCTTGCTGTGAGCAATCAGGTATCGGCTTCGACGCAGAACCAGGCGCTCGCCGCCATCCTTTTCCTGTATCGGGACGTACTGGAGATCGACCTGCCCTGGCTTGCTGATGTCATTCGCGCGAAACGGCCGCAGCGTCTGCCCGTCGTGCTTTCCCGCACCGAAGTACAGCAGGTCCTGGCGCGTTTATCGGGCACGGTGTGGCTTGCCGTTTCGATGCTCTATGGCTCCGGCATGCGCCTCGGCGAATGCATGCGATTGCGCATTAAGGACCTAGAGCTGCTGCGTTGCGAGCTTCTCATCCGAGACGCCAAAGGGCAGAAAGATCGGGTCACCGTGTTGCCGCAATCATTGATTCCGCATTTGCGTGCTCATCTGGAGCGCGTCAGAGTGCTGTTCGAGGCCGACCGGAGCGAAAAGCAGCCGGGCGTCTCCCTGCCGTACGCGCTGCGTCGCAAGTATCCGAATGCCGCAACCTCGTGGGCCTGGTACTGGGTTTTCCCAGGGCAATCCTTTTGCCTGGATCCCTACAGTAACGAACTCGTGCGCTACCATCTGTACGAGCAAAACGTGCAGCGCGCCGTCAAGCTGGCCGTCCGCGCCACGGGCATCGCCAAGCCCGCAAGCACGCACACTTTCCGCCACTGCTTCGCGACGCACCTGCTCGAGGAAGGCTACGACATCCGCACGGTGCAGGAGCTGCTCGGCCACTCGGACGTCAAGACCACGATGATCTACACGCACGTGCTGAATCGCGGCGGGCGCGGTGTGCGCAGTCCGCTCGACGTCGTGCCGGCCGCTACGCGAGCAGCGAAGTGACGGCGTCGGCGAAGCGGTCAGGCGCGCCGGGATCCATGCGCAGGTACAGCGCGGGTTCGACCAGCTCGAGTTCCATCACCCTGAACTCGTCGCCGTGGCGCACGAGATCCGCGCGCGCGTAAAGCAGTGTCTTTCCGATTGCCGTCATGGCAGCGGCGCCGGCTGAAAGCAGTGCGGGCTCTGCACTCACGGCACGGATCTCGCTGCCGTGCTCTTCCTGCACGCGAAAGTCGCCGCGCTTCGGGACTTTCAGGACGCTGTGGCTGTGCACGCGGTTGAAGTAAAGCAGTGAGTATTCGCCTTCATTTAAAATGCCGCCCTCGAATGGCTGCATCATCAATGGTCGTTCAGCGAAGTACGTTTCGATCTCGGTGGCCTGTGCGGCGGCGCTCGCGCGATCAAGCCGCCACGCGCCCTGAGCATTGCCGCTCATGACGGGCTTGATCACCGCGTCCTTGCTCTGCACTGCGTCGAAGAGCGGCAGGAGTTCGCCCGGGCGAAGACGTTCGCGCCACTGTGTCGGCACAACCGGTACGCCCTGCGCTGCAAGATCGCGCAGGTAGGTCTTCTGCATGTTCCAGCGCACGATCGCGAGGCTGTTGTGGAGCGGTGTGCCGCTGGCCTCGATGGCGGCCAAGGTCTCGAGAAACTCCTCGGCGTGATGCTGGTAGTCCCAGGTGGATCGCAACACAACGAGGTCGTAACTGCCCCAGGCGACACCTGGCCGATCCCACGGCAGCGTTTCGACGGCGACTCCGCGCTTCGCGAGAGGCGCGATGGCCAAGTCGTCGTCCATGACGAACCCGGATGGATCGTGCAGCGTGAGGAAGGCGACGCGCCGCATGGTCAGAAGCGTGCGGTCCAGCGAAACGTCGCCATGCCGAAATTGAGTTGTTCGAGTCCCCAGGCGATGTTGTTGCGCGCCTGGCGTTCGAGGCGCTCGCGAAACTCGTGGGTGGCGTAGATGGACGGTCGCGTCACGAACGACTGCAGAACGGCGGCGCGCTGCTTGCGGTACATCGCGGTCGGCAGCCACCAGTACTCGGCGCGGATTTGCAGTTCGAATTCGGCATAACGGTCGGCTTCTGCGCCGAGGATCGCGAGGTCGATGTCCACCAGCAGTTGCAGCGGCGGCTCGGTCGGCTGCATGCCATGACGGGTTGCCATGATCATCGCGCGCACCAGGTCGCAGTCGGCATTGGGTCGGCCGGAGCGCTCGAGCACTTTCACCGCGGCATCGGCGCTTCGCTCCTCATTCTTCTTGGAAAACGTGTTGTAGATGGCGTCGTGAAACCACAGCGCATACTCGACCAGCGGATTGGATGCCTCCAGGTGGTGCGTGCGGTCCAGGATGCCGAGGCACTCGTTGATGTGCCGGGTGCTGTGGTACTTGCGTGCGGACTCTTCGTAGTGCGACTCGAGCCAGCGGAAAGCGACCAGCGGTTTGATGATACCGAGCCGTTCCGCCAGCCCGCTCCACCGGGAGTCGGCCAGCGTTTCTTTCACCCGCGGCTCTCCTTGCGGTACAGCAGGAGCTGCTCGAGCGAGATCATGAAACGCCTCCACGCAGCACGGCGACCGGTCGCACTAAGCCGAACTGCGCCGCAAGTTCCGCCGGGTGGCCGGCGTTCCAGATCACGAGGTCAGCGCGCTTGCCTGGCTCGATCGTGCCGAGTTCGGCACCGAGACCGAGTGCGATGGCGGCATTGCGGGTCACGCCGAGCAGGGCTTCCTCGGGGGTGAGCCGGAATAGCGTGCAGCCGAGCACGAGATTCAGGAGCAGGGAGGCGATCGGCGCACTGCCCGGGTTGAGGTCACTCGCGATCGCGATCGGCACGCGGTGCACACGCAGCAGTTCCACCGGGGGTAGCTTCGTTTCGCGCAGGTAGCAGAACGCGCCAGGCAGCAGCACGGCGACGGTGCCGCTGGCGGCCATCGCTTTCACGCCGTCCGCATCGAGGTGCTCGAGGTGATCGGCAGAGAGAGCCTTGTATCTTGCGGCGAGCGCGGCGCCCTTCTGGTTGCTCAACTGCTCCGCGTGCAGCTTGACGGCGAGCCCGAGCTCGCGTGCTCGGTTGAACACACGCTCGACCTGCGCGGGCGTGAAGCCGATGTTCTCGCAGAAGGCGTCGACGGCATCGGCGAGCCCCTCGGCGGCAGCGGCCGGCAGGATCTCGTCGCAGACATATTCAATATAGTCGTCGCTGCGGCCGGTGAACTCGGGCGGCAGGGCGTGGGCGGCGAGCAGCGTCGTGCGCACCCGCACTGCGAGGCGCGTGCCGATGGCGCGCGCGACACGCAGCATCTTCAGTTCGTTGTCGCGGTCGAGTCCGTAGCCGGACTTGATCTCGATGGTGGTCACGCCCTCGGCGATGAGTTTCGAGGCACGCGCGATGGCGAGTGTCAGCAGGTCGGCCTCGCTCGCCGCGCGTGTTGCAGTCACGGTCGAATTGATGCCGCCGCCGGAACGCGCGATCTCCTCGTAGCTCACGCCGGTGAGGCGCTGCTCGAACTCGCGGTATCGGGACCCGGCCCAGACCAGGTGCGTGTGACAGTCGATGAATCCCGGGGTGATGAGCGCCCCACGCGCATCTGTGACAGCTACCTTTTTCGGCAGCTGCTCAGGTACCTCCCGGTTCTTGCCGACCCAGGCGATGCGGTCGCCGGCGAGCGCCACCGCACCTCTCGGAATCAGGCCGTACGCCTTGCCCGCCGCGCAGCTCGCGACGGTGGTATTGCGTATCACGCGGGTCCAGTCCTGTGTGTCGATTCCGGCCATGCACGCAGTTTACCGGACGCTGCAGTGGTAGCGTTATGCTGACGCTCTGTACCGTCTTAGACCGGAGCCGCCGTGCCGGACCTGCCGATCACGAACGCCTTCATCGCCGCTTTGCCGAAGACCGACCTGCACGTGCATCTGGACGGGTCGCTGCGGATCCCCACGCTGATCGAACTCGCGCGCGAGCAGCGCGTGGAGTTGCCGAGCTATACCGAGGGCGGCCTGCGCGAGACCATATATAAGGAGCGTTACACCTGCCTCGGCGACTACCTGAAGGGCTTCAAGTACACGGTCGCGGTGATGCAGAACGCCGAATCGCTCGAGCGCACCGCGGCGGAACTCGCCGAAGACAACCAGGCCGAGGGCGTGCGTTACCTGGAAGTGCGCTTCGCGCCGCAGCTGCACGTCCGCCCGGGGCTCGACGCGGTCGCCGTGATAGCGGCGGTGGACAAGGGGCTGCGCTTTGCGCGCGATGCCTACAACAGGCAGCCGGACATTGCCGCCGGCCGCGAGCCGCCCTTCGAGTACGGGATCATCTGCTGTGCGCTGCGCATGTTCACGGCGGACTTCAGCCGCTACTACGACACCCTGTTCGCGGCGCATCCCTACACGCGTCCCAAGGATCTCTACGCAATGGCATCGGCGGATCTTGCGCGCGCTGCGGTGCTCGCGCGCGACAGCCTGGGCCTGCAGGTAGTCGGCTTCGATCTCGCGGGCGAGGAGTCGGGTTATCCCGCCGGCGCGCACAAGGAGGCGTTTGAGTACGCGCATAAGCATTTCCTCAAGCGAACCGTGCACGCGGGTGAGGCCTACGGTCCGGAATCCATTTTCCAGGCCATCACCGACCTGCACGCGGACCGCATCGGCCACGGCACTTATCTGCTCGAGGCGGACCAGATCCGCGATCCGGAAATCGAGGACCACGAGCACTACGTGGACATGCTCGGCAACTACATCGCGGACCGGCGCATCACGCTCGAGGTCTGCCTGACGAGCAACCTGCAGACCAACCCGAACCTCAAGTTTCTGAACGACCACACGTTTCGCAAGCTGCGCGCGCGGCGGCTTTCGACCACGCTCTGCACCGACAACCGGCTGATGAGCAACACGACGGTGACGAATGAGCTCGCGCTCGCGGTCAAGCACCTTGGACTTGACCGGCACGACTTGAAGTCCATCATCATTTATGGTTTCAAGCGCAGCTTTTATCCGGGCAGCTACCTGAACAAGCGCCAGTACGTGCGCCAGATCATTGATCACTACGACGCGGTCGAGCGGAAGTTCTCGACATGAGCCGGAGTTGGCAATCGGCGCTCGAGCGCTGGAGCAAGGCCGGGCTGGTGGATGCGGCGGTGGCCACGCGCATCCGCGCCTGGGAAGAGGAGCATGGTGGAGAAGCGGGCCGCAGTCGCCTCGCGCTGATCGCATTTGCCTTCGGCGCGCTGTTGCTGACCGCGGGCGTGCTGCTCTTCGTTGCCGCGCACTGGGACCGGCTTGCGCCGGGCGGCCGCTTTGCGTTGGTGCTCGCGATGATTGCGGTGCTGCATGCGGGCGGCGCGATCGCCGCGCGTTCGAGCGCGGGCCTGTCCGCGGCCCTGCACGCGGCCGGCACCGGCGCGCTCGGCGCCGGCGTCTATCTGTCGGGACAGATTTTCCACATGGCGGAGCACTGGCCGGGCGCCGTGATGTTGTGGTCGTTCGGCGCGGCGGTGGGCGTGTGGCTGTTGCGGCAATGGCCGCAGGTGCTGTGGCTCGCGCTGCTCGCACCGGCGTGGCTGTGGGGCGAGTGGATCGACACGCAGCCGCCATTCGCGGCCTGGCGCGGCATGACGCCGGCCGCGGTCGGCGTGTTCCTGCTCGCCTGCGTCTATCTCGCGGCGTCGCCGGCGGATTCGGATGCGCGCTGGCGTCGCGCGCTCGCCTGGCTCGGTGCAATCGCATTGATCCCGGCGGGCATCGTCCTCGGCGTCTCGAATGAATGGGGCGACTTCAGCGTGTTCGCGCTTGGGCGTCCGCAGATCAGTCCGGTTGCCCTGGTATTCGCCTGGATGCTGGCGGTAGCGCTCCCGCTCGCACTGGCCTGGTTCCTGCGTGGCCGCGACGCGGTGTGGCTCCTGGTCGCGCTTGCCTGGGCGATCATCATGAGCCAGGTGCGGCCGTCGTCCGATACAAGTGAGTTGGCCATGTACGCGCTGTTCGCGCTCGGGGCTTCCGGCATCGTGTTGTGGGGCGTGAAGGATCAGCAGCGCCTCGCGATCAATGTCGGCGTGCTCGGCTTCGCCGTCGCAGTGCTCGCGTTCTATTTCTCGAGCGTGTTCGACAAGCTCGGCCGCGCCTTGGGCCTGATCGGGGTCGGCGTGATCTTCATCGGCGGCGGCTGGCTGCTCGAGCGCATACGGCGCCGGCTGGTCGGTCGCATCGCGCGGGGTGGCGCATGAATGCGCTCGCCAAGGGCCTGATCGTCGCCGCGGCGCAGGTCGCGCTTGCGGCGAGCGTCGGTGTGAAGTTCCTTGTTGACCGCGCGAACTATCCGCGCGTCTGGGTCGAGACCGCGCCCTATGATCCGGACATGCCGATCCGCGGCCGTTACGTGAGCATCGCCTTGGTAGTGGACTCGGCGCGCGATGCTGCGCCGGTCGAGGAGACGCTGGATCGCGAGATGTTCAACAGCCGCCTGGAGGTGCGCGGCGATCGCCTGGTCGCGGTCGAGGACGAGGCCGGCCGGCACTGGGTGACGCAGCGCGGCTGCGGCGCCGCGAAATGCTGGCAGCTCGCCAACGCGGTCGCGTACTTCATCCCCGAACACGGCGCGGATCCGTCACGGCGTCTGGCCGGCGAGACGCTCTGGGTCGAGGTCACGGTGCCGCCGACCGGCGCGCCGCGGCCGCTCCGCCTCGGCGTGAAGAAAGGCGGCGAACTGACGCCGCTCGATCCCTGAGCGGGCCGGCGCCGCGCTGATTTCTCAGATCTCGACTTCAGTCGCAAGCACGACCACGCGCCGGGTCGGCATGCGGAAGAATTCCGCGGCCTGCGCGCTGCGCCGCTGCATCCGGGCAAAAAGCCGCATCTTGACGCCAGCGAGGCCAGGCCGCGGCCGCGCGCGCACCAGGTGCCAGCCGAGGAAGAACGTGCAGTCCTCGTCGATGCGCAGTCCGCGCCGCGCGGCGCCGGCGAGCGCCGCGGCGACGTCCGGCGTTTCCATGAATCCGAACCGTGCGTCCACCGTATGCACGCCCGGCATCACTTCCTCCGGCCAGCTGCGCGCGACGAGGTCCTGCCGCGGTGTGCGCTGGATCTCAAGGTGCAGGATCACGATGCGTTCGTGGCAGACGTGGTTGTGTTCGAGGTTGCGCAGGAGCGCGGTCGGCACGAAGCCGCGGTGGCTCACGAGGAACACTGCTGTGCCCGGCACGCGCGTCGCGCCCTCGAGCAACGCAGGCAGTTCGCCCATCGGCACGGCGCGGCGCTGCAGCTCGCGGCGCAGCAGCGCGCGGCCGTCGCGCCACGTCAGGAACATCAGGAACATGCCGGCGGCGAGCGTGAGCGGCACCCAGCCGCCGTCCGGGATCTTGCTGGCATTGCCGGCCACGAACGCGAGGTCGACCGCGAGGAACAGGCCGAAAACGAGCGCGATGCGCCACGCCGGCCATTGCCAGGCGGTCGCAGCCGCAACGGCGCCGAGCAGGGTCGTGATCAGCATCGTTCCCATGACGGATGCGCCGTAGGCGCCCGACAGCGCGCTCGAGGAACCGAAGCCGAGCACGAAGGTGACGACGGCGATGAACATGATGGCGTTGGTCGCCGGCACGTAGATCTGCCCGCGCTCGTCTGCCGAGGTCTGGAGGATCTTCACGCGCGGCAGCAGGTCAAGCTGCACGGCCTGGCGCGTGATCGAGAACGCGCCGGAGATCGTCGCCTGCGAGGCAATCACGGTCGCGATCGTTGCGAGCACGATCAGCGCCGGCAGCAACGCGGCGGGCACGAGCTGGAAGAACGGATTGGACGCGGCCTCCGGGTGCGCGAGCAGCAGCGCGCCCTGGCCGAAGTAGTTGAGCAGCAGTCCCGGCCAGACGATCGTGAACCACGCGAGCCGGACCGGCGTGCGCCCAAAGTGACCCATGTCGGCGTAGAGCGCCTCGCCGCCGGTCAGCACCAGGAATACGGCGCCGAGGATGGCGAGCGAAAGCCCCGGGTGCGCGAACAGGAGCGCGATCGCGTGCGCCGGGTTGAGCGCGGCAAAAATGCCCGGCGCCTCCAGGATCGCGCGGATACCGAGCACGGCGAGTGCCGCAAACCAGATGACCATGATCGGCCCGAACAGGCGCCCGACGCGCTCGGTGCCGCGCCGCTGGATGGCGAAGAGCGCGACGAGGATGCCGATCGTGACCGGCAGCACCGCCTGGTGCATGCGCGAGTTGAGCAGCTCGAGTCCTTCGACCGCGCTCAGCACCGAGATCGCGGGCGTGATCAGCGCATCACAGTAGAAGAGTGCGGTGCCGAGCACGCCGAGCGCGATCAGGCGGCTCGCCCACGCGCCCGCCGTGCCGATGCGCCGCTGCACCAGCGCGACCAGCGACAGGATGCCGCCCTCGCCGTCGTTGTCCGCGCGCAGGATCAGCACGACGTACTTGAGGGAGATGACGAGCAGCAGGCTCCAGAAGATCAGCGACACCACGCCGAGCACGGCGGCCGTGCTTGCGCCGCCGCCCGCGGCGGCCGTGGCCTCGCGAAGCGCGTAGAGCGGGCTCGTGCCGATGTCGCCGTACACGACACCGAGCGCGCCGAGCGCGGCGCGGGAGAGTGATCTCGATTCGGTCATGGCGGGCCTTTCGGCGCGGCCATTATGCCCGACTCTCGCTTATGGCCGGCGAAGCCTCGCGGAAAGTAGCAGCAAGCCCGTGAGAAGCAACAGGAAATCCGTGCCCGTCGCGCCGCCGCCGCCATCGCTTGAACCACCCACGCGCGTGACCCGCACGCTGCCGTCGGCGCGGATACGTTCCTTGAACACGGACAGTTCCTTGTCGAGGTTGACCGTCATGTCGGCCATCGCGAGTTCGAAGCCTTTCTGCTCCGCCGCCCGCATGTCGCGCTCGACATCGACGAGCGTCGAACTGCTCTTGAACTCGTTGACACCCGGTGCGCGGAACAGCAGCTTGCGCGTCGCCACGTCGAACACGGCGGTGTCCACGAAGGTCTGCACGTCGTTCTTGTTGCCCTTGACCATATAGGCGCCGACAATCGTCCAGTAGAGGAATGACGACATGGTTTCCGCGCTGTGCGCAACCTGGTCGTAGGACACGAGCGCCATGACGTCGAGGCCGTAGAGCCGCGCGGTCTGCTCGAGCGAGTCGAACCCGCGTCCCGAGCGCAGGTAAGCGTCCGGGATGACCGCGATCTCGCGGATGAAGTTGCGGCCCTCGAAGGACTTCTTGACGTCGTTCAAAAGCTTCATGCGCTGCGCTTCCGACAGCACCTGCGTGTTCGAGGACTGCGACGGCACGAACGCGAGCCCGACCGCGAGCGGCAGTTGCAGGTGCGGGATCACTCCCTCCTGCTTCGGCGGAACCTCCCCCTGCGGGTAGAGATAATCCACCAGGCTGCTGGATACTCCCTGGCGCCCGGTCGAGCCGAACAGGCTGGCGCAGGCGGCGAGAAGCAGGGCGAAGGAAAGGACGGCGAGTCGTTTCATGGAGATCTCCTGCCGTTATGGGCCTGCCGCATGACCCCGGGTGCTCGTCGCTGCCCATTATGCGCTGGCCCGCGGTATCCTCGCGAATTGTGAACGCCAATCCGACACCCACGCCGTCCGGTCCGCGCGTCGTGCGCGCGCCGCGCGGCAGCAAACTGAGCTGTGGCAGTTGGTTGACCGAAGCGCCGTACCGCATGATCCAGAACAACCTGGACCCGGAAGTCGCGGAGCACCCGGACCGGCTGGTCGTCTACGGCGGCATCGGCAAGGCCGCGCGTAACTGGGAAGCCTTCGATCGCATCCTCGGCGTGCTCCGGCGCCTGAAGGACGACGAATCACTGCTGGTGCAGTCGGGGAAACCGGTCGGCGTGTTCAGGACGCATCCGGATGCGCCGCGCGTGCTGATCGCGAACTCCAATCTCGTGCCGCACTGGGCCACCTGGGAACACTTCCACGAACTCGACCGCAAGGGCCTGATGATGTACGGGCAGATGACCGCGGGCTCCTGGATCTACATCGGCTCGCAGGGCATCGTGCAGGGCACCTACGAGACCTTCGGCGCCTGCGCGAAGCAGCACTTCGCGGGCGACGCCGCGGGCCGCTGGATCCTGACCGCGGGCCTGGGCGGCATGGGTGGCGCACAGCCACTGGCCGCGACCATGGCCGGATTCTCGATGCTGGCGGTGGAATGCGACGAGTCGCGCATCGACTTCCGGCTGCGCACCGGCTACCTGGACCGCAAGGCGACCTCGCTGGACGAGGCGATGCAATCGATCGAGGAGTCGCGCAGTGCGCGTAAGCCGGTGTCGGTCGGCCTGCTCGGCAATGCCGCGGACGTGGTGCCGGCGCTGGCCGCGCGCGGCGTTACGCCGGATGTCGTGACCGACCAGACCTCGGCGCACGACCCGCTGAACGGCTACCTGCCGCGCGGCTGGACGCCGGAGGCAGCGAAACAGGCGCGCCGGGAGGATCCCGCGCGTATCGAGAAGGAAGCGCGCGCCTCGATCAAGGTGCACGTCGCGGCGATGCTGGAGCTGCTCAAACGCGGCGCGGTCGTGTTCGACTACGGCAACAACATCCGCCAGGTCGCCTTCGACGAGGGCCTGAAGAACGCGTTCGATTTTCCGGGCTTCGTGCCGGCCTACGTGCGACCGCTGTTCTGCGAGGGCATCGGGCCGTTTCGCTGGGTGGCGCTGTCCGGCGACCCCGAGGACATCTACAAGACCGATGCCAAGGTCAAGGAACTGATTCCGGACGACGCACACCTGCATCGCTGGCTGCACATGGCGCGCGAGCGTATCCGCTTCCAGGGACTGCCGGCGCGCATCTGCTGGGTCGGCCTCAAAGACCGCGCGCGGCTCGGACTGGCGTTCAACGAGATGGTGGCCTCGGGCGAGCTGTCGGCGCCGGTCGTGATCGGCCGCGATCATCTCGATTCCGGCTCGGTGGCGAGCCCGAATCGCGAGACCGAGGGGATGCGGGACGGTTCGGATGCGGTCTCGGACTGGGCGTTCCTGAACGCGCTGCTGAGCACTGCGGGCGGCGCAACCTGGGTCTCGATCCACCACGGTGGCGGAGTCGGCATGGGCTTTTCCCAGCACGCCGGGCTGGTGGTCGTCTGCGACGGCACGGAGGCGGCCGCGCGGCGCATCGCGCGGGTGCTGTGGAACGATCCGGCGAGCGGCGTGATGCGTCACGCGGATGCTGGTTACG
>Ga0209640_10005045_pt1 | contig 11547 bp, 8 predicted proteins | sample RifCSP10_1_FD_184018 | JGI IMG/M metagenome (GOLD analysis project Ga0209640, IMG submission 184018) | Soil microbial communities from Rifle, Colorado - Rifle CSP2_sed 10_1 (SPAdes) (version 2) | ecosystem: Environmental > Terrestrial > Deep subsurface > Rock core/Sediment | place: Rifle... | reverse complement strand
AACGACCATTCCGCATTCCCTTCCATAGAGCGCAGCGCCTTGCCCTGCACTCTGAAAATCGCACACTCCACCGCGTCCAACTGCGGATTCTAGGTTAAACATTCAATTCAAACGTTAACAACGCGCAAAACGCGGCATGCACAGCCGGCGGAAGCTATCTGACGGAAATACCGGTTATAGCAGAGGCGTTAATACACGCGCTGCACGGGGCAGGTAATAACGATCATAATCCAGGGAGAATAGTACGCGCTTAGCCTGGCCGGTAATTTCGCCGCGCGGCACAAAACCATAGACCCGGGAATCCGCGCTGTTGTCGCGGTTATCGCCCATCATCAGGTAGTGATCGTTTGGCACGGCAACCGGACCAAAGTTTTGCAGGGGTGAGTGGTACCGGCGCAGCAGTTGAATAGGATGCGAATAATCCAGCATGGATTCGGTCACCGTAATTGGCGAGGATCCTGATAACACTTCATTGTCATTGTTATCCGGCGTTCCCTGCTCCAGCGTCCGGTAAACAGCAGGCTCACCATTAATCATCAGCTGGTTGTTACGCATGACGACAACATCACCCGGCACGGCAACGACACGCTTAACCAGGCGTTTACCGGCTTTTCCGGATTCAAATACCACGATATCGCCGCGCCCGGGATTATCCAATTGCAACAGGCTAATGGTGGTAAAAGGCAGGTTGATATCATAGGCCAGCTTGTCGACCAGGATCCGGTCGCCTTCAATGATCGTGGGATTCATGGAGCCCGTGGGCACCACGTTCCAGTCGGCGATTGCGCCGCGAAACACTACCATCAAAAATACAAACGCGATTAAACCGCGATTGTTCCGTAACATCTTACCAAGCTTACCCGTTATCTGTGGCATAGAATTGATTCCTGATGGCTATGATTCTTATTGCTGTGTGATAGCAGTCCACTCCAAAAGTTCCGGAGCCTGGTTGGTACGGCCGTTTTTTCAATTTTGTAACAAATGCGTTCCAGGGATTTTAACAAAGTGTTTTCAGGTGGTTAACAAAAAAGTCACCGGTCCGTCGTTGGTGAGGGATACCTGCATATCGGCGCCGAATTGCCCGGTGGCAATTTTGCCGTGCCGCTCGCTGGCGATGCTTACTAGTTCATTAAATAATTGCCGGCCTGCATCCGGCGCGGCCGCGGAAGAAAAGCTGGGGCGCATGCCTTTTGTGGTGTCCGCCGCCAGCGTGAACTGAGGCACCAACAACAAGCCGCCCTTGATATCCCGTAAGCTGAGGTTCATCTTGCCGCCGGCGTCCGCGAACACGCGGTAACCCAGCAAACGCTCCACCATGCGTTCGGCACTCTGCACAGTATCGTGCTGTTGCACGCCGACGAGCACCAGCAGTCCCTGTTGAATTTCCCCGACGGTCCGGTCAGCGACCTCGACCTTGGCCCGGGTAACTCGCTGCAGCAAGGCAATCACGTTAAGCCATCAGCGACGCGGCTACAATTTTACGCATCGGGTTTGAATTTGTCGGCGAACTGCCGGGTGGCGCGCACCAGTGCGTCAATAATGCCGGACTCGGTGGCCGAATGCCCGGCGTCAGGAATGATATGCAGCTCCGCGGCCGGCCAGGCTTTAGAGAGTTCCCAGGCGCTTTCCATGGGGCAAACAATATCGTACCGCCCCTGCACGATAACGCCCGGTATATCCGCCAGCTTGGGCGCGTTGTTCAATATCTGGTTGGGCTCCAGAAAGCTGTTGTTCATGAAATAATGGCATTCGATGCGGGACAAGCTCACGGCGGTAAAGGGTTCGGTGAATGTCGACACAACGGAATTACTGGGTTGCAGGGTTGATGTCAGTCCTTCCCATCTGGACCAGGCCTTGGCGGCCGCCATGCGGGCGAGCTCGTTTTCCCCTGTTAAACGTTTATAGTAAGCGGCTACCATGTTGCCGCGCTCTTCCTCCGGAATAAGCGTCACAAACTCCCGCCAGTGATCGGGAAAAATCCGGGATGCGCCGCCTTCCTGGTAAAACCAGTCAATCTCCCGGGGGCGGCATAAAAATATTCCCCTTAATATCAGGCCCATGACGTTTTGCGGATGGGTTTGGGCATAAACCAGGCTCAGGGTTGAACCCCAGGAACCGCCAAACAATATCCAGCGTTTGATCCCCAAAAATTCCCGGATACGCTCTATGTCCCGCACCAGCGCCTGAGTGTTGTTGGCTTTCAGTTCCGCATGGGGAACGGAGCGCCCGCAGCCACGCTGATCAAACAACACGATGCGGTAAACCTGGGGATCGAAAAAAGTGCGATGGTAAGGCAAGCATCCCGCGCCGGGACCGCCGTGTACAAACAGTACCGGGATACCGTCGGGCTCACCCGCTTCTTCCACATGCAGAACATGGGGGGAATCTACTTCAAGTTGATGCGTTGCGTACGGTTTAATTCGGGGATATAAACCCTGCACGGTGCTACCTTTTGGTTGACGGTTAACGGTTGATTATTGGTTTTGACCGGTGGCGTTTTCCTGCGCCTTTTAATTAATCAATCATAAAAGGCTCTATGCAAGATTCGGTGCAGCCTGTCTTGCTATGGCTTACACAGCTTGGCCCGTTTATAGCTTTATAGCGTAGCTATAACTATAGCCTAGTCTTTGACAATTTCGGCGCGCATTCCCATCGCCGCGGCCACGCCAATCAGCAATAATCCCAGCAGCACCAGCCCGGCCCCGATCCCGCTGTTCAATACCGCGATTGCCCATCCCAGTTGAAACACGACGGCCAGGTACATGGCGCCGGAATGCAGCAAGGCGCCGGCAATAAATACCCAACTGATGATTTGTTTAAACAGTACCGATACCGCGATAAACGCTAACGCAATGCCGGCCGCGATATTCAGCAAGGCTTCGAGGTTGCCATGCGCATGCGGAGTCTTGATGAGGTCGACGGGTTGCCGGGCATTGACAAGATTATTCAGGGCCAGGATTCCATCCGTATTGGCCTTGGCAATTTGTTCCGGCGGCAAAGGCTCGAGTTCTTCTTCAAAATTATCCTGTTTTAACTGCTGCAGGCGCCCGAGTTTTTCCTGCTTTTCCGCTCCCGCTGCATTGACCCCTGGCATGTACTCGATAATCATCAAGGGCCCCAACCCGGCCGAAAGCACCAAAAACAGAAAGCCGAACACGACATTTTTCTTCCCGACCATAGTAAATCCCCCTCCTTCAGATTTAGCGTATAAACTCCATCACTGGGTGGATTCCGCTTGGCTTAAAGTTGTCAATGTGTCATTGACGGAGTCACCCCGTGCACGAAACCAGATCAGGATTGTAGTTGTAACACGAACCCGCCGTGCATGGGAATCGGCTGATGGATATTCATTCAACTCTGCATGCAGTGGGTCAGCCGATTAACCAGCCGCCACACGCGAGGCGCGTTTGCGGTCATTCTCGGTTAACAATTTTTTCCGCAAGCGAATCGAGTGCGGCGTCACTTCCACCAGTTCATCGTCATCGATGAATTCCAGGGCTTGCTCGAGTGACATGCGGATCGGCGGCGTGAGAACAATATTTTCATCACAACCCGCCGCGCGAATATTGGTTAATTGCTTGCCCTTGAGGGGGTTCACCACCAGGTCATTGTCGCGGGAATGAATGCCGATAATCATGCCTTCATACACTTCTTCGCCATGACCGATAAACAAACGGCCCCGCTCCTGTAGATTGAAAAGCGCGTAACCCAGCGCCTTGCCCTTGCCGTTGGCAATCAGCACACCGTTGTTGCGCTGGCCAATTTGCCCTTTCTTAACCGGTGCATAGCGGTCAAATACGCTGTATAACAGGCCGGTTCCCTGCGTGGAAGTGAGAAATTCCGTGCGAAAGCCAATCAAGCCGCGCGCCGGCATGACATAGTCCAGGCGCACCCGCCCTTTGCCGTCGGGAATCATGTTTTTCAATTCACCACCGCGCGTGCCGAGTTTTTCCATGACCGTGCCCTGATGAATTTCCTCGACATCGACGGTGACTTGTTCGAAAGGCTCATGGAGCTCGCCAGCGACTTCTTTCTGAATCACTTCCGGACGCGACACGCCCAGCTCGTAACCTTCCCGGCGCATATTTTCAATGAGAATGGACAAATGCAATTCCCCGCGGCCGGACACCTTAAACTTGTCGGGATCACCGGTGTCTTGCACGCGCAACGCGACATTATGCATCAGCTCCCGTTGCAGGCGTTCACGGATTTGCCGGCTGGTGAGGTATTTGCCGTCCAGCCCGGCAAAGGGCGAGTTGTTGACCTGAAAAGTCATGCTGACCGTGGGTTCATCGACCAGTAGCGGCGGCAGTGCTTCGACCCGATTCGGATCGCACAAGGTGTCGGATATATTCAGTTTTTCCAATCCGGTGAACGCGATGATATCCCCCGCCCGCGCTTCGGGCACTTCCACCCGTTCCAGCCCGAGAAAGCCCAACACCTGCAACACCCGGCCGTTGCGGGTCTTGCCTTCTTTATCGATGACCGTCACGGGCGTGTTGGTTTTCACCTTGCCGCGGGTAATACGGCCGATGCCGATTACGCCCACGTAGCTGTTGTAGTCCAGGGAACTGACCTGCAATTGCAATGGGCCTTCGATATCCACCGGTGGCGGCGGAACATTTTTGACAATCGCCTCAAACAGGGGGGTCATATCGCCTTCACGAACCTCCGCGTTAGCGCCGGCGTAACCGAGCAAGGCCGAGGCATAAACCACCGGAAAATCCAGTTGTTCATTGGTCGCGCCCAGCCGGTCGAACAATTCAAACGTCTGGTCGACCACCCAGTGGGCGCGGGCGCCCGGCCGGTCGATTTTGTTAATCACCACGATCGGGCGCAGCCCTTGCGCCAGGGCTTTTTGCGTCACAAACCGGGTTTGCGGCATCGGGCCATCGACCGCATCCACCAACAACAGCACCGAATCCACCATCGTCAGAATGCGTTCCACTTCGCCGCCAAAATCAGCGTGGCCGGGGGTGTCCACAATATTGATCCGGTAGCCGTTCCAATTAAGAGCGGTGTTTTTAGCAAGAATCGTAATGCCCCGTTCTTTTTCCAAATCATTGGAATCCATTACCCGTTCCTGCACTTCCCCCCGGCTCACCAGGGTACCGGATTGCTGTAATAATTTGTCAACAAGGGTGGTTTTGCCATGGTCAACGTGGGCGATGATGGCGATATTGCGCAGTTTTTCTATCACGGTATGGATCTCACTGGTGGTTACTATTTGGTCATTCCAAGTAAAAGAGTCGCGATTATATAGGAAACTCGCAGCTAATGCGGGGTTTTATGCAAGCTTTATGCGAAAAATGGTAGTGAACAGACATAAAAGCGACCGGCCCAGATATGACAGCCGGCGGGTTTTTAAGTTTTAGGGCTTCGCTGTGAAAACCTCAGGGGATTTTAACCACTAACACCATTAACAGCCAGCCGGTAAGCACTGGTTGGGTAAATTCAGTGCTGGACGGCGCGGCAAGGACGCAATGGCCAATTTTTCGCGGGGCAGCTTTTCGCGGGCAAACTTTTCGCGGGCAAAAAAAAAGCGCCGGTAAATGACGGGAACCGGCGCATATTCTCCTATCCATAATAAAGAAGCAAAGTGTTGCCACAATCGCATTTAAACAACCCTACATACCAACTGATTGCATAGGCCAAGGCTCGCATCAACCGTTCAATCCAGCATGATTAAAACCGTGGGGTCACTGGTTGTGGTTTAGAATCATGCTGCTTACTTAGCGCCGGCTAGGCCGGGAAATCAGAAATACTCATCAACGGAGTCCCACTCGTTCGAGTAGCTTGATCAGTATTTCTCAAGCAAGCTGCCTTGGCGAAAGCGCTCATTTGCTGTGTTTGGCTGCAAATGCATGCAAAGGCAATATGACTAAAGCAATCAGTGTGCCAACTTTTATTATCTTTTAAAAACAGTGAGTTAGAGCAGGATAGCCGGATGCAGGCGAATTTAATCGAAGGATTATGTCGCAGCGTCACGACACAATCTGCTGAAATAATCTAACTGCCTGTTTTTATAATTATTTTCAATGTCGCCGAGGTGCGACATTACCCGGCTTGGTTCAGGTTTTTGGTTACAGCGTCAGGCCGCCACCTGGCCTGACATTAACTGATTGATAAAACGAGATTACTCCTGATGACGCCAGGCAGTCAGGTGGCTTTTTTAAATAAATTGGGATCAATGTTGTGACGATTCAGCAAACGGTAGAATTCGGTCCGGTTACGTTTGGCCAGTTTGGCCGCCTGGCTCACTTTGCCGGAGGTTATTTGCAGCAAATGGCACAGGTAATCACGTTCAAAGCGCAACTTGGCTTCGGAATAGGTGAGGATATTCGGCGAGGGGCTTTTTAGGGCCTTTCTGACCAGTGCCGCGGGTATCACCGGCGTCGTGGATAAGGCCACCACCTGCTCCACGACATTCAGCAGTTGCCGTACGTTGCCGGGCCAGGGCGCGGATACCAGCATTTCCAAGGCTTCCGGCGAAAACGCGGTGATTTTTTTATGGGACTTTTCACTAACGCTGGTCAGGAAATGCTGTGTCAACAGGGGAATATCTTCCCGGCGTTCGCTCAAGGATGGAATCTCAATGGACACCACGTTCAGGCGATAATAAAGGTCTTCGCGGAACTCGCCTTTTTCCATGGCTTCGTCCAGATTCTTGTGGGTGGCGGAAATCACCCGCACATCCACCGCCACGCTCTCGGTACTACCCACGGGCCTGACCATGTTTTCCTGCAGCACGCGCAACAACTTGGCTTGCAGCGCCAGCGGCATATCGCCGATTTCATCGAGGAACAGGGTGCCGCCGGCGGCCGCCAGGAACAGGCCTTCGTGGTCCCTGATCGCGCCGGTAAAGGAACCCTTGCGGTGACCAAATAATTCGGATTCCAGCAAGGCTTCGGGGATCGCGCTGCAGTTGATGGCGACAAAGGGTTTATTATATCGCGGACTGGCCTTATGGATGGCGGTGGCGAACAACTCCTTGCCGCTGCCGCTGGCGCCGTTAAGAAACACGCTGACATCACCCTGGGCAATCAATTTGGCCTGGGAGAGTATATCCTCCATCGCCGGGCTGCGGGTGATAATGGCGCGGCGCCAGCTTTCATCACTTGCGGCGCCATCCTGTTTTTTACCCGATAACGCCAACGCGTGGTTGATGTGCTCCACCAGCGCTTTACCGTCAAAGGGTTTGGACAAAAAGCTGAATACACCCCGCTTAGTCGCATCCACGGCTTCCGGTATGGTGCCATGCGCGGTAAGAATGATGACCGGCAGGGCGGGATTGGATTCGTGAATCGCGTCGGATAACGCCAGCCCATCCATGCCATCCATGCGCAGGTCGGTGACAACAATATCGGGACGGGCCACCGCCATGGAAGCCAGGGCTTTTTCCGCGCTTTCCACCGCGGTAACATCGAAACGCATTGCTTCCAGACGAATTGAAATCAATTGCAGTATTCCCGGATCATCATCGACGACCAGGACTTTAGGATTTGCCATATTCTACAACCTTCAGAAACCTCAATCTTTACCACCTTCGCGGCCGCGCATTACTGGCCGCGCCGTTGAATCATACCCTCTTCAATGGACTTTAGGGCTTCAAGTTTTTTCTCGATCTGCTTGCGCTCGGTAATTTCCTGCTGCAATTGCTGTTCCAGTTGATGATAGCGCTGCTGCTCCGCAACCTGCGAATCGATAACCGCCAACATGAATATCGCATACTCCTTAAACGCCGGCACCGAGGTATCACTACTGTTCTTGATATCGGTAAACATCTGTTTAGCCTGGTTAAGGTCGTAAAAATTCGTACCCGGTTTCATCAACAACAAGGCGCGTTTCAGGCCGCTGCGGTCATTGGGACGAAGGAAATACGCGTCATTCATCCGCTTGTATTCATCCGCCAGTTGTTCCGCGGATAATCCGCTAATAAAACGGAAATACCGCAACATCGACAGCAGTGAATCATCGGCGGAAACCAGCGGCGCATCGATCGACGCGGCGGGATTGACATTGGCCGCGGCTGCCGCCTGGCCCGGTGTTTGCCCGCTGGTTCCCGCGGAACCCGCTGCATTGGTACCGGTTGCAACGCAACCGTCCAACAGCAAAGCGCTCAGTAGCACAACGCCCAGCATGCAGCGCACGACCGGGATATTGACCCTGTTAAAATACTCGTAGCCGGTCTTCATCAACAATGGGCGCCTCCTCGGCATACGATTGCAGCGGCAACCTCAAGCACAAATGGGCGCCTGAGGGCTGATTATCGGTCACCTCTATGATACCGCCATGGGCCTGGATAAACTCCTTGACGATCGATAAGCCCACCCCGGTCCCTTTAATGTGTCCGGTTGGCTTTGCTTCTCCCTGAAAAAATGCATCAAATACCCGGTGTTTTTCCGAATCCTTAATACCGGGCCCGTCATCAATAATATCGACTTTTGCGTCCAACCCCGCTTTTTGTACCGCAATGGCCAGCCGGCCATTGAGAGGGGAATATTTAACTGCGTTCGACATCAGGTTGTCTATGACAACGCGTAACATTTCTTTGTCGCCACTCACCGCGATGGGTTCAAGTTTTGTCACGAGACGCAGTTTTTTCGCCAATATAGCAAGTTTTTGATCATTTAAAACGCGATATATGAGTTTGTCCAGTTGGACCTGTTGATTATCCAGCTTGGTGATCTTGGCGTGCGCCACACTGAAGTTCAACAAATCCTCGATTAATTGTTGCAGCTTGCTGGTATTGGATACCAGGATTTCCACCACTTTGCGCTGCCGCTGATTTAAATTGCCAACAACGCCGTCGTCCAGCAGATCGGCGCCTTCACGAATCGCGGTCAACGGTGTTTTTAGTTCATGCGAGACGTGCCGCACAAATTTGGCTTTTTCTTCCTCTACTTCCGCCAGGCGCATGCGCAACCAATCCAGCCGCTGGCCGAGGTATTGCAAATCCTCGGGGCCGGTGACATAAACCGGTTCATTAAATACGCCACTGCCCAGCGTCTTGATCGCCGAATCAATTTCGCGAATAGGCCGGGAAAGGATGTTGGAAAACACAATCACAATGATGATAATGGTCGGAATCAACGTCAGGCCCACCCACACAAACTGGCTTTGCGCTTTGGACGCCATATCATTCAGCACTTGAACTTCGGTATCGATAACCCGGTTACTTCCCGCCAGCACCTTGCGCGCCAGATCGGATGCGACCGCGAATTTTTCCACCGCGTTTTTTGCCGCCGTGCTGGCATAATCTTGCCTGGCGAGCGTGAGGTAAATGGATTTTTCTATTTTGACCAGCGCTTCCAGCTGGTCATGCATGGAACTATCGAGCTGGAATTCCAGCAGGCTTTTCGCTGCTTTTTCAAAAAGCGCATGATCCTCCTCAAATCCCTTTAATAATCCGGTATCGCCCAGTATATGGTATTGACGTCCCGCCCTTTCCAGCCGAGTCAGAATTTCCACCAGGGTGCGGCTGGTCTGCGTCGCTTTTGCCGACTGATATACCGCCTGCTGGCTTTGTTTGGCGAGCTGCCCCATATAAACCGCTGCATAACCGACCGCAACCAACAGCGGCAGCATAGCAAAGCCAAACCCGATCAAGAGGAGTTTTCGGAATGATTTTGGTTGGGGGAAAATCATAATCGAGTTTGTGTGTTAATCGGATCCATCAAACCATGCGCCTTGGCGGCCAGAGCAAGCGATACTTCATATTATCGACCAAGAAACAGGGAACTTGGTTGAATAGAGTGGTGATTTATCGATACCGTCAGGCGGCGGTCCAGTATATCCAGGGATTCCGTCACTAAGGCGCCTTACCCGGGTGTATCGGCTTGATAAAATCCTGGGCGCCTATCGTTGTTCCTTAGGATCCGGCTGTTTGGTTGCTGGATCATAGTGAAGAAATCTCCCGCTGCCAAGCACAGCCGTAACACCCGAACAACCAAAGCACCCGGCAAATTACCGCGCTGAACGTAATGCGGTTGGTTTTGGCGCGTCCCAACGATACCACACGCCTACTCTAACTTAATGATTTATAAATCATTAACAAAGCCAGCGCAAGCCCGGATGCTTAACCCTGCCCGCTACATTTTCAGCGCCGCGCGCCGATATGATCTATGCTAACGACTAAAAATATGATTTGGAAATATGAGTTTAGATTCTTCCAGCCACAGCAGGCAAGCAGCGAATATCGATGAATACCGCTCACGCAGTAAATTCATCGCGCTGGGCTTTGTGGCGATATTGGGCATCATACTCACTGTGCTGGTCCTGTGGGTCAACAACGCGTCTTCGAACAGTAATCGCCTGGCAAATATTGTGGATCGCCAGACGCAAACCCGCTTGTTGGCCAACATGCTGTACGCGGTACAGCAACGTTCTTTGTCCTTGCATCGCATGCTGGATATGGATGACATTTTTGATCAGGATGATCATTATATTTTGTTCCGCCAACACGGCGAAAGGTACCTGAGCAACCGCGAGCAACTGCTTGCCACTCATTTAACCGAAGGGGAAAGGGAAGCTCTGGCCGCGGCTGACAAGTTAGCACACTACGGTGGTACTACGCATCAGCGGGTGGCGGATTTGATCGCGCAAGGACAAATCGCCACGGCGCGCCAGCAATTGATCCACGACGTTTTACCCAACCAGAATGCGCTAATCGATAAACTACGCAGTCTCTTCGATTCACAACGTGATGTGGTTGAATCCGAATTGCACTCGGCATCAGAAGAACATCACTCCACCTACGGGTTTATATTTTCGCTGGGCAGCGTGGCGTTGCTGCTGGGTGTATTTACTATCTTTGTGGTTAGAAGAACCGCCCAATCGGACGCACAGTTATTCGACCAAAGCCAGTGGATACGCGCATTATATGAAATTTCCTCCATGTCGGGGCTGTCACCCGACGAACAGATTAATGAAACATTAAAACTGGGTTGCCGGCTATTGGAAATGGAAATCGGCAAAGTCTGCCGTGTCGACAAGGCGAAAAACACCAACACTTTTCTTAATGTAGTAGCCCCGGAAGAGTACTCGGTAAAAGCCAGGCAGGAAATACCGCTGCATAAAACCTTTTGTTGTTACACCATCGATGCCGGCGCGCCGGTGGCGATTCCCAACGTGCAGGAATCAAAGCACGCCCGTTACCCCTGTTACGAATTTTCGCACGTGGAATCCTATATCGCGATGCCCTTGTATGTTAACCAGGTCAGCTATGGCACGGTTAATTTCGCCAGTGTTCAACCCCGCGAAGCATTCACGGAAAATGACATCGACTTGTTGAGGCTGATTACGAACTGGATCAGCGTGACCCTGGAACGCAAGATTTCCCAGCAGATAGCGGTGGCCAAGGAAACCGCCGAAGCCGCCAGTAAAACCAAAAGCAGTTTCCTGGCGAATATGAGTCACGAATTGCGTACCCCGTTAAATGCCATCCTGGGTTACAACGAATTATTGCGCGAAGAAATAATCAGCGATGGCAATGCCCAGTACCTGGACGACATCAACAAGGTCGATATGGCGGGAAAACATTTGTTG
>Ga0209640_10005043_pt1 | contig 11549 bp, 10 predicted proteins | sample RifCSP10_1_FD_184018 | JGI IMG/M metagenome (GOLD analysis project Ga0209640, IMG submission 184018) | Soil microbial communities from Rifle, Colorado - Rifle CSP2_sed 10_1 (SPAdes) (version 2) | ecosystem: Environmental > Terrestrial > Deep subsurface > Rock core/Sediment | place: Rifle... | reverse complement strand
AAGCCGCTACCCGCAGTATTTTCCGCTGGGACCGCCTCTATTCCTTTCCTCGATTTTCTTCCTCGCCGCGCTGCCGGCGTGGGCGTTTCGGAGAGAGCGGCGCATCCCGTGGCTCGTTGCGCTTTCCGCGCTGTGGTTGGTTCTCTGGTTCTACCAAGCGAAGGTCGATCAAATCTCCGAGCTGAGGAGCACGCGCGCCCTGGCGCAGGTGGTGCGGGCAAGCGCGGCCAAGGATTTCCGAATGATCGCTATCCGATCCGAGTCGCTTCCTTTTTATCTCTCCAGTCGCGTCGAGGTGGTTCCCCATTCGGCCGCAGCGGAGGATCTTCTGCTGGAGCCCGCACCTACCGTGGCTCTGGTTAAAGAAAAGCACGTGAAAGAGATGAATCGTCTCCCTGCTTCGCGCTTCTTCGTCTGGAAGGTCATTCCCTCAGGCGGCGCCCTGGTAGCCAATTTCCCTTTTGTTCCTGCTCAGGAATTAGGCAGCGCGCTTAAACGCTGAGCAGTGCCGGCCGCTCTTTCGAGCCTGTTTCCATCATAGAAGCCGGCTTTTTGGCCCGGCAACGGGGGATTTGAGCCCAGAGAGGCCATGGCACAGCCTTTGCTCCTGCCGTTTAAGCCAAGGCGACAGCCGATCTTTTTTACGGGCTCAACATTTTTGCGGAGGCTATATGAAAATGGTCGAGGCTATTATCAAACCTTTTAAACTGGATGAGGTCAAAGAGGCGCTTACCAAGGCGGGTGTGCAAGGCATGACGGTAAGCGAGGTTAAGGGCTTTGGCCGGCAAAAAGGACATACAGAGCTCTATCGTGGCGCAGAGTACTCGGTTGATTTTTTGCCGAAGGTGAAAATCCAGGTACTGGTTTCCGACGATAAAGCGCAGCAAATAGTGGGAGCGATCATGACAGCCGCGGGCACTGGTAAGATCGGAGACGGCAAGATCTTTGTGACTGCGGTAGAAGAGGTCGTCCGCATCAGGACCGGGGAAAAAGGGCCGGACGCGATTTAACCGAGTTAAGGAGGAAAGAATAATGAACAGCAGGAAAAAGCTGGGGCTTTTAATGTCTCTGGTTATGCTCCTAGGATTCGCTCTACTGATGAGTTTGTCTTTTGCGCAGGAGGGGCCGCCGCCGGGCGCGCCAGCTGCCGCGGAGCAGGCTGCGCCGGCTGCGGCGCCGATCGACCCGGCTGCTGCCGCTAAAGCTGAGGCGGCCAAAAAACCCGTGCCGTTCACGCAGGGGCTTCTAGATCAGGTCGGCGACGCAAAAGTGGCCGCGGATACGGCTTGGACTTTGATTGCGGCGATGCTGGTTTTCTTCATGAACCTGGGTTTCGCCATGGTCGAGACCGGCTTCTGCCGGGCGAAAAATGCCGTCACCATCCTGGCCAAGAACTTCATCGTATTTGCGGTCTCTTCCATAGCTTTCCTGGTTGTGGGCTTCGGACTCATGTTCGGCGACGGCACTCCCTTCTTCGGGACCCAGGGGCTTTGGTTTGTGGGAGGGGCGGATAATAGTCCGGCAATGGGGGATGCCTACAAGGGGGTCTATTCCTCCCTTAACTGGACCGGGACTCCGATCTGGACAAAGTTCTTCTTTCAGCTCGTCTTTGCCGGAACCGCGGCAACGATCGTCTCCGGCGCGGTTGCCGAAAGAATCAAGTTCGGAGCTTTCTACATTTTCAGCTTTCTTATGGTCGGGATCATCTATCCGGTTGTGGGTCATTGGATTTGGGGGGGAGGCTGGCTGGCCAAGCTCGGCATGTTTGACTTTGCCGGCTCCACTCAGGTCCATTCTATCGGCGGGTGGGCGGCCTTGGTTGGGGCAATGATGCTCGGCCCGCGCATTGGCAAGTACAGTAAAGAAGGGAAGATAACTCCTATTCCTGGTCATAATATCGCGCTGGCGACTCTTGGAACCTTTGTGCTGTGGTTCGGCTGGTTTGGTTTTAATCCCGGCAGCACGATGGCCGCCGATGCGACCGCCATTGGCAGAATTGCAGTCACGACCAACACGGCCGCAGCCGGTGGCGCTATAGCGGCCTCCATTATGGCTTGGATTTTCTTGCGCAAGCCCGACCTCACCATGATTCTTAATGGATCTTTGGCCGGGTTGGTCGCCATTACGGCTCCCTGCGCCTTTGTCAGTGTCCCAAGCTCGCTCGTTATCGGATTGTTGGCAGGGACGTTAGTCGTCCTTTCGGTCCTTTTCTTCGACCGCGTCAGGGTTGATGACCCGGTCGGCGCCATTTCCGTCCACTTGGTGTGTGGCGTCTTCGGGACTCTGGCGGTTGGCCTCTTTGCCCAGGATCAGTTTATGGCCAATACCACCGGGAACGGTCTGTTCTTCGGCGGAGGTCTAAAGCTGTTCCTGGCTCAGCTTGCGGGTGTCGTAAGTGTCGGAATCTTCGTGGTTGTCAGCTCATTTATCTTCTGGAGCATCATTAAGACTACGATCGGTCTGAGAGTGCCGCCTGAGGAAGAAATGGAGGGGCTGGATATCGGTGAGCACGGGATTCTGGCCTACCCGGAGTTCCAGCCATCGGGCGAGGCGCCTCCGATGGCGAGCCGTAGCCAGGCGAGCGCTCCGGCGCTGCGAGGGCATCTGGTAACGGAGATCGAAAGATCTTGATACCTCCGCAAGTCTGTAGTTCCGTATTGAGACTGTGAGGAAGGGGGCTCGATGGAAGACATCTTTGTCTTTCAGCATGATCCCCTGGAGGAGCTGGGGATCTTCGCTCCCGTGTTGGAAAAGCACCGGCTGAGTTTTCGCTACGTGCGGCTTTTTGGAAGTGACGCCGGTCATGATTGAGCGTTGGCTAAATCAGAACGACAAGGAGCTGGCCCAGATTCCCTATATTTCCCCGGATAAGATTCGGGCTGACACCCGCTCCTATGCTCAGACGTTAAGACACTACGGGGAGCGCTTTTTCCACGAGTTTGTGCGACGGGTCTGTCTGCCCAGGGTGCGGGGAGAGGAAAGAGAGCAAGCGTAGAGTTTGGATCGATGCCTCTGTTGTTCAGCTTACTTGACAAGATGGGCGTCCTTCGTTACTAGTTTAGGGGACGCGCGGAGCCTTGAGGAGGGTCGTAAGGATGGAAAAGAGAGCTATGGCGGCGGTTTCGGGTCTGGTTGGTCTTTTGTTGGCCGGGGAGGCGGTTTATGGCCAGGAGGCCAAAGGGCTTGCCTCGGGGTGGTTTAGCCTGGACAGCACTGTTGGCGTGGTCGACAAAAAGATCGAAGAGGGGAAGTCGGCCATAGAGAAGGCGCTGTTCGGCATCAAGATCAGCGGCTTCTGGGATATAAGCTACCATTATAGCTTCAACAACCCGATTAACGGCGCAGATGATATCACCGGTCGCGCCTTTCAACAGGACCATAACGAGATCAACTTAGATTCCTTCAAGCTGGTTGTTGAAAAAGACGAAAAAGACTGGGGCGTGGGCTTTCGAATCGACGCCAATTTCGGACGAACCGCGGAGTTTTTGCGCGAGGCGACTCTGTGGGGGAGCAAATTTCAGACGCCAGGCGTCAACGGCGGCGAGCCTTCGGTGGAGCTGCAGCAGGCCTTCCTGACCACTACGATCCCCCTGGGCAAAGGTATTCAGGTCACGGGCGGGAAGTTTGTCACGCTCCATGGGGCGGAGGTGATCGAGAGCAAGGATAACCCCAACATCTCCTATTCCTTCCCCTTTTACTTCGCGATCCCGCTCACCCATACCGGCGTACGGGCCAAATATGTCTTTACGGACATAATCGACCTGACCTTGGGGGTAAACACAGGGTGGGACAACCCGCGCGACAATAACAATCAGCCGAGCTATGAGGGACGCTTGGGATTCACTTTCTCTGACAAGTACTCTCTAGTAGTGGGATGGATGGCCGGTCCAGAGTGGCTCTTCGGCGACCACCGGAACAACAAGCCCCGGGACCGGATAGGTCGCAATAGGGCGCTGCTCGACGTGGTGGCGATAGCCAAGCCGACCTCCCAGCTGACCTTCATCCTCAACTACGACTATGGGACAGAGGATCAGGTGCCCGTGGCAGACGGACGGCGCGACACCCACTGGAACGGGCTCGCTGCCTACGCCATTTACGGCTGGACCGACCGGTTTTCCACTGCGGCGCGTGGCGATTATATCAGCGACTCCACAGGCTCGCGCGTGCTGCACGGCCGTTTGTGGGGATTGACCCTGACCCCGGCCTATAAGTTTACCGAAAAACTGATAGGCCGAGCGGAATACCGCCACGAGTGGTCGAGCAGAAATTTCTTCAGTAAGGGCAGGACTGCGACCGATAAGGATCAAGGCATCTTCGCCCTCCAGGCGACTTACGCCTTCTAACCGCCGGCTTTCCTAACCGGCCTTGCTGTTTTTTTTCCTTTCTCGCTCTCTATCTGAAATATCCGCCTTGCCGAGCGCGATTTGAGCTGCATAGTTTTCCATCCGCATGACTAACAAACGGGCATTCCTACAGCGCGGCGCCGGATGGTGCTAAGGAAATAGCCAGTGTTTTCGGAGAGGTAGCTGTGGCACGAAAGTTGCTCAGTTAACCTTGCCAAAGGCAAAGGCGCCTTCGACGAGGAGATCTACATTATGAAAATTCATGACCCATTTGATTTGACCCGTTGCGCCGCTTCTACTTCGACGCTCAGGGGAGATAACGGTAGCCGGCAAGATACAGAGGCAATCGGGCCTGAGACGCTCGTGGATCGGGCGGTGGAGGGCGCGGTTGTCAGGGCCGTGTTCGGCCACGATTTGGAACGGCGCGAATTTTTGCGTTTGGTGGGTTCCGGCACGGCATTGGCGCTGTTAAATTCCGTATTTCCCCTCGATGCCGCCAAGGCACTGGCACAGGAGAAGACGGGCGCGATAGAGAAACCGGATCTCAAGGTCGGTTTTATCCCGATCACCTGCGCTACCCCGATCATCATGGCCGAGCCTATGGGCTTCTACAAAAAGCGTGGGCTCAATGTGCAGGTTTACAAAGCCTCCGGTTGGGCCATGATTCGCGATCTGGCCATCAATAGAGAGACGGACGCCACCCATATGCTCACCCCTATGCCGCTCGCCTTCACGATCGGAGCGGGCTCCCAGACAGTGCCTTTCATCATGCCGGCGGTGGAGAATATCAACGGACAGGCGATCACCCTGCATAAAAAGCACAAAGGGGTTAAGAGCGCCAAAGAAATGAAGGGCTTTAAGTTCTGCGTTCCCTTCGACTACTCCATGCACAATTTTCTTCTCCGATACTATCTCGCAGAGGGCGGCGTTGATCCGGATAAAGATGTGCAGATCCGAGTTGTTCCTCCGCCCGAAATGGTGGCCAACTTGAAGGCGGACAACGTCGACGGCTACCTTGCGCCGGATCCATTTAATCAGAGGGCGGTCTATGAAGATGCGGGCTTCATCTACATGCTGAGCAAGGAGATCTGGCCTGGCCATCCCTGCTGCGCCTTTGCCGCGCGCAAGGATTTTGCCGAAAAGTATCCCAACACCTTCAAGGCGCTCTTCAAGGCGATCCTGGAAGCTACCCAGTATGCCCACCAGGCGTCGAACCGTAAGGAGATCGCCAAGGCCATCGCTCCCCGCAACTACTTAAACCAGCCCGTGGAGGTGGTGGAGCAGGTCCTGACCGGCGAATTCCCCGACGGGCTGGGAAATACGCGAAAGGTTCCGGACCGGATAGACTTTGACCCCTTTCCCTGGCATTCGATGGCGGTCTGGATTCTCACCCAGATGAAGCGCTGGGGCTACATCAAGGGAGAGGTCGACTACAAGAAGATTGCCGAGCAGGTCTATCTAGCCGCCGACTGTCGCGAGACTATGAAGTCTCTGGGCTATAAGGCCCCGGCGCAGAACTCGACCCGTCATAGCTTCGTTTTCGGGAAAAACAAGCTCTTCGACCCGGCAAAACCGGAGGAGTACCTGAAGTCCTTCGCCATCCGCAGGGCGTAAAGAGAAAAGCGATGAACGGGATCGATCGGGTCGCTAAAACAAAAGAGCGGCAAAAAGTTATCATCTCCTCCCTTCTCTTTCTGGTCGTGGTGGTGCTCTTTTGGCAGCTCAACACAAAGCCTTCGGTAGGAGGCAGGACCGAAGGGCTGCCCGGGCCGTTCCTCGTGGCGGAGAGGGCCTGGGAGATGATTGCCAATCCCTTTTATGATCGCGGGCCCAATGACAAAGGGATTGGAGTGCAACTCGTCTACAGCCTCGGGCGTATGGCCGTGGGCTATAGCGTCGCCTCTGTTGTCGCCATCTTTCTCGGCGTGATCCTGGGCCTCTACCCGACCCTCTACCGCGCCCTCAACCCCTATATCCAGATCCTAAAACCGATTTCTCCTCTCGCCTGGATGCCGCTCTTTCTCTACACCATCAGGGACTCCGCCTGGGCAGCCGTGATGGTCATCTTCATGTCCTCGCTCTGGCCGACGCTCGCGAACACCGCCTTCGGGGTGAGCAGCATCAAGCGCGACTACCTGAATGTCTCCTCCCTGCTGCAGATCTCGTGGTTCAGGCGCCTCTTTAGAGTCATTCTTCCGGCCGCGGCGCCGGCGATCGTGGCGGGGCTCAGGATCTCCATGGGCAGCGCCTGGATCGCTATTGTCGCCGCCGAGATGCTGATCGGCGGCACCGGCATCGGCTATTTTGTCTGGAACGAGTGGAACAATCTCCAACTGACCAGCGTTATTTTTGCCATCCTGATGATCGGCACGGTCGGGGTGTTGCTGGATGTGGGCTTTGCCCGTCTGGCCAAGGTAGTGACCTACACGGAGTGAAAAGGAATGTCCTTTCTCAAGATCGAGCTGGTCACCAAATATTTCGCGGGCTCCAACGGCAATGGCGATCTCTGCGTTTTTAAGGACGTCCACTTCAACATCGAGAAGGGGGAGTTTGTCGCCATGGTCGGCCACTCCGGCTGCGGCAAGAGCACGCTGCTCAATATCATCGCAGGCCTCGAGACGCCGACCGAAGGCGGAATTATTCTCGACGGAAAGGAAGTCACGACTCCGGGGCTGGATCGGATGGTTGTCTTTCAAAATTTCGCGCTGATGCCGTGGATGACCGTCTACGAAAATATCCGTATCGCGGTGCGCGCGGCCTACCCGGGGTGGGACCGGGAGCGTGTCCGGGAATACGTTCAGCAATACATCGATATGGTGGGTCTTACGGGAGACGAGCATAAGAAGCCGGCGGCCCTTTCCGGCGGGATGCGCCAGCGGGTTGGGCTGGCCCGCGCCTTTGCCGTCCAGCCCAAGGTGCTCCTGCTGGATGAGCCTTTTGCTCAAATCGACGCCCTGACTCGGGGCGCCATTCAGGAGGAGCTCATCCGCATGTGGATGGCGACCAAGAATACCGTGTTCATGGTGACCCATGATGTCGACGAGGCTATTCTACTCTCGGATAAGATTGCGCTCATGACCAACGGCCCCGGGGCGCAGTTGGCCGAGATCATCGACGTGAAGATCCCCCGGCCGCGTAGCCGCGAGGCGATCATCGAAAATCCCGAGTACACGAGAATCAAGAAATACGTCATTCACTTCCTGGTCGAGCGCTCAAGGAAGATCCAGGAGCAGGGCGGGATGGCGGTAGCGGATCGAACGGTATTGGCGATTTAGCAGGGTGAAACAATAAACAATTACAAGGAGGTCATTGAAATGGCACTGCAAAACGGGATGACGCGCAAGGAGGCTACTGAAACCATTCTGGCGGCCAAGCGGGAAAAAGGGCTGACGTTCGAGGATATCGGCAAAGCGGTGGGCCGTCATAAGGTCTGGGTGACCGCGGCCCTCATGGGCCAAGGCACGATGTCCAAGGAGGAGGCCGAGAAGGCGGTAAAGGCGCTGGGGCTGGGAGAAGGCATCGCCTCCCAGGTCGCCGGTTTGCTTCAGGAGATCCCCACCAAAGGGTCGCTGGACAGCGCGGTTCCCGTCGACCCTCTGATGTATCGATTTCACGAGATTAACCAGGTATACGGGACAACGATGAAGGCGATCATTCACGAGATGTTCGGCGACGGGATCATGAGCGCGATCGACTTTGAGATCGACATTCAGAAAAAACCGGATCCCAAGGGCGACCGGGTCGTGGTGACCTATAACGGGAAGTTCCTCCCTTATAGAAAGTGGTAGGCTGCATTTTTCGTTGTCTGTAACTTATGAGGGCGAAGAGGCCCTCAAGACAGAGCAAAGGCGCTCGCGGAGATCTGTAGAGCGCCTTTTTTTTAGAAAGAACCTGACCATGGGAGAGACCACGGGCCTCATATGAAAAGGCGAGTGCTGGTAATAGACGATCACCCCCTCTCCAGAACTTTTCTGGTCAGGGTTCTGAAGGAAAAGGGTTTTGAGGTGGCCGGCGAGGGGACGAGCGGGAAAGGGGCCTTGAGACTGGCCAAGGAGACCGCTCCGGATGTCATTCTGATGGCTGTGGGCCTTGCCGACATGGACGGGGTCCGCGCCGCGCAGGCGATCATGGAAGAGAGCCCGTTGCCGGTAATTCTGCTGACGAGCCATTATGATGCGGAGACCATCGAGCGGACCAAGGGCGCGGGCGTGATGGCTTACCTCATTAAGCCTCTAAGAGAAGAGGAGCTTCTTCCGACGGTCGAACTCGCGATCTCGCGCTTCGCTGAGTTTGTCTCACTAAGGAGGGAGAATGAGGATCTTAAAAAGACCTTGGAGGCGCGTAAGGCGATCGAACGGGCGAAAGGTATCTTGATGCAAAGGCAGGGGCTTTCCGAAGCCGAGGCGTTTGCGCTGATTCAGAAGAAGAGTATGGATACGCGTAAGTCCATGGCCGAAATCGCTCAGGCCATTGTCCTGACGGAGGAGATCACGAAAAAGAAAACAGCTTAGAAAACTAAAAGGAAAAAGAGAAGCTCGTTGGCCGCAGCGTTGCGGCCGACAGCCGGGCAAAGGCGCCTAGTTCTAACGGATTGGGCGCCTTTGTTTTTTTTGGAGAAGAGCCATGAACAAGATCGAGGAATACAAAAAGGAAAAAGACGGGCTGGATGTCCTTGAGGATGTACCGCGCTATGCCCAGGAAGGTTGGGAGGCGATTTCGGAGGGTGACCGCGAGAGACTCAAATGGACCGGCGTTTTTTTCCGCCGCCAGACTCCCGGGTACTTCATGATGCGCGTCCGCATACCCAACGGGATCAGCAACGCAGCCCAGATTTGGGCTATCGGCGAGATCAGCCGGGATTTTGGCAAGGGCTTCTGCGACATCACCACGCGTCAGCAGATGCAGCTGCGCTGGTTCCGGATCGAGAACGTACCGGCAATCTGGGATCGGCTTAAGGCCGTTGGGTTGGTTTCACTGCAGACCGGTATGGACAATATCCGCAACGTCGTCGGCTGTCCCGTGGCCGGACTTACCCCCAATGAGCTTTTCGATGCCTCATCTGTAGCTCGGGACTTCACTCAGATCTTCGTGGGCAACAGGGAGTACACGAATCTGCCGCGGAAGTTCAATGTCGCTATCACGGGCTGCAAGGAAAACTGCACGCACGCCGAATCTCAGGATATCGGTCTGACCCCAGCGACGAAAGAAATCGGAGAATCTAAGATCAAAGGATTCAATGTTGCCGTGGGCGGGAAGATGGGCTCTGGAGGATACCGGATCGCCTCGCCCCTGGACCTCTTTGTCCCGCCTGAAGAGGCTGCGGATCTGTGCAGCCTGATTACGCTTATCTTCCGGGATCATGGCTGCCGGGAATCCCGCACTAAAGCCCGATTAGTCTTTCTTGTCGAGGATTGGGGCATCGAGAAGTTTCGCCGGGAGATCGAGCGCCGGGCCGATCGCCCCCTTCTCCAAGCGGGAAAAGACGAGAGGCTCAGCCATAAGCGCACGGACCATATCGGCATCTTCCGCCAAAAGCAGCAGGGACTTAATTACGTAGGCCTGGCGGTCCCGGTCGGAAGGATCACTGCCGGGCAACTCCTTGAGGTGGCCCGCTTAGCCGCGGCTTATGGCAGCGGCGAGGTCCGGATCACGACAGGTCAGAACCTGATCATCCCCGACGTGCCCGATCAAAAGATCGCCGATCTCACAGGGGAGCCGCTTCTGCAAGAGCTTCGCTACGATCCCTCAGAGGTGATGCGGGGGCTTGTGAGCTGCACCGGCATGGACTACTGCCACTTTGCTCTCATTGAGACCAAAGAGCTTGCCTTAAAGACCGCCCGCTATCTGGAAGAAAAGCTGGGAAAAACCAAGCCTGTCCGGATTCACTGGTCCGGGTGCCCCGCGGGCTGCGGCAACCACGCCGCGGCCGATATCGGGCTTTTGGGAAAGAACATCAAAGTAAACGGGAATGTAATCGACGCGGTGGATGTTTTTGTCGGCGGGAGGTCAGGGCCGAACGCCAAGCCCGCCACGAAGCTGTTGGAAGATGTCCCCTGCGACGAGCTGCCTCAGGTCCTGGAACACTTGGTTCCATATCTGTCACGGAAGGAAGGATGAAAGATGGATCTCAGAGGGTTCTTAAGTGTAGGTCACCCGCGCACGCTTTTTAGCGCCTTTCTCTATTTTGACGTGAGTTTTATGGTCTGGGTTTTGATCGGTGCCCTGGGAGTCTATATCTCCGAGGATTTTTCTCTCACCCCGACTGAGAAGGGATTTTTGGTCGCGGTACCCATTTTGAGCGGATCTCTGCTCCGCATCCCATTTGGAATCGCGGCCGACTATTTTGGTCCCAGGAAGACGGGCGTGTTTGGACTGATGGTTACGTTGATTCCGCTCTTTGCCGGATGGTTGGGGGGAAAGAGCTCGTTGGAGATGCTTCTTGTCGCCCTCATGTTGGGGATTGCCGGGGCCAGCTTTGCCGTGGCTCTTCCGATGGCGAGCCGCTGGTATCCCCCAGAGTATCAAGGGCTGGCCATGGGGATCGCAGGTGCGGGAAACAGCGGCACGGTGTTGGCTTCGTTTTTTGCCCCCCGTCTAGCCGAATATCTGGGGTGGCACGGTGTGTTCGCCATTGCTGTCATACCTGTGCTTCTTGCCCTCGCGCTTTTTCTCCTCCTAGCTAAGGATAGTCCTGATCGGCCCTCGCCCCAGAGACTTATCCATTATCTGCGCGTGCTTAAGGAGCCGGACACCTGGTGGTTTAACTTGTTCTATATGATCACCTTTGGCGGCTTCGTCGGCCTGGCGAGCTTTCTCGCGATTTTCTTTCACGACCAGTATGGTTTGAGCCGGGTTATGGCGGGCAACCTTACCGCCCTGTGCGTTTTTGCCGGGAGCTTCCTGCGTCCTGTCGGAGGGCTTCTGGCTGACCGCTTGGGCGGCATCAAATCCCTTTTGGTTCTCTACTGGGTTGTCGCAGGCCTGATGTTTTTTGTCGGCCAACTTCCGCCTCTTGAAGTGGCGACCTTCTCTCTCTTGCTTGGAATGGGCGTGCTGGGAATGGGCAACGGCGCGGTGTTCCAACTCGTGCCGCAGCGGTTTCAGAAAGAGATCGGCGTGGTGACCGGAATTGTGGGAGCGGCAGGTGGTCTGGGCGGTTTTTTCCTTCCTTCTCTTCTTGGGCTTTTGAAGGATCTCACGGGTTCC
>Ga0209640_10005040_pt1 | contig 11554 bp, 13 predicted proteins | sample RifCSP10_1_FD_184018 | JGI IMG/M metagenome (GOLD analysis project Ga0209640, IMG submission 184018) | Soil microbial communities from Rifle, Colorado - Rifle CSP2_sed 10_1 (SPAdes) (version 2) | ecosystem: Environmental > Terrestrial > Deep subsurface > Rock core/Sediment | place: Rifle... | reverse complement strand
CGCTCGAGCCGCTGGAGCTCGAGCAGGGCCTGAGTCTTCAAGCCCGAGTAGGAGAAGAAGAGCTGCTCCGTCCCGGCGAGGCGCGGCAGCCGGTGCGCCGCCGCGGAGCCGAGCTCGGCGAGGCGGTCGATCTCGGGGCCCTGCGGGTAGGGAAGTCCCAGGCGCTTGCCGAGCTTGTCGAACGCCTCGCCGAAAGCGTCGTCACGCGTCTCCGCCAGGGTCGCGATCGCGTCGTCGGCGACGTGGTAGAGACTGGTGTGGCCCCCCGAGACGACGAGCGCCACGAAGCGCTCGGGGATCGGCGCCGCCGGCGCCCCGTCGACGCCCAGGAACGGCGAGACCACGTGACCTTCGAGGTGGTGCACGGCGTGGAACGGCAGACCGCGCGCCCAGGCGATGGTGCGGCCGAACGAGAGGCCGACGAGCAGCGCGCCCACCAGCCCCGGGCCCTGGGTCGCCGCCACCAGCTCCACCGCCTCGACCCCGACGCCAGCGCGCGCGAAGAGCTCGCGCCAGACCTCGGGCCAGTTGCGCAGGTGCTCGCGCGAGGCGATCTCCGGCACCACGCCGCCGTGCGGGCGGTGCGCCGCGAGCTGGCTCGACACCACCGAGGCGACGACGCGCCCCGACCCGTCGACGAGCGCCGCCGCGGTGTCGTCGCACGAGGTCTCGATGCCGAGCACGAGCGGGCGCTCCACGGCGGCGAGCTTACTGCGCACGGGCGGTGCGGCCGGCGCCGCGGCTAGGGCGCGGCCGGCCGGGCCACGAGATCGACGTAGACGTGGAAGAGGTCGGCGTTGCGGATCGCGCCCAGCGCCGCCGAGTAGGGCTCGATCCCGAAGTCGGTGAAGCGCAGCTCGCCCAGGAGCTCGGCGTGGAGCTCCTCGCCCTCGAGCTCCCAGCGCAGCGGCACCGTGGTTTCGACCTTCGCCCCGCGCAGCTCGAAACGCACGCGCGCGTTCCAGCCCAGCGCCACCCGCGCCCCGCCGTCGCCGCCCGCGCCGCGGCGCTCGACGGCGAGGAGCTCGGCGCGCAGCCCGGGAAAGCGCTCGGCGGCGAGCTGCCCGGCGCCGAGCATCGCGCGGCGGATCTTGGCGCGGTCGTCCTCGTCGACCGGCGGCAGCTCCTCGGCGAGCGCTCCCAGCAGCTGGAGCCGCGCCGCGAGCGCCGCGCGCTCGGCCGCCGGGTCGACCTCGAGCGCCAGCACCGGTACCTCGAGCGTGAAGCGCGTCGCCTCGGCGGCGGCGGGGTCGAAGTCGAGCGCCGTCGTCGCGCCGCGCGCCACGATCAGGTGCTCGTGGGCGAGCCGCGCTCCGATTCCGGCGCGATGGGTGAGCACGGCGAACGTCGAGCGCTCGGAGTCGACGGTCCACGACACGGCGCGCGCCGCGCCGGCGGAGAGCGCCAGGGTCGAGGCGAGGGCGAGGGCGAGCGGGGCACGGCGCATCGGAGGTCTCCGGCGCCCTAGGCTACCGCGCCTCGGCCGCGCGCGCCGCACTCCTCTCTCGGCGCGCTAGAGTCCCGCCGTGACCGCGCGCGTGGGCATCAACGGGCTGGGCCGGATCGGCCGCGCCCTCCTGCGTCTCGCCCACCTCGCGCCCGGGCTCGGGGTCGAGATCGTGGCCGCCAACGACGCCGCGGCGGCGCCGGTGCTGGCGCGCCTGTTGCGCCACGACACCGTGCACGGCCCGTTCCCGGGCGCCGTCGGCGTGCGCGACGGTGCGCTCGAGATCGGCGGCCGCGTGATCCCGATCTCGCACGCCACGACGCCCGGCGAGATCGACTGGGCGGAGCACGGCGTCGAGCTGGTCGTCGAAGCCACGGGCCGGTTTCGCCGGCGCGAGCTCGCCGCGGCGCACCTCGGCCGCGGGGTGCGCCGCGTCGTGGTCTCGGCGACCCTCTCCGACGCCGACGTCACGCTCTGCCGCGGCATCAACGAGCGCGACTTCGATCCCGAGCGCCACCAGGTGATCTCCAACGCCTCGTGCACCACCCACTGTCTCGCCGCCACGCTGGCCGCGATCCACCCGCGTTTCGGCGTCGAGCGCGCGCTGATGAACACCGTGCACTGCGTCACCAACAGCCAGAACCTGGTCGACAACGCGCACCCCGACCCGCGGCGGGCGCGCGCCGCGGTGGCGAACATCATCCCCACCACCTCGGACGCCATCCCCTCGATCGACTGGGTGCTGCCCGAGCTCGCGGGCCGCGTCGCCGGGCTCGCCGTGCGCGTGCCGATCGTGGCCGGATCGCTGATCGACGTGGTGGTCGAGCTCCGGCGCCCGGCGAGCCCCGCGGCGCTCGCCGAAGCCTTCCGCGCCGCCGAGACGGGCGCGCTCGCCGGCATCCTCGGCACCACCGACGAGGAGCTCGTCTCTTCGGACTTCGTCGACGATCCGCGCTCCGCGGTGGTCGACCTGCCGCTGCTCCAGCAGGCCGGCGACCGTCTGGTGCGCGTCGTCTCGTGGTACGACAACGAGTGGGGCTACGCCCACCGACTGCTCGAGCTCCTCGCCCACCTCGCACGCTCCGGCGGCTGATCGCGAGAGGTTGCCATGACGCCACTGCTGACCCTCGAAGACCTCGACCTGGGCGCCCTGCGCGGCGTGCCGGTGCTGGTGCGCGTCGATTTCAACGTGCCGATGAAGGACGGCGCGGTGGCCGACGACACGCGCCTGGTCGAGGCGCTGCCGACGCTCCGCGACCTCGCCGCGGCCGGCGCCCGCCAGCTCCTCGCCTCGCACTGCGGGCGGCCAAAGGGGGAGCGCAACCGCAAGTACACCCTGCGGCCGGTGGCGGCGCGGCTCGAGGAGCTGCTCGGTCGGCCGGTCGGCTTCGCGGACGATTGCGTCGGCGAGAGCGCCGCGGCAGCCGCCGCGGCGCTCGGCGAAGGGGGCGTGGTGCTGCTCGAGAACCTGCGGTATCACCGCGGCGAGGAGACGAACGATCCCGAGTTCGCGCGCGCGCTGGCGGCTCCAGCCGCGGCCTACGTCGACGACGCCTTTGGCGCCGCCCATCGCGCCCACGCTTCGATCGTGGGCGTCGTCGCCCACCTCGCACGCAAGGCGGCCGGGCGCCTCATGGTGCGCGAGGTGGAGGCGCTCTCGCGCCTGCTCGGCCGTCCGGAGCGGCCGTTCGCCGTCATCCTCGGCGGCGCGAAGATCGAAGGCAAGATCGACACCCTCGAGAACCTGCTGCCCCTCCTCGACCTGCTCATGGTCGGCGGCGGCATGGCGAACACCTTCCTCGCCGCGCGCGGCTACGACCTCCGGGCTTCGCTCGTGGAGCGCGAGCGGCTGGCGCTGGCGGCGGACCTCTCGCGCCGCGCCGCCGAGCACGGCGTCGAGCTCCTGCTGCCGACCGATCTCGTGGTCGCCGACGCGCTCGTCCTTCCCACCGACGTGCGCACCGTCGCCGCCGACGCGATTCCCGAGGGCTTCCTGGCGCTCGACGTCGGGCCGGCGACGCGCGCCGCCTTCGCCTCCGCCATCGCGCGCTCGCGGACGCTGTTCTGGAACGGCCCGCTCGGCGTCTTCGAACGGCCGCCCTTCGACGAAGGGACGCGCGCCACCGCGCGGGCGCTCGCCGACTGCCCCGGCTTCACCCTGATCGGCGGCGGCGAGACCGTCGCCGCGGCGCGCCAGGCCGGCGTCACGGCGCGGATCGGCCACGTCTCGACCGGCGGCGGCGCGGCGCTCGAGTTCCTGGCCGGCCTCGAGCTGCCCGGCGTGACGGCGCTCGGGCGGAGCTGAGGGAACCGGACGTGGAGACGCGCCGCCCGCTGGTCGCCGGGAACTGGAAAATGCACCTCCTCGGCGCCGAGGCGGCGGCCTACTGCCGCCGGCTGCTCGCCGCCGAGCTGCCGCCGCTGCCCGAGGTCGTGCTGCTGCCGTCGTTCCCGCTCCTCGCCGCGGTCGCCGAGGCGCTCGGGGGCTCGCCGGTCGGCCTCGGCGCGCAGAACCTCCACCCCGAGCCGCGCGGCGCTCACACCGGCGAGGTCTCGGCCGCCCAGCTCGTCGACGCCGGCTGCCGCTGGGTGCTCTGCGGCCACAGCGAGCGCCGGCGCGAGCAGGCCGAGGACGACGAGCTCGTGGCGCGCAAGGCGCGCGCTGCCCTCGCCGGCGGCCTCGCGCCGGTGGTCTGCGTCGGCGAGACCCTGGAGGAGCGCCGCGCCGGCCGCACCTTCGACGTCCTGGCGCGCCAGGCCGAGACGCTGCCGCTCGATCCGCGGCTCGTCGTCGCCTACGAGCCGGTGTGGGCGATCGGCAGTGGCGAGACCGCCACCGTCGAGGTCGCCGAGCACGCCCACGCTTTTCTGCGCACGCGCTTCGAGCGCCGGGGTGGCGGCGAGCTCGCCGCTGCGCTGCGCATCGTCTACGGCGGCTCGGTGACGCCCGAGAACGCCGCCGCGCTCGCGGCCGGGCGCGGGGTCGACGGCTTCCTGGTGGGAGGGGCGAGCCTTGACCCGGAGCGGTTTCGGGCTATCATTTCTTCTTTCGCCGCCCCTCGGGCGGCCCCGCGAGGACTCCCGTGATCTATCTGCTGTACACGTTGCACGTCCTGCTCTGCATCTTCCTCATCCTGGTGGTGCTCCTGCAGCAGGGCAAGGGGGCGGATCTCTCGGTGTTCGGCGGCGGTTCGACGATGACCGCCTTCGGCGCCCGCAGCGCCACCACGCTCCTCCACCGGCTGACGGTCGGCGCGTTCGTCGGCTTCGTCCTCACCACGCTGACCATCGCCTACCTCCAGGCCAACGTCGAGGGCGCCTCGGTGATGCGCGGCGCGGAGCGCGCGCCCGCGAGCACTCCGGCGACGGCGCCGGCGGCGCCCGCGGGCGCCGCGGACCCGGCGGCGAGCGCCGCCGAACCCGCGAGCCCGCCGCCCGCCAACTAGCGCGGCCCGGAGCGAGACTCTAGAATCCGATCGATGCCGAAGTGGCGGAATTGGTAGACGCGCACGTTTGAGGGGCGTGTGGGGCAACCCGTGCCGGTTCGAGTCCGGCCTTCGGCACCAACCCTCCCGCATCGACACCCGCCGGCCGCCCGCACGGCGGCTTTACTCGACCACGTAGGCCTTGGTGATGGTCACCGTCTCCGCCGGCACGTCGCGGAAGGGGCCGCGCGCGCCGGTGCGCACGCCCTCGATCGCGTCGACCACGTCCATCCCCTCGACCACGCGCCCGAAGACCGCGTAACCCCAGCCCGACTCCGACTTCGAGCGGAAGTCGAGCGCGCGGTTGTCGACGGTGTTGATGAAGAACTGGGCGGTGGCGCTCTGCGGGTCGTTGGTGCGCGCCATCGCCAGCGTGCCGCGTGCGTTCTTCAACCCGTTGTCGGCCTCGTTCTCGACCGGCGGCGAGGTCGGCTTCTGGCGCATCTCGGCGTCGAAGCCCCCGCCCTGCACCATGAAGCCGCGGATCACGCGGTGGAAGATCGTGCCGTCGTAGTGGCCGGCGCGCACGTAGGCGAGGAAGTTGGCGGCCGACTTCGGGGCGTGCTTGGCGTCGAGCTCGATCACGATCTTGCCTTTCGAAGTCTCCAACGCCACCCGCGATCCGCCCTCGCCGCCGCTCTTCGCGCCGCCGCCGCCTTCGCCGGCGAACAGCGCCGCCGCCAGTAGCACCGCCATCGGACTCATCTCGATTCCTCCTCGGGGAGTGGGAGCCTCTCGCGCTCCGGGGGGGCATACTATCCTCTGTGGAATGCCCCTTTTCCGCTTGCGCGGAAACGGGTTATGCTCGGCGAAAGTCGATGTCGCAGGCCACCTCCAGAGCCGCCAAGGCTCCGCTTCGACGAGGAGAACTGTTGATGAAGAGACTCGCCCTGGCCCTTTGCCTGATCGCCCTCCCCGGTGCGGCGTTCGCGGACGGCGACTTCCGTTACGAGCTCACACCGCACGTCTCCCACCACTTCTCGGGCAGCCTGCACACCGAGGGCACGTTCTTCGACGGCGACTTCCAGATCGAGGACGACGTCGCCTACGGGCTGACCTTCGACATTCCGCTCTCGAACAATCTGCAGCTCGAGCTGCTCTACAACTACCAGGAGAGCGACCTGTTCTTCGACGGCGGGATCTTCGGCCCCGACATCGAGCTGCTCGAGACCGAGATCGCCTACGCCCACATCGGCCTGCTGGCGCAGTTCGGGCGCCCCTCGGTGACCCCCTACTTCGTGGTCTCGGCGGGCCTGACGCGCTTCGATCCGCAAGAGCTCCAGGGCGCGGGCGCCGACAACCGCTTCTCGGTCTCGCTCGGCGCCGGCGTCAAGGTCTTCTTCACCGACCACATCGGGTTGCGCTTCGAGGGGCGGGGTTTCTGGACGGAGATGGACGGTCTCGACGGCGGCTGCGACCAGAACCAGTGCATCCGCTTCCATGACTACTTCTCGCAGGGCGAGGCGACGCTCGGGCTCATCTTCGCCTGGTGATCCGCACCCGGGGGCCCTCCTCCCCGGTCAGCTCTCGACGGCCGCTTCCACCCGGTTGCGGCCGTTGTTCTTTGCCGCGTAGAGCGCCTCGTCGGCCGTCGCGATGAGCGTGCGGGCGCGGCCGCGCCCGTCGTCACGCTCGCCCGTCGGGCGCGCCGCGACCCCGATCGACACCGTGACGCGCAACGGCTTGCCGGCCTCGTTCGGAACCTCGAGCTGCTCGACGCGCTGGCGGACCTTCTCCGCGAACTGGCGCGCGCCCTCGAGCGTGGTCTCGGGCAGCACGATGAGGAACTCCTCGCCTCCGAAACGGCCGATGAAGTCGGTCTCCCGCAGCTGCGCGCGGAGCTCCGCCGCCACGCGTTGCAGCACGAGGTCGCCGGCGAGGTGCCCGAAACGGTCGTTGACCTCCTTGAAGCGATCGAGGTCGGCGAGCGCGATCGCCAGCGGCCGGTCGTAGCGCTGCGAGCGGCTCCACTCGCGGTCGAGGATCTCGAGCAGCGCCTCGCGCCGCAGCAGCCCGGTGAGGCCTTCGAAGGTCGCCGAGTCGAACAGGCGCGCGTTCTCGAACACCGTCGCGGCGTGGTGCCCGACCAGGGTCAGGAGCTCGAGCTCCTCCGCGACCCAGCGCTGGTCGTCGCGCTTGGCGCCGAAGGCGATCAGCCCGACGATGCGCTCCTGCGCCAGCAGCGGCACCACGAGCTCGGCGCGCGCGCCGGCCAGGCGTTGGCCGATCGCCGCGCTGGCGGCGACGAGCGCCGAGGCGGGGAGCGGGCGGCCGGCGCGCCGCACGAGTTGCACCGCCGGATCGTCGCCGCCGATCAGCGCCGTCTGCTCGAGATCGACCTCGCCGCGCTGCGTCGAAGCGAGCTGCACGAGCTGTCCCTGCGGCGGCGCGGCGATCCAAACCGTCACCGGCTCGGAGGCGAAGATGCGGCTCAGCTCGCGCGCCAGGTGCTCACCCATGCGCGGCAGCTTGCCCTGCGCCGGCAGATCCGCGGCCAGCGCCACCAGCCGCGAGCGCAGCGCGAGGCGCTCCGGGAAGAGCCGGCGATCGATCAGGCGCTGCAAGCGCGTGCGCAGCGGATTGAAGAGCAGGCCCATCGACAGGCCGGCGGTGGAGAGCACCCACAGCGGCACGCCTTCGCTGCCGAAGTCGCGCGCGAACAGGGCGCCGATGCCGCCCACCAGGCCGTAGAAGCCGAGCACCAGGAGCGTGGTCAGCGCACCGTAGAGCAGGCTCTTGCGCACCACGAGCTCGAGATCGAAGAGGCGATAGAGGAAGATGGCGACGAAGACCGCCACCGGGTAGGCGAGCAGCGAGAAGTTCCACACCACGGGCGAGAAGCCCGCGAAGCTCTCGTCGAGCGCCGTGCGCACCGTCTCGACGAGCACCACCGCCACCCACGGCAGGACGCCGAGCAGCACCAGGCCGGCCTGCATGCGCCCGCGGGGGTCGGGATGGGCGACGGCGCGGCGGCCGATGATCGAAGCCACCACGATCGACCACACCGGCAGCAGCCAGGTGAACATGAGCTCGTTGGCGAGCGCGTCGAGCGGCGCGCTGGCCGGGATTCCCATCGCCACGCCGAGCGTCGTCGCCGCCGCGAAGCCGCCCACGCCGAGGCCCACCGCGTAGTAGGTGTGCACCACCCAGGCGCGCCCGGGGAGCCACCTCGGCGTCGTCGGCAGCACCGTGGCGAGGTGGAGGTCGAGGCCGAACTGGAGTCCGGTCAGGAGCAGGAAGGCCACCGTGGCGGCGAGGCCCGCGCCCGAGGCGGCGGAGAGGATCTCGTAGGGCAGCGCGAGCTCGGCCGCCACCGCGAGGCAGAAGGCGGCGAGCAGGGCCGAGCGCAAGTCGTCGGCGCGCTGGCCGCTCGCCAGCAGCCCGAGCGCGAGGTAGAGCAGGCAGGCGAGGGCGTTGAGCCCGAACTCCCAGGCCTCGAAGCTCGTCCCGGGAACGACTCTGAGCTCGAGCCGCCGCTCGTCGCGACGCACCTCGATCTCGACCTCGCGGCCGCGATCGAAGCCGCGCGCGATGCGGTCGTAGTCGGCGGCCTCGCGCAGCGGCTGGCCGTCGACGGCGAGCAGCCGGTCGCCGGGGACGACGCCCGCGGCGTCCGCAGGCTCGCCCGGCGTCACCGCGAGGACCTCGATCGGCGACGCGGTGGTGTCCATCTGCACGCCGATGCGGCGATCGGCGACGTCGAGGGCGACGCGCAGGTGGACGACGAGCAGGACGACGATGCCGACGGCCGTCGGCACCACCCAGCGCATGCGGCCCGGCTGCGTCGGCTTCCGCGAAGCTTCCACTGTCGCTGCGGCTCTCGCCGGGATCCTAACCCAGGCTTCCCCGCTGGCCTCAGGGCGGATCGAGCGTGCCCGCCGGAGTCCACGGCCCGCAGCGCGCGAGCCGCCAGGCGGCGCGCGCCGTGCCGCCGAGGGCGCCGTGGCGGCGGATCGCGGCCTCGGCGTAGCGGCTGCAGGTGGGCGCGAAGCGGCAGGCGACGCCGCCGCGCTCGAGCCAGGGCGAGAGCGTCGCCCGGTAGACGCCGAGGGCGGCGAGCTCGGCGCGCGCCAGCGTCTGGCGCTCCGGCGCCCGCGCGAGATCGAGCGCGACCAGCGCCAGGCCCGCCGCCGCCGCGAGCCAGACGCGGTGGCGCCGCGTGCGCGCGTCGTTCATCCCGGCAGCCGGCCGGCGCCCAGGCGGGCGAGCCAGACCGCGAGCAGCAGCGCCGCGGTGGCGAGCAGGAGCGGCGCCGCCCAGCGCTCGCCCCGGCGGCGACCGGTGAACACCCTCTCGCCCCACAACAGCCAGGCGCCGGCGGCCTCGACGGCGAGGAGCGCGAAGAGGGGATGCGCGGTGAAAGCCGCCGCGAACTCTCCGCGCGCGGCGAGCGCCGCCGCGCGTGTCAGGCCGCAGGCGGGACAGGCGAGGCCGGTGGCGCGCCGGAAGGCGCAGAGCACCGGTCCGGGATGGGCCGCGAGGTCCCAGCTCGCCGCGAAAACGGCGAGGGCGACGAGCGCGAGGCCCGTCGCCCCCCAGAGCCAGCGGCCCGCGCGCGCTCCCGGCGCCGCCGGCTCAGTTTCCGCGCAGGCCCGCAAGCGCGGACAGGACCGCCAAGCCGCCGAAGAACGCCACCCAGCAGAGGGCGAACAGCAGCAGGACGGTGCCGATGATGCCGAGCACGTAGCCCGCCATGGCGAAGCCCTGGCCGGCGGCCGGACTCGCGCCGGCCTTGATCGCCTTGACCTCCCGGCCGCCGATGTACCAGGCGAACGGCGCGCAGAGCTGACAGCAGACGAAGCCGAGGATGCCGAGCACCAGGGCCGTGGTCGCCTTGCTCGACGCCCCGGACGAGGGCGGAGACGTCACGGGTTGGCTCACCGGCGCCTCAGAACTTGTTCGCGAACTCGGAGATGCCGGGGATGATGAAGCGCTCGCCCTTGGTCGCCTTGACGATCGAGAGGATGGTCACCACGAGCCACGCCAGCCCGACCACCGGATAGGCGACGACGAAGATGCAGCCGATGCCGGTGGAGGTGATGATCCCGAGCACCACCCAGATGATGACGAAGAAGAAGAACTGCACCAGGCCGTGCTTGGCGTGCCACTGCACGTTGGCGTCGTCCTTCTCGGTGAGCAGCGGCACGAGGGCCAGCAGGCCGAGGTAGGAGAGCACCAGCATCAGTGTCTTGTCTCCCGAGCTCGCGGGCGCGGAGGGCGGTGGGGGCGGAACGTTTCCTTCGCTCATCGCAGCACTCTCCTCTCGTCGCTCACGGCGCGGCGACGATCGCTTCGGTCGAACGGCGTTGTGCGGCCAGTATATCCACGCCGCGCCGCGCCACAAGGGCGCTCCCGGCGCTGGAGTCAGGGCCCGCGCTCGGCGCGCCCCGGCACGCGCTCCCAGGCGACCCCGAGCTCGCCCAGCGCCGCCGCGACCTCCGACTCGCGCTCGCGTGCCACCTCGAGCTCGAGCTCCGCCTCGGCGCCGTAGCGCTCGGCAGCGAGCTCCACCTCGCCCGCGCGCAGCAGGCGCTTCACCGCGCCCACGCGCGCGTGGCCGCAGACCAGCCGCAGCCGCACCTGCGGGCGCCGCTCGCGCGTCGGCAGGCCCACGAGCGCGTCGCGCACCGCGCCGCCGTAGGCGCGCGCGAGCCCTCCCCGCCCGAGCTTGGTGCCGCCGAACTCTCGCGCCACCGCCGCGCAGACGTCCGAGAGCCCGGCGCCACGCAGCACCTGGAGGATGGGCGCCCCGGCGCTTCCCGCCGGCTCCCCGGCGTCCGCCGCGCGCTCCTCGGCCGGCCAGCCGATCCGCCACGCGAAGACGACGTGGGTGGCGCCGGGATGGCGGCGCTCGACCTCGGTCACGAACGCCTTGGCCTCGGCCGCCGTCCCCGCCGGCGCGACGTGGGCGAAGAAACGCGAGCCGCGGTCGCGCAGCGCCGCCGTCGCCTCGGCGGTGGGCGCGCGGTAGCGGCTCACCGCGCACCCTCCGCGCGCGCCACGAAGGTCTCGCCGAGCAGGCCGAGCTGCGGGCCCGCGGAGAGGCGCGAGAAACGGGTCGCGAGGTGGGCGACGACGAGCAGCGCGGCGACGAGGCCGAGCGCGGTCACCAGGCGGTCGCGCCATCGCCGCACGGTGCCCGCGGGCCCGGCCTCGCGCACCACGGGCAGCGCCGGCGAGCCGCGGCGCACCGCGCGCCGCGGGCGGCCGAGCAGGCGCGCGCGCGCCGCGGCCAGGGCGCGCTCCAGCGGTTCGACCGGGCAGACCCAATGGCAGAACGGCCGCGCGACGAAGACCGCGCTCACGAGCGCGACCCCGAGCAGCGCCCACTGATAGCCCGAGCCCTGAGCGCGGAAGAGCGTGCCGAAGACCTCGTAGCTCGCCGCGCCGGGGCTGCGGTGGAGCAGGCCCAGGAAGACGGCGATCCAGAGCAGGCCGCGCCGGATCCAGACGAAGGCCAGGCCGTGCGCCGGCCGGCGGCGGCGGGCGCCGCCGAGCCTACCGACGAGATCCTGCGCCGCGCCGAACGGGCAGAGCCACGGACACCAGGGGCCGCGCCCGTCGCGGCCGAAGACGAAGAGCACGCCGGCGGCGAGCAGGTACCAGTAGAGATGGCTCGACG
>Ga0209640_10005039_pt1 | contig 11555 bp, 9 predicted proteins | sample RifCSP10_1_FD_184018 | JGI IMG/M metagenome (GOLD analysis project Ga0209640, IMG submission 184018) | Soil microbial communities from Rifle, Colorado - Rifle CSP2_sed 10_1 (SPAdes) (version 2) | ecosystem: Environmental > Terrestrial > Deep subsurface > Rock core/Sediment | place: Rifle... | reverse complement strand
CCCGCGCAGCATCAGCGAACACATGATCGAGGTCCGCATCGCGGGCTATACGCCCGAGGAAAAAGTCGACATCGCGAGGACCCGGCTGCTTCCGCGGCTCATCGCCGAGCACGGACTCCGCCCGTCGCACGTCTCGTTTCCCGACGAAAGCCTGAAATCGCTGGCTTACGGTTACGCCCGCGATGCGGGGCTCGGTGCGTTCCAGCGCAGCCTCATCACGATGCTGCGCGCCCGCGCTCGGGCCCGGGCCCATGGCGATGGCTCGCGCTGGACGTTCGATGCCGCGCGCATCGAGGACATGCTCGGCGTGCCACGCTACGTCGCCACGGCCGCCGAGAGTGCTCCCGAGATCGGCGTCGTCACCGGCCTGGCCTGGACCGCGTCCGGCGGCGAACTGATGTTCATCGAAGCGTTGCGCATGCCCGGGAGCGGCCGCCTCATCATCACTGGTATGCTCGGAGATGCGATGCGCGAGTCGGTCAACGCCGCGTACTCGTACGTGCGCAGCCGTGGCCCGCAACTCGGCATCGGCGAGGACGACTTCCGCGAGTCCGACGTGCACGTGCACTTCCCGGTCGGCGCGATACCCAAGGATGGACCCTCCGCCGGCATCGCCGTGACGCTCGCGATCGCGTCCACGCTGTCCAACCGGCCCGTCCGCCACGATGTCGCAATGACCGGAGAAGTCACTCTCCGCGGGAAGGTCCTCGAGGTCGGCGGCATCAAGGAGAAGGTGCTGGCCGCGCACCGCGCCGACATTCGCCGTGTCATCCTGCCGGCAGGGAACGAGAAGGATGTGCGGGAAGTGCCGGACAAGGTGCGCGCCGGCATCGCGTTCCACTTCGTCGAGCGAATGGATGATGTCGTGAGTCTCGCCCTCGTCGGCGGACACGGGCCCGGCGCCATCCGGCTTCGTGGCGAGGCCGGCCGCGAGCCGCGCGTCGCGCAGCCCGGGAAACGCAAGACGAAGTCCTGAGCGGGCTGCCGGGCGTGGCTCCAGCCGCCGCCGTGAATCGGCCCACCTCCCGGCGAGGTTCGAGCCGGCTCGACGTGCCGAAACCGTACCGTCCGGCGCGGAAATCAGCCGGCCTGGCCGAGCCGGATCCTGTGGTCCACCGGATGCGGCACCAGGACCTCGCCTTCGCTCTTGGCTATGATGGTCGCCGCCGTCAGGTCGCCCGTTACATTCACTGCGGTCCGCATCATGTCGAGAATGCGATCGACGCCGAGGATCAGCGCGATACCCGCTTGCGTGTAGCTCGCCAGACCGACCGACTGCAGCACGAGGATCAGCGTCACGATGCCGGCGCTGGGCACACCCGCCGCCCCGATGCTGGCCAGGGTCGCGGTCAGCACGATCGTCAGCTGGTCGCCCACCGTCATTGGCACGCCGTAGATCTGCGCAATGAACATCACGGCCACTGCCTGGTACATCGCCGTGCCGTCCATGTTGATGGTCGCGCCGATCGGCAGCACGAACGACGAGACCTCGCGCGACACGCCAAGATCCTCCTGCGCCACCTCCATCGTCACGGGCAGCGTCGCGCTCGAGCTCGACGTCGAGAACGCGACGAGCGGCGCTTCCAGGATGCGGCGGAAGAACTGCGCGGGGTTGAGCTTCGCCACGAAGCGAAGCAGCAGGGCGTACGTCCCGAACACGTGCAGCGCCAGCCCGCCCATGATCACGAGCGAGTAGATCAGCAGCGAGCGCAGCAGATCGAGCCCGAACCGGGAGACGATGGTGCCGACCAGCGCGAAGACGGCGTACGGCGCCAGCTTCATCACCCAGTCGATGATCACCATCACGGTGTCGTTGATCCCGTTGAAGAACAGCAGCACACCGTTCCTGCGGTCCTCGGTGATCAGCGTGATGGCGGCGCCGAAGATGATGCTGAAAATGATGAGCGGGAGCAGATCCCCGCTGGCCGCCGCGCCGATGACGTTCGACGGCACCAGTCGCTCGAGCGTCTCTCTCACCGACGGCTTGCCGGCCGCCATTGTCATCGAACTCGCGGCCTGGTCCGAGAACGTCGCCGACAGCTGGTCCCGCGTGGCCGGATCGATGCGCGAGCCGGGACGCACGATGTTCGACACCAGCAGCCCGATCGTCACCGCGACCGCCGTCGTGATGAGGTAGTACGCGACGGTCTTTCCACCCAGCCGGCCCAGCCGACGGATGTCGCCCAGGGACGCCGTGCCCAGAATGATGCTCGCCACGACGAGCGGCACGACGATCATCATGATCAGCCGGATGAACACCGTGCCGACCGGCTCGATCCATCCGAGCACTGACTTCAGCCAGCCGATGTCACCGAGATTCGCGATCAGGCCTGCCGCAACGCCTGTCGCCAGTCCGAGCAGGATCTTCTTCCACAGCTGCATCCGTGTCTCCGTCGGTTTGCGAGAAGCCCACCGCCGTCGCGCGGTCCGGCGAACGTAAGAGGCTTCACCCGCGCGCGCAAACTCCACCGAACCCGCTTCCATCGCCGTATCTGCATGCAACCAGCCGCTATGGAAACCATCCACCCGCCCGCCCGCGCAGGGGAAGGGTGGCTCCTGCGCGGCGCATTCGCAGCGGCTCTCGTAGGCGATCCGCCGGCATGCTACCTTGTTTGCCGCGCGCAAAAGGCCGGGACGTTGTCCTTGCTGCACGGCGGACTGCGGCGCTCCGCCGCGACGCCGGCGTTCGACTGAAAACCGCGTTCTGCCGTGTGGCAGTGCCGCGGGGCCGGTGTGCACGTTCGATGGATGGACTCGATTGAGCCCGACGATTCTTCAGATTCTGGTCAGCGTCCTCTTCGGCGCGATTGCGGGCGGCGTGACGAACGCGATCGCGGTATGGATGCTGTTTCATCCGTACGAGCCGCCCTCATTGCTCGGCTGGCGAATCCGTCTGTTGCAGGGTGCGATCCCGAAGAACAAGGCGAGGCTGGCCGCGTCGATGGGCCGGACGGTGGGCAACAAGCTGCTGACGCAGGAGGATCTGGCGAGGACCGTGTCGGAGCCGGCGTTCCGGGAGGCGTTCGAGGAGCGGCTGTCCGCGTTCGTACGATCCCTCTTCGATCGGGACATCGGCTCGATATCGGAGATGCTGCAGCCCGAGGTGCAGGTGGAGGTGCGCAATCTGCTGGGCGAGATCAAGTCGGCGCAGCTGATCCGGCTCCGCGACTATCTCGGCAGCGATGAGTTTCACGCGAAGGCGAGGGGCTGGGCGGAGCAGCTGGCGGCGGAATACCGGGACCGCCCGCTCTCGGGCCTGCTGACGCCGGAGCGGGAGGAGGCGATCACGGAGGCCGCCGAGAAGTGGATCGGCGACGCGGTCGGCGAGCCGGCGTTCGAGCATGCGGTCCGCGACTACATCGACCGTGGCGCGGATCGGCTGCTGGTCCCGGAGCGCACCTTTCAGCAGCTGCTGCCGACCGGCCTCATCGCGGCGGTCGAGCGGGCGATTGCGGGCTACATGCCGATGGCGCTCGAGCGGCTGGCCGGTCTGCTCGACGATCCGGCGGCGAAGCAGCGCGTCAAGATCGTGCTGCACGAGCTGCTCGACCGGTTCATGCGCGACCTGAAATTCCATCAGCGGCTGGTCGCCGCGGTCATCATCACGCCGGAGACGATCGACCGGGTTCTGCGGGCGGTGGAGGAGGAGGGCGCCGCGAAGATCGCCGAGCTGCTGTCGGACCCGAGCGTTCGGGATGCGATGGCGAGGGGCGTCAACAATGCGATCGTGGACTTCCTCGAGAAGCCGGTCGTCCGGGTTCTGGGCGGGACGTCCGATCCGAGCGTAGTCGAAGCGAAGGACACGCTGGCGGGTTGGGGGCTCCGACTGGCGAGGGATCAGCAGACGCGCGGATTCCTCGTCGAGAAGCTGCGCGGCACGCTGACAGCCGCCGAGCAGCGCACATGGGGCGAGCTGTTCCAGCGCATCCCGCCGGACAAGGTCGCGGACACGATCGTCGCGGCCGTGCGCAGCGAGCGGGCCGCCGAATTCTACGATGACGCGGCGGACCGCATCATCGAGATGGTGCTCGAGCGGCGCATCGGCCGGCTCGGCGATCATGTTCCGGCAGACGCGCCCGACCGCGTCGAACGCGCGCTGCTCAGGCCGTTCTGGTCATGGATCCAGGATCAGGTCCCGGGCATCGCGCGCCGGGTAGACATCGCTGCCAAGGTCGAACAGAAGATCCTCGATTTCCCGACCGAGCAGGTCGAGGCCCTCATCAAGGGTGTGACCGAACGCGAGCTGAAGGTCATCGTCCGGCTCGGCTACGTGCTCGGTGCAATGATCGGATTGGTGTCGGCGGGCGTCGCGCTGATCTTCGGTTCGAACTGACGTGAGCCGTGGCGGTCGAGCCACACTGGACCACGGATGACCCGGTCTCCGGGGATCGGGTGAAAACGGCCGCTCGGTGTTCCCGCGCTGGACGACAAGAACCGCCAATGGCTGAGCGATCCGCGATGGTGTCGCCGCTTGGAGAAGTGCGCCGGTCAGGGTGTGGGCTGGACGGCCTCGAACGCCGTGATTCGCCGGCGGATCTCCGGCGGCACCGGCTTCGAGCGGTTCGCGCCGTAGTCGTACATCACCTGCACGGTCCGCCCGCTCGACAGCAGTTCGCCCGACGGGGATCGGATCTCGAACTCCATCTCGAACGATTTCGTGCCCAGCCGGCTCGTCCGAAGCGCCACATCCAGGCGGGCCGGAAACTCGATGCGCTGGTGGAACCGCACGTTCACTTCCGCCATTACGTAGTCTATTCCGTCCAGACCGCTGCGGCCGGCGACCTCACGCCAGTAGGCCGCTCTGGCCTCCTCCAGATAGATCAGGGGCATGCCGTGGTGCGCGTGACCCATTGGATCCAGGTCACGGAATCGGACTTCGACGCTGTGGTGAAAGCGAAAGGGTGAGTCGTCGCTCATGCGGGCGATCCGTCAGGTGCATCGGGTGCGCGGTCCCGTCCCGCGCTCGCGACGTTGAGCACACCGCCGGCCGCGAAACAGAGAAGGGCCACAGCGATGACCCATGTTCCGGGAAGGAACAGCGGCGCGACGAGGATCCCGGCGACGACCGCGATCATCCCGAGCGAAAGCAGGATCGCGCCCGCGTGGACCAGCTGGCGCCACGGTGATCGTCTCGCCTGCGCCTCGTGTGCCGAGCTCCCTTCGCTCATGGGTTCCCGGTCAGCGGCGGGGTTTCAACCAGTCGAGGTGTTTCGGCTTGAGCCGCCGGGCACGGCCCGGCGCGACGACCCGATCCTCGCGGCCCTTCAACCCCGGTGCGCCGAGCCCGACGTAGATGCCCAGGCCCAACGCCAGGATGAACGAGATGATGATCCACCAGCTCAACGGACACGCTCCCTGCTTCCGGCCTGCGGGGCCCTTCCTTCGATGACCAGCCGGAAGATGGTCTGACACCGGTTTCGACGCCAGTCGGCCGCCCGGGATTACGCGATATCGTGCGCAGACCGTAGCGCACATCCTGCGTCAGTGTCGACATGATTCCCGCCGCCCGCTCCGGCTCGGGCCTTGCGGCGGCTCCGACGAGAGGCCGCGCGGTCCCTGCGACAGGCAGACAAGGGCAGCGGGTCACAACCCGCACTCGAGCGCCACCTTCTCGCGATCATCGCCCGGCCCCGAGTGCTCCCGTTCGACGGATCGCAGGGCTTCAGGACTCGATCGCCTCGATCCGGCGGGCGGCGATTCGCAGGGGAAGAATGATGCCCGCGACCGCGACGATGAACGCACCGCCCAGGCCCAGGGCCAGACTGCCGTATTCCGCCCCGCCCAGCGGCTTGCTGCGCATCTGCGCGTACAGCACCGCGTAGACCGGCCAGGCCTCGAGCATGACCACGATCGCGATGAACGCGGTCGCGCTCATCATGAACAGAAGTCCGCCGAAGCTGGTCGGGATATCGGCCGCGTTATCGGAATTGAACTTCGGATACACGGCCCCGAAACCCAGCGCCATCGAGGCCAGCGCGAACGTCAGCAGGACGACCGTGCTGACCGAAACCAGAGCCATGAACCCATGGACATGCAGGATCGCGTTCGTTCCCGCCGTGATCGAGACCGCGAGCAGCAGGAGCGGCATCACGCCGACCCAGTACTTGCTCCAGACGAGCGAGGACAGCTTCAGCGGCGAAGAGCGCAGCAGCCAGAGCGAACTGCCCTCGAGACTGATAGCGGGAAACACCAGGCGGGCCGCGATCGCCGCGATCACGAAGCCGGCGAGACCCGTATTCAGGAACACGACCACGTTCAGCAGCAGGAACCCCACATCCTCACCCGAGAACAGCGGCAGAACCCTGATGTTGTAGATGTACACGATCACCAGCACCGCGAGCAGCACCAGCTGCGACCACTGCGTCGTGTCCCGGAAGAACGAGCGCAGGTCCTTCGCGACCATGCTGCGCGACGTCACAGGCAGCCAGCTCAGCCACCGTTCCGCGAACAGGCGGGGCACGCCTCTCGCCTCTCGTTCCGCCCCTTCGTGAGCGCGACTCAGTCCCGGCAGGAACAGTCGGCCGTGGACCCACGACCCGATGACCAGCAGGGCGGCAGCCGTGCTGGCCAGGAGCAGCAGCGGGAAGAAATCGTTGGCCCGCTCCGTGATGCCGAGTGGCGTCAGCATCGCCTGCGCCGCCCACTCGCTCGGCAGCCACACGGATTTCGGTGTGCGCAGCGCCGCAATGAAATCCACCAGGTCGCGGAACCCCTCCGGCCTCGCCAGCTGCTCCGGCCGCAGCAGCCGGAACACCGCGATGACGGCGGCCGCACCCAGCAGCGCGACCAGCGTCAGGATGTCCCTCGCCCGCCTCGCCGGAAACACGTTCACCAGCACCTGCGTCACGATCGTGCCGACAACCGCGGGTATCGTCAGGAAGCAGAGGACCGAGACCGCGGACACGCCGATGAACAGCGGACCGCCGCCGAAGACGACCGCGTATGCGCTGAGGACCGGCACCAGCACGAGGACGATCATCCATGACGAGTGAGTGAACGTCTCGAGCAGCCGCGCGCCGTAGAGATCGAGCCCATCGACCGGCGAGGCGGCGAGCAGCTCGAGGTCGCGGGCTAGGAAAAACGAGGATAGCGCGGTGATGATGTTCGAAAGCAGCAGGATCGGCAGGAACGCCAGCATCACGGTGCTGAGCAGCTTGAGCGAGAGCGCTTCGCCGAGTCCGGGCGTGGCCCTGAAATAGGCCAGGATCCGGTACAGGATGGTGAAGAGGACGGCCCAGAAGATGAAGCCGACGACGCCGAGGATCAGGCCGCGGACGAGGCTGCCGCTCTCGGCGAGGCGTCGCATCGCGGTGCGCCATTTCGGACCGTACAGGTGCGGGACACCGGGCTGGCGCCGCTCACGATCGCGCGCGTCTCCCGGTCTGGAGGTCATCGCTTCTCCGACTGCCGTCGCCATCAGCCGGCCACCGGTTCGCGCAGGGAGGCGACGATGTCCTCGGCTTCCGCGCTGCCGGTCAGCTTGAGGAAGATTTCCTCGAGGCCGGCCGCGCCGGCCGCGGCCTGGTGGCGCAGCTCATCCATTGTGCCCAGGCCCGAGATCCGGCCGGCCGTGAAGATCGCGATACGGTCGCAGAGCGTCTCGGCGACCTCGAGCGTGTGTGTCGAAAGGAAAACGGTGCCGCCCTGTCGGACGAACGCGCGCAGCAGGTCCTTGAGGTGTCGCGTCGCCCGCGGATCGAGACCGACCATCGGTTCATCGACGACGAGGAGGTCGGGCGAGTGGACGAGCGCCGAGCAGACCAGCAGCTTCTGCTTCATGCCGTGGCTGTAGCTCTCGACGAGGGCGTTTCGCCAGTCGGTGAGGGCGAACAGCTCGAGCAACTCGTCCGCACGTCGGTCGGTCGTCTTCTCGTCGCGGCCCCACAGCCCGCCCACGAAACGAAGGAACTCCGCGCCCGTCAGCTTCTCGTAGAGCGCCGGCCGGTCGGGGATGTAGCCGATGTGGCGCTTGGCCGCGATAGGGTCGGCGATCAGGTCCGTGCCCCCGATGTGGATCGAGCCGGTCGTCGGCCGCAGCACGCCGGTCAGCATGCGGATCGTCGTCGTCTTGCCCGCGCCGTTCGGTCCGAGGAATCCGAAGATTTCGCCTCGCCGCACGTGCAGGTCCAGCGAATCGACGGCCGTGAAGCCGCCGTAGCGTTTGGTGACGCCGTTGATTCTGATCATTGGCCCTCGATCTCGAGTCGTCCGATCAGTCGGATGAGTTCGACCTGGCGGGCCAGCCCGCCGACCAGGAAACGCAGGTGGCTCGCATCGGCCGGGTTCTGGCCGAGCGTCGGATCGAACGCCACCCACTTCCCGGCCAGCCAGACTTCCGGCCACGCGTGGTAGTAGAACCGGCCCCGCACGCTGACGAGACCCACCGCCGTTCGCGCCGGCAGCCCGATTGAGCGCGCCATGGCCACGTACAGGACCGTGTGCTCGTTGCAGTCACCGCGCAGCGCGTCCAGGACCTGAATCGCGCTCGGTATGCTCGGCGTGATTTCCTTGCGCAGTGTCGCGTAGATCCACTCGCTCAGACGCAGCGCCGCGACCGAGGGGTCCTTCGTCCGCTGCACCACCTCCTCGGCCTTCTCGCGGATGCGGGGGTCGCCGGCCTGGATCAGCGGCGTCGCTTCAAGCTCGGCGCCCGCCTCGCCCCCTCCAGCGTACGGCAGTGTGTAGCCCGCGACCGCGTACGATGCCGGGTCCTCGCGCGTCACCACGAGCGTGTCGCCGTGCAGCGCCTGACGTCCGCCCGACAGGTCGAAACCGTCCAGCTCCACGCCCCCGAGCCGGACCCTGAGCGTCTGCGCCGATTCGACCTTCGACAGGTCCACGTTGCTGGAGATCGCTGTTCCCTCGATGAGCGCGCCGTAGCCGGAGACCAGCGAGGTGTCGCCGCGCGCGTCCACCCATTCCTGCCGCGCCAGCTCGTAGGTCGTCCGTTCGACGTCGAACCCCAGCGGGCTCTCCGCGCGCACGAGCAAACCGTCCTCATCGACCCAGCTGGCCAGCGAGATGCCGCCGAACTTCTGTTCGACCCGCCACACCGGGATGGTGTCCCAGACCGTCGCCTCCCAGCGTCCGCCCTCGCGGACCGCCGCGCTGTCCGGCAGGATCAGCGTGTCCGTCGCGGTAACGCGAACGCTGACGTCGCGCGCCGAGAGCGACGACGGATCGAACGTGCGAACGGTGACGTCCGTCCCGGGCTGGAGCCGGCCGGCCGCCGCGAGTCGCATGGCGACCGCGCCGTCCAGGACGACCCCGCCTTCCATCGGGATCCGGCTGCGTTGCGTCGAGCCACCCGCCTGCACTGCGATTTCCAGCGTCGAATCCGCCATTGCCGTGCCGTCCACGGCGAACCTGCCAATGCCGGATTCGAGGCGGAACACGAAACTCCGCATCCGCAGCGACCGATCGAGCCTCAGCCGGGACATCGTCGCCGCCCGATGCACCGTGTCCATCGCCGGCACGTCCAGCAGCAGGTCATCCTGGAAGAAGAAGCCGTCCGGCAGCGTGTCGAGGCGAGTCGTCGCGGTACCGATCGCGCGGCCGTTCATCCGGACCACGAAGAAGTGCGACCCCGGCGCCAGCGAGCGGGCGCCCGCCTCGAGTCGTTCGCTCTCCGGCCGGAAATACTCACGCTTCACGTGAAGGCCGAGGACCGCGACCCACAACGCGAGGATGGACCAGCCCAGTGTGCTTCGAAGTTTCACGGCGATCGTGCTCTGCGGTGTGCGATGGCCCGCGCCCAGCGCGCGATCCGATTCATGCGAGTCGTGATGGGCAGGAGAATGGATCGACGGGCCCGGGGATGCCGCGCTGGTGTGCCGCTGACCCGGGATCGGTCGTTCAGGGATCCAGCAGGGGCAGGTCCGTCGCGTCGGCTGCCGAGTCGGTCGCCTGTCGAACCGCGCGCTCGAAAACATCGTGCTCGTACTCGGTCTCGACCACGATGCTGATCTGCCGGGGGAGCCGATCCGTTCTTTGCCACTCAACGAGTATCGGCACGATGACGGCTGCGGATTGCTCGGCGTCCAGGTTCCCCGCGCCGACCCCGACTGGCGGCAGCGCGAGCGACTCGATCCCCCATTCGTCGGCCCGGCCGAGGGCAGCCTCAAGTCCCCGCGCTACAATGAATCGGGTCACTTGCTGATGGAGAGATCGGACGACCACGTGGATCACGAACTCGGCCTCGAGCCCACCCCCGCTCGTGACCAGGGCGGTGCCTGGCGGCAGCACGCCCATTTTCCTGCACTGTTCCTCGACCGCCTCGCCCATCAGCGGCTCCAGCCGCTTCAGTGAACCCGTCACCGCGGTCCACTCGGCGGCGACCGGGCGAAGGATCGCCTGCGCGGCGGTCCCGGCCAGATCGCCGCGGACCACCCCGATCATGCCGGCGTGAGCTCCCTCGCCCTCCTGAACATCGCCGCCGCTTCGTTCGGCCGCCGGACCCGATCGAGGACGATCCCCATCACGTAGTATGTCCGGGCATACGACGGATCCAGGCCGGCCGCCCGCTCGAGCATCTCGAGCGCCTCATCCAGCCGGCTCAGCTGGTTGAGCGACTCACCCCGATAGTGGTAGGCCGTCGCCGATTCCGGGTCCAGCTCGATGGCCCGGCGGAGTTCGGCTTCGGCCTGCGCGTAGAGGCCCCGCCGGAACTGGATGATGCCCAGGCTCGTGTAGATCGCCGGTCGCATCGGGTCCAGCCTCGCCGCTCGCCGCAGCTCGCGCTCCGCGATCTCGAACCGGCCGAGCACCGCCATCGCGTTCGCGTGATGGACCATGATGTCGAGGTTCTCCGGGTCCACCCGCTTGGCTCGCTCGAACTGTTCGAGCGCCTGCAGGTGCTGCCCGATCTTCTCGTACAACGTGCCCAGCGCGTAGTGGGCCTCGAGATTGTCCGGATTCCGTCGCAGGATCGCCGAGTACATCTGCATCGCGCGATCGACCTGGCCCGCTTTCTCGAGTTCCCGGGCCTGGAGCAGCTCGTCGGTCAAGGCATTACCCGTGAGGTGGCGGTCGGCATGGAGCGGCGCGTGAATCTGCGCCATCTGCTCATCCCGCGTCTTCCCCGGGCCCCGCAATTCGGCCTGCGAAGGAACCTCCTCTCGTGATCCCGATCCCGGCTGCGGTGTCGGCCGGTCCATGAAAGCCCGGCGGACTACCGGCTCCCAGGAACGGAAGGCATGTTCGGAACGGGGGCGTAACCCGGGCGCCGCGGCCGAGCCCGACGATTTTGAGGCCGAGTCCGCCGCCCGGATCCGGGTCTCCGTCTCCACCACCGATTCGACAGGTTCCACCTTCACGACGGGCAACTTCGCTAACCGTGCATCGACCTGGCCCACCACCCTTGCAGGATCCGGACCCGACTCCGCTGCGCCGGGCTCCGGCTGCCTCGCCGGGCCCGACTCCGCCGGATGCCTGCGGCGGTACCTCCGCCTCCGCTTCATGGACCACGCCTCCTTGCCTCAGGCCGTCCGGCCGCTCGTTCCTTCGTCGGCCATGGATTGTGGCCCTCCGGCGCCGACTGCGCCAGAACCCCGGCC
>Ga0209640_10005036_pt1 | contig 11559 bp, 10 predicted proteins | sample RifCSP10_1_FD_184018 | JGI IMG/M metagenome (GOLD analysis project Ga0209640, IMG submission 184018) | Soil microbial communities from Rifle, Colorado - Rifle CSP2_sed 10_1 (SPAdes) (version 2) | ecosystem: Environmental > Terrestrial > Deep subsurface > Rock core/Sediment | place: Rifle... | reverse complement strand
ACATGTCGCTGAGATCGTCGTATTTCGCCGTGCGGTAACCGTAGCGCACACCGTCGAAGCGCGAGAGGTTGCTGCTCGCCTCCGCCGGTGCCAGCACGTAGTAGCAGGGGACCGCGAGTTTGGAATTCGGCAGGGCGACATCGACGATCTGTGCGCCGAGCTTCTTGAATTCTCCGATCGCCGTCTCGATCGCGCTGGCGACTTCGGCGCCCAATCCTTCGCCGAAATATTCGCGTGGCAGGCCGATGCGCAACCCGCGAATATCGTCGGCGAGCGTCGCCGTATAGTCCGGCACCGGTCGCTCGATCGACGTCGAATCGCGCGGATCGAAACCGGCCATCGCGTTCAACAACAACGCCGCGTCTTGCGCGGTACGCGCGATCGGACCGCCTTGATCGAGCGAGGAGGCGAATGCGATCATGCCGTAGCGCGAGACGCGCCCGTAGCTCGGCTTCAATCCGGTGAGGTTGGTGAGCGAGGCCGGCTGGCGGATGGAGCCGCCGGTATCGGTGCCCGTAGCCGCGGGTGCCAGGCGCGCGGCCACGGCGGCGACCGAACCGCCGGAACTACCGCCCGGCACGTATTCTCGATTCCACGGATTGCGAACTGGGCCATAGTACGAGGTTTCGTTCGACGACCCCATCGCGAACTCGTCCATGTTGGTCTTGCCCAAGATGACGGTGCCGGCGGCGGATAATTTCTCGATTACGGTCGCATCGTAAGGCGCGACGAAATTCGACAGGATTTTCGATCCGCAGGTTGTCAGCCAGCCATCGGCGCAGAAAATGTCCTTTTGCGCGATCGGAACGCCAATCAGCGCACCGGCCTCGCCCTTGGCCAGACGGGCATCGGCGGCGCGCGCTTGCGCGAGCGAGCGCTCGGGATCGACGGTAATAAAGGCATTCAGTTCGCGATACCTATTAATGCGCTCGAGGAACGCCTGGGTCAGCTCGACGCTCGAGATCTTGCGGGCACGCAGCGCGCGCCCCAGATCGGCAACGGTTTGCTCGATCATGCGCAACAATTACTCAATAACCTTGGGAACGAGGTACAGCCCCGCTTCCACGGCCGGTGCGATGACCTGGAATTTCGTGCGCCGATCAGCTTCACTTACCTCATCGGCGCGCAGTCGCAACGGCGATTCCGACGGATGCGCCATCGGTTGCACGCCCTCGGTATCGACGGCGTTCATCTGCTCGATCAACCCGAGTATCCGAGACAGTTCCAGCGCGTAGTGTGCTGCCTCGTCCGCGCTAATTTGCAGGCGCGCGAGATGTGCTATTTTTTTTACTTGGGCTGTGTCGAGTGACATGCGGCACGCAGTTCGGTATGGCGCGGGTGGGCGCGTCGAAGCCGCGGGAAGTTAACATATCCCAGCTTTTTGTTGAACCCACCCTCAGCGGTTGATACAGTTAGGCGCCTTACCTATAACATTACATTAACTCCGATCTTTCCAATCAACTCCGGTTAGACACTTCATGTTTAGAGGACTACGCGGTTTCTTCTCCAGCGATCTCGCGATCGACTTGGGAACCGCCAATACGCTCATTTTCGTACGCGACAAGGGCATCGTGCTGAACGAACCCTCCGTGGTCGCGATTCGCCAGGAACACGGCGGGCGCAACAACCGCTCGATACTCGCGGTCGGCCACGAAGCGAAGAAGATGCTCGGGCGCACACCGGGATCGATTCAAGCGATCCGCCCGATGAAGGACGGCGTGATCGCCGACTTCACCGTGACCGGCGAGATGCTGAAGTTCTTCATCCGCAAAGTGCACGAGAACCGACTGTTCCAACCGAGCCCGCGCATCATCATCTGCGTACCCTGCGGCTCGACCCAGGTCGAGCGCCGCGCGATCCGCGAATCGGCGATCGGCGCCGGCGCGCGCGAGGTATACCTAATAGAGGAACCGATGGCCGCGGCTATCGGTGCGGATCTGCCGATCATGGAACCGACGGGATCGATGGTGCTTGATATCGGCGGTGGTACCAGCGAAGTCGGCGTGATCTCGCTCGGCGGTATCGTTTATTCGCACAGCTTGCGCATCGCCGGCGACAAAATGGATGAAGCCATTATCAGCTACGTGCGCCGCAAGTACGGCCTGTTGATCGGCGACGCCACTGCCGAGCACATCAAAAAGACGATCGGCACGGCCTGGGATAAGAGCGAGTTGCGCGAACTCGAAATCAAAGGCCGCCACATCGCCGACGGCGTGCCGCGCGGCCAAGTCATCAACAGCAACGAGGCGCACAGTGCGCTGTCGGAATGCCTCGCCGGCATCGTCAGCGCCATCAAGATCGCGCTCGAACAAACGCCGCCGGAACTCGGCGCCGATATCGCCGAAAAAGGTTTGGTTGTCACCGGCGGCGGAGCCTTATTGCGCGACATGGATCGCATGCTGGGCGAAAAAACCGGTTTACCGATCATCATCACGGAAGATCCACTGACCTGCGTCGTGCGCGGTTGCGGTCGAGCACTGATGGAATCGGAAAAACTAGGCGAAGTGTTCGTGCACGAATAACAGCACCATTGCTCTACCCGCCACGCTGTTCGCCCCACCACCGCCGGCAAACACCTAGCCACCGCCACCCGGTATCGGCAACCCCCAACATGGAGATTCTTACCAACTCCCCCTCTCCCGACCGACATGAAGATTCCCACCAACTCCCCCTCTCCCCTGGAGGGAGAGGGCAAGGGGAGAGGGGGAACCACCCGTCATCCCCATCCCTTCTCCCGCAAGGGGAGAAGGGAGCGAGCCGAGCGCGTGAAGTGCGATCTCGTTCACCTGGGGAGAGGGCAAGGGGTGAGGGAGGAGACCGCTTGATTCATGGTTACAGTTCGGTAGAAGACGCATGACCAAGCGGTCGCCCCCATGATCTCGGCATTCGGCAAATCGTTCCAGTGGCCGTCGGCGCTGACGCGGTTCGTGCTGCTGGCACTGTTGTCGGCGGCGCTGATGATCTTCGATCATCGCGGGCAACAACTGCAGCAGCTACGTGCCGTACTAATGGTGGTGGTTTACCCCATTCAGGTCGCCGCCGGCATCCCGGTGGATTTGTACAACGGGCTCGTTGCCGCAGTCACCTCCGACAAGGACCTGAAGGAACGCAATCTCGTCCTGGAGAGCGAGCGCCAGCAGTTGCTGGTGCGGCTGCAGCAGTTCGACGCGATCGGGAACGAAAACGACCGATTGCGCGCGATGCTGGGTGCCGCCTCGCGCGTGGCCGATCGCATATTGGTCGCGGAGCTGATGGAAGTCAGCCTCGAACCGTTTTCGCGCCGCTTGCTGATACGCCGTGGCGCGCGTGATGGTGTTTACGTCGGCCAACCGGCGATCGACGCCTACGGCATCGTCGGCCAAGTAACGCAAGTGGCGCCGCACGTCAGCACTGTCACACTCATCACCGATCCGGGCCATGCGATCCCGGTACTCGATAATCGCAGCGGCCTGCGCACAGTCGTGTTTGGCTCCGGCGACCAAGACGAACTGACGGTACCGTACCTGAGTCGCGTCGCGGATATTAAGGAAGGTGACCAGCTGATCAGCTCGGGGATGGGCGGCGTTTTTCCCGCGGGTTATCCGGTCGCCACCGTGACCACGATCGTGAACGACCCCGGCGAGAGCTTCCTGCGGATTCGCGCGCGGCCGACGGCGCAACTGAATCACGGTAAGCAAATGCTGCTGATTCAGCCCGCGGCGACAACGGAAAAACCGAAAACACCATGAACCCGAGCACCACAACACGCGGCCGGCTGATCTTAGTCGCGATCTTCGGCGTGGCGCTCTTTATGAACGTGCTGCCCGGCCCAACTTGGGCCGAACCGTTCATCCCGGATTGGGTCGCGCTGACGTTGATCTACTGGTGCATGGCGGCGCCGCAACGTATCTCGGTCGGCGTCGGCTGGACGCTCGGCATTATTCTCGACGTGCTCTACGGTTCGCTGCTCGGTCAGCACGCGCTTGCGAAGGCGGTGATTGCCTTCCTTACCGTGCATCTGCATCCGCAGCTGCGCATGTTTCCGCGCTGGCAACAGGCGGTCAGCGTTTTTGTGCTGCTCGTTATCAATCAGCTGCTCATTACTTGGATTCGCGGCGCCACCGGCCAAGCGCCCGGCACCGCGGCGTACTGGACCCCAAGCATCGTCGGCATGCTCTTGTGGCCGTGGCTGTTCGTGATACTGCGCGACATTCGCCGCCGCTGGCATCTGAGCTGACGTCGTTGCGGCGCGGCCTTCGCATCGGCCAGCTACATTTATATCTTGGAACCACAGATGAACACAGATGGACACAGATTTTGGTAGAAACAGTTTTGCTTTCTATCCGTGTTTATCCGTGTTCATCTGTGGTTGCTTTTGTTTTTGAGTTGGCGCGGTAATGTTAAACATCCCATTAAAGGACTACCTGCGCGAAACGCGGATCTTCAATACGCGTTTGGGTTGGGCGGCGATCGGCGTATTGGTGTTCACGGCTATTCTGCTGGCGCGCATCGTCTACTTGCAGGTGTTCGACTATCGCCACTACGCGACACTGTCGCAAGCCAATCGCGTCAAGCCGGTACCGGTACCGCCGGCGCGCGGTTTAATCTTGGATCGTAACGGGGTAGTACTGGCGCAAAACTTCCCGGTGTACACGCTCGAAATCGTGCCGGAGCAGGTCGACGACATGGGCGAGCTCATCGCGGATCTGAGTAAATTGGTGCGCGTAACCGACGGCGACCAGGAAAGCTTCAGGAAACTACGGCGCGAACGGCCACGCTTTGAGAGCCTGGCGTTGCGCTCCTACCTCAGCGAAGAGGAGGCGGCACGCATCGCTGTACGTCTGCCTTTTTTAAACGGCACTGAACTACGCGCGCGGTTGCAGCGGCATTACCCGCTTGGCGGGCTCGCGGTACCCGCACTCGGTTACGTCAGCCGTATCAGCGAGCAGGATCTCGATCGTATCGACAAGACCGAATATCGCGGGCTGCAACACATCGGCAAGCTCGGCTTGGAATCGACCTACGAAGGCTTGCTCATGGGCCGCGTCGGCGTCGAGAAAGTCGAAATCAACGCGCACGGCCGGTCCCTGCGCGCGCTCGAACGCATCGCACCGACGGCGGGCCGCAACCTGCATCTGCACCTCGACGCCAAGGCACAGGCCGTGGCCGAACAAGCGCTCGGCAACCGCCGCGGCGCGGTGGTGGCCATCGAGCCGGCGACCGGGGCGGTGCTCGTTTTCGCGAGCACGCCGACCTACGACGCCAATGCCTTCGTCAACGGCATCGATCAACCCTCCTACAGCGCGCTAATCGAGAATCCCGACAAACCTTTGATCAATCGCGCACTGAACGGCCAGTACGCGCCGGGCTCGACGATCAAGGCGTTCTTCGGACTGGCCGATCTCGAAGCCGGTAACAGCATCGACATGAACCGCCAAGTGTTCTGCGACGGATCGTATAATTTGCCGGGCAGCGCGCATCAGTTTCGCGACTGGAAGCGCGGCGGGCACGGTGCCGTTACGCTGCACGAAGCGATCGTGCAGTCGTGCGACATTTATTTTTATCGACTGGCGGTGGCGCTTGGGCCGGAGCGCATCAAGAATTTTCTGGCGCCGTTTGGCTTTGGCCTCGCCACCGGCGTGGATCTACCGGGCGAATCGAGCGGTCTGCTGCCCTCGCCCGAATGGAAACGCGCGCGCGGCCAGCCCTGGTATCCGGGCGACACCGTCGCCATCGGCATTGGCCAAGGTCTACTGCTGGCAACGCCGTTACAGTTGGCGTCCGCGATCGCCACCGTCGCGAATCGCGGTGCCCGGATGCAGCCGCTGCTTCTGCGCGCGCATTCCGATGCGCGCGACGGCAGTCAAACCGCGCTCAAGCCGACAACCCTGGACCTGGTACCGGTAAAAGATTCGCGACACTGGGAACGGTTGACGCAGGATTTGATCGACGTCGTGCACTCCGCGCGCGGAACGGCGCGCGCCATCGGCGCCAACGCCCCCTACCGCATCGCCGGCAAAACTGGGACCGCGCAGGTCAAGAGTATCGCCCAAGGCGCGCGCTACGAAGAAAAAGAGACACCGGAGCGATTTCGCGATCATGCGTTGTTCATCGCGTTCGCGCCGGCGGAGGAACCTAAAGTCGCGATAGCGGTCATCGTCGAGAACGGCGGCCACGGCTCCAGCGTCGCCGCTCCGATCGCGCGCAAAGTACTGGATCAAATAATTCTCGGCGCGCCAGCGGCACCGGGTTCGATAGCGGTGCGACCGGCGCTGGCGCCGACCGCGGACCAAGAGGAATAGCGATGGGACCGTCGCGTTGGCATGTCGACAAACCGCTGCTGTACGCATTGCTGCTGCTCGCCGCGATAAGTCTTGCGATCGTCTACAGCGCGAGCGCGAAGAACGAGAGCATTACAATCGCGCATTTCGTGCGCATGGCGCTCGGATTCATGGTCTTGATCGCGATCGCACAGATGCGCCCGGAGCTGATCGAGCGCGCCGCGCCGTGGTTGTTCGGACTCGGGCTGCTGTTGCTGGTGGCGGTGCTCGGCGTCGGCGCCGTCAGCAAGGGCGCACAACGCTGGCTCGGTCTTGGCGGACTACGGTTTCAGCCATCGGAAATCATGAAGATCGGCGTACCGCTCGTGCTCGCTTGGTATTTCGCGCGCGGCGGCTTGCCGCCGTCGTGGCCGCGAATCGCGATCGCGCTCATCATTACGCTGGTGCCGGCGGCGCTAATCGCGAAGCAGCCGGATCTCGGCACTGCGCTGTTGGTGGTTGCTTCCGGCTTGTTCGTGTTGTTTCTTGCGGGACTGCCGAAAGCCTACATCGTCGGAGCGCTGGCGCTGGCAGCGGCGGCGGCACCGTTATTCTGGAGTCGTCTGCACGGCTACCAGCGCAACCGCGTACTGACGCTGTTCGATCCGCAGGCGGACCCGCTCGGAACCGGCTATCACACCATTCAGTCGGTGATTGCGCTCGGTTCCGGCGGGTTCTACGGCAAGGGCTGGTTGAACAGCACGCAGGCGCATCTCGAATTTTTGCCGGAATCTTCCACCGATTTTATTTTCGCGGTTTTCGGCGAAGAGTTCGGGCTCGTCGGCATCCTGCTCGCGATCGTGTTGTACGGCTTTATCGCCGCGCGCGCGCTATTGATAGCGTTTTACGCGCAGGATAGTTTCTCGCGGTTGCTCGCGGGCGGCATTGCGCTCGAATTTTTCATTCAGTTCTTCGTAAACATTGGCATGGTCAGCGGAGTCTTGCCGGTGGTCGGCGTACCGTTACCAATGATGAGCTACGGCGGCAGCTCGATCATCACGCTGCTCGCCGGTTTCGGCATGCTGATGAGCATCCAAACGCATCGCAAGATCGTTGAGTTTTAGAAACCAATAAATCGGAACCGCAGATAAACGCAGATGAACGCGGATCAGAAAATCGCCCGACCCTTTATGTTCGTTTTATCTGCGTTCATCTGTGCTGTACAGGGACGTACGAATGTCGCGAGCGCAGGTGCCACACAGGGACGTGTAAATGTCGCGGGCGCGCAGGAAGCGCGCGGAGCGACACGCGCAGGAGCGACCGTTCATCTGTGGTTTCAAAAGTTCTTATACGCGCTAGCACTCTTTGGGTTACTCACGCTCCCCGCGGGCGCGGTATCGGTGGCGGACTATCCGGCGCTCGCGCGCTTGATCGATTCGTTAGTCGCGAATCATGGATTCGATCGTGCCGCCTTGGAACGGCTGTTCGCGGCCGCATCGCTGCAACCGCAAGTCATCGTCGCCATTAACCGGCCGCACGAAACTTCGCCATGGTACGTTTACCGGCGTGGGTTTATCACCGAGGACCGGATCGAATTGGGCACCCGGTTCTGGCGCGACCATCGCGACGCGCTGGCGCGCGCCGAGCGCAGGTACGGCGTGCCAGCGGAGCTGATTGTCGCGATCATCGGCGTCGAGACTCGCTACGGTATTCATCAAGGCAGTCATAGTGTGCTCGATTCGCTGCTAACGCTGACGCTCGATTATCCGCGGCGCGCGGATTTTTTTCGCAACGAACTGGAACAATTTCTGCTGTTGACGCGCGAACTGCAAATCGAGCCGAACAGTGTTAAGGGTTCCTATGCCGGCGCCCTTGGCATTCCACAGTTCATTGCGAGCAGCTATCGGCACTACGCGGTCGACTTCGACGACGACAATCGGCGCGACCTGTTTGGTAATAGCACCGACGCCATCGGCAGTGTCGCCAATTTCCTGAGCCGCCACGGTTGGACCGCGGGGCAGCCGATTGTCGATGCGGCACAGGTACCGGCGCCGCCTAAGGCCCAACCGAAACAGCGTCCAGCGGACGCGCTTTTACCGTTGCGCCAATGGCTTGCGTACGGTGTCGCGCCGCAGCCTGACGGATCCGCAACAGCGACTGTCGACGCGGAGCGCGCGGCCGCGCTGATCACACTGCAAGGCGAAGCGGGTCCGCTGTATTATCTTGGTTATGACAACTTCTTCGTTATCACTCGTTACAATCGCAGCCACAACTACGCGATGGCGGTCAACGAGCTTGCGCGGATGATCCGAAGCCGATATCAATTGGAATCATGAACACCGATTTCACCACCCGCTCGACGGTGCTTGCCGCGGTACTTCTCATCGGCGCTTGCAGCAGCGTTCCGCGCGGCGGCTACTTCCAAGACGATGGGCCGCACGAGCGGCCGCCGGTCGACGTGCTGCAAGTACCGGATGCCGTGCCGCGCGCCGAGCCGCGCAGTACAAGCGGCAACAAACCCTACGCCGTCTTCGGCGTCAACTACACACCGCTCGCTGATGCCCGCAGCTACCATGAGCGCGGAGTGGCGTCGTGGTACGGGCGCAAATTTCACGGCCGCCGTACCTCGAGCGGTGAACCTTACGACATGTACGCCATGACGGCGGCGCATCGCACGCTCCCACTGCCGTCCTACGTGCGCGTGCGCAATCTGCAAAACGGTCGCAGCGTCGTGGTGCGTGTCAACGACCGCGGGCCGTTCCTGCACAATCGCTTGATCGACTTGTCCTACACCGCGGGCGCACGCCTGGGCGTCATTGGCACCGGCACTGCCATGGTTGAAATCGAGAGCATCACCCCCGATACCCCGACGCCGACGGTCGCGTCGGCCGCCGGCGTGCAAATCATCCGCACCGCTGCCGCCGCGCCACTCGACACACCGCCGCCGCGGCTATCGGTGCAGGTCGGTGCGTTCAGCCGCTACGAGAACGCGACTAGTCTGCGCGATCGGCTGCAGCGCGCCGGCTTCGGACCGATTTTTATCAACTCACCGACCGCGGGCGTAGCCGGTGACGGCGCCGCGATTTATCGCGTGCGCATCGGACCGATCGCCACCGTCGAACTAGGCGATCAAACGGTAAACAAGATCGCGCACTTCGGGATCGCGGACGCGCTACTTGTGGTCGATTGACGCACGCACTGCCCTCCGCGCAACACTTAATATTCATGAACACAAGTCTCCGGCTTTGTGCATTCTTGCTCGCGCTATTTCCGCTGAGTGGTGCCGCACTCGAAGCCGCGCCGAAAGTTCCGGCGCAAGCTTGGCTGCTGGTCGACTATGCCACGGGCGACGTGTTGGCCACGCATAACGCGGATCGACGCCTGCCGCCGGCGAGCCTGACCAAGCTCATGACCACCTACTTGATTTTCGAACAACTGAAAGCCGGCAAAATCCGCCTGACGGACACTGTCAGTATCAGCCCGGATGCGTTGAAGGCGCGCGGCTCGCGGGTACCGCTCAAAGTCGACATGCAAGTAAGCGTCGAGGATCTTATTAAAGGCATGTTGGTACGCTCGGCCAACAACGCGACCGTGGCGCTTGCGGAACACGTTGCCGGGAGCGAAACGGCGTTTGTTGACCAGATGAACGCCCGTGCCCGCGCGTGGAAACTTACGGGCACGTCGTTCCTCAACAGCACCGGACTTGATCGGCCGGGTCACTTGTCGACCGCAAACGACTTGAGCCGCATCGCCGCCGCGCTGATTCGCGATTTCCCGGATTACTACGGCTGGTTTTCGCTGCGCGATTTCACGTTCAACGAGCGTGAGCTTCGCAACAGCAACGGCCTGTTGTGGCACGACGACACCGTCGACGGCATGAAGACCGGATACACCCGCAACGCCGGCTGGTGCCTGGTGTCATCGGCCAACCGCGAACAAACCCGATTGATCGCTACCGTGCTCGGCGCGCCGAGTAATCGTACGCGCGTACTATCGAGTCAACGGCTGCTCGACTATGGTTTTCGCAACTTCGAGACACGCTTGCTATACATGGCGAACCGCCCGGCGGCCGAGGCGCGCGTTTGGCTCGGCGAAAGCGCCGTCGTGCCGGTCGGCCTGACCGAGAATTTGTACCTGACATTGCCACGCGGCATATACGAACGCCTACGCACACGGGTCGAGGTGAGCAACGGCTTGTATGCGCCAGTGAGCTACGGCCAACCGCTCGGCCGACTGACACTGCAACTGGGCGACAGCGTTTACGGCGAGTACCCATTGGTTGCGCTCAAGGAAATCGGCAGCGGCGGGTTGGTAGAGCGCAGCATCGATCATTTGCAATTGTGGTTGCACTGAGCACTCGGGCGCATGCATAACTTTCGACTGGTGTATCTGAACGGTGAGTTCCTGCCGCCGGAACGTGCCATGGTATCCGCGTTCGATCGCGGTTTCGTTTTCGGCGACGGGGTCTACGAAGTCATTCCGGTTTTCGGGCGGCGCTTGTTCCGCCTGCCGCATCACCTGGCGCGCTTGCAACGCAGCCTCGCCGAAGTACGTTTGCCGAATCCGTTGAGCGCGACGCAGTGGGAAGAAATTCTGGCGCGGCTCATTCGAGATATCAGCGCCGACGACCAGTCGGTGTATATGCAGATCACACGCGGACCGGCTCCGCGCGATCATGCATTTCCGCCACAGGTAAACCCGACCGTGTTCGCTTACGCGCAGCCAACTAAACCGCCGGCGCCGGAAACCTTGGCCCAGGGGATCGCCGCGGTCACCGTCCCGGATATACGTTGGGCGCGTTGCGACATCAAAGCTACGGCGTTGCTCGCGAACGCCTTGCTGCGCCAGCAAGCGGCCGATCGCGGAGCCGCCGAGGCGCTGTTGGTCCGCGACGGCATAGTCACGGAAGGCGCGGCGAGCAACATTTTTGTTGTGCGGGGCGACGCGCTTTATACGCCGCCGAACGGGCCGTTCATCCTGCCCGGCATCACGCGTGACTTGGTGCTTGAGCTGGCGCACGCACACGCGATCCCGGCGCACGAACAAGCGTTGTCGCAAGCGGCGCTGCTCGACGCCGATGAGATCTGGATTACCAGCTCGATGCGCGAGATTCTGCCGGTGACGCGCTTGAACGATCGCGCCGTCGGCAACGGCAAACCGGGGCCGTTGCACGCGCGCCTGTACGCGCTGTACCAAGACTACAAGCGCGCCTTCTGCGAAGGCCGAGTGAACTAGCGTGACGCGCGCATCCATCGTCTTGCGGCGATTGGGCCAGGTCGATTACGCGGCGACCGCGGCGCGTATGCAAGCGTTCACCGCG
>Ga0209640_10005035_pt1 | contig 11559 bp, 7 predicted proteins | sample RifCSP10_1_FD_184018 | JGI IMG/M metagenome (GOLD analysis project Ga0209640, IMG submission 184018) | Soil microbial communities from Rifle, Colorado - Rifle CSP2_sed 10_1 (SPAdes) (version 2) | ecosystem: Environmental > Terrestrial > Deep subsurface > Rock core/Sediment | place: Rifle... | reverse complement strand
AGTGTCAGGACTGCCACAAGGAAAAACCGGGGATGTCACGGGCAAGCATGTATCGCCTCCCGCATGACCGGTGCACCGACTGTCACACGGACTACCATCAAGGTGAGTTTGTGAAGAAGTACGGGAGTGACTGCCGCAAGTGTCATACGGAGGAATCGTTCACATCCTCCACGTTCACGATGGGGCAACACGCGACGCTCCGGTTTGTGCTCACCGGGGCACATGGCGCGACACCGTGCACTGCATGCCATGTGAAGAACAGTGAAGGGAGAAGGGTGTTCCACTTTGCCAGCCTCCGTTGCGAATCATGTCACAAGGACCGGCACGGAGGTCAGTTCACGAAACTCATGACCGACCAGAGTTGCGCGGTTTGCCATTCGACCTCTGATTGGAAGACGAATTCGTTCGACCACGCGCGAACGTCATTTCCCTTACTGGGCAAACATGCAACCACGTCGTGCACGGAATGCCACAAGCCTGCGCGGGTGACGTTGGTGGTCCAGTACAAAGGGACTCCTTCTGACTGCCAATCATGTCACAAGGAGGTTCATGCGAGACAATTCGCCATTGGTGGAAAGACTAACTGCCAGTCGTGTCATAAGCCGGAGGGATGGAAAGTACTGGCATTCAACCATACAACCCAGAGCGTTTTCGCGTTGACAGGGGCCCACGCAAAAGTCCCCTGTGGCGCCTGCCATAAAGAGGAATTGATCGGTGGAACAAAGGCACGTCGTTTCAAACCAGTGCCAACCAAGTGTGAATCCTGCCACACGTCCAAAGGGGTGAAGAATGGCTAAGACATTGATGCTCCTTGTCCTTGTCGTTTCGGTTGCCGTCGCTCAGGAGTCGCCGCATGGCAAGATTAAACTCGAATGTTCCACCTGCCACGCAACCGATTCCTGGGAAATGAAAAAGGATCCAACATTCAACCACGCGACTACGGGATTTGCCCTCACGGGGCAACATCGTTTGGTGCAGTGCGCTTCGTGCCACAAGGGACTGAAGTTCGATACGAAGATGGACCAGAACTGCACTTCTTGTCATACCGACATTCACAAAGCAGAGCTTGGCCCGAATTGCCTACGCTGTCACTCCACACAGTCGTGGCAAGTGACAGACATGATCCAGAAGCACCAGCAGACACGATTCCCCCTGCTCGGTCGCCATTCAACGATCAGTTGCCAGTCGTGCCACGTGCGTGCTGCAGAGCATCAGTTCATCGGCACACCCACGGAGTGCGTTTCCTGCCACCGGGACGAGTTCAAGGCGACGATTTCACCGGACCATTCGGCAGCAGGCTTTTCCACCGACTGCGTCCAATGCCATAAGGTCACGGCACTTACATGGGGAGGCGGGTTCAACCATAATCTGACCTCGTTTCCTTTGACTGGCTCGCATACAGCCGTTGCGTGCGTTTCGTGTCACCAGAACCAGGTCTTCAAAGGGACACCAAGCCAGTGCGTGGCGTGTCATCAGTCGGATTTCTCCACTTCTACCAATCCCAATCATGCCGCGGCAAACTTCGCCACGGATTGCCAGACCTGCCATACAACACAGCGGTGGCAAGGGGCACTGTATGATCATAACGTCACGCGCTTCCCTCTCACGGGTGCACATCGACAGGCTCGGTGTCAGAGCTGCCATGGCGACAATGTCTTCACCGGCAAGACGATGGGCTGCGTGTCGTGCCACCTGGCCGATTTCACAGCGACGCGGAATCCGAACCATGTGAGCGGCGGATTCCCGCAACAGTGCCAAACCTGTCACACGACAACGAGGTGGCAGCCCGCGCAATTCGACCATAACGCGACGGGATTTCCTCTTACCGGCGCGCACGTCGGCAGATCGTGTCAGTCGTGCCATGTCAACAACAACTATCAGCTCCAGTACACGGACTGCTATCAGTGCCATGCATCGGATTTCCAGCAGCCGATAAATCCCAACCATGTGTCAGCAAACTTCAGTCACGATTGCACGCAGTGCCATGCGATGACAGTATGGCGGCCATCCACGTTCAATCACGCCACGACCCTCTTCCCATTGACAGGGGCGCACACAACGGCGACATGCCAATCGTGCCATACCAACGGGAACTATCAACTGGTGTATACTGATTGCTACCAATGCCACCAATCGGACTTTCAGCAGACAACGAACCCGAATCATGTTGCCGGGAATTTCAGCCACGACTGCACTCAGTGTCACTCCACGACAGGCTGGGGAGGTGGCTCCTTCGATCATAGCACCACGAACTTCCCCCTGACGGGTGCGCACCAGGCAGTTACGTGCCAGACATGTCACGTGAATGGTAACTATCAGCTGCAGTACACGGATTGTTACCAGTGTCATCAGTCCAACTTCCAGCAGTCCACGAATCCGAATCACGTGACCGGGAACTTCAGCCACGATTGTACGCAATGCCACACCTCAACGGCGTGGAGCCCGGCGACGTTCAATCACTCGACGACGGATTTCCCGCTCACGGGAGCGCACAGTGCCGCAGCATGCCAGACATGTCACGTGAATGGCAACTATCAGCTGCAGTACACCGATTGTTACCAGTGTCATCAATCGGATTTTCAGCAGGTGACGAATCCGAATCACGTGTCGCAAGTGTTCCCGCATGATTGTACGCCCTGCCACAGTACAACTGCATGGATACCCAACACGATGAACCATGACGCGCAGTATTTCCGGATCTATTCCGGCAAGCACCGCGGAAAGTGGAGTGCCTGCAGCGAATGCCATCCAAGCATCGGCAACTTTGCTGATTTCACCTGCTTGAGTTGCCATGAGCACAACAGGACAGACATGGACAGCAAACACCAAGGCAGGCAGGGGTATGTGTACGCGAGCCCATCATGTTACGAATGTCATCGGGGGGCGTGATGAAAAAGAGATGCTTGATCGTGCTTTTGGCACTGGCGGTTCTTCCGGCCGTTGGTGCCGACAAGATGGTGAATGGTTCGGTGACGTATGTCTCAGGCGGGACTGTGTATACCTCGATCGGAAGGGACGCAGGGGCAAGGGATTCGTCCCTTGTGTACATCCTCGCAGGATCGGACACTACGGCAACGCTGCAGATCATAGCGATCAGCTCGAAATCATCATTGTGCAAGGTTTTGCGCACCAAGAGGGATCTTCGCGTTGGTGATGCCGTCACAGCGAAGATTACAGTGGCCGCACCGCCCCCCACGCCCCCGGCAGTTGCTGGGAGTGATCAGGGTGTTGTGGGTCCTCCGGGAGCCTTCAGTGGGAGCTTGCCGGAGCGGCAGCGAATGTCTGCTGCTACTCCAGCGTGGGTAGCACTAAGCGGACGTATTAGCAGCCAGATGTTTGCGACACGATACGAGAACTCCGCATACAACATTACTCAACCTGGATTGGTCGCGAACCTCAAGGCAAAAGCCCGTGATATCCCACTGACGTTTGATTTCTACGGAAACATCCGGATGCAGGCCTATGGCAACGAGAGCCCGTTCTCCCGGTCGGCACGTAACCAGAGTCGCATCTACCGCCTCTCGCTCGAGTACAACGACGGGATGAACATTGCGTCGATCGGGAGGATTGTGCCGACGTTCTCTCCCACTCTTGGAGCAATCGATGGTGTACTGCTGGCGCGGCGAGTGGGGAATGTCCTCGTTGGATCGTCGTTCGGTTTCCAACCTGGTTTTTCACAGCGAGGGACTGATACCGACTACCGGAAGGGAGCGGCATTCGTTTCCTTTGAGATGAATGGTGCCTCGACAGGATCGGTGACAGCCACCTACGCACGTAGCTACTTCCAAACCACACTCGACAGGGAAGTGGCGAGTGTGTACGCGTATTTTATGGCCTTGGGGCGGCTATCGGTCTACGCGAACAGTGAGGTCGATTTACGGAAGAAATCGGGCGATCAGTACATCCTCTCTCCTTCATTGACGACTATGTTCATGACGGTGAACTACAGGTTCACGCAAGTCCTGTCGCTCGGGATTGGAGGAGACGCGTCCCGACCGCTGTACACATACCAGGCCGCGAGAGCGATTCCCGATTCGCTGCTCGATAGAAAACTGCGTGCCGGTGTCACGTTTCATATGAACATCTATCTCCCGGGAGGGATTTCACTCTACAACACCTATACTCCCCGTTCCGGCCAGGGCTCATTTGCGAAGAACTACTCGGATTATGCCTCACTGACATTCTCCAATATCGCGTCGAGTGGCATCACTCTCCGATCGAACGTCAATTTCAATGAGAGCGAGTTCACCCGTTCGGTCGGATACGGAGGATATCTCCAGCATCATTTCTTTGATTCCTTCGACCTGACGCTCCGGTACCAGCAGTACATGTACACTGTGAAGCGGCTCGGTGAGAGGAACACCAGCACGACGCTCGGTGCGGATCTCATTGTGCCGATCACCCGCTCGCTCAGCTTGATGACCAGTTATGACCGGCTGCGCGGGTACGGGGCGGATTCGCATTCGGTGTTCGCTGAGTTCAGTGTGAGGTTCTGATGGAGTCGACTATCACATATATCATCTTTGGAACCCTGCTCGCGGTGATCGCCGTTCCCCACTGGCGGAAGACTGCGAAACACAAACGGGAAGCGGCGCGGACGCTGGATAAAAACGAAAAGGCGGGCATGCTGGCCCCCGTGACGCTCCACCCGAAGATCAATGTGTTGACATGCATTGGATGTGCAAGTTGTGTGCGGGTGTGCCCGGAACACGTACTTGGTATCGTCAATGGCCGTGCTTCAATAGTGAGCGGGCTGAAGTGTATTGGTCATGGGGTCTGCGTGGAAGTTTGCCCCGTGGGTGCTATCACTCTTGGTTTTGGCAAGCCACGCGCAGGGATGGAGATCCCCTATTACGATGAGAACCATCAATCGAATGTTCCGGGGCTCTATATTGTGGGAGAGCTTGGCGGCATAGGATTGATCAAGAACGCGGTGGGACAGGGACTGAAGGCAATGGAAGACGTTCTCCGCAAGAAGCGCCCCCGGCCGGCAAATGGGTACGACGTGGTAATAGTAGGATGTGGTCCCGCCGGCATCGCAGCAGCCCTGGCGTGTGAGGCCAACAAACTGAAATACGTCGTGCTTGAACAGGATGAGATTGGGGGGACAGTACTCCACTACCCACGTCGGAAACTTGTTCTCACGGCGCCGGTGGATCTCCCGCTCTACGGGCGGCTGAAGGTTTCGGAGATCACCAAGGAAGAATTGCTGGAGATCTGGAAAGACATCGTCACACGGTTCAAGCTTAACATTCTGACCAAACACAAGGTCGATGCCATCGAGCGCAACGATGCAGGACTCACGGTCCGCACCGGCGGGGAAACGTTCACTTCGGCCACGGTCTTCCTTGCCATCGGTCGTCGTGGAAGTCCGCGCAAGCTTGGCGTCCCGGGAGAGAATCTTCCCAAGGTAATGTACCGGCTGATCGACGCCGAATCATACAAGAACAAACATTTGCTTATAGTGGGGGGTGGCGATAGCGCGGTGGAGGCAGCCGTGGGCCTTGCCTCACAGAGAGGGAATGTCGTGACGATCAGTTACCGGCGGGAGGAGTTCGTCCGTCTGAAGGAAAAGAACGAGAAACGCGTTGGAGAGTTCATCAAAGCGGGGAAAATCAAAGCCATCTTCAACTCTGCGGTTCTCGAGATCAAACCGGATGCAGTCGTCATCCAGGAAGCGGAGAACATTCTCCACAACCTGCAGAATCATTTCGTCTTCGTGTCTGCTGGTGGCGAAATGCCGACAGAGCTGCTGAGGAAAGCAAGTGTCAAACTGAGAGAGAGCGAGGTGGAGACAAAAGCCAAGGCGAAAGCGGAAGCGGCATAGATTCGCAACACAAAAACATCAAATCAAAACGTCCCGACCGGATTCCGGCGGAACGTTGTGCTATCATTCGAGGGCAAGGCTGACGTTTCTCAGTTTACCTCGATGAACCAAGAACTGTCAGATTGAACGTGGACTCCCAAATGGATTGGGTTGACATCATCGAATCCATCTTCCAAACCGTACTCCTTCTCCTCAGGTAGCCTGCGCGCTTTCACGCAGGACCACTTGCTTTGCGGCAGTTGACTTGGTCCGTGCCTGGAGCGTCGCAAGCTGGCTATCCACCAGTTGGTCGCCATTCGAGGGAACGATGCGGGAATGCGTCCCGTCTGCGTTCAGCACGCGGGCTCTGACATTATCCTTGAGCGCCTGCTCCAGCACTTCCCGCCTGATGATCTCCACCCACGCAGGATCTTCGATCGGGAACATCAGCTCCACCCGGCGGTCGAGGTTTCTGCCCATCAAATCTGCACTACTCAGAAAGAGCTCAGGCGATCCACCGTTGTCGAACCAGAAGACACGGCTATGCTCCAGGAACCTTCCCACAATGCTGATGACGCGGATGTTCTCACTGACACCCTTCACCCCCGGCCGGAGACAGCACACCCCTCGCACGATGAGCTCGACATGTACGCCTGCCCGTGAAGCATCATAGAGTCGCTCGATCACCTCCACATCGGTGAGAGCGTTCATCTTCAGAATCAGGTGTGCCGCCTTACCACTCTTTGCGTGGTCGATCTCCCGTTGAATGAGCTGTAGAATCCGCTCACGGAGATTCACGGGGGCAACGATCAGCTTGTTGTAGCCATCGCGCTTTGAGTATCCGGTCAGGAAGTTGAACACTTCCGACGCATCGGTGGTAATGTCTTCCCGGCAGGTGAAGTAGCTCAGGTCCGTGTAAATGCGTGCCGTTACGGGATTATAGTTACCCGTGCCCAGATGTACATAGCGGCGCAGACCGTCCTGCTCCTTCCGAACCACAAGTGCCAGCTTCGCATGCGTCTTCAAACCCACCAGTCCGTACACCACATGTATACCGGCACGCTCGAGCTGCTTCGCCCAAATGATATTGTTCTCCTCATCGAACCGCGCTTTCAACTCGACAAGCACGGCAACTTGTTTGCCACTCTCCGCCGCCTGAATGAGCAACGGAACGAGAGGCGACTCCTTGCCGATGCGATAGAGTGTTTGCTTGATGGCGAGGACGTTCGGGTCGGTGGCGGCGGTTTTGATGAACTGCACCACCGGCGAAAAAGCATCGTACGGATGGTGGAGGACAATGTCCCCGCGACGCATCAGACTGAACATGTCCTCTCCTTCATCCTCCGAAACCAACGAAGGGGGAAGATGCGGCGGGTCCTTCAAGTCCGGGCGGGGAAGCTTCATTAGTGTCATCAGATGGCTCAGGCCCAGCGGGGGCGTCAGCGGATACACGTCATCCTGCGTGACCTCGAGGTTCTCCACAAGGATATCCCGGATCCGAGCCGGCATAGTGACTTCCACACCCACGCGCACAACGGAACCGAAGCGCCGCAGCCGGAGAGATTCCGCAATGGAGCGAATCAGATCCTCCGCTTCATCCTCTTCGATTTCGATGTCGGCGTTGCGGGTGACACGGAACGCGTAAGACTCCTTGACTGCCATGCCGGGAAAGAGAAGCCCGAGGTTGTCGGCGATCAGGTCTTCCAGCCAGACGAACCGGAACGTCTGATGCTCCGCGCCGCCGTTGGGCACCTCAACAAGTCGCGGAAGGACGTCCGGCACCTTCACGCGGGCAAATCGCTCTTCCCCCTCGGCAGTGGTCACGACCACTGCGAGGCTGAGGCTGAGGTTCGAGATGTAAGGGAAAGGATGTCCGGGGTCGAACGCGAGAGGTGTCAACACAGGATAGATCTCGCGTGCGAAGTAGTCGGCAAGGGCAATCCGCTCGGTGGAGGAGAGCTGGTTCATCTTCAGCAACTCGATGCCCGCATCCGAGAGTTTCGGGTGGAGATCTTCCCAGAAGCACGCGCTCATCTGCTTGAACATGATCGAGACACGGTCGTGCACGGCCTTGAGTTGCTGGAGCGGAATCCTCCCATCGGGCGAATACTCCACCACGTCGGCCAGGATCTGCTCCTTGATTGCCGCCACCCGGATCATGAAGAACTCATCAAGGTTGGAACTGACGATGGAGAGGAACTTGGCGCGCTCGAGCAACGGGTGCCGCGTGTCGAGTGCCTCTTCGAGCACCCGGTGGTTGAACTCCAACCAGCTCAGCTCGCGGTTGATATAGAGGGAGGGGTCGAGTGAGGAAGGGAGGGACGTGTACCCTTCATCGGCCGATCTGGTACGTTTCTTTTTTCCTGCCTTCTGGTTCTTTTGCCGTTTGCGCTGATATTTTGTGACAACCGGTTTTACTCCCTCTGCTGGTTCGGCTGTCTCATTTTTTTGTCCGGGATCGGTGTTTTCTTTGAGCGAGGCCATGGATCAAAATATGGGAAGTTCCGACTGAAAAACAAGTTATCGAATTGTATACAAAAGTGAGGATGGCGGGGCAAGCTTGATTTGCGGGTTGTTTTCAGGTAAGTTGGGGAAGAGTTCAAGTCTTCGCCCCAGTATTATGACATCTGATGAAGTCTTCAATTCGTTTCTTCCTCGTTCTCCTTCTACTGATTCAATTCCCTCTTGCCGTAAGGTCACAGCCTGATGAAGCCGGCAAGAGGCTCCGCAAGCCGGATCTTGTGGAGCTCGTGAGACTGGATTCCACCATCAGACTCGATATCCGGTATGCGACCTCTCACAACTTCATGAAGCGTCCGATGTATTCACAAGGGCGGGCTCTTCTGCAGCGGCCTGCTGCCGAAGCGCTTCTCCGTGTCCACCGTGCACTTCAGAAATTGGGTTATGGCTTGCTCATCTTTGACGCCTACCGACCCTGGTCGGTAACCAAGAAATTCTGGGATGAAACGCCAAGGGAAAAGAGGAAGTACGTTGCCAACCCAAGGAAGGGCTCGAAGCACAACCGTGGTTGCGCGGTTGATTTGTCGCTGTACGATCTGAAGACGGGAAGGGAGGTTCCGATGCCGAGCGAATACGATGACTTCACGTACAGGGCAGCGGCGAACTATGATGGTGGAACGAATGAAGAGAGGAAATCGAGGGCGTTTCTTCGGTTAGCGATGGAGAAACAGGGTTTCGCCGTTAACCCGGACGAATGGTGGCACTTCGATTACAAGGACTGGCGGAAGTACGGTGTGCAGGATGTGCTGTTCGAGGAGATGAAATAATGAGAGAACACACTTGTCCGTCAGGGCTTCTTTGAAGCCCGTATCGTCGGATTCTTGATCTGTCGTTTCACAATTACCAACGCGATTGTAGCGGTAAGTGCAATCAATACTGAAAGAAAAAGTAAGCTCGACATTGTGTTAATCCTCCATTTCACGTGTCACGTTGACGGCGGAGAGCCTGTAGCAATAGATTCCTGACGTCTGACCTTCAGCACTCCACTTAGCTCTGTATGATCCGGCTTTGCGGGTTCCCTCGCAAGAGTAGCCACCTTTCTTCCAAGAGCATCGAACGCCTCCAGTCGAAACAAATGCAGGCTGCGGAAGGTAGATCGTAAGTCACTGCATCGCGCTTGATCTCACGAAGGCTTCAATAGCACCATCACCTCAACGTCCGCGGTTCCCGGAAACATGTCAAACGGGATGGCGGTCTCCATTGCGTATCCCGCTCTCTTCCAGCGGTCGAGCTCCCCCGGCATCAGATCAATATTGCAGAAAAGATGGAGGATGCGATGCAGCCGATGCTCGGCGATTTCTTCAATAACGCCCGGCGCGGTTCCGTTGCGTGGTGGATCGAGAATGGCAACATCGTCAGGGACGGCGTTCTGCAACAGCGAAAGAAGGGATTCTCCGGTGATCTCACTCCTGATGAAGCGCGCGTTCGAAACACGCTGCCGTTTCGCGTTGGCGATGGCGGATTGGACCGACTGATGGGAAAGCTCCACGCCGACAACAGCACGGGATTGTTCGGCCAGACAAAGAGAAAAAAGTCCATAACCGCAATAGAGATCGAACAGCTTGCTTTCTTTGGAAAGCTGCAGCAGGGCTCCCGCTTTCTCGACTATGGCTGGTACGAGTGACAGATTCACCTGTGAGAAAGAGAGGGGAGAGAAGAGGAAGCTCCGTTCCGCCACACGCTGGGACAACTCTCCCTTTCCATAAAGCTTCCGGACGCTCTGACGCATCCGCGTATTCCTTGCACCCAGATAGTACCTTCCGTCGGAATCGTCTTCATAGAGAAAAACACCGGTGACATTCTTGAACGTGTGCGTCAGCGATTTGGAGAGTGTGTTTGCAGCGTGGACCACGGGAGGAAGGAGGGAACTGACATTGAAGATCACGGCGAACTCCTCGTAGTTCCCCTTCACGATCACATAATTGAGATGCTCACCCAGAGTCCACCCGTACGGCTTTGCGAGAGACTCCTGGATCTTCACATACACCTTCGCGTGATCATCCGGCTCGATGGCGCACCGGATCACCTGAAACGACCGATCCGCCCCGTCCCGTGAAGGATCGATGAGACCAAGGACCGTACCGGTTTTGGATTGGTAGGTCTTCCTCTTCGTGATGGTTCTGTATGCCCGGCCGAGCGGAGAACGAACAAGTGGGGCCAGTTGGCCACCCTTTAGATTGGCAGACCAGAAACGCTGGAGGGCGGCATCCTTAAGCCGGATTTCATCATCATATGCGAGACGCACCGCATGGCAGAGACGACAGGTCAATCGCCGTTGGGATTGACACTCGCCTTCTTCGAGCCGTCGTGGCGGAAGAGATGCGGACTGGATTTCCGCGGAAAGGTATTCGTCGAAGGTCTTCAATGAGGATGAATGTGACGCTCCAGACAATGAAACTACGCCGACAACCGGGCGAGGGCGTTCCTCAGTCTCGGCAGCATTTGTGCAATCTCTGCAACGGAGACTGCACCGACGGAAAGCCGGAACCACCCCGTGTTTTCCGTAGAACCAAAAGCCTGGAACGGAACGATCGCCAATTGCGCCTGCGCGAGGAGGTACTTGCGGATCTCCTCATTTGTATGAAGTGTCGTTCCATCCGGGGTCTTCTTGCCAATCAATGCAAACCTGGCACTAAGATAAATTGCCCCCATCGGCGTAATCGCGTCCACCGCAAAACCTTCCTTCCGGAGGGCCATGACGCCCTTGAACAATGCATTGAGCCGTTCTTCGATGCCAGCTTTCATTTCCCGGTGATATGATATGATTTCCTCGGTGGCGCTGAGAAGCTTTGCCGTTGCTACCTGCTCGGCACGCGGCGACCATGCACCTACATGGCCAAGAAATCCTGCCATTTTTTGGCTGACATCCGGAGGCGCAACAGTCCAGCCGACACGCACGCCCGTGGCGGCAAATGGTTTGGAAATACCATCGACGAAAATCGTGTATGGTTCGATCGCCGATCTGAGACTGACCGGAGTGTAATGGGCGGTGGCACCAAACGTCAACATCCAGTACACCTGATCATAGAGAAGATACAGCGGCCGCTCCGATGCGCCGCGGCGGAGGTTCTCTTCGATGACAAGGTCGCAGATGGCTTCGAGCTGGTCTTTTGAGAATGCGGTTCCAGTTGGATTGAGAGGAGAATTGAGTGCCAGCAATCGCGCACCACGCACGGCGTCCTCGAGGAGAGAGCGTGTCGGCAGGAATGCGTCCTCCTGCCCGCAACTCACCG
>Ga0209640_10005034_pt1 | contig 11559 bp, 7 predicted proteins | sample RifCSP10_1_FD_184018 | JGI IMG/M metagenome (GOLD analysis project Ga0209640, IMG submission 184018) | Soil microbial communities from Rifle, Colorado - Rifle CSP2_sed 10_1 (SPAdes) (version 2) | ecosystem: Environmental > Terrestrial > Deep subsurface > Rock core/Sediment | place: Rifle... | reverse complement strand
GCGCGAGCCGTCGCGCTGCATCGACTGCGGCCGGTGCGCGCAGGTGTGCATGGAGGTGGTCGGGGCGGCCTGCTACGACTTCATGCGCCTCGGCTTCGACACGCTCGTCACGACGCCGCTCGACATGAGCCTCAACGACACTCCGTGCGTCTCGTGCGGGCGCTGCGCCGAGACGTGCCCCACCGGTGCGCTGATGCCCAAGCCGCGCGTCCTCGAGAAGTACGACGTTGACGAATCGCGCTGCATCCTGTGCGGCATCTGCGTCGACGCGTGCCCCTACGACGCGCTCCGCTGCGGCCCTGAGTTCGAGCTGGCCACGACGACCCGCGAGGAGCCCATGATCGACCTCATGGCCATCAGCGCCATGGACCGCGACACCGAGGTGACGTGGATCCGCCGCGAGCGCGACTGGGTGGCGCGGGCCCAGGCCGAGGGCCGCCCGATCGACCCGGGCCGTCTGCTGCCGATGCATCCACCTAGAGGTTCTCACAGCCTCCGTGTTAGCCCAACCACGATAGCGGCCGCTCCAGGGAGCGGCCGTTGTCGCGAGCCCGGTAGCAAGTATCTTCAGAGAAGCCGATCCCGGAGATGACTTGGAGACCGCCGCCACCTGTCAGAACTGCGCACGTCGGTTCACGATTTCGGCTCGAGTCGTTGAGCAATACCCGGGTTGGCGGCCGAGTCTGTGCCCGTCCTGCTACGCCGGGACCCGGCGGCCTGGTCGGGAGTCCGATCTCTTGGGCCCCAACCCCCACCTCCTCGGCTTGGAGGAGGTGCTGGCGACGGCCGGTGGCCTGATCTTCCAGGGCAGCGGCAGCGGCCAGTAATTTCGCGCCTATAACGCCCGGACCGGAGATAAGCTATGGAGCATGCAGGCCCAGACCGCCGTACTGGCGGGTCCGATCAGCTATGAACTTGACGGCCAGCAATATATCGCCGTGAACGTCGGCGGCAACCAGCAGGGTGGCTATTATGCGCCGAACTATTCACGCCTGCTGGTGTTCGCCCTGAATAGCAAGGTACAACTGCCGCCGGTGCAGGAATATATTCCCCCACCGTTAGACCCGCCGCCGGCAACGGCCGCCGCAGAAGTGGTCAATGCGGGCAGAAGCGTTTACTCGCAATTCTGCGCTGTTTGTCATGGCGAAGAAGGCCAGACTCGCGGCGGCGGCGTTTCCCCCGATCTGACCCGCAGTCCCATGCTGCATAGCCAGGAGTCCTTCGACACCGTGGTGTTGCGGGGCGCCTTGACGGAACGCGGCATGGGCTCGTTTGCAGAAGCACTCAAGCCCGGGGACACACAGGCGATCCGTGCCTTTATCATTGCCCGTGCCAATGAACTGAAAAACGCCCCACCACCTGCTTTTGGGGCGCCACCAGCCCAGCAGCAACAAAGGCAGGAACAGCAACAGGGTGAGCAGGTGGAGCAACCACATGTCGAACAATAGGTTCTACGCTCTTAAATAAAAAGCTTCACCTGCTAACGGGCCGGCCCGCATTTTTCACCGCCTGCCGTAGCGAGGACGCCCAGGCGCCGCTGGGATGGGCCGCACGGACTGAAGGACGGTGCAGGCGTAGCCGACACTAAATCGAACCGGCCTGAGGGAGTACGACCCATCACGGCGGATGGATCGGCATCCGCAGTAGGTTGGTGGTGAGAAATGCGGGCTACAGTTCGACCTGAGCGCCTAGCTCTACGACGCGGTTCGTGGGGATATTGAAATAGGCCGTCGCAGAACCGGCATTGCGTTGCATGCCGACAAAGATTTTTTCCCGCCATAGCGCCATGCCCGGCCGACCGGTGGCGATGAGTGTTTCGCGGCTGAGGAAGAATGATGTTTCGAGCATATTGCATTCCAAACCCTGTTGTCGACACAACTCCAGCGAGCGGGGAATGTCCGCCTCGTCCTTAAAACCATACGTCACGATTACCTTGAAGAAATTGTTCCCTAGCGGTATGACCTCGACGCGTTCGCTGTCATCAATATGTGGTACATCCTGGAAGACAACTCTGAGAATGACAACACGCTCATGCATGACTTTGTTGTGTTTGAGATTGTGTAACAGGGCATGGGGTACTGTATCGCGGCTGGTCGTGAGAAATACCGCGGTGCCTTCGACGCGCACCGGCGGAAAATTGACGATGTTTTCGACGAATGGATCGAGCTTGATAGCAAACTCGCTCATGCGCTCCGCCATGAGCGCGCGTCCCCGCTTCCAGGTGGTAAGCAGTGTGTAAACCACAATAGCTGTGGCTATCGGGAACCAGCCGCCATTAAAAATTTTGGTTACATTAGCACTGAAGAGCGATACATCCATCACGAAGAACCCGGCACACACTAGTACGGCGGCTTGCGTGGACCAGCGCCAGAGCCGCCGGGCGATAAAAAACACGAGTATGGTGTCGATTATCATTACTGCCGTAACTGCGATCCCATAGGCCGCCGCCAGATTGCTCGATGTATGAAAACCCAGCACCAGTACGATGACCCCGACGAGCAGCGCCCAGTTCATGGACGGCACATAGATCTGCCCGATCTGCCGCTCTGAAGTATGCATGATTTCCATGCGCGGGGCATACCCCAGTTGTATCGCCTGACGCGTCATTGAAAAAACGCCGGTAATCATCGCCTGTGAAGCGATAATCGTCGCGACCGTGGCAAGCGCAACCATCGGATACAGCGCCCAACCGGGCGCCAGCAGGTAAAACGGGTTAATCACGGTTTGCGGGTCGGCGAGCAGCAGCGCGCCCTGCCCGAAGTAATTCAGCACCAGCGCGGGCAGCACGAAACCAATCCAGGTCATCTGCAGGGGCCGGCGCCCGAAATGTCCCATATCCGAATACAAGGCCTCGGTTCCCGTTACGGCCAGCACCACGGCGCCGAGGATCAAAAATCCCACCACGCCGTTGTTGATAAAAAATTCCACCGCGTACCATGGGTTGAGCGCGCGTAGTACCTCCGGATGCATCGCGATACCACGTACCCCAAGCAGAGCGAGGACAAAAAACCATACGATCATCACCGGCCCGAAAAAGGCGCCGACGCGGGCCGTGCCAAACCGTTGAAACATGAACAGTCCGACCAGGATGGTCAGCGCGATCGGAATCACGTAGGGATCGAAGGCGGGCGTCGCCAAATGTAATCCCTCCACTGCCGATAATACGGAAATAGCGGGCGTGATCATGCCGTCGCCGTAAAAGAGCGCAGCGCCAACCAAACCGAGGGTCATTAACACCGCTTGCTCGCGGGGATTGTTCCGGGTGGCGCGCTGGGCCAATGCCATCAGCGCCATAATGCCGCCCTCGCCCTTGTTGTCGGCACGCATGACCAGGCTGATGTATTTAACCGTAACGATCAGGAGCAAGGCCCAGAAAATAAGCGACAGGACACCGAACACGTTAGTGGGCGTAATGGCAAAGGCATAGGGACCGCCAAAGGCGAGTTTAATGGTATAGAGGGGGCTGGTGCCGATATCGCCATAGACGACACCGACCGCGGCAACCATCAGGGCCGCGAGCCGACCACCAGAAGTTTTAGCGCCATGCACACTCACCTCAGTCATTTACGCGGGAGCATTCGATTAGCGGTCGAAAGGTTGTTGACTATGATATTTGAATACGAACTTGACAGCCCGCATTCCCTCCTGTTTTCTTATTGTTGAATTCTACCGGGGCAATCGCCTGCCGGCGTCAGTGGGAGCGAATATAGCCAAACGGGAGGAATGGGACAAGCCCAAAGTTCAGATAGAAGAAGGCCAAGCTGACGTTCCTGGCTTAGCCAATGCTACTCGCGGCGCCTGTTGCCACAAACTAACAGTCTTACTGCTTACCCGATAAATTTTTCCAGATAAGTATTACGCCGCTTGAAGCGATCCAGAGGCACCCCGTACCGGATAACCCAATAGTTGCGATCCGCCAGCGAATTTTTAAAAGCGATTAGATCATTCCTGACCAGGGGCGGTTGGACTATTTCGCGAGTGGCGCCGGTATAATCGCCACGGTATCTCAGGTCGACGGTGATGTCCCGCAGCACCCCGCTCAGACCGTTCCAATCCACCCGGCCATATTTTTCCACCACGTCATGCTTCGTACAGATGCGGATAACATCACCCTCCAGTTCCTTGTAGGTGATCAGAAACAGCGCCTTCTGCTGCTGTGGCGTGATCTCGATCCGATCCAACTGCTGTTGGCTGATAAAATTCCTGGCCTTCTGTCCCTTGTAGCCACGACCCTCACCGAAACGCCCCGCGATGGCGCGATCGACTCCGGCGGCGGTCAGATCAGCGATAATCTCGTTCGCCGAGCGCGAACCCAGATCATAGCCGCGGCCGATAGTGATGCCAGAGGCAGGTCCCGGTACGTGCGGCGAGCGGCTGAAATACTTACCGCGCTGTTCCTGTCCTTCCGCATCGAAGGTGATCTGTCCGAACGGCACGGTGAAGGCGTCTTCCTCCTCCGCCGGTCCGGGAGCTTGTGCGGGTATCGGCGCGGGTGTTTGCGTCGGTATGACGATCGTGCCGCCGATGTGGATGTTGTTTGGATCGGCCTTGTAACGCGGATTGGCGGCCAGCAGATCGACGAAACTGACGCCGTGCTGCCTGGCGATTTTGCTTAAGGTATCGCCACTGACAATGGTATACATTGCTTTTCCTCCTGTGGTGTTCCCGGCTCCTCACGTACCAAGTGGAGGAACAATATCGCAATTCAGGCGTATAGGAAAGCCCCGGCGACAGCACCACACACCACGATTATACCTATTAAACCAGCACTTCTCTCCCGGCAATCGGTAGATCACCAGCGGACCAGATCTATCTCCGTTGAAATCAGCAACCGCTCGCGATTGGCCTGTTAATTTTTTTCCTTGATTGATGAAGCGTTGGATGACTGTTACCCTTGTCGCATCGGCCCGCATCGGCTAAGATTCGGGCAGTTCAAGGCTGGACGGCCGTTAATCCGGTTTCAAAACTTAATCGCAACTGCAGATAAATCGAGGAGTAACCCATGGCAATCCCCCCCGGCCTCACAGCAACTGATTTTTCCGCCGCACTCGAACAATTCGCCGCTGCCGTCGGCAAAGAATGGGTCTTCAGTTCCGATGCGGACATCAACCTCTATCGCGACGCCTATTCGCCTTTCTGGGACGAAGATGAAGACCGGGTGCCTGCCGCGGCCGTCGCCCCAACCACTGTCGAACAGGTACAGCAGATCGTTAAAATTGCCAATCAGTACCAAATCCCATTGTGGACCGTTTCCACCGGCAAGAATCTGGGCTACGGCGGCGCAGCACCGGCCATGTCGGGTAGTGTGATCGTGGATCTGAAACGCATGAACCGCATCCTGGAGGTTAATGACAAGACTTACTTCGCGGTGGTCGAACCCGGTGTCAGTTACTTCGATCTCTACCGGTACATCCAGGAACACAAACTCAATGTCTGGATCGATCCCGCCGACCCGGGCTGGGGCAGCCCGCTCGGCAATGCCCTGGAACGCGGCGGCGGTCGCACTCCCATGCGCGACCACTTCGGCGCGGTCTGTGGTCTGGAAGTGGTGCTGGCGAATGGCGAGGTGCTGCGCACCGGCATGGGTGCGTTGCCAAATTCGGCGATATGGCACCAGTACAAATATGGTTTTGGACCTTACGTGGACGGACTGTTCTCGCAATCAAACTTCGGAATAGTCACGCGCATGGGGATCTTCCTGATGCCCGCCCCGGAGGCTTATCGGGACGGCAGGGTAAATGTCTACAAGCATGATGACCTGATCCCATTCATGGAGAAATACGCCTACCTGTTGAACTCCGATATCCTCCGCGGCAACATGATGCTGGAAAGCCCGTTGTTGAATTACAAAGTATCGCAAGGCCGGGCGGTCTTTGATATGCCGGGCGATCCTTCCAGCGAGGAACTGGAACGGATCGGCAGCGAACAGAACCTCCCCTACTGGAGCGCGCTGTTTCGCTTCTGGGGGGGGTCAAAAATCGTCGATGCACAATGGGAATATACAAAAGAAAAATTCGGCGAGATCCCTGGCGCCACGTTCAGTGACGGACGATCTTATAAATTTCCGAACGATATAAAGATAGATGAAATCGAAGCCGATACTCTCGCTGCACTGGGCATTCCCAATCTTGGTGTATTTGGACTGTTACAGGGCGCTGACGGACACCTGGGTTTCTCGCCCATCATCCCGATGACCGGCGAAGCCATCTTCAAGGCGCTGAAGGTATATGGAGAAATGTATACGGAACTCGGCCTGTCCCCGAGCAACCAGTTCGCAGCCCTGCCCTGGTCCTATTATCCACGGGCGCTGGTTTTTCTGTTCGGCATCTCCACCTACAAGGATGTCGAAAAAAACAAAAAGAACCGGGAGATCTTCAAGCGCATGATCAAAGTGTCCGCCGAGAACGGCTGGGGCGAGTATCGCACGCACGTTGCCTTCATGGACGATGTTGCCGACGCCTACTCCTTCAACAATTACGTTCTGCGCCGGTTCAATGAAACTTTAAAAGACGCCATCGATCCGAATGGCATCCTGTCGCCCGGGAAATCCGGCATCTGGCCGAAGCGCCTGCGAAAGAGTAACGCGTAGGGATACTCCAGGTTCAATCCAGGCCAATTTATTTCCCTGTCACCGGATCATTATAATGGAACGGTGATATAAACACGCCCGGACAGGTCTGGTAGGTTTCAGTCGGCGGCCGACCCGGTGGCAAATCCAGAAATAGTCCGAACAAGGGCAGTCCCCAATGAATTTTCAGACTTAATGCTGGCACAACCAACCATTACAGCAACCAATCAGGGAAAAGGATCAATAATGTTCCCAGTACGAATATCACGGCGCCGCTGAGCAATTTCAGCCAGCGCCCTTCCATGGTTTGCAGTTTACGGCTGCTGAGCGTCACGACGGCGATAGTGACCATTAAGGCATCATCGAAAATATAGGCCAGGTTATACAACAGTAAATAGCCGTAATATTCCCATGCCGGCAGGTCTTGCGCCGTCAGTATTTGGGTATACACGGCCGGCAAGCCCGCCGTACATAACAACTCAACCAGATTCACCAATACCGCCACTGCAATCACGGCCATGCAGGCCGCGCCCAGATTTTCCGCGTAGATCACCCGGCGTATCCGGGCATAGATACCTGGCTTGGCACGTTCCGGGATGCTCAATGAGAGTCCTTGCTGGAAAGCGAAAAAATCCTTGATATGCACGGCGCCGATTAACAAGGCGATCAGGCCGATGACAACCTGAATCGAACGGGATAAACCGATAATGAAATAGACGTTTAACCAGGCCGCCATGAAGGCGAAATACACCGCGCCGCTGACCAGGACGAAAGTGCCGGCAATTAATAGCAGCCGTTTTCTGCTGCGCAGGTTGACCAGCAGAGACAGTAACATCAGCAATACCCACATGGCGCAGGGATTGAAGCCATCGATCAGGCCGATAGCAATGGTGAACAACGGCAAACCCAATTGTCCGGCGCTGATGGTTCCGAACCAGGATGTTTCGACTGTCTCTGCTGAGCGTGAAGTTCTGGTGCTATCTCCCGCCAGTCCCAGCAGTTGTTTGATCTGCTCGCCGGTGTTCTGATCCGTATCGAAACCGATGAAAAATTTTCCACAGATCAGAAACGCCGGCACGCCGGGACGTTGCAAGCCGTGTTGTTCAGTCAGCCGGAACAGCCGTTCCAGCTCCTGCTGGTCCTGCGGGACAACCTGCTCCGTGATTCGGACTGCCGGGTAATCGGCGTTTAACCGTTGCAGAAACTCCTTGGCGCGGGCGCAGTGTGGGCATCCCGGCCTGGTAAAAACTTCGATGGATTTGCATACCGTCGCATTAGATTCTGTGGCTGGTGTATTAGTCTGTGCATAGGCGATCGGAAGTGCGAATGCCAGGACCAGGATTAACTGTGTAATTACAATCAGTCCGCCCCTGATAAGGAAGATCAGCGAACCGGGCAGGCAATTCATTTTGTGGGATTTGGTTATTTCTTCGGCAGATACAGATCGGTGATTGTTCCGGCAAAGGCTTCAGCCGAGAAGGCAACGGTTTCCGACAAGGTTGGATGGGGGTGGATGGTCAGGCCGATATCTTCCGCGTCGCAACCCATTTCGATGGCCAGGGCGGCTTCGGCAATCAGATCGCCGGCATTCGGGCCGACGATCCCCGCGCCAATGATGGTTTTGCTGTCCGCATCGAATAATAACTTGGTCATGCCTTCATTACGACCGAGAGTCAGGGAACGGCCGCTGGCCGCCCACGGAAACACGCCTTTACCAAAATTCAGGCCCTGGACCTGCGCCTCCTCTTCGGTGACACCCACCCAGGCCACTTCGGGATCGGTATAGGCAACCGACGGAATAACGCGGGCGTTGAATTCGCTTTTCCAACCCGCCGCCACTTCTGCCGCGACCTTACCTTCATGTACTGCCTTATGGGCCAGCATCGGTTGCCCGACCACGTCGCCGATGGCGAAGATATGCTGGACGTTGGTGCGTTGTTGTTTATCGACCAGGATATAGCCGCGCTTATCGACATTGACACCGGCCCGCTCCGCGCCAACCTGCAAACCATTGGGGCGGCGGCCCACCGCGACCAGCACGCAGTCGAAGCTGGCGCTTGCGGGTGTCCCCTCGCCTTTAAAACTGACAATCAGTTCATCTTTCCCGGCCGTTACGCCGGTAACTTTGGCGCCGAGATACAGGTTGGCATATTGTTTCTGGATACGCCGATGCAGGGGTTTGACGATATCAGCATCAGCACCGGCAATCAGACGGTCCAACGCTTCGACTACCGTCACTTTGGCACCCAAGGCATGATATACGGTCGCCATTTCCAGGCCGATAATGCCGCCGCCGATCACAAGTAAACGTCCGGGTATATTCTGCAATTCAAGGGCGCCGGTGGAATTAATGATGCGCGGATCGTCCGGAAAATCCGGCAGCGTGATGGCTTGCGAACCGACAGCGATGATGGCCTGTTCAAAAGCGATAATTTTGTCGCCTGATGCCGTGGCAACTTTTAATTCATGCGGCGACAGAAATTCGCCGGCGCCATGGACGACTTCCACCTTGCGCTGTTTCGCCAGACCCTTCAAACCGTTGGTCAACTGACCCAACACCTTGTCCTTCCAACCACGCAGTGTATTAATGTCTATTTTCGGGTCGCCAAAGTCGATACCGAATACCTGCGCTTCCTTACTGTCACTGATCACTCTCGCCGCGTGCAACAGAGCCTTCGAAGGAATACAGCCGACATTCAGGCAAACACCCCCCAGTGCCGGATAGCGCTCCACCAATACAGTTTGTATGCCCAGGTCAGCGGCGCGAAAGGCAGCTGTATAGCCTCCCGGCCCGGAACCCAGTACCAATAGTTCAGCTTGCAGGTCCGCCTTGATGGTTGGTCTGGATGCTGCCGCGGCAGCCGTTGTACCTGTCACCGCCGGATTGGCGGTGGTTGCCTGGATGGCGGCGGCGGTAGCCGTTTCGGTTTCGGCCAGCAGAATTAAATCGCCGGCGGAAACTTTATCGCCAACCGCGATACGGATTTCCCTGACCTTCCCTGCTAATGGCGACGGTACGGTGATACTGGCCTTATCGCTCTCCAGAGTGATTAACGGGTCTTCCGGGTTAATCGTATCGCCTTTCTTGACCAGAACTTCGATAACTTCCACATCGGCAAAATCACCGATATTGGGTATTCTGACTTCTTGTTTGCTGCTCATAAAAATATCTGTCTAGCTGCTTCTGATCTCCCGGGTAATATGCCACAAATCCCCACGTAATGTTTGCTGAGAATAACCGGCCCGTGCCTGCAGCAAACGGTATTGCGCGAGCATTGGCTAGCCTTAGCGCGGCAAAAAAATTAATAGGAGAATTTTTAAAACCCGGCAGCCATCATACGTGTGGATATTTTATCGTTAGCGATATCGGAAAGGGCAATAATTATGCCGGTAGAATTATTATTTCCCGCCTCGCTTTCTAAGCCGCTGAATTTATTAAAAATGATTTGTCATTTCAGCCAGATCATTTGAATTGTCCGCAATTTATCCACAGGTAATCCGCTTTTGTTTAACAGCTAAATCCACAATATCTTGTGTTTAAATATTACTTGACCACAAATTCTTGTGGTGCTATAAACTTTTCTTACATAATAAAGTTAATCTCGTTTCTAAGTTTCGGATGCGACTGGAAGCGAATTAAAAATTCACCTGATGAGAGCGATGCAGGAGGATTCATGGGGGCAGAGAAAATAATTCTGGATGGCGGTGCTGTGGGCACGAATCCGGCAATTAATGTGCAGACACTTGCACAGGCGGAGATACAGTCGTCCAATGCCGGTTTGGAATTCGTTGCGCATCAACCCGGTCTGTTCAAGGTTATCCGCCGTAATAATAAAGTTACAAGCTTTAACCCGAACAAGATCAGTATCGCGATGACCAAGGCCTTCCTGGAAGTTGAAGGCGGTACCGCGGCTGCTTCGGCCCGGATACACGAAACGGTCGCTGACCTCACGGATCAGGTAGTGCGGGCCGTGACCCGGCGGATGCAGGGTGGCGGCACGGTACACATCGAGGATATTCAGGACCATGTCGAATTGGCACTGATGCGCGCCGGCGAAAGGAAAGTGGCCCGTGCCTATGTGCTCTATAGGGAGGAGAGAGCCCGAGTCCGCGCCGCGAAGGAATTGGAGAGCCGGACGGGGGTTGCCGTGGAACAAGCCCCCATCAATGTGACCTGTGCCGATGGCGCACAAAAACCCCTCGATCTCAAGCGTCTACATGCCATCGTCAGTGAAGCCTGCACCGGACTGGAACTGGTCGAAGGTAAATTGATCATCGATGACACCTTGCGCAATCTGTTTGACGGCATTAACGAATCCGATGTCAACCACGCCCTGGTCATGAGCGCCAGGACCCTGATCGAAAAAGAACCCAATTATACCTATGCCGCAGCTCGTATTCTGCTGGATCATCTCCGCGGCGAGGCAGTGGGATTCATCGATACGGATGGTATTGAAAAAACGCTGGCAGAGCCGGCTGAATTTTATCCCGCCTATTTCGGAAAGTATATTCAGCGCGGTGTCGAACTTGGCTTACTGGATGGTGAATTGAAAAAATACAATCTGGAGCAGTTGGGTCGGGCCTTAGATGCCGGGCGCGATCAGCAATTTACCTATCTCGGCCTGCAGACCCTGTACGACCGTTATTTTATCCATTCTGGCGGGGTCCGGTTTGAGTTGCCACAGGCATTTTTCATGCGCGTTGCCATGGGCCTGGCGATCAATGAACTGGACCGTGAAGCACGGGCGATTGAGTTCTACGAACTGCTGTCTTCATTTGATTTCATGAGTTCCACGCCGACGCTATTCAATTCAGGCACCCTGCGCCCGCAACTGTCCAGTTGTTATCTCAGTACCATCCCGGACGATTTGGACGGTATCTTCAGTTCTATCCGGGACGATGCCTTGCTGTCGAAATATGCCGGTGGCCTGGGCAATGACTGGACCCGTGTCCGTGCCATGGGCGCCCATATCAAGGGTACCAACGGCGAA
>Ga0209640_10005033_pt1 | contig 11561 bp, 13 predicted proteins | sample RifCSP10_1_FD_184018 | JGI IMG/M metagenome (GOLD analysis project Ga0209640, IMG submission 184018) | Soil microbial communities from Rifle, Colorado - Rifle CSP2_sed 10_1 (SPAdes) (version 2) | ecosystem: Environmental > Terrestrial > Deep subsurface > Rock core/Sediment | place: Rifle... | reverse complement strand
TCCGACTCGATCGCGCTCGCCGTTCATTTCAAGGCGCCGATCTTGGTGGGAAGGGATCTATTGGAGTCGGCGGGGAAAATTCCGGAGAAGGCAGGAGAAGCGGAGCTGTAGCTGCTACTCCTTTGCCATGCGCTCTTTGAGCCGTTCGAGACGTTTCTCGGTGGACTGCTTGATGAAAGCCATGTTTTCGCCGAGGTGCTGTTGGGCATTGATCTGCCCTTCGTCACGCCGTTTCTGCTGGTCGAGGCCGAATTGAGCAATGAGCGGCCCGTCTTCCTTGTTGAGTTCTCTCCAAATCTCGGTTCAACGCTGATGCTTGACCGGCGGATACTTGTCACAGGGGGGATCGGCGGCTTTGGCATGGGACACCGCAGTGATGACCAGGCCAAACAGAATGGCTGAGACGTTCCAACGAGATATGAACACAATCAGCTCCACGTGAATGGCTGTTCGTCCGACGCCGCACCATACCATAAGTCGCGTGGTTGCGCAGACCCTTGAGATCTATGATCGGGATGCGCGCCGATTCCTCACGCGCTGGGGAAAGCCACAATACAAGCGGCCACTGCTGTTAGGCGAATGGCTGACGCTGTTGCCCAAACGCGCGGTCCTTCTCGATCTGGGTTGTGGGGGAGGGCAGGACTCGCGCTACCTCAAGACCATGGGCCACCGAGTCGTGGGACTGGATCGCACCATGCCCCTGCTTCAGTTTGCGAAGGAGCGCGCTCCTTCCGTGCCGCTCATCCTCGCCGATATGCGCGTTCTCCCTGTTCGTGCCGGTAGTCTAGACGGCATCTGGGCTGCGGCGTCGCTCATGCATTTGCCGAAGGCGGCAGCGACGGATGTCTTGGTCCAGTTACGTCGACGCTTGCGGCCGCGCGGCTTGCTGGCTGCGAGCGTGACCTACGGAACCAGAAGTGGGATCCTTCAGCGGGGCTGGATGCCAGGGCGGTATTTTGCCCGGTGGAGAAAATCTGAATTGGCGAGTTCACTGCGCCGTGCCGGGTGGAAGATTGTGGCGCTGCGGGTGGTCAGCAATCAGGAGCGCAAAGGTCGCTGGATAAATGTGATTGCCAGACGGGAAGGGTAGGGATGACAGGTCTCTATCGAAGAGCCGAAGGTCTATAAAGCAGCGAGGACGGTTGTACCATCGGCGTGGGTGTGGCTGGCGAGCCGCGAGGCGGGATTGCAGGCATAGGGAGCAGCGAGACTTCTCAGGTTTCGGCGCAAGGATTCGCTTGCCTCACGCGAAGAACAAGGTTATTCTCAGGGCCAGCGGCAGCAAGCAGGAGGGCCTCATGGGCTATTTGCAACAAACCATCAAAGCGGTGATTCGACCAGGCGACGAGGTCGGCTATGTGGCCGAGTGCCTTGAGATTGCCGTCGTCACTCAAGGACGGACGCTGGATGAAACCGTTCAGCATCTACAAGAAGCCACCGCGTTGCATCTGGAGGGAGAGCACATGGCGGCCTTTGGTCTGCGAGAGAAGCCGACCTTGGTGCTGACCATGGAGCTGGACCCAGTCCATGCCCAAGCTTCGTAGACTCGCCGGCCACGATGTTCTGACCATCCTCCAGAGCTTTGGCTTCCAGCAGGCCTCCCAGCGGGGAAGTCACGTCAAACTAGTCCGTGAGGTTGCAGGAGCGCGTCAAGTCTTGACGGTCCCCCTCCACGCCGAATTAGATCCCGGCACCCTACGTGCCATATTTCGTCAAGCCAGTCGCTTCATTGCAGAACAAGACTTACGACCGCATTTCTACACGTCATAAGGACGCCGACCGTGTTGCGCATGATTGATAACAGATTGCCGACGGCGTCATAGTTCACTCATAGGTCGCGAGATTTCCTTGCCCGTCGATCACCTGCGACAGACCGCCAAGATCGTCAGAGACGTGTTGCGTCTGGTCGGCGACTGCCAGCGTCGGCGCGAACGCCCAGAGCATCGTCGCACAGGCGACAACCGTCAGCACTTTTGAGAACGCCATCTGATTCATCACAAGTCTTTCATCACCCGAGAGCACTCATTCGTTCTTCCATTCCGAAACCACATCTCACCCGCCCACCTAGCCAGAAAAGTAGCCTGTCCCCATTTCCTGTCTCAGAAAAGTAGCCTGTCCCCATTTCCTGTCTGTCCCCATTTCCTGTCCCTGCGCACTTGGCGGGACAAACATTTCGTTCACGTTGCTGAATGATCCTCCCGGCCTTGGGCCTCCACTGAGCACATACACGTGGCCATTGACTGTCGCCGAGGCTAGTCCGTGTCGCCCGGTCGGCATAGGAGCCATCGTTTGCCAGCGGTCAATACCGAGCGAATAGGCCTCGGTTGTGCGAAATGTCCCTTCTGGTGCTTCTCCGCCGAAGACATAGATTGTTTCTTGGACAACTGCAGCCGTGATCCCGCTCCGTGCTGTTGGAAGGTTAGCCACCTGGGACCACCGGTCTGCAACAGGGTCATAGGCCTCGACGATCGACAAGTTACGGCCATAGTCTCGGTTCAGGCGCCCACCAATTGCGTAAATCCGCATCCCTACCGCGGCGGCCGCAAGGTGGTCACGCGGAGTGGGAAGGGATGCCTTGGCAGTCCAACTGTCTGTGGCTGGATCGTACACTTCGACCGCGCCAGAATTGCCGGTGCCGTCGTAGCCGCCGATCGCGAAGAGCTTTCCGCCAAGCTGGACCACCGCGAGGGCCCCACGTTTTGTGGGCATTGGTGCTCGTTCCGCCCATGAATCAGCTTCCGGGTTGTACATATAGACGCTCGCCACCGGCTGCCAAACAGAGAACAAGGATTTCGTAAAGCCGCCGATAATATAGAGTCGATCCCCAACCGACGCGGCCCCGGCATGGTGGAGACCAATCGGCAGTGGTGCTTTGGTTGCCCATCGGTTAGTGGAAGGGTCATACTCCTCCACGGTGTCGCTCACGGCTAGATTCATTAAGTTGCTGAGGCTTGGTTCGCTAAATCCACCGACCACATAGACTTTATCCCCTACGGCCGCTCCTACGACCTCCGTCCGCTTTGTCGGGGCCGAGGCCATGGTTTGCCACATGCCTGCTCCAGGCGCAGGGTTCTGTGCAAAGGTGAATGATGCTGACAGAAGAAGAGCAAAACAAGTCAAGAGCGGGAGGCTAACGGCGGTCCCTGCTCGCCGATGCATCATCAGAATATGACTTTGGTGATCCAACGAGTCGGAGATTGAGTGGAAGCAAGGATTGAGATGTTGCTTCAGTAAGGTCCATGGAAGCATGGCGTGATAAATAGTGTCAGGTCTTGCATTCAACCACGAACCGGCGACGCGTGGATGGATCGTGTCTGCCACCAGGGAAGCGCTAGATTCTCCAGAATAATTGGTCATGCTCGCGGTCTCGCTCTGCCTCTCCACTCTCACAAACCCCGTCCGGAGGCCCCCCCTCGCCCACTCGTCGAAACCCTCCCACAACGGTCGGTGCCCCACCATCGCAGCCACGCGGACGGGACACCGACGACGCTCTTCTCGCGGGTGTGAGATTTTTGCGGTGGTCCGTAACGACCCAGGTCAGATCTTCATCGCCGCGTTGACTTCTGCAAGCGTGGCGCGCGCGACCTGAGTGGCTCGACGGCTGCCATCCTGAATGATGTCATCGATGCGCGAGGGTTTGTTCGTCAGTGCGGTACGCGCCTCCCACATCGGGGCCATCTGCTCGACCATCCGATCAGCCACAAGTTTCTTGCAGTCGATACAGCCGATGGCGGCGGTTCGACATTCCTTGTTGATCTGGTCCTGGACCGCTTGCGGCGAATAGATTTTGTGAAACTCGTAGACCGGACAGACGTCGGGATTGCCCGGATCGTTTCGGCGCACGCGTGCCGGATCGGTCACCATGGTTTTGAGCTTCTGGCGAACGACCGGTTCGGCGTCCGAAAGGTTGATCGTATTGCCGTAGCTCTTGCTCATTTTCCGGCCATCGGTGCCCGGCACTTTGGGGAACTTTGTCAAATGTTCCTTGGGTTCAGGGAAGACCCTCGTCTTGTAAATGTCGTTGAATCTTCGGGCTAGCTCCCTCGTCAGTTCGAGATGGGGGAGTTGGTCTTTCCCCACCGGCACGAAATCGGGTTTATACAACAAGATATCGGCGGCCTGTAGGACCGGGTAGCCGAGAAAGCCGTAGGTGCTGAGGTCTTTCTCTTTAAGTTCTTCCTGTTTTTCTTTGTAGGTGGGATTGCGCTCCAGCCAGGAGACGGGTGTCATCATTGAGAGGAGCAGATGCAAGACCGCATGTTCCGGGATGCGGGACTGGATGAAGACGGTGGAACGCTCGGGATCGATGCCGGCGGCGAGCCAATCGATCAGCAGTTCCCGCGCGAACTCGCGGATGCGGCTTGTGTCGGCATAGGTAGTCGAGAGGGCATGCCAATCGGCGACGAAGAAGTAGCATTCATATTGTTCTTGCAAGGCTTTCCAGTTTTCCAATGCTCCCAGGTAGTTACCGAGATGCAGGAGTCCACTGGGCTGCATGCCGCTGAGTACTCGTTTCCGTGGTGCGGTCATTCTGCAGCTCCTGCACCGAGACCGAGCGCGGTCGACAGGATCGTGCCGGAGAGGCCCGAGACGAATGTGTTGGTGATCGTGTGGATCACACGCAGTTCTTTGTCGAATACAATGAGGCCCACCAGAATCATCATGCCGTAGGGCTCAAGGCGCGCAAGCGCCATCGCTGGCTTTGCCGGAAGCAGGCAAGTCAGAATGCGACCGCCGTCGAGCGGCGGAATGGGGATCAGGTTAAACAGCGCGAGGAACACGTTGATCATGACGGAATACAAGGCCATAACGGCGATCGGACGCAGAAACATGGTCGTCATAAGGCTCGATGGGGGACCGGCTCCGGCCGTCTGACGAATGGACAGTGTCGGTTCCACCGTCAGGAGTAGGGCCAAGAGCAACGCGCTGGCCACCGCGAGCACAAGATTCATCCCAGGCCCTGCGGCAGCCACGAGAGCCATGTCGCGTCGAGGGTGATGCATATTGCGTGGATCGATCGGAACCGGCTTAGCCCAGCCCAACAGAAAACTGCCTGGAAGGATCAAACAGATCAACGGCAGGATGATCGTGCCTAACCGATCGATGTGGGCGAGGGGATTCATGGTGAGTCGCCCTTGGAGTTTCGCGGTCGGGTCGCCACACTTCTCGGCCACCCACCCGTGCGCATATTCATGGAGCACCATGGCGAATAGAAGGGGGAGCCCCATGTAAGATATCGTATGGAAGATCTGTGAAAGTGAGTTCATTCCGGATTGGCCTTAGTCCAGCTGCACAAATTTACCTTGTTTAACCTGCAGAAGAAAGAGCGGCCGGTGCAAGGTGCCGTCTGGTCCAAAGCCGGCCGGTCCGGCGAGTGTGGGCAGGTCTCGCTGTGTCATCAGGAATTCCTGGATCGCTTCTCCCGAGGTTGCGCCCTTGCGGATCCCCTCGATGACCACCCTCGCCGCGTCGTATCCCTGCATGGTGAAAAGTGAGGGAGTGGTTTGGAAGCGCTTCCGGTATCGTTGAACAAAATCCTGCACGGCGGGGTTTGGGCTGTCCACGAAGAATCCGTCGACGAACGTCGCGCCGTCGACTGTTCGATCGGCGGTGCGGGCGAAGTCCTGCGAATTCCATCCGTTCGTCCCGAGCAGCGGGACTTTTACATCATGGAACGCGAGCTGTGCAGCGATAAGGCCGATTTCGCTGGAGCGGCTCGGGATGAAAATCGCATCAAACCCCGGCGTGTACAGAAGCCGCTTTTCGTTCCGGTTGATGGGCTTGCCGGCCGGCCGTGACGGATCGACTGGAACGGCGAGTCCATACTTCTTGAGATCCTCGGCTTTGAGCCGCATGATTTGGGGGCCGAAATCCGTCTCACCTTCCTTGAAGGACTCGATGGCGATGACTTCCCCATCGTGCTGTCGGACTTCCAGTGCGAAGAGTCGCGCGAGTTCTCGCCCGTAGACCGTATCGGGGTGAAGGATGCAAAACCGGCGATAGCCTTGTTCATTCGTGGCGTAGGCCACGATGCGTTCAGCCTGCAGGACATACGTAAGAGAGGTGCTGAACAGGTAGTTGCCCAGTCGTCGGACGTTTGGGAGTGTGGCTGCAGGGGTTATCAACGGCACTCTGGTTTTTTGCGCCATTTCCGCCATGACCGGGAGATTCTTCGACAGCATGGGTCCAATGACAACGAGCGGGCGATCGTCGCTGAGGAGCGCCGTGAGGTCATCCAAGAAGCCCTCACGGTCTGCATCGTGGTCCTTCACGATCAGTCCGATAGACGGTGTGCCGGCCTGCTCGCGAGCACGCTCGACCGCGAGCTGAATGCCTTCTAGCACATCATTGGCGAAGGAGGCCAGACGTCCCGACAGGGGAAGGACCGCCGCGATGAAATACTGATTCGCTTTCAGCTTGGTCTTTAAGAGAGCCAGAGACTCGCTGGCCTTGGGGCCATAGGGATGAGCGGGAAAGGCGGTGAGAAAGTGTTGGGCTTCTCGTTCCGCCCAGTGGTCTTCGCCGCGCGCGGTGTAGTAGTCGATGAGGCGAATGGACGCGAGGTCGCCGGGGTAGGAACGTGGGTATGCATCCCGCACTCGGATCAGCGCTTTCCTGTCGAGCTTTTCCGCGATAAACTCACGAATCTGTATGCGCGTTTCAATCACCTGATCGTCCGAACTGCCGGCCATCCCTTCCAAAAGCGTTTGGATGGCTCGTACATAATCTTTCTTTTGAGCCAAGGAGTCCGCGGTCAGTTTCAGAGCTTCGCGCTTGGTGTCATTGTCGTGAGCCGTGGTGCGAACTTGGGCCAGTAACGGCAGGGCCAGATCCACATTGCCCATGGCAGCATGCGTGCGGGCCAACATGAGCTTGCCCCGGTCCGCCAGTTCGGACGCGGGAAACTCTGCTTGAAGTTGGTGTAGATACCTGAGCGCCTCAGAGTATTCCTTCATGCCATAGAGTGCGGCGCCGAGGAGTAAATACGCGTCATCCAGGTGTTCAGGGCGTGGAGCGGTCGCAAGAAATCGACGAAGAACTGTGGCGGCGGACTCAGAGTCGCCCTTGTCGATGAGTTGTTTGGCCTGACCCAGGACCGGTAAATTGGGAGCGATGCTCTTTGACTCGTCCGCCGCCTCACCGGACCTCGGTGACGCGATGCCTGGGCCGAGCAGTGCGGCGAGAAAGACGACGCCGATCAGACGTGGCCAGACAATGAGGGTGTGGGGGTTGTGCCTGTAGGGGAGCATTGCGTTTGAACGGCGATAATCTGTGCGCCGTACTGACTGACTAGTATCGGAAAGGGTGCGGGGTGTCAAGGAGAACCACCGTGGTTTCATTGTGTTCACATAAGGAGTTGGCTATAGTTCGTTCAATGTCGCTGAGCGTGGGCTATGAGTGAACCTGTACGGGATCATTGTCGTTTTCATCATTGAGTGGTTATGGCCGATTCAGTATCTCCGTTATTAGATTCTCTTGCGGAACGATACCTCAGTCAGCTGCGGGTTGAAGGTGGCTTGGCACCCAACACGCTTGAGTCCTACCGGCGAGACCTCACAAAATTCCAGCAGTACTTGGCGCAGCATCGGCTCCGAATGGTCGATTCCATTTCGCCGCAGATCGTGGTCGCGTTTCTCGCCTCGCTCAAACAAAAGCCGCTCGCGGCCTCGTCCATTGCTCGCATACTCTCGGCGATGCGGGGTTGGTTTCGTTTTCTGGCTCGGGAAGGCATTGCGGAGGGAGATCCCCTGCGCGATCTCGCGACCGCGCGCCGGCCGGTCCGTTTGCCGAGAACGCTGACGATGCAGGAAATTACCGCGTTGCTGGACTTGCCAGTGCGTCCTGCCGCCGAGGATTACCGTGACCGCGCGATGCTGGAATTGCTCTATGCGTCTGGTCTCCGCGTTTCAGAACTCGTCGGGCTCGGTGTTTCGCAGATCGATCTGAACGTGGGCTGCTTGCGAGTCATGGGGAAAGGCGCCAAGGAGCGAGTCGTGCCGATGGGGCAGACGGCACGGGACGTGCTGGCCGAATACGTGGAGCATGTGCGACCAACCCTGCTTAAAGGGCGACCGTCGCGGGCACTGTTCGTATCGCGGCGTGGACAGGTACTGACCAGGCAGGCGTTTTGGAAGCTGCTGCGGCAACGTGCGCAGCGCGCTGGGATTGCAAAGCCGATCTCGCCGCATATGTTGCGGCATTCCTTTGCGACGCATTTGCTCGAAGGTGGGGCTGATCTGCGCGCGGTCCAAGCGATGCTGGGCCATGCCAATATCGCAACGACACAGATCTATACGCACGTGGATCGCAGTCGACTGAAGCAGGTCCATCGACAACATTTTCCGCGGCAGGCTAGTCGACGGCGGTCTCGTGCTTGAAGTTGCATGTGCCTGTGGAGCCGCGCGCTACGCACTTGCGAACAGAAGGAATATGCCTGCAAGAAGAGTGCGAGATCTGGTTGACAAGGCGGTAGGGACTTGATAACCTCCGCCGAGGTTGCTAGGAAAATCGAGCGGATAGCTCAGGCGGATAGCTCAGTTGGGAGAGCGCTGTCCTTACACGGCAGAGGTCACAGGTTCGATCCCTGTTCCGCCTACCACTGGTTGCTGGTACGCAGACAGGGGATGAGAACATCCATTAGCTCAAGAGATCAAATTTAGAGTTCGGGACTTGACCGACGACCATACATATAGTCTAGTCGTTCCGATCTTCCGCCATAAGTAGACTTTGAGGGGCCGTCGTTCAGCCTGGTTAGGACGCCAGATTGTCAATCTGGAGGTCGCGGGTTCAAATCCCGTCGGCCCCGCCATTTTCCTCAGTGTTTGATACACTCCATTTCACCACGCGGTGCTGTGAGTAGAGGAGGGAGAGCCTAGACTCGTATGTTTCAAGCTAGTCCTATGGGACTTATCGGCTCGCTCGGAGTTGTTTCCAAGGTTGTCCTGCTGCTTCTCTTCTGCTTTTCCGTCATTTCCTGGGCCATCATGCTATACAAGTGGGTGGCTTTCCGTGCAGCCGACGCGGAGGACCGCCGATTCATGGCGGTGTTGTCTAAGGCCAAAGACGTAGATGAAGTGACGCGGCATGCGCAACGTACGACCGGGAGTCCCTGTGCAAAGATTTTCCACGGGGTTGTGGACCGGTTGGGCCGTGCCCCCGGAGAAAGCCGGGAGTCGCATGATGGCAGCGGTGGAGCCCCGGTGTATGACCGGCATGTTATGGAACGGACGGCGTCGCATATTGCCCAAGGCCAAATTGCCAAGCTGGAATCGTTTTTGCCGTTTCTTGCGACGACCGGCAACATCAGTCCGTTTGTGGGTTTGCTGGGCACCGTGATGGGGATCATCGATTCGTTCCGAGAAATCGGCACGCAAGGCACGGCCAGTATTTCCGCCGTGGCGCCAGGCGTCTCCGAAGCCTTAATTGCGACTGCGGCGGGATTGTTCGCGGCGATTCCCGCCGTCATTGGCTACAACTATTTCCTGACGCGCATCCGGCATACGGCGTTCCGAATGGATTCCGTGGTCGTCGAACTCCTCGCGTTGCTTCCCGCAAAAGCGAAGCCAGTTCCTGTGGGAGCGAAGGGATGATTCTCGAGACCAGACAGCGTCGGTTTTTGGCGGAAATCAATGTGATCCCGCTTGTCGACGTCGTGCTGGTGCTGTTGGTGATATTCATGGTGACGGCGCCGATGCTCTATCGCGGGATGGACATCAAGTTGCCGACTTCCGCGTCTAACACGATCAAGCCGGAAATCCGAGCGGTCCTTACGATCGAAAAAGATCAGCGCCTCTACCTCGATAAAGATCAGGTGAGTGTCGCTCAGTTGGAGCGAAAGCTGCGTGTGCTCAAAGAGGAGCATGCGGATGTGTCGCTGTATCTGCGGGCTGACCGCGACGTGCCGTATGGAGTAGTTGTCCAGGTGATGGATGGGGTAAAAAAGGCGGGCATCGAAAAAATGGGCATGGTGACCGATCCAACTGGACCGGAACGCGTCACCGATGTCGTGACGTCGCAACGCAAATAATTCGGGTACAGGGGGTTCATGATACAGGCGTCTGCGTCAGCTGACCTATGGTTACATGATGAGTGGCAGGCGAATTTCGCTCGTCGTTTGGGAGGCGCAGTGGCGGTCTCGCTTGCGTTGCATGTGGGAGCGCTGGTCGTGGTGGCGTGGGTTCGGTTGCCCCAGCATGGAGAGCGGCCCTTGGCGTCCATCGAGATTTCACTCGCGAGTGTGCCGACTCCGCCGGTGAAGGCAATCGAACCGCAGAAGCCCCAACCGAAGGCGGTGGATCAGCCCAAGCCTGCTCCGCCCGCGAAAATGACTCCGGTGCCTGCTCCAGTGGCGCCGGTGAAGCCGTCTAACGATGTTATGCGTGACGTCATGAAGGGGATCGAACTGCCGCCCGATGCCCCTAAGTTTGGAGACTTCAGCCCGACGGAGAAACCAAAGAAAGCGCAACTGAAGCTGCCGGATGTACCGGTTGTCTCTGAGACAAAGGAGCCGGTGAGTAAGCTGCAGGATCTTAGTCCGCGGCCGTCGCTGTCGGAGGATTTCAATAAGGAACTGGATGAAGAGCTCAAGAAGATCAACAAGATCGAGACCCCTAAGCCAATACAAGCAGAGGTATCGCCAAAGCCTATCCCCCAAGTCGAAGCGAAGGCTCCGAGTGTAAAGGCGGTAGATACCACGCTCAAAGTACCGGGGATGGCTCCTGGGTCGAATGCCTACCTGGGGCGTGTACGGCAGCGAATCAGTAGTTTTTGGAGCGCTCCGCCCGTGGATGTGACCGGCCAGACGTATGTCGTCGTTGTGCAATTCAGACTTCATCGGAACGGGTCGGTGTCCGGGGTAGCGATCGAACGGTCCTCTGGGAATGAGTACTACGATTTGGCGGGGAAACGGGCGGTCCTCAGCGCGATCCCATTGCCTATGTTTCCTCCCGAATTGACGGAATCCTATTTCGATGCCCATTTCACGTTCACAGTTGGCGAGTCACAAGGGTAAAGGGTAGATGATGACGTTTCGTGCCGTCATGGTCATTAGCCTCTGTGTGTCGGTCGGACTGGCCGGGATCTTCGAATCCGGTGCGACTGACGTGTTTCTGGAGGCGACCAGGCCGGACTTCCAGAAGATTCCTCTGGGAGTGGCGGGGATCCAGAACATTGGGGGGTCGGATTCGCTTGAAGGACAGATTAAACTGGGCGGCCGCATCGAAGAAGTCCTCAAGGCGGACGTGCGGCGCTCCCTGGTTTTTTCTCTCGTCGATTTGCCCAGCATTGGAATTAAGATCAGTAATTTGGGGACGGGGCCTGATCCCGTATTCAAGCAGGCGGCTGAACATGGGGTGTCTGTCATCGTCTGGGGCAAGGCGGGGATAAAAAACGGGGACAAGGATCCGGATGTCAACATGGACGGCTATGTGTATGATGCGGGCAGTGATGAGGTGGTCGGTGGCAAACGATATGTAGGGTCCACCTCCGTGGTTCGGCTAATGGCGCATCGGTTTGCCGATGAACTTGTGTTTCGGTATACAGGAGAACCGGGTATCGCTCGG
>Ga0209640_10005032_pt1 | contig 11563 bp, 10 predicted proteins | sample RifCSP10_1_FD_184018 | JGI IMG/M metagenome (GOLD analysis project Ga0209640, IMG submission 184018) | Soil microbial communities from Rifle, Colorado - Rifle CSP2_sed 10_1 (SPAdes) (version 2) | ecosystem: Environmental > Terrestrial > Deep subsurface > Rock core/Sediment | place: Rifle... | reverse complement strand
CCGCGCGCCGTTCGATCTGGTGATCTGCCATGACGTGCTGCAGTACCTGCCGGATGAGGACGCCGGGGCGGCACTGCGGAATCTCGTACGCCTGTGCCGCGGCGCCCTGTATTTCAGCGTGCTGACCGCCGGGGACTGGCAGCGGAACGCGGATCGCGCGCGGACTGATCCCGGCGTCCGGCTGCGGCCGGCTAGCTGGTACCGTAACCGTCTGGCGCGCCATTTCCGCCCCCTGGGTGGCGGGCTGGTAGCCAGGCGCGGATATTCTCCACTCCTCTGGGAGCTGGAAAGGCCGTGGCCGGCCCCTGCAGGTAGCCGGCGGCCCCGCGGTGCGGCAAATTGATCTAGAATCGGCGCCTGCACTTCTGGGGGGTGATCGACGATGTTGTTCCTGAAGCATTCTGGCCTCAATGCCCTCGGTATTGCCGCGGTCGCGGCCATCGCGCTCGGTGCCTGCACTGGTGGCAGCGCCAACGACGAACTGCCGCTGATCCGCGCGACGCTGACGATCAAGACGGTATCGCAGGGCGGGATCTGCGAGAGCGTGCGTGTGCGCCTGACGCCGAAGGAATTGCGCGGCCAGTCCAACAAGTACGCCAACAACCGGATGATGGTCACGGAAGTCAATATGACCGGCCCGACCGATGAGAATGGTGCGCCGATGTGCAACGGTACCGGCGAAACCCTGCCGATGGCGACGGGAGTCTGGGAATTCAGCGCGCCGCTCGCTTCCGGTACGACGACCTGCCAGCGCGACATCGAGGCCGACGGCGACCTGTCGATCGTGCTGATCGACGGCGTCGACGGTTGCGGTGGTGGAAATGGCGCGCCGGCGGAGGCCGCGATGCCCGCGGAAGGCGAAATGCCGGCCGAGGGCGAGGCGCCTGCGGAGGCGGCCGACGCCGCGGCACCCGCTGGCGGCTGAAGCGCGACATCCGGCACGACACAGGGCTGGCACGGGTGACCGTGCCGGCTTTTTTGACGCTTGGCAGACCCCACACCTTTCTATCTGAAGCTCCTGTTCGGCCTCGGCGGCCGGATCGCCCCGCGATTTGCGGCACGCGCGGCCGCAGAGCTCGTGTCGCGTCCGCGTGGCCGCAATCCCACGCAGCCCTGGGAGCTTGGCTCCGTTGCGGCACGCGAGGTCGAGCTGCGGCCGGGACTGTACGCGCGGACCTGGGGCGAGCAGGGCCCGCTGGTGCTCGGGCTGCACGGCTGGCGCGGCCGGCCGACGCAGTTTCGTCCGCTAGCCGAAGCGCTCGCCGCGCGCGGCCTGCGCACGATCGCGCTCGATACACCGGGGCACGGCCGCACCAAGGGCGAGCGCGCGACACCGCGCATCCTAGGGGAATTGCTGATCGAGACGACGCACATCGCGGGGCCGGCCCACGCGGTCGTCGGGCATTCCTTCGGCGGCGCGGCGATCGGTGCCGCGCTTGCCATGGGCCTAGCGGCATCGCGCGTCGTGCTCGTATCGAGCCCGACGCACGTCAGCCGCATGCCATTCGCCTATGCCAGGGAATTCGGACTGCCGGTACGCGCAATGCCGCATTTCGCGCGTTTGCTGGACCATCATGCCGGCCGACCGATCGCGGAACTTGACCTGGCCTCGGTCGGTCCACACAGTGGCACTCGGGCGCTGCTCGTGCACGATCGCGGCGACGCCGTGATCCCGTACAGCGATGCCGAAGATCTTGCGGCGGCCTGGCCTTCGCTCAGGGTGATGACGACCGAGCGTCTGGGGCATCGCGACGTTCTTGCGGACGCGGCGGTCGTGCGGACGATCGCGGACTTCATCGTGGAAGACCTGCGGTGAAGGCGCGTCTTGGCAAGCTGCTGCCGGCCCTCGCTTCCCTCGCGATCATCGTAATCGCGGCGCTCGTGCTGTGGCGCAAGCTGTCCGAGGTAAACGCCGCCGAGGTCGCGGCCAACTTCGCGGCGATACCGGGTAGCGCGCTTGTGCTCGCCGGACTGTTTACGGCGGGCGCGTTGTTAGCGATTGCTCTCTACGAAGTGGAGATGCTGCGCTACCTGCGGCCGCGGGCGAGTTGGCGGCGCCCATTCGTGACGGGCCTGATCGCGTTTCCGATCGGTCATTTCGTGGGGCTCGGCGCATTCTCGGGCGGCGCGATCCGTTACCGCGTCTACAGCGCCGCGGGATTCGGTGCTGCGGACATCGGCAAGCTGGTCCTGTTGTCGGTGATGCCTTATGCCAACGGCCTGGGGCTGCTGGCCGCGGTCGCGATGCTGGCGGCGACACCGGGCGCCGCGGCGGCCCTGCACCTGACGGAGCTGGTCGTGACGATGATCGGTGCCGGACTGATCGTGATGCATGTCCTGTACGTGGGGCTCGTCATTGGCCGGGTTCGGCCACTCGGCAGCTGGTTCCCGGCTATTGAACTGCCGAGCCTGCGGCTCACCGTGATCCAGTACGGGCTCGGCGTCGTCGAAGTCCTGTGCGCGGTCGCCGTGCTCTACGTGCTGTTGCCGCCGGCAGCCAATATCGGCTTTGTGCCATTCGTCGCGGTCTACGTCACGGCGGTCGCCGCCGGCGCGTTGTCCGGCGTGCCGGCGGGCCTCGGCGTGTTCGAGTCGATCCTGCTGGTGACGCTCACCGGCGTGCCGGCCGAGTCTCTGCTCGGCGCGGTGCTTGCCTACCGGCTGGTCTACGAGCTGCTTCCGTTCGTGGGCGGGCTTCTGCTGCTGCTCGCTTACGAGGCCCGGGCGCAACGAGTTTGAGCATACGATTGGCGCAGCCAAGGAGTCCGAGTCGTGACCACCCTGCCAGCCGCGATCGCAACCGCTGAGTCCCTGAGCATTCCGCTGCTGGTCGGCGTCGTCGGTCATCGCGATCTTGTGCCGGACGAGATGCCGGCCGTCCGCGATGCAGTCGATCGCCTGCTGCGCGCTCTTCGAGCCGCGCAACCCGATGTACCGATCAAATTGCTGTCGGCGCAGGCGGAAGGGGCGGATCTCCTGGTGGCCGATGTTGCGCAACGACTGGGTATCGGTGTCATCGCCGTATTGCCCTTTGCGGCGCGGCAGTGTCGTGCTGATCTTGGCAGTGACGCCGCGCGCGCAACTTTCGACCGCACGATGGCGGGGGCAGAGACGCTCGAACTGGCCCCGGCCACGGGCACGACGTCTGGCGATCCGGGTCCACCGGACGAGGCGCGCGATCGGCAGTTCGAACGCGCCGGCGACCTGATCGTGCAACACAGCTCGCTCTTGATCGCCGTATGGGACGGCCTCGAAACGGAGCATCGCGCCGGCACGGCCCGGGCCATCGAACGGCGGCGTGGCCTGGATGGTGCGCGCGACGGCGATCCGCGCGCAGTGCCGGACGGACTGCTGTCCGCCGCTGACAACGACTTGACGTACGAGATTCGCTGCGCGCGCCTTCAGAATGGCGCCGCAGGGACGGCTGCCGCCGGCGTACGGGTCATCGGATTTGTTACCGGCGGTTCCACCTTCGGTGGTGTCAAAAATGGCATCCCGCCGGTGCTGGCGACCTTGCTGGCGCGAACGGCGGAATTCAATCGCGACGCCGCAGCATATGGTACACAGATTGCGAGGGGGGGCCGGCCGCTGATTGCGGATGGAGCGGTTCCCGCTTCAGGGGCGCTCTCGTACCTCAGCGGACTGTTCACGACGGCGGACTGGCTCGCCGTGCACTTTGGGCGCAGCTTCAGGCGGGCACTGGCCACGCGCTTCAGCCTGTGGGCACTGATGGCCTACCTGCTGCTCGCATTCAAGAATTCACCGGATGGTGTGCGCGGTTTCGTGGCCATTGCAGCCGTGCTGTCGATCTTCGCCCTGGGCTGGTTGCTCGCATTCTGGGCTCGCCACCGCAGCTGGGATCGGCGCTACCTCGATTACCGGGCGCTGGCGGAAGGCCTGCGCGTGGATTTCTACTGGGAGCTGTCCGGCGTGCGGGCGCAGTTCGACGATGCATTCGCCCACGAGGGCTTCCTGCAAAAGCAGGACGCGCAGATCGAGTGGATGCGCGCGGCCATGCGCGTCGTGAACCTGCGTTGCTCGCTGTACCCGCGCGCGACTGCATCGCAGGGATTCGAGCACGCGCTGTCGGCTTGGGTCGGCGCTGCGGGCCCGGCGAGCGGCTCGGGTCAACTTCTCTACTATCGAAAACGCGCGGTGACGCTCGAGCGTCGCCTCGCGGTCGCGGAGCATATTTCGCGCTCCATGCTGGTCGGTGGCCTGCTGCTGGCCTTGATCCTGGCTGCCGACGTGGTCCTGCGCCTGCTCGGCCACGCGCCCATGCTGGAACCGGCACCGCGCGGCGCAATGCTGATGGCACTCGCGCTGCTGACGGCGTACACGGCGATTTTCGAGATCTATCTCGCTGAACGGGCGGATCGATCACTCGTCCGGCAGTATCGTCACATGGACGCGCTGTTCAGCGTCGCGGCACAGCAACTGCGCTCGGCGCGCACCCGGGCCGACAAGCTCGATATCCTGCGTGCGCTTGGGCATGCCTGCCTCACCGAGCATGCCCAGTGGATTTTGGCGCACCGCGACAAGCGCATCGACGGTTTGCGCTGGTAGGGCGGCGCGCGGCATACTGAATATGGACCGGTACAACTTCTCTGGTGCCGGTATTTCCCACAATAACGAGGGGGAATGATACGTATGGGGTACGCAAACTGCACAGTGACCGCCAGCAACAACGGCGTATCGTGCAATCCAGATCCGGTCCCGGTGAGCCGCGCCACGCAAAACGGCGTTGAGTGGACGTTCACGAGTCCCGGGTACACTTTTACGGGTATCACACTCGGCAGCAATCCGGGGGATTTTGGCAACCCGGTGATCAGCACGAATGCCGCCGGCCGATCGGTCATGACCGTCAGCGATACGGTGAGTGACCTCGGCGACTATTCGTACACGCTCCTGTACACCACGCCGCAGGGCGGGACGGGGCGGCACGATCCGACGATCAGGAACAACCCCTAACTTCGACCGGAAGCGGTGACGCCGCCGCGCGTGGGGTCCGTTCGAGCAGGAACGGCTCAGCGCGGCGGGCTCGCCGTTTTCGTCCGCGCAACGAAGTCCGGCTCGGCAAAGCCCTGGGCCGATAGTTGCGTGTGGATCTCCCGTGCTTCCTCGCCGCGGCCCAGGGCGTACAGCAGCAGTGCCCGCGCCGCGCGGTAATTCGGGTGAGAGTGGCGCGGTTCCGTCAGGGCGAGCCCTGCCTCCCACTGCTGGCGGGCGCCGAGTTTCTGGCCGCTTTCTGCCTGGGCAACGCCCGCGAGATAGCGGCTCATCGCAAGCGCACTGGCGTAGGCTACGAAATCGACGCGTTTCTGTTTCGGGGCTGCCGTTTGTGCCAGCAATTCGTCCAGCATCCGGCCTGCTTCCTGTGCCCGCCCGGATGCCAGCAGGCAGGCCGCTTTCTCATTCCGCAAGGCAAGGTGGGTCAGCTCCGCGACGCTCATGTCGGCCGCCATTTCGGCGAGCCGCGCGCTGGTCTCGAGCCCCCCATCGATCATCGGCAATGCATCAGCACAGCGCCCGCTCGCGCGCAGCACCCGCGCCTCATGCTCCAGCACACTGGCAAGTTGCCGCTGCCACATGGCATTCGCGGGATCGAGCCCGATCAATGTGCGCATGCGGACCACGGCATCACGCGTGACACGATCCGCTTCATCCAGCTGGCCCATCAGCAGCAGCACGTTGCCATACAACTTGCGCCGCAGGACCTCTTCCTCCCACAGCCGTCGATCGTCCGGTTGGAGTGCCAACAGGCCGCGCGTCAACTCCAGCGTCCTGGCATGCAGGTCACGCGCGCCGTAAAGTTCGCCACGGCTTTCGCGAATGGAAGCCAGCCAGGAGTAGTACTCGATCCGGCTGCGCAGCAGTTCGACGTCGGCCGGCGTGTCTTCGAGCAGCCTTTCGGTCACATCCCGGGCGGCTTCGTACTGCCGGATCGCCTCATCGCTGTCGCCCCGGGCGAAGGCCAGGGCGCCGAGGCTTCCGAGCGCATACCCGCGTTCCAGCTGCCATTGCCGGTTGCTGGCGTCCAGCTGCACCAGCCGCTCGGCGGCCTTGAGATACTCGGTCATCGGCGGGACGGCAGCATCCAGATCGCCTTTCTGCCAATGCGTATTGCCGACCCAGAACCACGCGTTGCCCAGGGCGAAGAGCCAGTCCTGGTTGTCGGGCGACCGCTCGCTCAACTCCTGGCTGAGGGTCAGAGAGTCCTGAAATGCATCCAGGGCCGGTCCGAACTCACCGAGCGAAAGGCGCACATCCCCAATCTGCCGCAATGCCTCGGCGCGTCGCAGCAGTGATTCGTTGGTGATGTCGCGCTCCTGCAGGGATGAAAAATACGCCATCGCTTTGTCGCCGACATTCTTCAGCAATTCGAGCTTGCCGAGTGGTTCGAGTTGCTGGCGAAAGTCGCCGAGCATGAAACCGATGAGGTCTTCGGCGCGATCGCGATTGCGCACCGCGTCCTGCCGGGCGAGCCACGCGGTGACGGCCAGCGCGCCGGTCAACACCATGCCAGCGAGGGATGCCGCGGTGATCAAGAGCAGCCGCGTCTGCTGGCGCCGGTGCTCGCGTTGCTTAAGCTCGTCGAACCCGGTTCCCAGCAGGCCGGCAATCAGCTTCAGCTTGGCATTGCTTCGGCCATCCTTGCCCGGACGCAGGTCCGCGGCGACGGGCTCCGCCGGACGGGTCGAAAGACTGCCGTCATCGTCGAGCTCAAAACGCAGCGACGCGACAAAACATTCCTGTTGTTCCTGGCCTGGCCTGGCGCTGGCGTTCGGCTCGCCGTCGACGACCAGCGTGAGGATGCGATCCCCCCGGCCCATGCGCTTGAAGGTGCGCACTTCCGCATCGACCCATCGGGAGTGGGCCGCCGAGGGCGAACAGATGACGATGAGGTGACGCGATGCCTCGAGCGCCGCCGTGACCGTGCTGCCGAGGTCCGCGGCGCCCTTCAGTTCATCGCGATCACGAAACACCGGCGTGAGGCGGCTTGGGACCGGGCCCTGGTCGGTCGTCCGGCCGATCAGCCGCTTGGGAACGCGGTAGGTCTCCAGGGCACGGTGGAGCCAACGGCTCCAGCGCTCGTCAGCGTGGCTATAGCTGATGAACGCCGAGTACTTGTAATCTCCTGTCACGATCGGGCGCGTCTGCCAGGCGGAAACCTAGAGCTTCACCATGACGTGCCGCACGACCGTGTAATCCTCCAGCGCGTACATTGAAAGATCCTTGCCGTAGCCCGAACGCTTGACGCCGCCGTGCGGCATCTCGCTGACCAGCATGAAGTGGGTATTGATCCAGGTGCAGCCGTATTGGAGGCGCGCGGCGACCTGCATGGCGCGGCCGATGTCTTTGGTCCACACCGAGGAGGCCAGCCCATACTCGGAGTCATTGGCCCATGAGACGGCCTGTTCGACATCCTTGAAGCGGGTGATGGACACGACCGGCCCGAAGACTTCCCGGCGCACGATTTCGTCGGATTGGCGCGCACCGGCAACGACCGTCGGCTCGTAGAAAAAACCCCCGCCGCTGCCGACGTGGCCGCCCGCGGTCACTTCGATGTGCTTCATCGCCCTGGCGCGTTCGACGAAGCCGGCCACGCGTTCACGCTGCTCCTGGCTGATCAGCGGGCCCATCTCGACGCCCGCCGCTTCCTGCCTGCCGATCTTGATCGAGGACACGGCCTTGCTGAGGTCCACGACCAGCCGCTCGTAGACCTTGGGCCCCGCGTACAGGCGGCAGGCCGCCGTGCAATCCTGGCCTGCGTTGTAATAGCCGAATGTCCTGACACCGGAGACGACTTCGTCGATATCCGCGTCGTCGAAAACGATGACCGGCGCCTTGCCGCCCAGTTCGAGATGCGTCCGCTTGATGCCGCTGGACGCGGCTTTCAGGATCTTCTCGCCGGTCGCGACATCGCCGGTCAGGGACACCATGCGCACGCCGGGATGACTGACAAGGTTTGCTCCGACGCTTTCGCCGCGCCCGGTGACGATGTTGACGATGCCGGCGGGGAAGAGTTCGGCGAGGATCTCCGCAAGCTTCAGCGCGGTCAGTGGCGTGTTCTCGGACGGCTTCAGGACGACCGTATTTCCGGCGGCCAGCGCCGGCGAAAGTTTCCACGCGGCCATCATCAACGGGTAATTCCAGGGCGCGATCGAGGCGACGACGCCTACGGGATCGCGGCGGATCATGCTGGTGAAGCCGGCGGCATATTCGCCGGCGACGGCGCCGGTCATGGTGCGCGCGGCACCTGCAAAGAAGCGGAATACGTCGGCGATGGCAGGAATCTCGTCGTTCAGGGCGGCGGGCAATGGCTTGCCGCAGTTCTGCGATTCGATCCGGGCGAATTCCGTGCCCTCGGCCTCGACACGGTCGGCGAGTTTCAGCAGCAGCGTCGCGCGGTCCTTGGGCGGGGTGCGCGACCAGCCGTTGAAGGCGTCCTGTGCGGCCTTGACGGCGGCATTCACCTGCTGCGGCGAGGCCTCGGCCACGCGCGCGATGGCCTTGCCGGTCGCGGGATTCAGGATCTCCTCGAATGCGCCCTGGCCCGCCACCAGCCGGCCATTGATCAGGAGTTTCTTCTGCATGATCGCCTCACTTTGATTCGGGTTCACTCGGTCGCGTCAGCCAGTAGGCCGCCAGGATCGGCACCAGCGTGATCAGCACCACGCTGACCGCGACGACATTCGTGATCGGCCGTTCGCGCGGGCGGAACAGCTCGTTGAAGAACCAGATTGGCAGTGTCCGCTCGTGGCCGGCGGTGAAGAGCGTGACGATGATCTCGTCGAAGGACAGCGCGAAGGCCAGCATGCCGCCGGCCAGGAGCGCGGTGGCAATCTGCGGCAGGATGACGTAGCGAAACGTCTGCATGCCGTCTGCGCCCAGGTCCATCGAGGCCTCGATCCAGCTCTGCGGCAGTCGCCGCAGGCGCGCGATGACGTTGTTGTGCACGATCACGATGCAGAAGGTGGCGTGGCCGGTGACGATGGTCCAGTAGCCCGGCTGTATGCCGCCGAGCTTGAAGGCCGACAGCAGGGCGATGCCGGTGATGATACCGGGGAGCGCGATTGGCAGCACAAACAGCAGCGTGATGATCTCGCGGCCGCGGAACCGGCTGCGGGCGAGCGCGAATGCGGCCAGCGTTCCGAGCACGAGCGCCATGCCGGTCGCAACTGCGGCCACGGACAACGAGAGCCGCAGCGCCGCCCAGATGTCCTCGCGGCCAAAGGCGACCTCGAACCAGTGCAATGTCAGGCCCGGCGGCGGGAACTGGTAGGTGCGGTCCTCGGTCGTGAACGCGTAGAGCACGATGACGAATACCGGCAGGTGCAGGAAGGCGAGGCCGGCGAACGCGGCGAGCTTCTGCCCGAACGAGGCGCGATTCCAGTCGCGGTTGCGGCTAAAGCGCATCGAACGCCCCGAGCCGCTTCGCGAGCGACAGGTAAATCGCGATCAGGATGATCGGCACGACGGAAAATGCCGCCGCGAGCGGCAGGTTGCCTGCCGTGCCCTGCTGCTGATAGACCATCATGCCGATGAAGTACCCTGGTGCACCGACCACGCTCGGGATGATGTAGTCGCCGAGCGTCAGCGAGAAGGTGAAGACCGAACCGGCGGCGAGGCCAGGCAGTGCGAGCGGCAGCACAACATTCCTGAATGTCTGGGCGGGCCGGGCGCCAAGGTCTGCCGAGGCCTGCAGGAGCGATGCAGGCACACGCTCGAGCGCCGCGGTCAGCGGAAGGATCATGAATGGCAGCCACATGTAGACGAACACGACGAACATGCCGAGGTAGGAGGAGGCCAGTGAAGGACCGCCGATGACGGGCGTCGTGAGTGCGGCATCCAGCACCGGCGCAAGTCCCAGCCGGTCCACGAACCACGACAGCACGCCCTGCTTGGCGAGCACGAGGCGCCAGGCATAGACCTTGACGAGGTAACTGGTCCACATCGGGACCATGACGCCGACATAGAAAAAGGCCTTCATGCGCGGCGAGGCATAGCGGGCCATGTAGTTTGCTACGGGGAAAGAGATGACCGCGGCGGTCAGCGTGACAGCAACCGCCATCGAGAGCGTCCGCAGGATGATGTCGACATTTGCCGGATGGCTGACCAGCTGCCGGTAGGTCGCGAGCGTCAAGTTCGGCACGATACGTGCGGTGAACTCGTCGATGGCATAGAAGCTCTGCACCAGGAGCGCGAACAGCGAGCCCAGGTAAACGGTGCCAAGCCACAGCAAGGGCGGCAGCAGCAGCAGCGACAGGTAGAAGCCGCGGCGGCCGTACAGGAAAGTTGCGATTGCGCGCATCGGGACGGATGCCGTCAACGGTCCTCGAGCGGCACCAGGCTCTCGCGCGACCAGGCAAGGCGCACGCGACTGCCCGATGCGGGCGCGCCGGCGGCGCCCGCCGACTCCGGCCAGACGGCGGCGAGGACCGGGCCCGCGTCCGTGCGCACGTGCCAGCGGCTGGTGGCGCCATGATAATGAATGTCCTCCAGCACGCCCTCGCAGCCCAGGGCGCCCGCCGGCGGCAACTCGGTCATCGCGAGCACGTCGATCACCTCCGGGCGGATCGCAAATGGGCGCGACTCGCCGGCGATGCTTTTCGCCAGTTCGCCTTCGATGACATTCGCGCTGCCGACGAAGCGCGCGATGAACGCGGTGCGCGGGCGCATATACAGGTCACGCGGCGAATCGAGTTGCTCCACGCGCCCGTCGCGGAAAACGGCGACCCGGTCGGCCATGCTGAGCGCCTCGCCCTGATCGTGGGTCACGTAGACAAAGGTGATGCCGATCTGCTGCTGAATCGCCTTCAGTTCGATCTGCATCTCCTCGCGCAGGCGCAGGTCCAGCGCGCCGAGCGGCTCGTCGAGCAGCAGCACCTTTGGCCGGTTGACCAGCGCACGCGCGAGCGCGACGCGCTGTTTCTGTCCTCCCGACAGCCGCGACGGCGCGCGGTCGGAAAGCCCCCCGAGGCGCACCAGTTCCAGCACCTCGAGCGCCAGGCGGCGGCGCTCTGACGGCGTGACGCCGCGAACCCTTGGGCCATAGGCGACGTTTTCCACCACGCTCATGTGGGGGAACAGCGCATAGTCCTGGAAGACGGTGTTGACGCTGCGCTCGTAGGGCGGGACGTCGGTGACGTCCTCTCCGTCCAGCAGCACCTTGCCCCTGGTCGGCCGGTCGAACCCGGCAATCAGCCGCAGGCAAGTGGTCTTGCCGGAGCCGGAGGGTCCCAGGAGTGCGAAGAACTCGCCCGGCGCGATCGAGAGCGACACATCGTCCAGCGCCCGCAAGGTGCCGAACAGGCGGCTGACGCCGGCCAGCTCGATGGCTGGCGTCATTGCCGACGAGGCGCGCCGATCAGCGGCCGCCCATGATCGCGACGTAGTCGGTGCTCCAGCGACTGTAGGGCACGCACTCACCGCCTGCGCAGGACGCTTCCGGCGTACGCCAGAACCAGATCTTCGAGAAGTTCTCGAATCCGTTCGTCGCGCAACCCTCAGGACCCAGCAGCGCGTTGTCCTTGCAGGCTGCGGGTACGGCGGGCACCGA
>Ga0209640_10005031_pt1 | contig 11565 bp, 10 predicted proteins | sample RifCSP10_1_FD_184018 | JGI IMG/M metagenome (GOLD analysis project Ga0209640, IMG submission 184018) | Soil microbial communities from Rifle, Colorado - Rifle CSP2_sed 10_1 (SPAdes) (version 2) | ecosystem: Environmental > Terrestrial > Deep subsurface > Rock core/Sediment | place: Rifle... | reverse complement strand
CCCGGCGCCGATGGCCGCCATCATGTAGCCGAGCTGCGAGATTGTGGAGTAGGCGAGCACGCGCTTGATGTCGTCCTGCACGCACGCGAGCACCGCCGCCAGCAGCGCCGTGAACGCGCCGATCCACGCGACGATGAGCAGGACGTCAGGGGTCAGCGCGAAGAGCCACGCGGTCCGGTGCAGCAGATACACACCCGCCGTCACCATCGTCGCCGCGTGGATCAAGGCCGACACGGGCGTCGGGCCTTCCATGGCATCGGGAAGCCAGACGTGCAGCGGGAACTGCGCCGACTTGCCCATGGCGCCGAGGTAGATGCAGAAGGTGATGATCGAGAGCCCGGCGACCGGCATCTCGCCGCCGGCGACCATCAGTCGCATCTGGTTCAGGTCGAATGTGCCCGAATGCTGCCAGAGCAGGACGATGCCGATGAGCAGCCCCACGTCGCCGGCCTTCGTCGTCCAGAAGGCCTTGACGGCCGCGCGGGCGGCTTCCGGCTTCTGGTACCAGAAGCCGATCAGCAGATACGAGCAGAGCCCCACCAGCTCCCAGCAGATGAACAGCTGCACCAGGTTCGGCGCCAGGACCAGCCCCATCATCGAGAACGCGAAGAGCGACTGGTACGTGTAGTAGCGTCCGAGCCCCGGTGGAGGCTCTTCGCTCAAGTAGCCGAGCGAGTACACCTGCACGAGCAGCGCCACGAGCGCCACGAGCATCAGCATGACCGTGGAGCTGCCATCGACCAGCGCGCCAACGGTCGCGAGCGGCTGTCCCTGTGCCGGCAGCCACTCCCATGCGAGACGTGTGACGGCGACGCCGGCTTGTCCGCGCCATGCGGCAATGGCCGCGGCAAGCGATCCGGCGGCGAACAGAATCGAGAGATAGGCCGCCGGTCGTCCCGCTCGCCGGAGCGGCGCGGCGATGGCCAGGATCAGGAACGAGGCCGCAGGCAGGAGCAGCGACGTCAGCGCGAGCAGGCCCGGGTCGGCCGTCATCCCTTGAGCAGGTCCAGATGGTCCGCCATCACGGTCTTGCGGATGCGGAAGAGCAGGATCACGATGGCCAGTCCCATCGCGGCCTCCGACACCGTGATGCAGATGGCGAAGATGGTGAAGACCATGCCGGTCTCGCTGCCACTGAACCTGGCAAACGCGACCAGGTTGATGTTCACCGCATTCATCATCAGCTCGATGCCGAGGAGGATGCCGATCGTGTTGCGGCGCGTCACCACGCCGAACAGGCCGATGCCGAACACGAGGGCCGCGAGGATTAGATACGCCTGGAGTCCCATGTCACAGCACTACCTGTAATGCAAAATGCAAAATGCAAAATGCAAATTCAGTCACTTTGCTAGTCCTCAGGGCGCGCAAAATATACCGCGCCGAGCATCGCTGCCAGCATGAGCAGCGCGAGCAGCTCGAAGGGCAGCACGAACCGCGTCAGGATGCTTTCTCCCAGCGTCCGCGTCAGGTCGCCGGCCATCGGCGGTCTGGTCGTCGGGAGCCCCCGCTGCGTGATCGCGTTCACGACCAGCCCGACGATCGCGATCGAGACGACTGCCCCCGCCGCGAGGCTCCGACTCGTCTGCGAGATGCGCTCTCCCACCAGCCGCTCGGTGACGACGATGGCAAAGACCACGATCGTGACGATGCCGCCGGCGTAGAGCAGGAGCTGGACGGCCGCCAGGAATTCGGCCTCGAGCAGCAGGAACACACCCGCTGTACCCGTGAGCGCCAGGGCCAGCCACAGAACCGAGTGGAAGAGGTTCTTCGAGAGCACCACGGCCAGGGCCGACCCGACCAGGACGACCGCCAGGCTCCAGAAGGCGATGGATTCACCCATTACGCTGCGCCTCCAGGCCTGGCCGCTTCGTCTTCCTTCCTGGCGTGCGCCTCGGCGCGGACCATCTTGGGCGGACCCTGCATCTCGCGCAGCAGGGTGCCGGTCGCCCACGACGGCTGATGCTGCAGCCCGAGGGCGTGGAGGCGGTCCTTGTCGAGCAGCATCTCGCGCCGGTCGCTGGTCGGCAGGTCGAACGACTTCGTCATCACGATGGCGTCGGTCGGGCACACCTGCACACACAGCTCGCAGAACTCGCAGGCGTAGAGCTCCAGCGTGAACGTCTTCGCGTAGTTCCGCTTTTCGCTCTTGAGCATCTCGACCTTGATCACGGCCGGCGGGCAGACGTACTCGCACAGCCGGCAGCCGATACAGGCTTCCTCGCCGGTGTCCTTCTCGTAGACGAGCGCCAGCAGTCCTCGATAGCGCTCGGGGTAGGCTCGCGTCGTGTCCGGGTAGTGGACCGTGACGGGCTTGCGGAACAGGTTGAGGAGGGTGACCCACATCGCGCGGGTGACGGCCCGCAGCACCACGCCCGCCTCGGTGCCCGTTGGCGCGCTCCGTACCTCAGACGCCACTGTGCCTCCAGACGACCACGACGGCTGTGCTCACGAGGAGCAGCAGCGTCGATGGGAGCAGCACTTTCCAGGAGAAGGCCAGAATCTGATCCACCCGAATACGGACGAAGCTCCAGCGCACCCACGTGACGAGCAGGAAGAAGAACATCGCCTTCAGCAGGAACCAGATCGGACCGAGCCACTCTGGCCCAGGCCCGGCCCACGCCCCCAGAAAGAGGAGCGCCCCCAGGAACGACGAGCCGACGATGTGGGCGTATTCACCGAGCTGAATGAGGGCGAACTTCATGCCGGAGTACTCGACCCGGAAGCCGGCGACCAGCTCCGACTCGGCCTCGAGGATGTCGAACGGCACGCGGTTCTCGGCCGCCAGCGTCGACACCAGAAACGCGGCGAAGGCGAGCTGGCCGATGACGGGATAGAACACGAACCACAGACCGTCCTGCGCCGCGGCGATCTCCGAGAGCTTGAGCGAGCCGGCGAGCATCACAGGCACCAGCGCCGAGAAGATGAACGGCAGGTCGTAGGAGATGATCTGGTTCACGGCGCGCATGGCCGACAGCAGCGCGTACTTGTTGTTCGAGCCCCAGCCCGCCATGAACAGGCCGACGATCTCCATCGAGGAGACCGCCAGGAAGAACAGGACGCCGATGTTGAGGTCGGCCACGCCAAGCCCGGGCGCGAAGGGGATGGTGGCGAAGATCAGCATGCAGGGCACGAGGAAGACGATCGGCGCCAGGTTGAACACGGGGCGGTCGACCGCCGCCGGCACGACGTCTTCCTTGATCATGAGCTTCACGGCGTCGGCGATCGGCTGCAGCAGCCCGTGCGGACCGACCCGGTAGGGGCCGATGCGCGACTGCATGCGCGCCGCGAACTTCCGCTCGAGCAGCGTGACGTAGGTGACGATGCCGATGATCACGTTCAGCACGATGAACGGGGCCACGATCGGCGCGAGCCAGGCTGGCATCACAATGCGTCTCCGGTCTCTGGTCTCCGGTCTCCGGTCTCTGGTCTCCGGTCTGCGGTCTGCGGTCTCCGGTCTCCGGTAATACCCGGACTCCGAACCCGCCGGAGACGGGAGACTGTAGACCGGAGACGACCGAATCGAGTCACCTATCCACCTCGCCGAAGACCGGGTCCACCGATCCCATGATCGCGACGACGTCGGCAACCTTGTGTCCGGGAATGATATGCGGCAGGACGGCCAGATTGGAGAACGACGCGCCGCGCCACTTCATGCGGTACGGCTTGGCGCTGCCGTCGGCCACCAGATAGCAGCCCACCTCGCCGCGAGGCCCTTCGACGCGTGCGTAGCTTTCCCCTTTGGGAATCCTGATCTGCGCTACCGACTTCAGGCCGGGCCGTGAGGAAATCGGCCCCTCCGGGAGCCCATCGAGCGCCTGTCGCACGATCCGGATCGATTCGCGGAACTCCGCCATCCGGACCTGGTAGCGGGCCAGACAGTCTCCCTCGGGCGCAACGGGGACGGTGAACGCGAACTCCTGGTACGAGGAGTACGGGGCCGCCCGGCGGAGGTCGAAGGGGACGCCCGATCCGCGCAGAAGCGGTCCGGCGATGCCGACGTCCTCGGCCAGGGCACGCGAGATCACGCCGACCCCGCGGGCGCGCGCCAGAAAGAACGGGTTGTCCCCGAGCAGGCTCTCGTATTCGTCGATGCGCCGCTCGATGAGGCCGACCGTCCCGCGGCACGTGGCCGCCCAGCCGGCCGGGATGTCGTACCGCGTCCCGCCGACCTGGAAGAAGCCATACAACAGCCGCGCGCCGACGAGTGATTCGAAGAGATCCAGAATCAGCTCGCGCTCGCGGATGCAGTAGAGAAAGATCGTCGCCCCGCCGCCGAGTGCCCCCCCCATGTCCATGCACCAGGTGCCCAGCCAGAGCAGATGCGAGGCCACCCGCTGCAGCTCGGCGGCGATCACGCGCAGGTACTGTGCCCGCTTCGGCACCTCGATCTTGCCGATCTCCTCCGCGGCCAGGACGTAGGCGAACTCGCTCGTCATCGCCGCCACGTAGTCGGTCTTCGACGCAATCGACGGGTACTGCGCGTAAGTGAGCGTTTCCGCCAGCTTCTCGTGGCAGCGGTGCAGGTAGCCGATCACCGCGTCGAGGCCGACCACTGTCTCGCCTTCGAGCGTCAGGATCGCGCGAAACACGCCGTGGGCCGACGGGTGCTGCGGCCCCATGTTCATCGTGAGGCGCTCGCCTCCCGCGTAGTCGACCTCGATTCGCGTGGCGGCCGGTGAAGGGGTCATCGGTATGGCGGGTGCGGTGTGTCCACCGCGTAGGATTTGAGGAGCGGATGGCCCTCCCAGTCGTCGGCCAGCAGGATGCGCCGGAGATCGGGGTGTCCCTCGAAGCGAATGCCGAACATGTCGTAGCACTCGCGTTCCATCCAGTCGGCCCCGCGGTAGACGGGGACGAGCGACGGGCACGAGGAGATGCCCGCCCCAAGCCGCGTCTTCATCACTACCGAGACACCATCGTCCAGGTTGTCGACCTTGGCGACGACCTCGAGCCCCTGATCTTTCCAGTCGATGGCCGTCGAGAAGGCGAAGAACCGGCAGCGCAGCGTGTCCTTGGCGAAGCGCGCGAACCCGACCCACTGATCCACGGGAATCGCGACGACGAAGGGGGAGTCGCCCTGGACCTGTGCGCCGCTGAAGTGCTCGGCGATGAGCGGGGCCACCTGCGCGCGCGTCACGGCGTCAGTCGACCTTCGGACTGGGAGCGGCCCGCGTCCCCGTGCGCCGGAAGTGCGCGATCTGGTCCTGGAGCAGCAGCAGGCCGTTCAACAGCGATTCAGGCGGCGGCGGGCAGCCGGGCACGTAGACGTCAACGGGAATCACCCGGTCCACGCCCTTCACGACGTGGTAGCCGTGCCGGAACGGGCCGCCCGAATTGGCGCAGGAGCCCATCGAGAGCGCCCACTTCGGGTCGGGCATCTGGTCGTAGATGCGCTCGAGCATCGGCGCCATCTTGATGGTCACCGTGCCCGAGACGACCATCAGATCCGAGTGGCGCGGCGACGCCCATGGCACCATGCCCAGGCGCTCGACGTCGAAGCGCGAGGCGAAGGTGGCCATCATCTCGATGGCGCAGCAGGCCAGACCGAACGTCACCGGCCAGACGGACGACTTCCGAGCCCAGTTGAAGAACGCGTCGGCCGCCGTCGTCACGACGAAGCCGCCAGGGAAGCTGTGGACGCCCTCGGTCACCGATTCGAAGAGCGCGGAATGCTTGTCGCCCTCGGGCCGGTGCTGCCTGAGCCGCTCCCACTCCTGAAGATCCTTGATGTCGCGCCAGATCGGGGCGGGGATGACCGGGATCGGTGATTTTATTTCCACTCCAGGACGCGCTCCCGGTACGCGTAGACCCACCCCAGCAGAAGGATCGACAGGAACATGAGCATCGCAAGAATACCCCAGACGCCAAGTGAGCGAAGGGCGAGCGCCCAGGGGAACAGGAAGACGGCAAGCGCGTCGAAGACGATGAAAATAAGGGCGACCAGGTAGAAGCCGACCGGGAACTGCACCCAGGCCTCACCGATCGGCTCGGCGCCGCATTCGTAGCTCAGGAGCTTGGCGCTGAAGGGGCGCCCCGGGCCGAGCACGCGCGCGGCCGCGAGCGAGACGACGGCAAACGCTACGATGATGCCGAGATAGATGACGACCGGCAGGTAGTCGGTCACGACTGCTCCTCGTCTCCGCGCGGGCTGAAGCCCGCGCTCTACTGCGAATCCCGACCGCGCGGGCACGGCGCACGCTGAAGCGTGCGCTCTACGGGTTGCCTACTGCCTACCGCCTACTGCTTCTTGATTCTCTTCTGAAACGCATCGCTTTCCACGATCCCCGTCACGAGCGACGAAAACCGGTGGTCGTTGGCCGAGGCGCGGCGCACGATCGCGCGCACGGCCGGCATGTCGTAGTAGTGCACGGGCCGGCCGAGCGCGTAGGTGAAGAGCTTCTCGGTCGCCGTGGTCATGAACGCGTCGGTTCGGGCGAGCACCGCCTTACGCAGGTCGGCCGCGCCGTTGAGCGCCGTGCCGTCTGGCAGTTGTCCCGTGGCGTCGATTCGGCCTGGGCCGTCGAACTCGCGCCACTCGCCAATGAGGTCGAAATGCTCGAGGGAGAAGCCCATGGGGTCCATGATGCGATGGCACGAGGCACACACTGGGCTCGCGCGGTGCGCCTCCAGACGTTGTCGCAGGGACGTGGCCTTGGCCGCCTCGGCCCCACCAAGGTTGGTTTCAACGCCGGGCGGTGGAATCGGCGCAGGCGTGCCGAGCAGATTCTCGAGCACCCACTTGCCGCGCGAGACCGGGGAGGTGCGCGTGGCCACCGAGGTGACCGTCAGCATGCTGCCCTGCCCGAGCAGGCCCCGCCGCGGACTGTCAGGAGGCAACGCGATCCGCCTGAAATAGCTGCCGTAGACATTGGGGATCCCGTAGTGCCGCGCCAGCCGCTCGTCCACGAACGTGTAGTCGGCATCGAGCAGCTCGATGAGGCTGCGGTCGTCGCGGACGATCGTGCTGAAAAGCAGTTCGGTCTCGCGGCGGAACGACCGGCGCAGGTTCTCGTCGAAGTTCTTCGCTTCGGTCTGGACGTTCTCGAGCTCGCGCAGGTAGAGCCACTGCCCGGCGAAGTTTTCCACCAGCGCGTCTGCCTTCGGATCGGCGAGCATGCGCCGCACCTGCTCGGCCAGTACCGGCCGATCGCGCAGGCGTCCCTGCTCGGCCGTTTGCAAGAGTGCCTCGTCCGGAATGCTGCTCCACAGGAAGAACGAAAGGCGTGAGGCCAGATCGACGTCGCTCACGCGATAGGTCTCGCCCGCGGCGACCGTGGCCGGTTCCTCCTCGGCGCGAAACACGAACCGTGGGGCCACGAGGATGCGCGCCAGCGCCTGCTGAATGCCCAACTCGAAGTCACCAGCCTGGCGACCCTGCCGGTAGAAGCTCATCAGCGTGTTGACCTCGGCCGCGCTCACCGGACCCCGGTACGCACGCCGAGCCAGCGTCGCGAGGATTGTCCGGGCGCAGGTGTCTTCCTCGGTGGCCGCGGCCGGCCGGCAGGTGAAGACCTGGCGTCGGCTGGGCGTGTTACCCGCGCCGCTCGCGTTGTGTGGCCCGGTGATGACCAGGCTCGGCACTCCGCCCTGCGTCCTGAAGGTCGCGTTGGTTCGGAAGTCCGAGTAGATCTCGTCCACACCCGCGCCGCGCTGTCGGTCGAGCACGGCGAGCCCGATGATGTGGGGCCCGGCGGACACTTTCAGCCGGAAGCTCCGCGGGTTGTCGACCTTGACCTGCTCGCCGTCGAGGGTGACGTCGAAGCCACTACCCGGGCCGCCACCCCGACCACCCATCGAGAAGTCGTACTCTGCGTCGAGTGGAAACGTGTGGCGAATCAGCATGCCCCCGCGCGTGCCCAGAGGAAGCCCTTCGATATGGCGATCCTGCGCGAGCCCGGGTGGCGGCGCAAACGTCACCTGCGACGGCGCCATCGTCGGATCGCCGATGGCGGCGCGGCTGATCTTCATCGCCGCCGACACATAGCCCTGGACGAGGGATGGAGAGACGGCGAGCGCCTCGGCCAAGTTGTCGAAGCCCTGGCTCGAGCCATCGGCTGGCAGCAGCGTGCGCTCGTCGATATCGAGCGCAAGGAGATCGCGGATGGCGTTGGCGTACTCGACGCGGTTGAGGCGGTGCAGCGCCGGTGTCAGCAGGCCGGCGTTCGGATCGCCCGCGCGGTCAAGCCGCGTTTCGAGCTCAGCAGTGAACCCGTCGAGCACGGCGCGATCGGGACGGCGCGCCCCGCTCGGGGGCATCATGCCTGTCGCGACCTTCTTGACGACCTTCTCCCACGTCTCGGCGTCGGCACCGACGCGTGCCACGTCCAGCGTGTCGAGTGCCAGCCCGCCGATCTTGGCGCGCTGGTTGTGGCACCCGAAGCAATACTGGCTGAGGAAGGCCGCTTCAGGAGAAGCCGCTGTGGCGGCAACCTCGGCTTGAGGCTGCTGGGCGTCGAGTTCCGCCGCGCCGCTCCAGACGATGGCCAGCGCGACCACCCAGGCAGTGGCTGCGAGCGGCACGGCCCGCGTGCATAGCGTTGTCAGGTGCCTCATGGTCTTGCAGTAGCCGGTGCTGATGAGAGTTGCTTGATGAGTTCGATCGAGGCGGCTTTGGGCCGCGCGGGATGCGTGGCCAGGAAGACGCCTTCAGCCCAGGTCAGCGGCGTTCGTCCCTCCGCGTCCTTCACGTCCAGCTTCGCGCCCTGCTCAACGAGAAAGCGGATGATGTCGTTCGAGCCGCGATTGGCGGCCCCGTGCAGCGCCGTCAGACCCATCGAATTGACGGCCTTGACGTCCATGCCGAGCTCCGCGCACAGCTTGACCGCCTCGAGGCGCCGCTCTGGTCCTTCGTCGTAGGTCTGGTCCACGACCCAGTTGACGCCCGCGGCCGCCATGAGCGGTGTCGTGCCCGCGAAGGTCGGGATGTGCGGGTCAGCGCCGTGCTGGAGCAGCAGCTTCATCACGGTGATGTCGGCGGCGAGCGCGGCGGTCAGGAACGGCGTCTGGCCCGTGAAATCGACCCACGAGAGCGATCCCGTCACGCGCAGGAAGTCCCGCCTGACCGGGGGCACTTCCTTCATCCGCGCGTTCGGGTCGGCCCCGCGCTCGAGTAGGAACTGAATCAGGTCCACGTACGGCGCCCGGTCGATGCCATTCTCAAATGACGCGTTGTCCAGGTCCATGTTGCGCGTTTCGACGGCCGCCCAGAGCGGCGTCCGGCCGTACCAATCCGCCGCTGTGATGTCAGCGCCGCGCTCGACGAGGAAGCGGGCGACATCCGGATGGTTGTTCGTGATGGCGATGATGAGCGGCGTGATCTCGTTGGCGTCGGGCAGGTTCACCTCGGCGCCCGCCTCGAGCAGGATGCGCGCCGTTTCCATCCGGCCGTCCCGGGCCGCGTAGAGGAGTGGCGTCATGCCGCCTGGGATCGGTGCGCGAGACCCACGTGCCGGCAGCCCGCCTCGCACGATGCCGATACCGTGTCCGAAGCCGGGGACTGAATTGGGAAGCACCCACTGCGGCGTCCGGCCGACTCGCGTCTTCGCGTTCACCGCCGCGCCGCGGCTGACAAGGAGCTTCACGACGTCGGGATGATTCTCCCGGACGGCCACCATGAGGGCTGTCTGCGAGAAGGAGGTGTCGGTGGCGTCAACTGTGGCCCCGCGGTCGAGCAGGGCGGTCACCGCGTCGAGCCTGCCCACGCGGACAGCGGCCATGAGCGGGGTTTCTCCTGCCGGATCCGGGGCGTTAGGATTGGCGCCCGCGTTGAGCAGCAGGCCGATCATGGCGGCGCTGCCGTTCCCGGCGGCGATCGTCAGCGGTGTCAACCCGTAGCGATTGGCGAGTGACACCTGCGCACCCGCGCCAAGAAGCAAACGCGCCGTCGTCACATCGTCCACGCGGACGGCCCAGTGAAGGGCGGGTGTGCCGTCCTGTCCCTGGGCGTTCACATCGACCTTCTGGCCGAGCAAGGTGCGAACGGCCGCGGCGTCGCGGCGCATTGTGGCGTCCGCCAAGCGGGTGTCGGTTTGGGCCGACGCGCTCGCGGCCGTCAATACCAGCGCGGCCGCGGCTGCCACGCACAGACGACCGCGTGTCTCGCTACTCCCGCTCATGAACCCTCCCGGACACACCCCACAATAGTAAGCGAGCTTGGGGTCAGATCTTGATTCTTGCGTCCCGACGCAAGAATCAAGATCTGACCCCGTATAATCTGCGCGGCTCTTCCATGGCGCTGGCAACCGGGACACGGATCGGCGTTTTCGAGATCACCGGCACGCTCGGGGCCGGGGGCATGGGCGAAGTCTACCGCGCCCGCGATACCGAGCTCGGCCGGGACGTCGCGATCAAGGTCCTGCCCGCGGCCCTCGCCGCCGACGCGGACCGACTGGCACGGTTCCAGCGGGAGGCGCAGCTGCTCGCCTCCCTCAACCATCCCCACATTGCGGCCATCTACGGCGTCGAGCGCAACGAAGGTAGCCCGGCGCTGATTCTGGAACTGGTCGAGGGTCCGACCCTGGCCGACCGCATCGCGCGAGGCCCCCTCCCGGTCGACGAAGCCCTTCTGGTTGCGACCCAAATCGCCGAGGCGCTCGAGGTCGCCCACGAGCAGGGCATCATCCACCGTGATCTGAAGCCCGGCAATGTAAAGCTGCGGCCCGATGGCGCCGTCAAGGTGCTCGACTTCGGGCTCGCCAAGATGATGGACCCAGTCAACAGTGGGCAGAGGGCAGTGGGCGGCTTCACGCACTCGATGTCGCCCACGATCACGACGCCGGCAATGACGCAGGCGGGGATGATCCTGGGCACCGCCGCCTACATGGCGCCGGAACAGGCCAAGGGGCGAGAGGTCGATCGGCGCGCCGACATCTGGGCGTTCGGGTGTGTCCTGTACGAAATGCTCACGGGCCGGCGCGCGTTCGGCGGCGAAGACGTTACCGACACGCTGGCTGCCGTGGTGTTGCGCGAACCCGATTGGAGCGCGCTGCCGCTCAAGACGCCGCCGGCGATTCGCCGGCTCCTGGACCGCTGTCTTCGCAAAGATCCGAAGCAGCGCCTGCACCACATTGCCGACGCCCGCCTCGAATTGGCCGAGCCGGCGATGGATGCTGCGTCGCCGGCCGTGGCGGCGCAGATCGTGCGGCCGTCCCGCAGCCGGCTCGCCCTGCAGGGAGCCGTTGTGCTGGCGCTCGTTGGCGTCGCGGGCCTGCAGACGATTCGTCTGTCGCAAGTCAGTGGTGTGACGCCGAGCCTGGTGCGTTTTGCCCTCCCGGCACCCGCAGGCATTGAGGTCGGAGACAGCGGCAGCCCGCTCGCGGCGGTCTCGCCGGACGGCAGCCGCATCGTCCTGGCGTACAGGCGAGGGGCGACTGAGCAGTTGTTCACGCGTCGGTTCGACGAGGGCGAGGCCAAGCCGATCGCCGGCACCGAGGGCGGCAGTCGCCCGTTCTTTTCGCCCGACGGGAAGTGGATCGCTTTCACCGAACGGAACACCCTCAAGAAGGTCGCCACCGAGGGTGGAGCCGCCGTGGCCATTGGTCAGTCCGACTTCGGTACCGGCGCGTG